>Ga0210394_10003605_pt1 | contig 19111 bp, 14 predicted proteins | sample IncBWC12MmetaG_FD_160121 | JGI IMG/M metagenome (GOLD analysis project Ga0210394, IMG submission 160121) | Forest soil microbial communities from Barre Woods Harvard Forest LTER site, Petersham, Massachusetts, United States - Inc-BW-C-12-M | ecosystem: Environmental > Terrestrial > Soil >...
GGGTGGAGCTTCTTCTGATCTGCAAGCCATTGGCTACCACGCCAGCAAAGGCGGGGTCATCGCCTTCACCAAAGATCTGGCATGCAAATGGGCGGCACACAACATCCAGGTCAATGCCATCGCTCCAGGTTGGTTTCCCACGCACATGTCCAACTGGGTTCTTGAGCACCACAAGGATTCCTTGCTCAAAAAGATTCCTCTTCACCGTTTTGGCAGCGACCATGACCTGAAAGGCGCAGCCATCTTTCTCGCTTCTGACGCCTCGGCCTACGTTACAGGCCATGTCCTTGTCGTGGACGGAGGCCAGACTGCCTGGTAATCGCCACTATGAATATTCCGCTCACGCCCGTTCGCTTCCTCCGTTATGCGGAGCACCAATTTCCAAACAAGACGGCAGTGGTTTGCCAGGACCAGAGATTTACTTACGGGCAGTTCGCTGATCGCGCGGCCCGGCTGGCTGGCGCGTTGCGCGCGGCCGGAGTGAAGCCGGGGGATCGAGTCGCCTTTCTCAGCATGAATTGTCATCGGCTGCTGGAGGCGTACTTTGGAGTCCTCGATGCCGGAGCCGTCCTGCTGCCGCTCAATTACCGTCTTGCGTCTGATGAACTTTCCTACATCCTGAACGATTCTGGCGCGACCAAATTGTTTTTCGCCCAGGAATTTCTTGGTCTGGTCGATTCTTTTCGCTCGAAACTGACCGGCGTCGAATCCTGCCACCTGCTCGATGCGACTCCTCAGGCCGAGTGGCTTGCCCCTGAAAACTACGAACTGCTGTTGGCCGCTGCGACCCCGTACCGCGCGAAGATTACCTCTTTTGATGAGAATTCTCTCTGCGAACTTTTCTATACGAGCGGGACAAGTGCCGATCCCAAGGGGGTAATGCTTACTCACCGAAATATATATCTGCACGCTCTTCATATAGCTCTGTTCCACCACACCAAGTATGAAGACGTCTTCCTGCATACGATTCCCTTGTATCACGCCAACGGATGGGGAGCGGCGCACACCGTCACTCTGGTGGGAGCCACGCATGTCATGAATTCGCGGTTTATTCCGCAGGAGGTTTTGCGTCTGGTGGAGCGGGAGCGAGTCGGTGCCCTCAGCCTTGTGCCCATTATGGCGTCCGCATTGGTGAATTGCCCGGAACGTTCCAAGTATGACTTGAGTAGCCTGCAGTGGATCACGATCGGCGGCGCCGCATCGTTCCCATCCCTAATGCGCGAGGTCGAGCAGAAGCTCGGCTGCAAGTGTTTTTCCGGATACGGTCTGACCGAGTGCTCACCGTCTCTCGCCACGGCGGAACTAAAGCCTGATGTCGCTTGCGAACCCGAAGAGCGCTATAGGCTCCAGTCCATGACCGGCTACCCCTTTCCGGGAGTAGAACTGCGCGTCGTGGATTTCGAGAACCGGGACGTGCCTCACGATGGCGAGACCATGGGCGAAATCATTGCCCGTAGCGACAGTGTGATGGCCGGCTATTGGCATCAACCCGAGGCTACCGCGGAGGCATTGCGTGGCGGTTGGTTTCACACCGGCGACATGGCAGTTGTCATGACGAACGGTTACATCCTGATCGTCGATCGCAAGAAAGACATTATTGTCAGCGGTGGCGAAAATATTTCATCGCTGGAAGTGGAGAGAACGTTGTTGGCGCATCCCGCCGTGCACGAAGCTGCGGTGATCGCAGTCAGAGACGAGAAATGGGGTGAAGTCCCCAAAGGCGTGGTGATTTTGAAACCAGGGTGTGTGGCAACGGACGCGGAACTCATTCAGTTCTGCCGCTCGAACATGGCGCATTACAAATGCCCCCGCTCGATCGAATTCTGCGAAACGTTAGCGAAGACTGCGACTGGAAAAGTTTTGAAGAAAGAACTTCGAAGCAAATACGGGAGCGCGGCGGGGACGATTGCCCGGCAATTGTGACCGGCGGCAGCGATTGAATTGAGGGCGATTCGGGAGAGGTTTTCACCTGGGAGAACGCTCACACCTTTACTACCGCCGAGCGAAAGCATCCAACACGATCCTCGGCGATGCGACGTTTCACCTCCAAACGCATCGCCCGCCTCGTGATCGACACTGTTCCAGCCCGGCGCGGCAAGGATCGGAGTCTACGATGAGCAATCTGGTGCGGCTGAGCAAAGACAACGACATCGCCATCATTACCATCGACAATCCGCCAGTGAATGCCCTCAGCCCCGGGGTGCCGGAAGGAATTGCCAGCGCCATCGAAGAGATCAGCAACGATCCCGCCGTGAAGGCCGCCGTGCTTGTCGGCGGCGGACGCACGTTTGTTGCCGGAGCTGACATCAAGGAATTCGCAAAGCTGACCGCGGGCAGAACGCGCGGCGCCAGCCTTCTTCCACTCCTCCTGGGCATCGAGAATTGCCCCAAGCCAGTAGTGATGGCGATTCATGGGGCGGCGTTTGGCGGAGGGTTGGAGCTGGCCATGGCCGGCCATTATCGCGTGGGCTCAAGCGATGCGCAGGTCGGTCAGCCCGAAGTGAATCTCGGCCTCATTCCCGGTGCGGCGGGAACGCAACGCTTACCTCGGCTTGCCGGCGTCGCCAAGGCACTTGAAATGTGTACAGACGGCAAGCCTGTTGCCGCAGCAGAAGCCTTCCAACTCGGTATCATCGATCGCCTGATTGAAGGGGATCTGCTTGCCGGGGCGGTGGCCTTTGTTCGCGAAGTCGCCGGAAAACCAATACCGAAAACGCGCGAACGCTCCGAGAAACTGGGTACAGCCGCGGAGAACGCGGCATTCATCGCGGCTGCCCGAGAGCGTGTCCGGAACAAGCAGCGGGGGCTGATCGCGCCACTTGCCGCCGTTGATGCAGTGGAAGCAGCAACCAAGCTTTCCTTCGAGGAAGGTTGCGACGTGGAGCGGAGACTCTTTACGGAATGTCTCTTCTCCGATCAATCCAAAGCGCTCATCCACGTTTTCTTCGGGGAGCGCGAAGTGGTAAAGATTCCCGATGTGCCGAAGGACACAGCTGTCAAGCCAATCCGAAGTGTGGGCGTCGTCGGTTCCGGGACCATGGGGGGAGGAATCGCCATGGTTTTTGCCAATTCCGGCATCCCCGTTGTGCTCAAGGAGGTCGATCAACCCGCGCTCGACCAGGGCCTCGCCAGGATTCGAAAAAACTATGCCAACTCGGTTCAACGCGGACGATTCACGCAGCAGTTCGTCGACGAGCGGCTTGCCCTGATCACCCCCATTCTCAGCTATGACAATTTCGCCAGCGCCGACATGGTGGTGGAGGCGGTTTTCGAGGGCATGGCGCTCAAGAAACAGGTATTTCAAGATCTGGATCGGGCCTGCAAGCCCGGGGCTATTTTGGCAAGCAACACATCCACACTGAGCATCGACGACATCGCCAGCGTCACCTCGCGCCCGGAATTCGTCGTCGGAACCCACTTCTTCAGCCCGGCCAACATCATGCGCCTGCTGGAAATTGTGCGCGGAAAAGGGACGAGCAAAGAGGTCATCGCCACCTGCATGCAGCTCTCGAAAAACCTCGGAAAAATTGGCGTGCTGGTTGGAAACTGCCGGGGGTTCGTCGGAAACCGCATGTTCGGACCGTATCGCCGGGAAGCGCAATTCCTGGTCGAAGAAGGCGCGGCGGCGGAAGCCGTTGACAATGCGCTCGTCGAGTTCGGCATGGCCATGGGTCCACTTGCGACCGGAGACCTTGCCGGACTTGATGTTGGCTGGCGGATTCGCAAGGAATATCGCCATCTGGAAAAACCTGGCGTTCGTCAGCCCATAGCTGAGGATCGTCTTTGCGAGATGGATCGCTACGGGCAGAAGACGCTGGCCGGCTGGTACCGTTACGACGACCAGCGCCGCGCCGTACCCGACCCGGAAGTGACAGCCCTGGTGCGGAAGTGGGCCGCGGAAACTGGAATTCCTCAACGCAAAATTCCCGCGTCCGAAATGATCGACCGCTGCGTCTATGCGCTGGTGAACGAAGGCGCACGCATTCTTGAGGAGGGTTACGCGCTGCGCTCGGTCGATATCGACATCATCTACCTGAATGGTTATGGGTTTCCGGCGTATCGCGGAGGCCCCATGTGGTATGCCGATACCGTGGGCGTAAGAAACGTCTATGAACGCGTGTGCGAATTCCGCCGACAACAGGGAGAACTCTGGGAGCCGGCTCCTTTGCTGGAGCGCCTCGCCGAGGCCAACCAGACATTCGCCGAGTTCAGTAGAGAGCAAAGAGTCAACGTGTAATCCGCCTGGGGCATTCTTTCGTGGACCTGGTTGAAGCTGGGGATTTTGGGGAAGTTATGAGAGAAGCCGTAGTGGTTGCCAGCTCGCGCACGGCGCTGGCCAAGTCGTTTCGGGGCTCATTCAACATGACGCGCCCAGATGATCTCGCGGCCCACTGCATCAAAGACGTTCTGGGCAAGGCTCCCAGCCTCGATCCCAGCGAGGTGGAAGATGTCGTGCTCGGTTGCGGGCTGCCGCATGGTCCGCAGGGCGGAAACGTGGCGCGAATTTCCGCCATGCTGGCGGGCTTGCCCACATCGGTTGCGGGCACCACCATCAATCGCTTCTGTTCCTCCGGCCTGCAGGCGATTGCATTGGCCGCTTACCAGATCATCCACGGAGGCAGCGAGGCAGTGATTGGCGGCGGGGTCGAGAGCATTTCCATGACGCCCCGCAGTTCCGACCCCCATCCGCGCATGCTGGAACAACTGCCGGGGCTATACATGGTAATGGGCAACACCGCGGAAGTGGTCGCCAAACGCTACAAAATCGGCCGGCAGGTACAGGACGAGTACTCGCTCCTCAGCCAGCAGCGCACCGCTCGCGCTCAGCGGGAAGGTCTGTTCAGCGAAGAGATCGCTCCCATGAAAGTCACCAAGGCAGTACTGGATAAGAAAACCAATGAGGTAGTGAGTAAGGAGGAAGTCTGCGCCGACAAAGACGAATGCAATCGTCCCGACACAACGCTTGACGGCTTGCTGGCGCTGAAACCCCATTTTGATTCCGATAGCGGCCAGGGAACAGTCACGGCTGGGAATTCCTCGCAGCTTTCCGATGGCGCGTCGGCCATGCTCCTCATGTCTCGCCAGCGCGCCGATCAGCTTGGGATTCCCTACAAGCTCGTCTTCCGCGGTTTTCAGGTGGCTGGCTGCGACCCGGACGAAATGGGCGTTGGGCCGGTCTTCGCCGTTCCGAAACTATTGCAGCGGACCGGCCTGAAGATGGACGACGTTGACCTCTGGGAACTCAATGAAGCGTTTGCCGTGCAGGTGATCTACTGCCGAGACCGGCTTGGTATCGATCCCGAAAAACTGAACGTGAATGGCGGCTCGATTTCCATCGGCCATCCGTTTGGCATGACCGGTTCGCGTATGGTTGGTACCATCGCCACCGAAATGCTGCGGCGCAAAGTCGACAAAGTGCGGTACGGGGTTGTGACGATGTGCGTCGGCGGTGGCCAGGGAGCAGCGGGTTTGTTTGAGCGGGCGGGATAGACGGGACTTATGAGCCGCGTTGTTCTAGTCCGCCACGCCCAGGCGTCTTTTCTGGAGCCGAAGTATGACAAGCTCTGCGCCACCGGGGAAGTGCAAGCCCGCCTGCTGGGAGAGTACTGGGGCCGCCGCGGCGTACTCTTCAGCCGCGCATGTTGTGGTCCTCGCGTCCGACATGTGCAGACCGCGCGCATGGTCGAGGAGGCCTATCGAAGACTTGGCCGGGAGTTTCCTGAAGCGGTCGTGATGAACGAATTCGACAAATATCGAGCTGAAGCGGTCCTGAAGCTAGGCCTGCCACAGGTGCTGGAGGAGTCTCAGGGAATCCGTCATCTTCACCAGGCGTTCGAGCACACCAAGGACCCTGACGAACGAAACAGAAGCTTCCAACAAATGTTCGAGGCGGTTATCGGCATGTGGGTGAGCGGCAAGTTAGTGATCGATGGCGTGGAATCCTGGCAAGACTTTTGTGCGCGCGTCGATCGGGGAATTGCGACCATCGCGAACAGCACCACGCCAGCCGGCGATTCCGTAGTTTTTACTTCAGGAGGCCCTATTGGCGTTGCCATGCGACGAGCTTTAAACCTGTCGGATGTCCCCACTCTGCAACTGACCTGGATGTCGCGCAACGCTTCCTTCACCGAGTTTCTAAGTTCCGGTGGTCGTTTCACGCTCAGTACGTTCAATGCGCACCCTCATCTCGAGGACGAGGCTTTGCTCACGCATCGCTAGGAACTTCGGAAGGACAAGGACGAAGAGTTCGAAATCATGGTTGCCTCTTGTGATCGCGCAGTTGCCGTCAGAGCCGGGGAAGAACTTGACCTGGCTCGGCTCAGCGCGTACCTGGGCCGGCATTTCAACGGCTCCGGCCCAGTTACGGTCGAGCAGTTCCCCTCAGGTCATTCGAATCTGACTTATCGCGTAACGTGGGCCGGTCGTGAATTGGTGCTGCGCCGGCCGCCGTTCGGCAGCCTGGTGAAGTCTGCCCATGACATGGGCCGCGAATTTCGCGTGCTATCCAAGTTGCACGAAGCCTATGACGTTGCGCCCAAAGTGACGCTCTATTGCGACGATCTCTCCGTTCTCGACGCCCCCTTTTACCTTATGGAGCCGATTCGAGGCATCATTCTGCGCCGTGAACTGCCGCCTAGCCTGCGGATGTCGCCCGCAATGGCGCGCGAGCTCAGCGAAGCTTTCCTCGACAACCTTGTGCGCTTGCACGACCTCGACTACGAGAAGATCGGCCTGGGCGATCTGGGTAAGCCGGAGGGCTACCTCGAACGCCAGGTGAAGGGATGGATCGACCGCTATCACAATTCAGCAACACACGAACTGTCTGAAGTCGAACGCATCTCGACATGGCTCATGCAGAACATTCCGGCATCGAGCGATGCGACCCTCATTCACAACGACTACAAGTATGACAACGTCGTGCTCAACTCGAATGACATTACAAAAATATTAGGAGTTTTGGACTGGGAGATGTGCACTCTGGGTGACCCGCTGTCTGATCTTGGCACTACCCTGGCCTACTGGACCGACCCCAGTGACCCCGGCGAGATGCATGAAATCCGTTCTGCGCCCACTAATATTCCTGGAACTTTGACGCGCGCGCAGTTGGTTCAACGCTATGCCCGGGCGACCGGCCGCGGCATCGACGACATAGTCTTCTATTTGACCTTCGCGCGTTTCAAGGTCGCGGTGATTGTCCAACAGATCTATTATCGCTACGCGCGTGGCCTCACGCACGACGAACGATTTGCCACTATGCCCGATCGGATCGCGATCCTCATTCGCGCCTCGTTGCAGTGCGCAGAGAGTGGGAAAATATGATCGATTTTCGATTCCACGTCTCGTCAAGCCCGGTAATACCGCACCAACCATTCCGCCACACAACAGGGCTTGTCTGCGCCTTGAGTCTCGATCGTCACCGAGAAACTGACATCCACGAACGCTGCAGATTCTTTCACCGAAAGCAGAGTCACGCGGGCGCGAATTGCCGAGCCTGCCCGCACTGCCGATGGAAAGCGCACATGATTCAGTCCGTAGTTGACGCGTATCCCGACGCCCTCCCGAATTCGAATCGCGTGTCCAGCAAAATAGCTGAGCAGCGAAAGCGTGAGGAAGCCGTGAGCAATGGCGTCGCCGTAGGGCGACTCCCGCGCCGCTCGCTCCGGATCGACGTGAATCCATTGCCGGTCTTCGGTCGCATCCGCGAACTTCTGGATGCGGTCCTGCGTCAAAACGAGCCACTCCGTCGGGGCCAGTTCCCGGCCGTCGAAGTCTTTCAGCGAACTTAAATGGTTAATTTCAAAAGGGGGCATCAGAATCATGACGAGATTAACAGAAATTCCCGCCAAGACGAGGGGCTCAGCTTTTCTCTTTGAAGATGTCCTCCCGGCCCATTTGTTCACGCCGGAAGATCTCACGGAGGAACATCTTGCCGTGGGCCGCATGATCGATGAGTTCTGGACCAGCGAAGTCGAGCCCAATCTTCCTGCCATCCGCGAGAAACAGCCGGGCGTTGCTCTTGCGGTGCTGCGAAAATCCGCGGAACTGGGCCTTACGGGCATGAGCATTCCAGAAGAATTTGGCGGTATGGAGATGGACCTGCCCTCGCTGATGGTCGCCGCCGAGCACATGGGGCTCGACGCATCCTATGCTGGCTGGCACTCCGCGCACACGGGAATCGGTACCCTCCCCATCGTGTACTTCGGCACTCCTGAACAGAAGAAGAAATACCTTCCTCGATTGGCTCGCGTGGAATTGCTGGCTGCTTATGCCCTCACGGAACCATTGTCCGGTTCCGACGCTCTTGCCGCGCGAACTCGCGCCGACCTTGCTCCCGATGGGAAGCACTATACACTCAACGGCCAGAAGATGTGGATCACCAACGGCGGCGCAGCCGATTTGTTCACTATCTTTGCCAAAGTCGGAGGCGAAAAATTCACCGCCTTCCTTGTGGAGCGGGCGTTTCCCGGTGTCAGCTGTGGCGCCGAGGAACATAAAATGGGCATTCGCGGCACATCGACCACTGCGGTTTATCTCGATAATGTGGCAGTTCCCGTCGAGAACGTTCTTGGAGAAATCGGACGCGGTCACGTCATCGCGTTCAACGTGCTCAATATCGGACGCTTGAAACTCGGACCGGCGTCTGTCGGCGCCGCCAAGAACGTGCTCGCCATCTGCATCAAATACGCCAAGCAAAGAAGGGCCTTTGGCTCCGCCATCGCTGACTTCGGCGCCATTCAACACAAACTTGCAGAGATGGCGATGCGGATTTTTGTAACGGAGTCCATGACCTGGCGTGTGGCCGGACTCATCGAAAACCAGATGCGCGCCAGTTCCGCAGAGCCGAAACAGAGTTCCATCACCGAGATGCAGGCCGTAGAGGAGTACGCCGCGGAATGCTCGATGGTGAAAGTCTTCGCCTCTGAGATGCTCGACTATGTGGTAGACGAGGGCGTCCAGATCCATGGCGGTTACGGTTTTCATCAGGACTACGTCGTCGAGCGAGCCTATCGCGATTCGCGCATCAACCGCATCTTTGAAGGCACCAGCGAAATCAACCGGCTGGTCATTATGGGCATGCCCTTGAAGCGTGCGGCGCGTGGGAACTTGCCTCTATTTGAAGCGGCGCGCGCAATCCTGAACCAGGGTGAAAATCCGAGCTTCTCGAACAAGAAGCAAAATGTTATCGACACAGAAGAAGACCGCCTCGTTCGCGACGCGAAAACCATCGCCCTCTTTACGCTTGCAGTCGCCCACGAAAAATACGGTGCTCAGGTTGAGAAACAGCAGGAGGTCATCATGAACCTCTCCGACATCGCTATGGAGGTGTTCGCCATGGAATCCGGCTTGCTACGGAGCAGGAAGCTCACATTGTCTGGCAAGAGCGGGAGCGCCCTCGACATCTGCGCCGTATACCTGCGCGATGCCGCCGTCCGGATTGAGGGGTTCTCACGTACCGTGCTGAGCGCCTGCTGCGAAGGAGATCCTTTACGCAAGTACCTCGCAACCGTGCGCCAGTATGCAGATCACACCCCGGTGAACGCCATCGCGCTGCGTCGTCAGATTGCGTCACGGCTTTTGTCCAGTGAGCGCTACCCCTTCTGACAAGAAAGGAAACGAGCATGGCCCTCGTCAATCACAGATTCACCCTTGCGTCCCGCCCGGTGGGACTGCCGAAGCACACGGACTGGACCTACAACGAAGAAATGGTACGCGACTTGCGCGAAGGCGAATTGCTGATCCGGGTATTGCTCATATCGCTTGACCCGGCCATGCGTGGCTGGATGAACCAGAGCCGATCCTACGTTCCGCCAATTGGCATCGGCGAGGTGATGCGGGCTTTGGCGTTAGGCCAGGTAGTTGCTTCGAGGAATCCTGATTTCACTGTGGGCAACCATGTCTCGGGAACCTTTGGAGTCCAGGAATACTTCATCTCCGAAGGCAAGGGCTTAATCGAAGTTGACCCTCATGTGGCGCCGCTTCCAACTTTTCTCAACGTGTTGGGCATGACGGGGATGACGGCATATTTCGGCTTGCTCGAAACCGGCCAGCCCAGAGCGGGCGACACCGTAGTCGTCTCGGCGGCGGCTGGTGCAGTAGGCGCCGTGGTGGGCCAGATGGCCAAAATCAAGGGTTGCCGGGCGGTCGGCATTGCGGGTGGCGCCGACAAGTGTCGTTATCTCGTCGCTGACCTCGGACTTGACGCAGCCATTGATTACAAAATCGAAGACGTGACTCAGGCGTTGCGGAGGTCATGCCCGCAAGGGATCAACATCTATTTCGACAATGTCGGCGGTGACATTCTCGAGGCTGCTCTGGCAAACCTGGCGCGTGGCTCTCGCGTCGTAATCTGCGGCGCCATCTCGCAATACAACAACACCGGCCCCGTCCAGGGACCGCGCAACTATTTATCGCTGTTGGTCAATCGCGCGACCATGAAAGGCATGCTGGTCTTTGACTACGCCGACCGCTACGCCAAAGCGGCTCGGGACATGGCAGGCTGGATGGCGGCCGGCAAGCTAAAGTCGCGCGAGCATGTCGTCGAAGGGCTCGAAACCTTTCCCGACACCTTTCTGAAACTGTTCAGAGGGGAGAACCTCGGCAAACTCATTCTCAAAGTGGCGGCAGATTGATGTCGCTTTGCCGACAGTCGCAGATCCTGATCGCTGTTGCAGTCGATTTGTTCTGGATAGAAGCCTGAATGCCGTTCGCTGACACCACGGAACAAGAATCTACTGGGATACCCCTCCGCTATGTGGCATCGCACCCGGCCGGCGCTTTCGTCTTCTTACCGGAAGATTGCACTCGACAACCGCAGCACTGGAGAGAGCGTCGTGCCGCCCGGCCCTTACTCGATAGCACTCATGGCTTCGGACACAGCCGCCGTGCTCGACGCCGCCAGCGTTCCCAGTACCCATGTCTTTGGTGTATCGATGGGCGACATGATTGCCCAGGAATTCGCCGTGCAGTGTCCGGGGCGTGTGCAGTCTCTCATTCTCGGCTGCACAGCCGCCGGCGGACCGAATGCCAAGCGCGCCAAACCAGACGCCGTCGAGATGCTGAAAGCCGCCTGCCAGATGAGCCGGAACAAGCAGCCTTCCAGGCGCGCAACTCGTCTTGCTCAAACGCGCCAGTCATCGGTTTTCGACCGATCAGCCCGAGGCCGCGCAAAGAGCGATCTTCGAATTCCTGGCCGCGCAACCGGTCGGTGCAAACGCAGGCGAAGAGAGGCCCTAAGTCCATGGAACTCATATCCCACCGCCGGTCTCAAGCCCATCCGCCGGTCGGCTGCCTCATTCCTTCAGAGCATATAACGCCATCCATAAAATTCATTTGATGAATTTGAAAAACGCAGCTACGCTCGTGTCCTATGCGGCGCGCTGACATGGCGGCGCCGAGGTGTGCGTTCTCATTCGGTACATCCAAAAAGGCCAGGGAGGTTCGCTCGAAGCAATTCTGACCCCGAGAGCACTCAGCAGGTTAAAGGAAAGCGGCGGAATACTGGCATGCGACCCGGCATTTTGCATAAATCAGACAAAGCCTGAGCTAGGGGGAAATATGGGTTTTGCACAGAACAGCTTGAATCGTCGTGCGGCCTCACGCTACGGGGCATGTTCCTGGAAGCAGGTATTTGTCTATTTCACGGTGAAGTCAATCGCATGCTCTCTCCGATGCTTGCTGTACGCAACCGTTGCGGCTCACGCGCAGGGCGTCGGCTCCTCGGGAGAGATCGCCGGGACGGTAACAGACGTCACCGGCGCTGTAATGCCGAAAGTTACGGTCGATGTGATCGATACCCAAACCGGCCTGAAGCGCACGGCAATGACGAACGGTACCGGTCAGTTCCGTGTGGTGGGGCTGTCGCCGGCCACTTATGACGTCAGCGCGGAGGTGACGGGGTTTGCGACCGAGATTCGAAGAAGCGTTACTGTCGCCATCGGACAGACGGTCTCCTCCGACTTCAAGCTGAAACCGTCATCGGTGGCAAGCGTGGTTGAGGTAAGGGACCAGCCGCCCGTAGTGGAAACTGAACGAGGAAGCCAGGCGGATCAAATCTCGCAACAGTACATCGCCGACCTGCCGATTGACCGCCGCGATTACCTTACATTCACGTTGCTCGCGCCCGGCGTCTCAGACTCCACAAGGCTGGCGGGGGACCAGGATTTCAGAGTCAAGCAAACACCGCAGAGCGGCCTGTCGTTCTACGGCAGCAATGGCCGAGGAAACAGCATAACGGTGGACGGGGGTGAGACCTCGGATGATTCCGGTGGCGTGCGCCTGACGGTAAGCCAGGACGCTGTGCAGGAATTCCAAATCAATCGCAGCAACTACGCCGCGGACCTGGGGGCAGCTTCCGGCGCGTCGATCAATATTGTCACCAAGTCTGGCGCCGACAAGGTGCATGGCACGCTCTATGGTTTTTTCCGCAACGGCGCCATGGACGCCGCCAGTCCATTTTCCTTCAGCCAGGCATTGCAGCCCGGCCAGACCTTTAATCCTGCCAACGCCGACACCCTGGGCTCACCGATCAAGGACACTTTGAGCCGCCAGCAATACGGCGGAACGCTGGGCTTCCCGCTTAAGAGAGGTAGAACGTTTCTGTTTGGTGCGTTTGAAGGCTTGCGGCAGGATGCACAGGCCGCTGTTCCGCTGTTGACAAACACCGATATTCTTCGTCCCTCGTCGTCGCAGAACGCGGTGATTGGGGGGCTGACTGGGGGCACTGCGGTACCTTGCCTCAGCGGTCCGGTGGGTGCAGCCGTTGCCCAGCAACTGGGCTTGCCGGCCCCGAATCCAACGACGAACCTGCCTGCGGCGGCGTGTGCGCAAATCCTGACCGGCGTGCTGAGTTTGAACCCGGCCACCAACCCTATTGATGCCTTTCTTTTGAATCAGATCGAGACCAACGGAGGAGTCTTTCCTTACGGCACGCGGGAATACCTGGGGTCGGGCCGCCTTGATCACCGCTTTAACGAGAACAACGCGTTCGCTCTGACCTATCGGTATGGACATGATTTGGAGGAGTCGCCGGATGTGCAGTCTCTCACAGCGTTCTCGGCGGGAAGTTCGATCCACAATTACGACAGCAATCTGCAACTCGCCTGGTATCGCCAGTTCACTCAGACAATGCAGAACGAGGCTCGGGTGCAGTGGGACTACAACAGCTTTAACGTGATTCCCAACGTGCCGGGAGAGGTGGGGCTGCAGATACCAGGTTTCATCAATAATTTGGGAACGAATATTTTCCTTCCCAACTACACTATCCTGCGGCGCTACGAATTCGCGGACAATTTCACCCTGATCCGCGGGCGTCACACCCTTAAGTTCGGCGCTTCCGAAATCCTCCGCGGTGATCACACCGAGTCGCACACGTTTTTCGCCGGCCGCTTTGTCTTTGGGTCGCTCCCTGGCGACCTGCTGACCCCTCTGCTTCCCAGCTTGACCTCCTTGGAATCAGCATCCTTCGGGTTGCCGCAGGTTTACCAGCAGGGGTTCGGAAACCCGACATACCCGTATTATTCCCGGCCGCTGACTGGGTTATACGCGCAGGACTCCTGGAAGATAACGCCAGGCTTCACGCTGAACTACGGTCTCCGCTACGACCTGGACACGCAATTTGCCCCTTTGACCACGTACAAGAAGGATTTCTCCCCCCGGGTTTCCTTCGCGTGGGATCCGTTCAAGGATCACAAGACGGTGATCCGGGGCGGATACGGAATCTTCTACGGACCGGTGGACGTCCAGATCCCCGACGTCGACTTGAGCCTGGGGGTTGTGAACGCAAATAAGTCCGCGGTCGAGAACGATTCCGGAGCCGGCCAGGTTGCAAACCTGACCGCGACCTGCGGATTTAACCAAGGCCCGATAACGATAATCCCCGGTACCGGCGCCAGCCCTTGCAACCGGGAAATATCTATTTATGTAGATCCGCTCGGTGGCATTCCGGCTTTACATTTGGCAGGCGCGAATACTGTTTTCACGACACTGTTTGGGCAGGGATTGATTCAGTGCACGACCCCGACCTCGGGAAATGCAGCCTGTATCACGCCGGGTGCAGTAGCCCCGTTGGGCATCGAAGTTACCAACACCGGTCCCGTCGGTCCGCTGCAGGTGGTTTTCGTGAACCAGCCGGGCTATCGTCCCCCCATCGCGCAACAGGCCTCGTTTGGAATTGACCGTGAGATCGCACCTGGGTTCTCGATTTCCATCAGTGGAATCTATTCGCATACACAGAGAATCCCGGTCGCCATCGATACCAATCTGTTGCCGGCGCCGCTCACCACGCTCACTCTGGCCAATGGCCAGAAGGTTTCCTATCGCAACTGGAATACGACGGCCGCCGGGGCCGACCCGCTGGGCGCCACTGAGCCTGGGGGCCTGCCCTGTGATAACCCCGCTACTTCGGCCGCCGAATGCTTTGTAAATCCGTTGGTTGTGCAGAACAACCAATATAGCTCTGAGGCATACGCTCTTTACGAAGGCGGCATTGTCGAAGTCAAAAAGCGCTTCAGCGATAACTTCACGCTGTTCGGGAATTACACATTCAGTAAAGCCTTTGATACGTCTACAGATTTCAACTCCGACTACGGGCCGGAGGATCCGACAAACCTCAACTTGGATCGCGCTCTTTCCGAGTTTGATGAGCGGCACAAAGTAGTAGTCTCGGGAGTCTTCGACAGCCCCTGGAAACAGAGTGTCCTGTCAGGTTTTGAAGTGGCTCCGATTTTCTCTTACCATAGCGGACATCCTTTCAACCTGCTGGCGGGCGGAGAAGTCAATGGGGACAATCACACCACCAATGAGCGTCCCATCGGAGCCCCGCGCGATACCGGCCTGGGCCCCGATTACATCGACTTCGACATGCGATTGGGCTGGGGGCACAAACTGGACGAGAAGGCTAAGCTGCAATTCACGGCGGAAGGATTCAATATCCCAAACCGGACAAATTTTGCCAGCGTAAACAACGAGGTAAGCCCTCTGTTTGGTCTTAGTCCGGGGTTCACGACGTTCAACGTGCATGGGAATCGACCGGGCGTCATTGTGAATGGACAAGCGGCTACGCCCAGCACGCCGCTGACTTTCACTTCCGCCCTGCCGAAACGCCAGATCCAACTCGGCGTGCGCCTTTCGTTCTGAGGCGGTAAATACGATGCCAACCCAGGAAGCCATCTACGAAGTGGCGAATCGAGTCGCAACAATCACATTGAACCGTCCAGACAAGCTAAATGCATGGACGGCCACGATGGAAAAGGAAGTGCGCGCAAGCTTCGACGAAGCCGAGCGCGACGATGGCGTCCGCGTCATCGTGCTGACCGGCGCGGGACGCGGCTTCTGCGCCGGCGCCGACATGTCTCTGCTCAGTTCCGTCGCCGCCCAGGGTTTGCCGGGCGGCGAGCGAGAGGCCGCCTCTCGATCGGGCGACAGTTCCCTGCAGCGCGAGAGCGTTCCGTCTGACTTCCAGAAGAAATATTCTTATTTCTTGGGCGTCGAGAAGCCGATTCTCGCGGCTATCAACGGTCCGGCGGTGGGTCTTGGTCTGGTAATTGCGCTCTATTGCGATCTGCGCCTGGCTTCTGAAGCTGCCCGCTTCTCGACCACGTTCGCCCAGCGCGGGCTCATCGCAGAGTACGGCATGGCCTGGATGCTGCCGCGAATCGTAGGGCTTCCCAACGCTCTCGACCTGCTGTATTCCGCCCGGCAGATTGAATCCGCCGAAGCTTTGCGCATGGGGCTGGTGAATCAGGTCTTCGCTGAGGAGAACTTTCTCGAGAAGGTCAGAGAATACGCTGCCTCACTTGCATCGCGGGTGAGCCCGCGCTCCCTGCGAGTTATCAAGCGCCAAGTCTATGGGGCTATGTTTCAGACCTTAGCCGAGTCTTTCGATCTTGCGGTAGATGAAATGGTGGCAAGTTTGCGAAGCGAAGATTTCAAGGAGGGTGTGGCCCACTTCCTGGAGAAACGCGCCCCTACCTTTAAGGGAAAGTGATGCGCAGAAAACGTGAAGAGTGAGGAGCGGGAGCCACGTCTCCCGGCTTTAGGCGTTTTCGGAATTCCTCGACTCATATTTGCTCAACTCCAGCTTGGCGATCAACGCGCGGTGCACCTCGTCGGGGCCATCAGCGATGCGCAATGTCCGGATCGAAGCGAACATCTCCGCTAGCGGGAAATCCTCCGACACGCCCGCCGCTCCATGCATTTGGATTGCCTGATCAATAATCGCCAGAGCAATACTGGGCACGACCACCTTGATTTGCGAGATTTCGCTCTTCGCTCCCTTAGCACCCACCTGGTCGATCATCCAGGCCGCTTTAAGAGTGAGCAGGCGCGCCTGCTCGATCATGATGCGAGCGTTGGCGATCACATCCGCATTTCCTCCCAAATCCGCCAATGGCCGGCCAAATGCCAGTCGCGCCAGTGATCGCCGGCAAAGGAGTTCCAGCGCACGTTCCGCTGCCCCCAAGGTTCGCATGCAGTGATGAATGCGCCCCGGCCCGAGGCGGCCCTGAGCAATCTCAAATCCACGTCCGGGCCCGGCGATGATGTGATCCACCGGGACGCGCACGTTGCGGAAGTTCACCTCTCCGTGGCCGAACGGAGCGCCATAAGCGCCAAAAACCGGTACCATGCGCACAATCTCAACTCCCGGCGAAGGTAGCGGCACCAGAACCATCGAATGCCGTCGGTATTTCGGTGCTGCGCACTCGGTCAACCCCATGAAGACCAGAAGGCGGCAGTGAGGATGCCCCACGGCCGAACTCCACCACTTGCGTCCGTTCAATACCACGTGCTCGCCCTCAATGACGGCCGTGGCCTGCATGTTGGTTGCGTCCGAAGACGCTACGTCCGGCTCGGTCATGCAAAACGCCGACCGAATTTCGCCCGCCAGAAGCGCCTTCAGCCAAAGTTGTTTCTGCTCTTCCGATCCGTACTTGACCAGAACCTCCATATTCCCAGTATCAGGAGCATTGCAGTTGAAGACCTCGGACGCAATGGAACACCGCCCCATCATTTCGGCCAATGGGGCGTATTCCACATTCGTCAGACCCGCGCCGTACTGTTTTTCGGGAAGAAAGAGATTCCACAGACCTGCCGACCTGGCCTTGGATTTGAGTTCTTCCATAATCGACGGCTGCTTCCAGGTGCGCCAGTCCCCCACATTCTGGACTTCACTGCGGTATTTGGCTTCTGCCGGCAACACATGTTCCTGCATGAATGCCCCGAGCCTCTGCAGGTAGTCTTGGGCGCGGGTTGAGGGGGCAAAATCCATAGTGGAGGTGAAGCTATGTCCCGATCAAACTAAACATCCTAGCGATTCCCGTAAAATCCATCAAATGAATATTGCGAATCCAGTAATATATGTTTCGTGCATTTGAGCCAGGTCGATCTCAACCTCTTCGTCGTACTGGAAGCCATCTACCGCGAGGGCAACATTACCCGCGCCGGCCACCAGGTGAACCTCAGTCAACCCGCCATCAGCCACGCCTTGAAGCGCTTGCGCGATCTGCTGAAAGATCCTCTATTCGTTCGCCGCGGCGCGCATATGATTCCTACTCCTTTTACTCGCAATATGATCGACCAGGTACGGGAAGCGCTCCAAATACTTGAGGTAAACCTTCGTGAAAGTCACAAGTTCGATCCCACCCATACTCGCCGCAATTTCCACATCTCACTGTGGGAATACATCGAGTCCCTGGCCATTCCCACCTTGCTGCAGCACCTGGAACGCGAGGCGCCGGAGATGTCGATTACCACCTCACGCGTCAAACGCAGAGACCTGGAAACGGAACTCGCGAGCGGCTCCCTCGATCTCGCCATCGACGTCCCGATGACGACCAGTGAACCCATTCATCAGGAACGCCTGCTCGGAGAGTCGTTCGTGGTGATGGCCCGCACTGGGCATCCCGGAATCTCCCCGACCCTCGATCTCGACACCTATCTCGAGCAGCCTCATGTTCTGGTTTCCTCGCGCCGCTACGGCCCCAGTCTGATCGACGTAGAACTGAGTCGGCTTGGCTTCCGTAGGAAGATTGTTTTGCGCTGCCAGCATAATTTTGCGGCCTGCCAGGTGGTCCGCGATACCAATCTTCTGCTTACCTTGTCCCAGGGCCATGCCCAGATCCTGAACGCCGGACTCGGCAACCGAGTCTATCCGTTTCCCTTGAAAACAGCTCAAGTTGAGGCACAGATGTACTGGCATGAAAGCGTGGAGAATGACTCCGCAAATCGCTGGCTGCGCGAGCAGATCAAAAGCGTGCTCAATTCGCAACCCCGCGCTGCGGCCGACTCTCGCAGAGCTGATGCGCAAACCCGCCGTCGCGGATCCGTCGACGGCAGAAGACCGAGTCAACGAAACCAAAGGCAGTGATCGCGGCTGCCGGGATACACGACCACCGCGAATTATGCATCCCAACGACGGACGGATTACTCCCCTCTCGCTGGTTCGAGTCCCGCTAAGACCAGATCGGCCCGATAACTATGCCTTCGCCGCTCGATCAGCGTCCAGTGGTAGTCGCGCTAGCCGGGCCGAACGGCGCGGGCAAGACCACTTTTTACCACGCTCATGTTCAACCGGCTGGGTTGCGGCTGGTCAATGCCGACGTGCTGGCTCGTGAACTGAACATCGACCCATACGAGGCCGCGAACGTTGCAGCGTCGATTTCGCCGGGAATTGATTCGACAGCGCGAGAGTTTTGTGTTTGAAACGGTATTTTCCGATCCGATTGGAGACAAACTCGCATTCCTCAGGGAGGCAGACGCCGATGGTTACGCCGTTCTCTTGTGTTTCATCGGAATCTCTGGGCCTGAGATTTCCGGCGAGCGAGTGGCGATGCGGGTTTCGCAAGGCGGACACGATGTGCCTTCGAAGAAACTCGCGGCGCCACATCCGCGCATCCTGGCGAACTTGAAGCCGGCCCTTCGTGAGCTGGCACATGTGTGGGTATTCGACAATGATGACTCGCGGAGGCCGTTTCGGTTGGCGACGATTTGCGAAGACGGTCGGGTAGTCAAACTGGAGCGGCCGGTTCCGGCGTGGCTCGGGCCCCTTCTTCCGCCCTACGCGCACCTCGGCTCGCAGGTCGAGGCTTAGCCGGCGATCCGCTCAGGATGGTCC
>Ga0210394_10003606_pt1 | contig 19095 bp, 24 predicted proteins | sample IncBWC12MmetaG_FD_160121 | JGI IMG/M metagenome (GOLD analysis project Ga0210394, IMG submission 160121) | Forest soil microbial communities from Barre Woods Harvard Forest LTER site, Petersham, Massachusetts, United States - Inc-BW-C-12-M | ecosystem: Environmental > Terrestrial > Soil >...
CGAATCGAACACTGACCATCCTCGCTTTCGGCGTCGGCTTATTTGCTGGTCTCGCGGCGCCCGCGCAAGCGGCGGACGTGACGCTGGCGCGCCTCGATTGTGGCACGCCACAGGCGCCCACCGCCGTCAATCAGCGCTTCTCGGACACCTATGCCTATGGTGAGTTGAAGCTTCAGTTCGTCTACAGCTGCTATCTCATCAAACATGGCGACGAATATCTGCTGTGGGATGCGGGCCATGCCATGACCACGCCCAATGTCGCGCCAAAGGTGAGCATTGTCGATCAGCTGGCAAAGATCGACGTCAAACCCGATCAGATCAAATATGTCGCCATCAGCCACTACCACGGCGATCACACCGGCCAGGTTGCCTCGTTTCCGAAAGCAACGCTGCTGATCGGAACCAGGGAGTGGGACGCGATCACGGCGCCCAAGCCGGCCGAAGGCGTGAACTTCAAGCCGTTCGAGAGCTGGATCAAGGGCGACAGCAAGGTCGAGCCGCTGCCGCTCGGCCCGGACAAGGACGTCTTTGGTGATGGGACAGTGATCGTGCTGCGAACCCCCGGACATACGCCGGGCCATTCCTGCCTGCTCGTCAAGCTGTCACAGATGGGGCCCGTCATTCTGAGCGGCGATGCAGCCCACTTCCGCGAGAATTACGATACCGAGGGTGTGCCGAACTTCAACTACGATCGGGCCCAGACGATCGCTTCGATCCAGCGCATCAAGCAAATCGTGTCGAATCAGAAGGCGACGTTCATTATCCAGCACGATGCGCGCGATGTGGCCAAACTGCCGGAATTTCCGGCGTTCGCAAAATAGTTGCTGGCTCAAAAGTTGAATGCCGGAGTAACCGAGACAGCGAGCAACAAGGATGGCGCTACCCTGTTTTCAGGGTAGCCGCTCGCTTTCAGCCTCTTGGCGCGATGCTAAGCCGCTAAATCAGGAGCTTGTCGATGTCTGACGAAGTGCGGATAGGTTCGCTGCGGCTGAAGTTCCTGATCGACGACGCCGACAATGGCGGCAAGTTGACGATGTTCGACATGACTGTGCCGGAGCAGGCCAAAGTGCCGGCGGCGCATTATCATCGCGATTTCGAGGAGGTTTGGTATGGCCTCGGCGGCACGCTGACCGTCACGCTCGACGGGGTGGCGCATAAATTGAAATCTGGCGACGCCTTGTTCGTGCCGCGCGGCGCGGTGCACCGCTTCGACAACCTTGATGCCGGAGAGGCCCGCGCGCTTATAACACTGACGCCGGCGGTTGCGGGCAAGCGATATTTCGAAGAGATCGCGACTGTCGTGAATGCGGGCGGCCCGCCGGACATGGCGAAGGTAAAGGCGGTGATGGAAAAGTATGGGCTGATCGTGGCGTGAGGCTTGCGGAACGCAATTTCGATCGCCGCGCCGGCCCGTGATTACCCGCAATCGGCCGGCGCCCCGCCGGCTCGCTTGCACTGGGCCTTGCAGTTCGCCTGACATTGCATTGTTGCTTTAGCGGATACGTTATCCAGGATCATCTGCGATGCGCAGTACAACACGCATTGCTTGTGGTCATCATGAACCTTCTTGTTTTGGATGCCCTGCGGGGAAGCAAGCCCACGGACATACGGAGATTTGGTCTTTGAGTCCACGTAGACCAATGTGTCCGGTGCACCATTCGGCTTGAGCTTTTCATCCAACCCCTGCTCGGTGAGCGTGTTTCGATCGGGGCTGAAAACATATCGGGCGAAATACACGTGCTCCCCGTCGATGGACTTGTAGGTCAGGATCAGCATGTTCTGCTTTTCGTCGACCGTGTGGAACGAATTCAATATCGCGCCCTGACTCACTTCCTTGCCGCCTTTGGTATCCCACGTCATCTTGACGGGACCATAACTCTTGCTCTCGCCGGGCGAAGGACCGCGCGTTACCACCTCGAAGTACTCGTGCTTGTCATATGCCTTGAGATACCAATGGCCCGCCAGGGCTTCCTGAACCGGCAGCAGGCTCCTGTCCGGCTTGCTCTGCGCCCAGGCCGGTAGCGCTGCGAGCGCCAACATCGGCCCCAATAGCGAGACCAACACCATCAAAAGTCTGCGCATGCTGCTCTCCCCTTTGGCCCCGTATCTCTGGCGGCGTTGCTCGCTCAGGCGGGCGCCGATGCGCAAGATCCCAGTGTGGCCGCCAAGCTAGACTGGCGTATGAGCTTGATCGTTCCCCATTGCGAGACGGCGCTTGCCGGAATCCGTCAGCCCAAGCGTCCCAAGCCGTCTTAATGCATAGCCCAGGGAAACGAGGCGTTCCCAGTGTAGCTGAGGAATGTCGCCCTGGTCGTCGCCCTTGCCGACTTCACGCAACGAATCGAACTCCTCAGTGCTCAGCAAGACGGGTGGGTCACTAACCATTCTGCTATCGGCCATTTCGGAAATCCAGGCTGCGCAGGATGATGCCGGGCGGATTGCCCTCGAATTCCCTTGCTTGAAACTTGCACGCGGCCCGCTCTTCAATCCGGTCACGCAACCGCATGAACTGCGCCTCGCGCTCGGCAGGTTTGACCCGCTCCGATTTTTCCAGGTCGTCCATCGCGGATGTGCTGACGGCACAGGATATTTCCCTCTCGCCGTCAACCATCGAAAACAGCACCACCATCCGGTCAAATTCGTAACTGCCAAAACTGCCGCGCGTCAGTGCCATTTGCTTGCCTCTCTTGGAGGGCGTTTCCACCTTCGAGCCATTCCTTGTCGGCTGCGGGATACGTTGCCCTTTTCCGTCGTTATGAAACGGGCGCCGCTCGTTTGACCTTTGCCGGCGGCGGGTTGATCTCTAAAATTCTGCGGAGGCAATCGGCCTCAGAATCGTGAGGCCCGGAGACAAACGTACCGCTCACCTTCGTGGAATACCAGCCGGAGACGACGCCAAGCCGAAGCGACTCTTCTGTCTTGACGTGACGCGGCGAGAGATTCTGCATGAATTTCACTGCTTTCAGGGTTGGCGCTCGATCTTCGATCGCGCGCGGGAGAGGTCTTGCGACCATTCGGAAACAATAATTTTCTCAGCACTTGTTGGCGAGCCGGGCAAAATCGGCAAATACGGCGGCGACCAGATCGCGATGATGGGCGTCGCCTGGACCAAGCCCCGCCGCGTACAAATTCAGGACATAGCGCGCCTTGGCGGCGGCCTCCGGCCAGGACCCAGCCTGAACCGACAGCAGCTGGTTTTCGAGCGCCCCTTGCTGCTCGCGCAGTTGCCTTGCGTTGCTTTCGACCTGCGCGAGAATACGCCTGATGTCGGTGGCTTTTTGCGCGGCCATGCCGCGGTGCTTGTCGAGATCGAGCGGCTCTTCACTCACGTGGCGCGCTCGCATCCATGCGCTGGGCGTCGGATAAATCGACCGAGCCGATCGAAATCATTTCCATCGCCGAATTCTGCACCGCCGGCACCATGATCATGGTGGCAACCCGGCGAAATGCCGGGAATGACAATCCTTCGATCATCTCCTCATCGGTGACGACCTCATAGGCGCCCGGAGGCAACAGGCGGTCGACGCCCCTGATCTGGAAGGGATGCCGAAACGTGACGGTTTCACGCCGCGAACGCATGGTCATGTCGCGATACGCGTCGCCAACGGCTCACGCCCGACTCTGTTGTTGTGCATGGGTTTACCGTGCGCTCTTTTGGACCGATTAGCTATCGCTTTCTCAACGGATTGGTTCCATCGGCTGAATAGCCGCGCTTTGTCTTGTATTCGGCCACTTTCGTAGCCATCTGGCGAGCATGCCGGAACATTTCCGGCATTCGGCAGGCGAAACGCTCAAAGCAGCCCGGATCGAAGCCTGCGTCTTGCGCATTCAAAACGTTCTTCAACGGCAGCTTCCAAGGCCGCACGCCACGGACGGCTTCAAAACGAAGCGGCGTGCAATTTCTTATGGTGCAAGCGTAAGGACCAGGGATTTCGCATGAAGATTCGTGTCGGCTTCGAGATGATTTACGACTTTCCGCAAGCAACGCCCTTGATCGCGGTGGTGGGTACCCATTTTTCAAGGGCCTCCGACATCCTCGTGCCGGATTACCTGACCATCAGCCCATCCGTGCCGATCACGCCCTACCGCGACGGCTTCGGCAACTGGTGCAGCCGCATCGTCGCGCCTGCCGGCCGGGTACGCCTTGCGGCCGATGGAATCGTTCAAGATAGCGGCATGCCCGATGTGATCGCATCTCACGCCGCGCAGCACGCCGTGGAGGATCTTCCGGCGGAGGCGATCGTCTATCTCCTCGGCAGCCGCTACTGCGAAACCGACCGGCTCTCCGATATTGCATGGAAGCTGTTTGAGAAGACGCCGCCGGGCTGGGCGCGGGTCCAGGCGATTTGCGATTTCGTCCACAACCACATCGCATTCGGCTACGAACACGCGCGGCCGACCATGACGGCGTGGGAAGTGTTCAACGAGCGCAGGGGTGTCTGCCGCGACTATGCGCACCTGGCCATCGCCTTCTGCCGCTGCATGAACATCCCCGCGCGATATTGTACCGGCTATCTCGGCGATATCGGCATGCCGCCGCCCTATGCCGCTGGCGACTTTGCCGGCTGGTTCGAGGCCTATATCGGCGGCCACTGGTACACGTTCGATGCGCGCAACAACATGCCGCGAATCGGCCGCGTTCTGATCGCCCAGGGCCGCGACGCCGCCGATGTTCCGATTACCCAGACGTTCGGGCCAAACACCTTGGTTAACTTCAAGGTCTGGACCGACGAGGTCGTCTAGACGTCAGCCGCAGCGGCGAGTTGCGATTAACCTCGCTATTTGCGGAAGGCACTGCTACATCTTCGACATCACCGCGCGCCCCCGGGCTGTTATCGGTGACTGAGAGCGCCAGCGCTCCCGCCTGAACCAGAGAGGGCGGTCACATGTCCGAAACCCACAGATTCAATTTTCGAGAGTGGCTTGTTCCTCCGATTTTGGTGCCGCTGTTTTTCGGCCTGGTGATCGCTGCCGTAGTCCTTATTCGCGGATAGCCTGCCGCGATCGACAGGCTGGCATTGGCAGGCCGCGCGCCGAACAGAAGGCGGGAACTGGAATGGCAAACACTGCAATCATCAGGGACGTCGGCGGAGTTCCGGCAATGTTCGTTGGCTCGAAGACAGGCCGGGATGATGCTCCGTTTGTTTTCGTCAGGGTCGGTGACGAGGAACGCCGGATGCGATGGGCCGAATGGGATGCACTTCCGGCCTGGTCTGGTGCCAAGCCTGCGTGGGCGGCCAAACAGTGATCGCGTGTTCACAGTGGAGCTTCCATGAACGAACGACTGGAAACATTGAAGAAGGCCCGTGAACGCATGGTCGAGGACAGGGACGCGCACGCCAAGGTGCTGGCCGCTCCGTTTGACCGGGACAAGGCGGAGCGCGCACGCAACAAATTCATGGAGACTCAGCTGGTGATCGACGCGCTCGATCGCGCCATCAGCGCCGAGGAACGCATCTCGCCAACGACCTGAGCGACGAGCGTCAGGCGCGGCTACTCTGCCCGGAACAGGCCGAGAAGCAGCAACTAATACATAGCTATTCGGTGCCAAAGGGCGCACAGTTGGTGCTTCTCATCGAGCCGCACCGTCAACTAGGGAGGCCGACATGGCCAAAGGCGAGCAAAAAGGCAATCGGGAATCCAAGAAACCCAAGAAAGAGAAGATCAAGACAATTGCCGCGGCGCCAAGCCAGAAGACCGCGGGATGGCAGCCAAGCTTCGGTTCGGGTAAAAAGAAGTAGTGACGCTGGTTTACGTCAACGTCCGACAGGCTTGCGGATGGCCGGCGGGCAATGTCGTCCGCAAAGGGAAATGATGAAAAAGACTCTCGCCGTTTTGGCGCTCTGCGCATTCGCGCAAGGCGCTTCCGCCGCTGGAACAGACTGCCGTACGATCGAAAGAACCAGCGAGCGACTTGCTTGTTACGACGCGGCGTCTCCTCCGAAAAAGGACAAGCCGGCAGCGGTTGAAACCGACGCTTCTCGCGCGGCCTACAAGGACCCGCTCATCGAGGAAGACGCTCGAACCAACGCCAAGTTGAAAAATATCTGTCGCGGTTGTTGAACGCGTCGTCCGATTCTAACATTTGCATCCCGGTCTGACGGTCTTCTCCCCCAAGTTAAGCTTGTGGTGCCGGAATCGCCATGGCCTAATATCCGACGGTTTTTTCGCTGGCTGGAGGGGTGATGCACCGAAAACCCGGGACACTCGTATTATTGTTGGCGGTCCTCGCATGCGCCATGCCGGCCTTGGCGCAGTTCCGCTATCCGGAGGCCCTTCCGCAGGCGCAAAGTGCCAGCGGAAAGGCGCTGGTGGCCAAGGCGCAGACCGCGGTCGACGCCAAGCGCTGGGGGGATGCCGAAGCGGCCTTGAAGCAACTGGTATCGGCCGAGCCGCGCTGGGAATATGCCGATGTGTTGGGCGCCATGCAGGGCAATCAGGGCCACTATCAGGACGCGCTCGCATCCCATCAACGCGCGCTCGATCTGGCGCAGGGGAGCGCCGCTCCGACCGCCATGGCCGGCATCTATCTCAGGATCGGAAATGCCAATCTCAAACTGAAGAACAACGATGCGGCCGTTGCGGCTTACGGCAAGGCCGCCACGCTCGACCCGCATCCGGCCACGGCCTACTTCAATCTCTGCGCCACCATGTACAATATAGGCAAGACAGGAGCGGATGCGGTTGCGGCCTGCGACAAGGCGATTGCCGCCGATCCGAGAAAGGCGGATGCCTATTTCATCAAGGGCTCCATGCTGTTCGGCGACAGCAAGATCGACAAGAACAACAAGATCGTGGTCCCTGCGGGCACGGTGGAAATGCTCAGGCAATATCTGGCGCTCGCCCCCACCGGCCCGCACGCATCCGACGTCAACCAAATGCTCGACGCTCTCAAATAGCCGCAACACGCTGGAAGCGCCGTTGTCACCGGTTCTGGACCCATGATCATGATTGTGCTCCAGGCCATCATCATTGTCGCGTTTCTTGCGCTGCTTGTGCTCGGCTTGCTTCGCCGCAACATGCCGCGGGTTGGCGGCAAGCTCGGCCCGATCCGCAACCTTGATCCGCCGCGCCTCCTGCCGAGCGGATTTTCACGAATCTATACCCGCGCGGTGACGCTGTTTGTGGCGTCGGATGCCTCGCGTTTCCCGACCCTGAAGGCCTTCCTGCGCGGCGGCACGGCGCAGCTCACCGTCGCGATGCGAATCTATTGCGTCGCCGGCTGCAAGACCGAGATCGAGATTCCCGAAGCGGTCGCCGATTACGAGCGTATCGATGCCGCGCAAGCGCTCGCGCTGCTGCGCGAATTGCCGGATCCGCGTCGCGTTCATCGCCTGCATTTGAGCGACGAACACTCGTTCCTCGATCCGTGGGTGCGCAAGGTCAGGGGCGAAGCGTTTTTCCATCTGGGCCATGCCACCAATTTCAGCCTGATCGTTCTCTACAGGCCCGATCGCCGTCTCGGCGAGTGCCTCGGCACCACGCTGCTTCATGAATGGCTGCATCTCGCAGCCTTTGCCTCCACGATTCCGCTCTGGCGGTTCCGCCGAGCCAATGCGATCGAACCGCTCCCGCCTCCGGTACCAGAGCCGGTGAAGTGGAGCGGCAATACGGCAATTCACGAGGCGTGGTGCGACCTCGGCGAGAAGCTTCTCGGTTATGACGAAAGTGCGGCCCGGCGAGCCGCTCTGGAGGCGCCGGTCCACGCCATGATCCTTTGGCGCTGCGTCGAGCGCATGCTTCGCCGAACGCCGGTGCGTCTGCGTAGTACGCGTTTCGATGAACTGATGAACCGCGCCGGCTTCATGCGCGCCGAGGTCGAGCCAAAGGCCCGGGAGGTCTACGCCAGGCGGGCATCTTAGCCGCCGCCGGCAATGTCGCCCGCGTTGCTCCAAGGCAGGCCATCAAGTCATCGTAACAACGACTTTCCCTTTGGCGCGCCCGCCTTCGAGGTAGGCGAGGGCATCGGCAATGTCGGCAAACGGATATGTCTTGTCGACGGTGACCTTCAGTGTTCCGCGGCTGATGAGTTCGGCCAACTGGGCGAGGTCGGTACCGCTGGGATGCATGAACAGATATCGATAGCTGACGCCTGCGCGTCGGGCTCGCGAGCGGATGCCGTAGCTGATCATCCAGAACAACGCGGCAAGAACGCGTCGGTCGCCGAGGTCCTTGATTGCCGTTTGCGGTTCCGGAAGCGCGCCCACCGAAACGATCCTGCTTCCAGGCTTCATGATTTCGAACATTTGGTCCAGGGTTTTGCCGCCGATCAGGTCAAACCCCGCATCAAATTGGCGTCCCGCCTCGGATATGCTTTGAGACGTGTAATCGATCACCTCATCGCAGCCGAGCGAGCGCACCAACGCTTCACCTCGCTTCGAGGCGGTTGTCGTCACATGGGCGCCGAGCCATTTGGCGATCTGAATGGCAAAGGTGCCGACCCCTCCGGCGCCGCCTGAGATGAACACCTTCTGCCCTGGTTTGACGCCGAGTTCGTCTCTCAAAGCCTGTAGCGCCGTGAGCCCCGCCAACGGCACGGCCGCGGCCGCCGTGAAATCCAGATCCCGCGGCATATATGCTGCGTGATCTTCGTCGACGCAGGCTTGCTCGGCGAACGCGCCGGCGCGTTCCTTTGCGACCCGGGCAAATACACGATCGCCCACCTTGAACCGTTTGACGCCGCCGCCAACGGCAACAACCTCGCCCGCGAGTTCGTTGCCGAGCACAAACGGAAGCCTTGGCCGATGGATCACGCGAAGCATGCCTTTCCGGAACTTGAAATCCACCGGGTTCAGGCCGGCAGCGCGCACCTTCACGAGAATATCGCCTGGCCTCGGCTGAGGTGCGGGAACATCCATCAGCCGCGCGCCTTCGGGGCCGCCGTAACGCTCGAGAACGTATGCGCGCATCACCTGCTCCAGCTTCAAGGTTTATCGGGAATCACCAGGAGGCGTCCCAATTGCAGCACGGATGGTCCCCTGGTTCGGACACGCGGATATGGCGCGGAAGCATAAGCGAACTGACTTCCGTTGCAATCGGGTTTCGGCAGGTCAGCCGGCTCGACGCTGACGCTTATCGCCTGCTTTTCTTTCAACAACGGACATGCATTAGAGCGACGGTTACGTCAGAGAAGTGTGCCAACAGCAGACATCCGGGCGGGCTTGGGTTTTCTGATTTTGCATTGTCAGCCTCGCGGAGGGGGCGTACCATCTCGAAGCCAGATCGGGGAGCAGCGCCAAATTGGGGAGCAGCGCAAGACAGACTAGAAAAGAAGGAGTGCCGAAATGTTTACTAAGCGCGATCTTCTTCTTTCCGCCGCATTGGCTGCAATCACCGCATCGACAGCGAAGTCCGTCCCGGTGCTCGCACAGACCAGCGCAGACCGCCCAGCTTTCTTCAAGGCAAAAGACATTGCGGAGGCCGGGTTCATCTACGGCCTGCCGATCGTGATGAACTACGGCGTCATGTATGAGTACGCCGTCGATCGCAATTCGGGGCAGTTCAAGGCCCCCTTCAATCAGATCAAGAACGAACCCAACGTGTTCACCTACAAAGACACCGCTATTCCGACGCCGAACAGCGACACGCCGTATTCGTTCGCATGGATGGATTTGCGCGCCGAGCCGATCGTCTTGTCGGTCCCGGCGGTGGACCCCAAGCGCTACTATTCGGTTATGCTCTGCGATGACAATACCTACAACTACGGCTATATCGGCAGCCGGGCCGGCGACTACATGGTGGTCGGGCCGGATTGGAAGGGCGCGACCCCCGCCGGGATCAAGAAGGTGTTCCGGTCGAGCACGCAATTTGCAGTGGCCGGGTATCGCACCCAGCTCTTTAATCCGGACGATGCTGCCGGGCATGAAGACGAACGCGGATGGGTCGCTAACCCTTTACATCCAGAACAAATCGCCGGGCGCCGACAAGGAAGCCAACTGGCTGCCGGCTCCAAACGGCACGATCTATCTGGTCATGCGGCTCTACTGGCCGAAGACCGAAGCACCTTCGATATTGCCCCCGGGCGAAGGGACATGGCAGCCGCCCGGCATAAAGCGGGTCGCATAGAACGACATAGAGAGCGGCCACTAGGCGCGAGCATCGCGCTGGACGACCTCATCGCCAGTGCGCGCGGCTGATTGAAAGCTGCAATGTCGCCTTGGGGTCAAAAGCGGACCTGGCATTTCGACGCTATGACGTCCGCTTTTCCTTCAACGGCAGAAATGCATTGGAGCGATGGTGACGGCAGCTTTGTGCCAACAACGGAAATGCCCAATCACTTCTTTGGTGCGGGCAATCGGCCGCCAGCAGACCTCCAAGCCGAACATCCTAGGGGACGTTCGAGAAGATTCGGATCACCGACGCGCTAATAAACGGGGCATGTCCGTCTAAGGCCGTGTTGGGCCGGAATGGCCGGTCCACAAGCCAGATGGAGAAAGATCATGCCCTGCACTTCGCAGTTCTCGGCAAGATTGGCTACGGCGTCCGTCATTGCGGTCGCTGCCATCTTGTCGCCTACGACCAGCATATTGGCGGGCACCGTGCCCAAGCCAACAATCAACCTGCCCAGGCCCACGATCAGCGTGTCCCAGCCCGTGGCCAAGGCGGCGCCCGTAACGCCGTCTTTGGCGCAACAGGCCGCAGCGCTAAGCAGGCAAGAGCACGAGTACATTTCCGTAAACAGCCTCAAGCAATTTGAACAAATTGCCGCACGGTTGGGCACGAGCGTGCAGGGCGCGATTGTCTTGAACAAGGAGTTCGGCCCGGGCCCCGGCGATCCGACGAAGATCGTCGAAAAGAACATCCACAAGTCGCCGTCATCCGCCGCCTATTGCAAGAATGGCGTGGTCGCGACCTATGGCATCAATCCCAGCGTAAGCCCGGGCGGGGTCGTCATGAACCCCAACGGAATGGTTAGCGGGCCTTACACGGGGCCGGCTGGCTCGATTGGAGGCTGGGTCTACACTTGCGCATAGTCGGATCGCGATCGCCGGGACGACGTTCAATCGTCCCGGCGATGACGCCCGCGCAAGCGGGCCAATGGGCCGTGAACCTTTGCGGCGTGGCGGGCGACAAATCACCGCCATCGCCGCAAACGGCGGCGCGGGCCGCGCCGATTCGCGCGACGCCGGTTGAGGTTGCCCATGCCGATCGTCAGAATCCTCCTGGTCCTTTTCGCGCTCGTTTCGCCGGCGCTTGCGCAGGACGGCGCGCGCCATGCGGCCGCCGCGCGCGATGCCGCGCAGGCCTTCCGGGTCTACGTCGAAGGGATGGCGAAAAAAGGCGAGCGGCCTGACCTGACCCGGCCGGAGGTCGCAGCCCTGCTCGACCGCATCTTCGATCTTGACGCCTTGAACGCACTGCCGCCCGCGCAGGGGAGCGATCTTCCCTGGCTGATCGACTGGTTGCAGGCCGCAAACACAGCCAACAAATTGTTCACCCGCTTTGGCTCGAAGCCGGAGCCGGGGCCCGATTTGGCGGCGCTCCAGCGCAACATGGCCGAGTACGAGGACCAGTTCGCGATGGCGATGAACTTCATGATCCGCGGCCAGGCGCGCGAGGCGGTTTCGATCAAACTATTCTGGGCGGAGCTTGCGCCGGAGCAGCGCACGCGCATACGCGAGGAGGGGCTCGCGGGCGCCCGCAACGCCGCCGCCGAGTTTATCCTGACCGCCGTCTGCTCGGCGGTCATGGGCAGCGGCAAGCCCGCCAACGCCCGTTTGGTAGCGGCCGCCACCCGCGACACGCGCGAGATCTGGGCGAGCTATTTCCTGCCGCAGCATCGCGCCCGCATCCTCGAACAGCTCGCCGACTATACCAAGCGGGTGCCGGATGAGACGGCGCGAGCCGATCTCGTCGTCTTCGCGGCCGCGCTTGAAGCGGTGAATTGATCTGACGTCCAGTAACGAGCCCGCGCTACGTCAGCTTGGTGTCAATCGCGGACTCATGCAGTGCCGCAAAGAGCAGCATCTCACTCGATCACCTCATCGGCGATTGCAATAAGGGTCGGGGGTACCTTGAGGCCGAGAGCCTTCGCTGTTTTCAGGTTGATGACTAACTCAAACGTTGATGGTTGCAGCACCGGCAGATCGGCAGGCCCGCTGCCCTTAAGGATCTTTCCGACGTAGATCCCGCATTGGCGAAAACCGTCAGGAAGGTTGGCGCCATAGACAATCAGTTCTCCAGCGTCGGCGCGCCATGGGTACGCCGTAGGTATTGCGTGACGGGCTGCGAGCGTGACGAGCTGATCCTGTCGACTGATCAGAAACCCATCGGCAGTGATCACCAGCGCTCCGATTTGGTTTTGCGCCAGGGTTGAAAAAACGCTCGCTATTTCCTGCTCCTTACTGGCGCTGACGCTGATGAGTTGAAGCCCAAGAGCGTCCGCGGCTGTCTGCAGATCTTTCAACTGGGGCCCCGAATTGGGATTGGTCGGGTTGATGAGTGCAGCGATCGACGTGACGCCGGGTATGAGCTCGTGCAGCAACTCAAGGCGTTTCGCTCCCAATCTGGTGAACATGAAAGCAATGCCGGTAACGTTGCCTGTCGGCCGGTTAATACTCGAGACGAGACCTGACCCGATGGGATCGCTGCCGCTCAGGAAGACGATCGGGATCGTCTGGGTTGCGGCCTTCGCTGCCAATGCGGCGGGCAGAAAATCCGCGGCTATGACGGTCACCCGACGGCTGACCAGGTCCGCCGCGAGTGCCGGTAATCGATCATATTGCCCATCCGCCGCACGCTGTTCGATCCTGATGCTTTGACCGTCAACCACTCCCGCCTCAACCAAGCCCTTGCGGAAGATAGCCGTGAGGGGCGCCGGCGGCAGCGACCCCTGATGGAGAAATCCTACGATGGGGGGCGATTGCTGAGTGCGCGCGGCGCGCGGCCCAGCCACCATCGCGCCACCGACTAAGCCAATGAAATCGCGCCGTCTCATGGCATTCCCCAAAAGGTACGCCGGGAAGCTCCGATTGCGAGCTACTATGTCGCGGCCATTTTAAAATTGAAATGGCTTCGCTTGAAAATTGCGTTCCCTCTAGGGACGGATGATATCCGCTTCTCTGCCATAGGCGGACATTTAACAGGTCGGCGATTGTGTCTACGTCCCCAGCGGCTTCAAAATCTTCACGAGTTCGGCGTGGATGAACTCGTTGCCGCAGGTCACGTTGCCGGTCTTGAGCGGGTCGTCATCGCCGGCAATGCCGAAAACGATGCCGCCAGCACAATTTTTAAAATGCTGGTTGGCGTTCCGAAATTATTTGACAAAGCTCAGATAGGAAGCGAGCGCCTCGACCTCCTGCGGGCCGAGATGGCTTGCCGCCATCGGCATCGGCGATCCTGGCGTCGAATGATATCCCTGGCCCCACTGTTCGAGGCGGGCCTTGATGTAGAAATAAGCGAGGCCTCCCAGCCGCGGGATATCTCTGATGCCCTCGGCATTCGGCCCGTGGCAGGCATAACAGGAGACAATGTTGGCTTCGGGAATACCGTCCATGAAGATCGTTCTTCCGCGCGAGGCAAGGCTGCTATCGCCGTCATTGGCGGGCTTCGGCGGGATCGAGGCAAAGTAGTTTGCCAGTTCGTAAGCCGTGGAGGGCCCGAGCGCCGCAACCGCGCTCCACATATATTGCTTCGAAAACGGGTTGTCCCGCGCGTGCTCGCGGAAACTCTTGATCTGACTCATGATGTATTGCGGCCGTTGTCCGGCAAGCCGTGGCGCGACCGTATAACCCTGCGCGCCTGTTCCGTGACACCAGGTGCAATTGCGGACCGCGGCGCTGTCATCGGCGAAGGCAAAGGCGGTGGAGACGGCGGAGGCGACCACCGCCGTGATCGCTATTAGTCCGATGCGCTTCATGACCCCAAACTTTCGCGCTTCATGCACTCAACGATGTGCCGACGAGTGCGGCGGCGACACTCATTGCAGATTGCTGACATAGGCCGCCACCGCTTCAACCTGTGAATGCGTCAAATTGTGCGCCGTCGGCGCCATGATCGCGGACGTGTCGACCGCGGTGCCTTGGCCCCGCTCCTTGCTCCAGCCCGTCAACTGGCCGACCATGTAGGGATAGAGCTGGCCCGCCAGCCTTGGAATTTCGTTCTGGCCCTTGCCTTCCGCGCCGTGACAGGCGGAGCAGGCGGGAACGTTGGCTTCGGGCAACCCTTCGTCGTAGATCCGCTTGCCGATCGCGACCGCGCCCCTCGGCGCGCCGCCAAACGGCGGCGGATTGAGATGATGGAAATGGTTGGCCAACGATGAGATCATTGCCGGGCTCAGCACATGGGCAACGTTGCGCATGACGGGATTGCTGCGCCGGCGTTCGATGAAGGCCCGCAACTGGGCCTCGATATAGTCAGGCTGTTGTCCGGCAAGCCGCGGCATCGGGAAATAGCCGAGATAGCCCTGGCCCTGCAGGCCATGACAGGTCTTGCAATATTCAAGCTTGGCCTCGAGGCCGCTCGCTGCCGGCGCCCTCCTTTCCTGCGCGTGGGCGCCTGCGGAAAGCGCCATCGCCAGGAATGAGGCGGCCAACGCCAGCCGCAGGCCAGCCCTCATCGTTCGGCTCCCTCGTCCGTCGCCCGACATATCCGCTTCACCTGAAGGGGTTGCGAACATCGCTAATTGGACCCCCAGATATGGAAGTTGAAGCCGACTTTGACGACCTGAACGCTCTGCTTGACGTCGACGACGCCCGTCAAGCCGCTGATCCCGTCGGTCATGAGAATGTTGCCGTGACCGAATTGATAGTAATCATATTCCACGTTCACGGACCAATGACGCGAGAACGCCCAATCCACGCCGCCGCCGACGACATAGCCGACGCGGTTGTCCAGTCCTTGAAAGTTGAAGGGCGTGCCGTTGCCGGCGACTGAGCCGCCGCTGACGTTGTATTTGTCTCCGGCTATCGCAAACCCGCCGCGGCCGTAAACAAGGACGGTGTCGAAGGCATAGCCGATCCGCCCGGTCACGCTGGCAAGAAAGTCGTTGTTCGCCTGCACGAGCGCGGTATCGGGAGGGCTGTCGTGAAGACTGACGATTTGGCTTCCCCTCATTGTCGAGCCTGAGGCGGTTCCTTCGATGCCGACCACCACGTTGGAGGAGAACTGGTAATCGCAGCCGATCTCGCCGCCGATCACAGCACCAGTCGGCGACGTGTTGACGGTGGTGACGCCGGTCGTCGTGCCCGGCGCGATAAGATTTTCCTCCACGAGAAACACCGGATCGGTCATGGCCTTGCTGCCCCTGCCGCCGCCGGCATGCCCGCCGACATAGCAGCTCGTCCAGCTGAACCGCGGCTCTACATAGGGCGTCTGCGATTTCATCGGCAGGTCGGCTGCGAGCGCGGGTCCCGCAAGGGTCACCGCGAGCGCCGCTGCGGAAGCGAAAGAAAATTTTCTCATCGGACAATCTCCGTATGCGGACGCGTCCGCCTACATCGCAAACCAGGCATGGAGGAACAGGGTGTTGTTGTCGTGGGCATTGACCGTGGTTCCATTGAGCTTGTTGTAATAGGTGTATTGCAGGCCGATGCGGGCGTTGAACCACGGCCATCCGACCATCTTGCTGGCGCCGAACGGAATGTAGGCGATCTCGGCCATCCAGCCGTTGGTGTTCGGCGTCGAGGCAAGGCCCGTGACGGGATCGGTGCCGTACAGATTCATGTCGGCGGTGCCCCATTGACTGAAATATTGCCCGGTGAATACGACGCGGTTGTCGGCGCCGTAGGCAAACGAGGCTTGCAGCTTCAGGCTGTTAAGCAGGTTGGTCGGATTGGATGCACTTGCGTTAAGAAAGCTCGCGTCGAGCCGCTGAAACTCGCGAATAAAGCTGCCGCGCAAGGTCAGCCAGTAGTTATCGCCCTGATACTGATACTGCGTGTCGAAGCCGTAGTCGGTGAAGGTGTCGGCCTGCGGGAATGTCGCGGTCGAAAAAGTCGCAAAGCTGGTATCGACCCAGGGATGCACATTGAATTGCGCCCCGAACGCGCCGATCATCAGCGTGTTTCTGCCCCAGTGCGGCTCCAGCGCGATGCGCCAATAGGGCGTGACGCTGCCGAGTTGACCGGGCGCGGCGAACGGATCGGTGCCTATGGCATTTTGCTGGCTGAAGCCGAGCGTCTTGTATCCGGTGAATTCCAGATAAAGCAGGTCATTGATGAACGCATAAGCGCCGACGCCGCCGACATGCGCGGCAAAGGCGCCCTCGATCGTCGTAGGATGACCCTGCGGGCCAAGAATCGTCGACACGGCGTAGGGGAAAGACCATGCCGGCGTGGTGTTCCACACATCCTGCACCGTCGGATTGTTGTTAGCGGTGATGCCGTAGATCAGGTCGAGCAGACCGAAATGAGCTGTATTGGCATAGCGGACGTCGGTATTGTCCCACGTCCAGGTGTGGCCGAACGGATCGCCGAATCCTCCCGGCGGCACCGCATTGTAGGTGACCTGCGCGAAGGCGCCGACATGGTCGGTGATCGCGCCGCCCCAGAACGCGCTGAACGGCGAGAGCACGACGTTGTTGTTCGGACTGTAGGGATCGGTGCCGGTCTGGTCCGCCTGGGTGCGGGTGTAACCGACGATCGCCATCATCGAGACCGGCGGAACCCACTCCTTGTCTTCCTCGGGCTTTGTCGAGGGGGCCTGCGGCAGCGTCTTCACATAGCCCATCATCTTTTCGTATTCGGCGCGCGCATCCCGCGCAACTTGCGAGGAGAATGGCGTCGTGCGGAATTCGCCGCCGCCGGTCGTATATCCAAGCAGCTTGAATCTACGACCGTACGGCGTGAGCGCAGGAAAATCGGTGTGGCAGGTGCCGCAGGGTTGCCCGGTCTGTCGCGCGAAACTCGGCAGCGCTTGCGCCGGCGAAGGAAAGGCGATCGTCAGCAAAGCTGCCGCCACGGCAACCAACGCGAACGCGGCGATTACGTTGAAACTATCGAAGCGTCTGATGATACGACCGACATCGCCCCGCATTGCGCGCTATCCCGTTGCCTGCAGCGCTTCGCGCCGCCGCGCGAACCAAAAGTCGCTTACGGGAATGACGATAGTCCATGAGTGCGACGCGCGACGAAGGCAATGCTGCGGGCGAATCAGTTTTCGCGAAGGCGCGTCATTTCGGCAACTATAGTTGCAGACGCAACTAATCAACGAGCAGCGAAACACGATGTTTCGTTGCACGCCGACGCGACAGAACCTGACGTTAAAGAGAGTTTCCTCCCAACGTCTGGTCAATATTGATCACCTTTGGCAAAAATCCGCTGGAGCCGAATTGATCCGGATCAAACCGGCTCGGAAAGATTGAACTGGATCGAACTGCCCGGCACGGCGTAGCGTGGCGATCATCGAAGGGGCGCGCTTATGCGAATTTCATCGGCATCGTTGGCGGCAGTCGCATTCCTCGCTGTAGGCGCGACGTCGCAAGCCCAGGAGAAGAGCAAAGGCGACCTTTCGCAAGCTGAGCTCAAGGCCAAGATCGATTATTGCAAGACCTGCCATGGCCTCCAGGGACAGGGATTCCGCGGCTCGTATCCGATGCCGCGGCTTGCCGGGCAGCAGCCCGAGTATCTCCAGAACCAGCTCCAGGCATTCATCGATCGCAGGCGCAACAATCCGGTGATGTTCAACGTCGCGCATGTGCTGAGCGCGCCGATGCTGAAGGGTCTCGCCGAGCATTTCACGGCCCTCAACCCCAAGCCACTCGGAGGCGGCCCAAGGGAGAACATGGCTGAGGGCAAAAAGATCTATGAAGAAGGGTTTCCCAAATCCGACATTCCACCCTGCGCCTCCTGTCACGGGGATGACGCCAAGGGCCGCGATGCGTTCCCGCGTCTGGCGGGGCAGCTTCACGACTACGTCTACAAGAAGCTGACGAACTGGGACAAGGAGCGCGGCCAGGACAAGAGCAATCCGGACAACTCCGCCATCATGCAACCCATCGCGCATAATCTGAGCGAAGCGCAGATCCGCGCGGTGGCGGCGTATCTGAGTTATCTGGAATGATTTTCTCTTGATTGCCCGCACGTCGCGAGGCCCATCGCCAACTACAGGCGGCGAAGTTCTGATTTTCATTTAGCCGACGAAATCATCCAATTCGAAATTCGCAGCGATGCGAATCTTGGGGAGAGCCGACTGACGATCGCCATGATTTTATTGATCCGGCCAGCGACCACCACCCGACGGCCGGCCCTAAAGCCCCGATATCCAATCCGCGCGACGTCGCTCGCGGTCATCACCGGAAGCAGGGAACCCTTAAACAGTGCCGCGTCCGCGGCATCGGCAACTCCGGCGAACTCGGTATCCGTCGCACCGGGGCACAGCGTCGTGATGGTGACGCCGCTGTCGCGCAGCTCATAGGCGATCGCTTCGCCAAAACTGAGTAAATAGGCCTTGCTCGCGCAATACACTGCCATTTGCGGACCCGGCTGGAACGCGGCGGTGGACGCCATCAGCAAGGTTTTTCCGCGGCGTTTGGTCAACATGTCCGGAAGCAGCATCCTGGTCAGTTCGGTCAGCGCCACGACATTGACCTGCAACATCTCGCTGATCCGGAGCGGGTTCGACGCATCGAACTGCCCGTTGGTGCCGAGGCCGGCCGCGTTGATCAGCACGTCGATGTTCAAACCGCGCGCATTGATGTCTTGTACCAGACCAGCCGCCGCCCCAACCTTGCTGAGGTCGACGGCGATGATGATGGAATTGGCGCCATCGGCCCTAAGTTCGTCGGCCAAGGCTCGCATCGGCGCAACGCGCCGTGCGACAAGGACCAGATCGTGGCCATCTTTGGCTAATTCGCGCGCGAGACTGGCGCCGATACCGCTGGAGGCACCGGTGACGAGTGCGAGGGGACGATCGGCACTTGTCATGGCAGCAAACCCGTTCGCGTCGAGCGGCCTTGTGGCCTACGCCGCGGCATGCAAGCGCCCTCCATGCTGCGCATCAGCCTTCATCGCCGCCCGTGCCGCCCAACCCCCACCGAGGATGGCCCCGGTGAAACCACCGCCGCCGGTGAAGGCGGACGCCAAGTAAAGACCGCCAATGGCGGTTTCCGGTCGCGGCATGAATCCACGGGTCTGCGGCGCGACACCGTAAATCGCG
>Ga0210394_10003608_pt1 | contig 19083 bp, 16 predicted proteins | sample IncBWC12MmetaG_FD_160121 | JGI IMG/M metagenome (GOLD analysis project Ga0210394, IMG submission 160121) | Forest soil microbial communities from Barre Woods Harvard Forest LTER site, Petersham, Massachusetts, United States - Inc-BW-C-12-M | ecosystem: Environmental > Terrestrial > Soil >...
CGCCTTTTGAACCAGAAGAAGCAGATCCTCAAATCAGCCTCGGTCATCTCCCTTGTTACGGTTATCAGCCGCATTCTCGGCTACGTCCGCGACCAGCGTATCACTCTGCTCCTCGGCACGACGCCGACGGCCGACGCCTTTGTGCTGGCCTACCGCATCCCAAACCTGATCCGGCGGCTGGTGGGCGAAGGGGCGGTGACGGCTTCGTTTATCCCCATTTTTGCCAATTACTTGAACAACAAGCCGCGCGAGGAAGTATGGGAATTCGCACATCGGCTTTTCTGGACGCTGGCCGTGATGCTCGCGGCCATCACTATGCTGGGAAGCGTCTTCTCGGCGCAGTTCATGCGTCTGTTCACGCTTTTTGCGCCCGGACAGCCGGCCTGGGAGCAGGCCGTCTATCTGAATCGCATCATGTTTCCGTACATCTACTTCATCGGTTTATCGGCGTTGGCGATGGCCATCCTGAATTGCTTTCACGTTTTCGGGACGCCCGCGGCGACTCCGGTACTGCTGAATCTTTCCATCATCGCCGCTTCGATGGCGGCGGTTTCGCGCCACTTTTCGAGTCCGGCGGTATCTCTGGGGGTCGGGGTGCTGGTTGGCGGAACCCTGCAATTCCTGATCCTGGTGCCGCAATTGGTTCGCCGGGGAATGCGCTTCAATTTCGGGCTATCGCTGCGCCATGAAGGCGTGCGCTCAGTAGGAGGATTGCTGGCGCCGGGATTTTTCGGCATCGGCGTGGCGCAGATCAATTTTTTCGTGGGCACAATTTTTGCCACGTCCGGCCGCATGCCGTCCGGCAGCGTGACCGCGCTCTACGTTGCGGAGCGGGTGATGGAGCTGGTCATGGGCGGATACGCCATCGCCGTGGCCACCGCGATTTTGCCGATGATGTCGCATCAGGCCGCCGCCGGTAATATGGAAGAGTTGAAGTCCACGCTGGTCTTTTCCTTGCGCATTGTTTCGTTTATCACTATACCCGCCGCGGTGGGCCTGGTGGTGCTGCGGGAGCCAATCATTCGCGTGCTTTTCGAGCACGGCGAATTTATGGCCGAATCCACGGGATTGACCACGCGCGCGCTTTTCTACTATGCCTTTGGCTTGCCGGCCTTCGCCGCGATTAAACTGATTGTGCCGGCCTTTTATTCCACGCACGATATGCGCATACCGGCTCAAGTAGCGGCCTGGTCATTGGGCTTGAACATCGTTCTGAACGTGCTCTTTTTGCGTTGGTTTTTTTCTGTTTTTGGCAATGGTGGACCGGCCGTCGCCACCGTTGCGGCGGCTTATTTCAATTTTTTCACTTTGTTTGCGATTTTCCGGCTGCGTTTCGGCCGCTTGGGCACATTAGGTATTCTGGCATCGCTGGCGCGCAGCGGAGTCTGCGCCGGGATCATGGGCACTCTGTGCTGGATGGCGCTGCAAGTGTCGCGTTTTGATGCTTATGCGCATTTCCTGCCGCGGCTCGCTATTTTCGTCGTCCTGCTGCTGGGCGCCACGGTTACATACCTCGTGCTGGCGTGGACGATGCGAAGCAGCGAGCTGCTTGAAATTTACGGCATTGCCATGCACGGTGAGCCTGAAGCCGCAAGCATGGCCGGCTTGAGCCAGGAATCCTAGTATGCGGATTCACGCGCTGGTCGTTTCGTTCATGAATTACATCAAGGTGGAAAAGGGCCTGGCCGCCAATACGCTGGCGGCTTATGACCACGATCTGCGCAAGTTCGAGGCTTTTGCAGAAAAACGCGGCTTGAGTCTCGAGGCGGTGAGCCGCGAGCATATCGTGGACTTCCTGGGAGATCTTTACAGGCAAGGGCTCGATAGCCACTCCGTGGCGCGCCATATGGCTTCACTGCGCAATTTTTTTCGCTTCGGGCTGGCTGAAGGAGCGGTATCCGTGGATCCCATGCTCAATCTGGAGTCGCCGAAGACACGGCGCAGGCTGCCCGTCTATCTGCGCATGGAAGAAGTGGACCGCTTGCTGAATCAGCCGGACCTCTCAACCCCTTACGGATTGCGCGACCACGCCATCCTGGAGGTGCTCTACTCCACCGGCTTGCGCGTATCGGAATTGGTTAACTTGAAAGTATCCGACCTCGAAATGCGCATGGGCTGCTTGCGCTGTATCGGAAAGGGTGATAAGGAGCGTCTGGTGCCGGTCGGGCGAAAGGCGCTGGCGGCGGTGCGGGCCTATCTGGAGAAGTCGCGGGCGCAGCTTTTGGGGAAGCGCGAGACGCTAAAGGCCAGCCCTTGGCTGTTCGTGAATCGCTTTGGCAATCGCCTTAGCCGCATTGCCATTTGGCGCTTGTTGACCGCCTACGGCCGGCGCGCCGGCATACGGGCGCGTCTCTCGCCCCATAAGTTGCGTCACAGCTTTGCCACGCACCTGCTCGAACGCGGTGCGGACCTGCGGTCGGTGCAGTTGATGTTGGGCCACGCTGATATTTCGACGACACAGATCTATACGCACGTGGTGGAAGAGCGGTTGAAGCAGGTGTACAAGGCGCACCATCCGCGCGCGTGAGGGAATCTAAGGCCCGAACTCTAGTATTTGGTGCCGACGCGGGCAACAAAAGTGCATATCAATCCATCGAGCTTAGTCGCTCACCTTCGTTAGAGAAGAGAATGGCCCATGCCTGACTACATGTACATGCTGGAAAGCCGGCTCTCCGCCGAGCAGCGCGCCGTACTGGTGCGCATGCAGGAGCTGGCAGTGGAAACCACCACGAACGTCTATTTGGCCGGCGGCGCTGTTCGCGATCTGATTTCCGGAATGTCCATCCGCGACCTCGATTTCACGGTCGAGGGGAATCCCTCGCGGTTCGCGCGCGAGCTCGAAAAGGGCGGAGCTCGCGTCGTCGATGAAGACGAAAAGCTGCGCCGCATCGAAATGGTGTTTGCCGGTGACGTGGACGGCAGCATCGAGGCGGCTCGCGAGGAAGTCTATCCGCGCCCCGGCGTTCGCCCCGAAACGCATTGGTCCACCATCATGGAAGACCTGCGCCGCCGGGATTTTTCCCTGAACGCCATTGCTCTTTCGCTGAACGCCGCCTCCCGTGGCTTGCTGCTCGATCCCACCAACGGGCTTGCCGATCTCGAAAGCCGCGAAGTGCGCGCGCTTTCGATCCACAGTTTCACGAATCAGCCCGTACGCCTGCTGCGCGCCATTCGCTTTGCCGCGCGCATGGATTTCAAGCTCGAACCGCGCACCGAGGAATGGTTCAACCTGGCGCTGGAGCGCGGACTCCAGGAATCCATCGCTCCCGAGGACGCCGGCGCGGAGCTTCGCCAGGTCGCTCGGGAGGATAAGCCGGTGCAAATCCTTAAGGCTTGGGAGGCGCGCGGGCTTCTCGAGGCCATCTCCCCACAGCTGGCCAAGCGGCATCCGCACTACGAAATGCTAGGGCGTGTTCTGCGCGCCCGCGACGACCTGGCCGCTTCAGGCATTCGGCCGCGATTATCCGTGCCGGTTAGTTACGCGGCGCTGGGGAAGTTGAAGGACCGCGAGCTTTCCAGCGCTTTGCATCGCGTCGGTTATCGTCAGCGCGACATCGAGGAAGTGACAAGCCTCGAAGAACGCGCGCAGAAAATCGTCGCCGCCCTCGCCGGACGAAAAACGACCGCGCCCACTGAAGCCTATGCGTTCCTGGAGAAAGCGCCAGGGGACTTGCTCGCTTTTATCCTCGCGGAGTCCTCAAATTCCAAAGCCGTAGGCAAAATCCGCACGTACCTCACGAAATCGCGGCCCCTGCGGCAAGCCTTGCCTGCGGCGATCCTGGAGCTCGAGAGCATCGGCATGGCGCACGGGCCCAAGTTCGACAAAGTCATCGAGGACCTTTTCCAGGCGCAATTGCAGGGTAAGGCCAGAAATCCGGAACTTCGTTTGAAACTGCTGCGCAAACTTTCCGGCATCAAAGAACTGCCCAAGAAGAAGATCGACGAAAAAGGGAAGAAGCCGGCGGACAAATCGAAGAAAAAACTCGTCGGCAAACCGGGTGCGGCCGCCCCGGCTCCCGGCGGCGCGCCTGTAGAATCGCCGAAAGCTGCAGACACGCTCGCCCGCCTGCAGGCCGCTCGCAAAGGCAAAGCCGCCCCTGCCGCGGCGACTCCGCCTGCCAAAGTCGCCAAGCCCATCGCCAAAACCAAGGCCACCGCCGCTCGCAAACGTTGATCCAGATCACGACCACTGAGGGTCGTTGTGTCGAGTCGAACGCGACGGCAGCGAAGAATCTCGAATCCGCTACTTCCAGGAGTCCATCGCTTTCTTTGTGAGCGACTCGGGAAGCCATTCGTTTAGTTCTATGCGGATGCCGTTGGGATCGAAAACGTTCGCGCTCCTGACGTTGGCCGGCTGCACCATGCCGATTTCCGTTACCGTCCCCGGCGTGGTAGTAGTACGCGCCGATGATGGCAGCCCGGCCTGCCGAAGCCGCGCCACGGTAGCGTTCACGTCATCGGTCAACAGATGGATATGGGACAACCCCTCCGGCATTTCGGGGGTCGCCTGCTGCATTTCCAGGAAGGAATCACGGCCCATCTGGTAGTAGGTTGTGGTCCGCTTGCCGTCCGGACTGAACTTGAACGCGGTCTTAAAACCCATCATCTTTTCGTAAAACTTTTGCGATTCGGGATAATCCTTGACGGCGATGCCTACGACGAGCAGCTTGAGCCCATTATTCGCGCTCTTCTCCTGCGCGGCGGTCCGCTGCATCATGAGCGTGCCGACGGCAACTCCGACGAGGAAAAACACTCCTGCACGTAGGTAAAAACCAAATCTAGTCATGGAACGCCTCCTGAAATTTGCTTTGGATGCTTTGCGCTTCGCTCTCCGCCTTTGGAAATTGCGATGGGAGTGGCAGCAACCCCCGATTGTTTTTGCAAATGTTCATGATTCGCGGTTTTAAGTCCAACGATTTTGCAGGTGCGTCGCGGGCGAGTTCGGAGCGCCTGAGCCCTACGGCTCGGCCTAGATTTCGGTGATGTGCAAGCCGCCAACCGAAGAATCCCTCGTATTCTTCCTCTCTGGTCTCGGGTGTGTAAAATGGTTGATCCGGCCGGCCTAACCGAAACCCGGCACAGGAGTGATTCCATGCCACATTCTTTTCAGCGCTGTTCCGTTGTGATCGCGATGCTGCTGGCCCTCGGGACTTCCGTCCATGCGCAGGTTTCGCCCGAAACGCCAGACATCCCGCCCAAATTCGAAGCGCCAGCCTCGTTCTACAACTACGACAAGCGCGACGTGATGATTCCCATGCGCGACGGCGTGAAGCTGCACACGGTGATCGTCGTTCCTCGCGGGGCGAACCATGCGCCGATCATCCTGACGCGCACTCCCTACAACGCTTCGGGCCGCGCGCAACGCGAAGCTTCGCCGTATATGCTGGCGACTCTGCCGCAGGGTGACGAGGTGTTCGTGCGCGATGGCTACATTCGTGTGTTCCAGGATATTCGCGGCAAGTACGGATCGGAAGGCGAATATCTGATGACGCGCCCGCTCCGGGGGCCGCTCAATAACACCAGCACAGACGAATCCACCGACGCCTACGACACGATCGATTGGCTGGTGAAAAACGTACCCGAGTCCAACGGCAAGGTTGGCATGCTCGGGAGTTCCTACGAAGGCTTCACCGTGGTCATGGCCTTGGTCAATCCGCATCCGGCCCTGAAGGTCGCGGCGCCGATGAGTCCGATGGTGGACGGCTGGATGGGCGACGACTGGTTCCACTTCGGCGCCTTCCGGCAGACGAATCTCGATTACTTCACCGAGCAGACCACGGTAAAAGGCGACGGGCATTTGATCGTGCGCCGGGGCTATGACGATTACGAGAATTTCCTGCGCGCCGGCTCCGCGGGCGATTTTGCGAAGGCGGCGGGACTCGATCAATTGCCGTGGTGGCGCAAAACGGCCGAGCATCCCGCTTACGATTCCTTCTGGCACGAGCAGGCGCTCGACAAAACTATGGCCGCGCAGCCGCTTAAGGTCCCCACCATGTGGATCCAGGGCTTGTGGGATCAGGAAGACATGTGGGGAGCCATCCACAGTTATTTGGCCGTCGAACCGAAAGATCGCAATAACGATATGAATTTCCTCGTCATGGGGCCGTGGCGGCACAGTGGCGTGAACTACGACGGCTACTCGCTCGGTCCGCTGCGCTGGGAAGGCGATACGGCGCTGCAGTTCCGGCGCGACGTGCTCAAGCCTTTCTTCGATCAATATCTGAAGGACGGCGCGGCCAAAGCGGACACGCCTCCGGTCTTCATCTATAACACCGGCGAAAACCACTGGGACCGGCTGAAGTCCTGGCCGCTTTCGTGTGACAGCGGGTGCGCGGCTAAATCGAAGCCGCTTTATCTAACCGCGGGTTTTAGTTTGTCGTTTGACGCGCCCGAGGCACCGGCCGACCGCGATTCGAGAACAGGGAAGGGCTATGACGAATACGCCTCCGACCCGGCCAAGCCGGTGCCGTATCAGCCGCGGCCGGTGCGCTTTGCGAATGGCGATGAGTGGAGGCGCTGGCTGCTGATGGATCAGCGCAGCGTGGTTGACCGGCCGGACGTCCTAACTTACGTCACGCCGCCGCTGACGGAGCCCGTCCGCATCAGCGGCGCGCCGATCGTTAATTTGGTGGCTGCGACGAGCGGCACGGATAGCGACTGGGTTGTGAAATTGATCGACGTCTATCCGGACGAAGTTCCCAGCCAACCCGAAATGGGCGGCTACGAATTGAATATCGGCATGGACATTTTCCGGGGCCGATATCGCGAGAGCTTCGAGAAGCCCAAGGCCATCTCCCCGAATGCTCCGCTAGCATACAAATTCACGCTGCCGATGGCGAATCACGTCTTCCTGCCGGGACACCGGATCATGGTGCAGGTGCAGTCGAGCTGGTTTCCGCTCTATGATCGCAACCCGCAAACGTTCGTTCCGAATATCTTCTTCGCGAAACCCGAAGACTATGTGAAGGCCACGCAACGCGTCTATCACCAGCCGGGCGCAGCCAGCTTCATCGATTTACCGGTGGTGTCGGACGCGGGGACTGTGCTGACCAAGGCGAGCAAGTAGCGTCAAAGCCGATCGCGACTGCGCGTTGCTCGTAACAGAGCGGCTCGCTACTTCTGCTCGGGGGCGACGCTCGGATCGCCGATTTCGGTATTGTATTGCGCCGTATCGGACGGCACGCAGAACATCTCGCGTATATCGAAACCGCGAGGTTGCAATCGCAGGGGAAATTTGATCAGCGGCTGCCAGGGCTGCGTATACATCTTCGGGTCGTCGATGGTCAGCGTGATTTCCATGTTGTCATGGTCGATGCGGTGAAAGCGTTCTTCTGTCTTCAGCTCGCTGCTGTGCGGACGCCCGGCATTATCCAGCCAGGTCCTTTCGTCCATCCCGATCGTTTCGACGACAAACGTGTAATCGTCCAGCCATTTGCCCACTGAATATCCGTTCCATCGCGGTTCCGGATTTTTGGGGAGCTCTCGTCCATCGGTCCATATCGTGCGCCAGGTCCGAGTCAGTTGACTCAACAGGATCATATGGTCCGGCATCTGGGCGATTTCGATCATCCTGAATTCGTAGAGCTCCAGGCGCGGGAATCCCGGCGGGTCGCAGATATCCAGCGGATCGTTTCCAAGCACCGCGGGGACTGACCGAACGCTCATTCCCGTTGGCTTATGGGCTTTGAGCGTTGCCTCACCCAAAGGCGTGTAAGGCAGTTGACGCGGGATGTTGTGCTCGTCGGGTTCTCCTCCGGGAGGGCTGTTGTTGCCCTTCAGAACCGCCGGGTATTCATGCGCACCGGTAGCCTGGATTCCCGGTGCCGCGCCGCCTCCTGCGGGAGGCTCGCCTGCCGCATACCATGCTCCGGCGAGGTCACGGCGCGGAGCGGGCGCCGGCTTCAGCCCATCGTATGCAGATTTGTGGACGGGCACGCTATTCCACTTGTCGATTTTGATGTCGTCAACGGACGCGGCTGCAGCGGTTTGCGCGCGCAAGCTCGGCCCGCACAAACTCAGTAAGAACACCAACGCGGAAATCAGCGCAACAGTAGGGATCGTCGAAATCGCAGGTTTGGGCATCTTCAGATTTCTCCCGCAACGGAAATTCGGCCGCAAGGGACCCACAGGCGATTCACGGCTTGAATGGCTGCCCATTGATGACGATGCGTCCCTTGAAGCGCCCGATCGGCCGCCCAACCTTAGCCGGCGTCACTTCAATCTCCACCTGATCGCCGGGCTTGAACGTAGTATTCGTCCAGCCCAGTGTCGATTGCTGCACCAGGTTCTGAGTCTCTATCACCCAATGCACGGTGTTGCCGCTCTCATCTTTTGCATCGACCTTCACGAAAACGTGGGGATTCGCCCAAATGTATTCGGTCACCGTGCCCTTTACCGTGACCGTCTTTTCAGTGTCGTAGGACGCGTTGCCGTGATGCGCGAGCAAGGGCAGGGAAGCCGCCAGGAAGGCCACCACCAAGAACGAAATAGCACCGACCTTATTTCTCACAGGATTCCTCCACTGTGGGGAAGAGTGTACTCCCAACTGCTTACGGCAAAGAGGCAATCAGCTTACGGTATTCCTCTTCGGTGAATGCCCGCAAAGTTTCACCTCGAATGCTTCCACGGGAGGCGTTGGCCAGGGCTATTTTTGCGGCAGCTTCGTCGCTTGGGAGTTCAACGACAGCAACCGCGTCGTATCGGCCCATCGTCAGGTAAAATCCTTTAATCTTCCCGCCGGCTGCTTCGATCCCTTTCTTGGCGGCATCGAGTCGAGCGGGGCCTCCCTTGATGTCCTCTGCTCCTTTTTGTGTGAACCGAAACAATGTGATGTAGTGGGGCATAAGCGATCCTCTTCAAACAATGGACTGAACGGGGTAGGACTCCGATTTCGACTCGCATCGTACGCCCCCCTAGCGCCGGAGACAACGTTTTTGCCGCGAGACGCTGGAGAGTGCCTAGAGGAACCTGCCAGAGGATTTCAAGGTTCCTTGCCGGCTCCAATTCTGAACTTTTGCCAATCTCCGCATTTACTCCTTCGCGCTGTGCCGACTGGGGCAGCCGGATAGCGCCAGGCTCTGCAGCTAAAATGAGAGACAACTCGCAGATTTCGGCAAAAGGCAGATCGAGGGCACATCGGTGGGCTACGACCTTCACATCACGCGGGCCAAGTCATGGGCGCTGAATGCCAAACACCGGATATCGGCGGACGAGTGGCTGGCGTACGTCGAGAAGGACCCGGAGCTTTCGCTGTCGCGAGATGGCGGCCCATACTTCGCCAAGTGGAACGGTAGGTCCAAACTGAATGAGCCTTGGCTTGACTGGCACGACGGCAACATTCAAACGAAAAACCCCGACGAGGCATTGATCGACAAAATGGTGGCGATTGCCTGCGAGTTGGGCGCCGCCGTACAAGGCGATGACGGTGAGATCTATCAAAGCGGGCATGAGCCGCCTCGTCATCCGCAGCTATCCGTTTTGGATCGCCTGCGTTACAGGTTACGCGCGCTGCTCACTGCGCGGCCGCTAAAGGAGATCGATCCTCCCTTCCGGGTTGGAGATCGCGTGGTGGACACATTCCAACGAATTGCCACGGTAATCGAGATCGATCCCAAATCCAATCACGGACTCGGAAAAGTCAAGGTTCGTTACGAAGACGGGCGAGAAATGAGCTCCATGCTCGTCGCCCCGGGCCTCAGCCCCATTCAGGATTCCGCGAAAGAGAATTGAGCGCGATCGAATTTGGGTGCCTAGTGTGAGTGAACCCTTGAGCCGCTATTTTGCGACATAACGAATGCTAGACTGAACTCACGTAAGCAAAGTGGGATTGGGATACCCATGCGCCTTCATAATCGGCTGGATCTCCGTGCCAAATCGTCACAGCTGTGGTTGCTAAGCTTATTCCTTCTTGCCGCCTTGTCGCCAGCCGCAGCCGGTCAAGCCGGGCCCGCTACAGCTAGCGCGTTTCGTTGGCTTGATCCGGCTTCGGACCCGCAACTCTGGCAACAAGTTCAGACTGCGTTTCGCGACGAACTCACGCCGGACGAGCCGAAGCCGGGACTCGACGCCCACGACGTCTATGGATACAAATATTTGGAACGGGTCGGGATTGTCGGCCATTCGGCCCTGGTAATCATCAGTGCCCGGCCGTCCAAAGTGGTGAGCAAAGAGCAGGCTTGGAACACTTATTCCTCAGCTTTCAACTTCGACCTGAATACGCAGCAGAAGTCGAGCATTGAGCATGCCGAACATATGTGGATCTGGAAATTCAACAGCCCGGCAAGGTTTGGACCTTCGCGAGTGCCTGACGTGACGTTTAATTATGTAAGTTGTACTGAATGCGAATCTGGGTTCCTGTTTGGTTCCTTCTCTTACGACGACGCAAATTCCGCCTGGCGCGTGCGCTCGTGGGGCGAAGGAAAAGACCGTACGAACGAATTGCTCGTTGGCGTCAGCCAGTCAGTCTATGAGGTTGCAGACGCGGCTGGAGACAGGGCCTCGTTCGATTGTGCTTACGGTTTTCCGGATTCCAGCCGGCCCGGGTTTCAGGACTTCGCGATACGCTGTAAAGAATTCGACTACACTGAGACGGGAAGGACAAAACTCAACGACTCCACCCTGCTCTACAGCTTGTCGGACGGGCAATTCAAGGCGCGGCGAATCACGGACGACTCCGAAGTTATCTCACTGACCGCAAAGGTGTGCCGCCCGAATTCAGACAGTTGGCTTTGCAAGCTGCCCCGTACATGACGATGACTGAGAAGCAAAATGCGGCTATCGACGCAATGTTTCCTGATGGGCCTATGGCATGGAGGGAATTGGCGCACTTTCGGAATTTAAAGCGGTCTATGTCTATGAGCGTAATCGTGCGCAAATGCGGCGTACCGGACGAAGTTGGGGGCAGCGGCATCATGATCTTCATCTATCACCTTTTTGACAGCTCGCTGGTCGTTATCGGCGCAACGGGCGCCACAGGGCCAATTTTGTATGCTAATCATCTTCTAAAGACAGGAAAGTCATTCTCGCTAATTTCTGCCAAGTGAAACCTCGACCACAGCTCGCCTGTTGAAAACTCTAGCGAAAGCACGCGCGGCGTTCTGGAAAATCCGACGCGCAGCGACTAGAATGACTCATCGATGGCGACACCGCGTTTTGTCCATCTTCACCTACATACCGATTACAGTCTTCTTGACGGCGCTTGTGACATCACGGAACTGGTAAATGAGGCGGCTCACCGCGGCATGCCCGCCGTGGCTGTCACCGACCACGGGAATCTTTTTGCCGCCGAGCACTTTCATCACGAAGCCTCTACGCGCGGCGTGAAGCCGATCATCGGCTGCGAAGTTTACGTCGCGCGCACCAGCCGCCATGATCGCGGCGAGAAAACCAACGGCGATACCAATAGCGGTGCGGGGCGCCCGGGCCGCCCGGCATCTGCAAGCAATGGTCAATCGAATGCACAAAACGGGGACGTCTCCCAGCGCGGCACGAATCACCTCGTCTTGCTCTGCGAAAATGCGGAAGGCTACCGCAATCTTATTTATCTGGTTTCCAAGGGCTTCCTGGAAGGCTTCTACTACAAGCCGCGCATCGACTACGATCTGCTCGCAAAGCACAGCCGCGGACTCATCGCGCTTTCCGCGTGCCTGAGCGGCGCGGTGGCCGAGCCTATCGTTGACGGCCGCTTCGACGACGCGCGCGACGCCGCATACCGCCTGCGCGATATCTTTGGCAAAAGTAATTTCTTCCTCGAAGTACAGGACCAGGGCCTGGAAATCGATCAGCCGGTGAATCGTGAACTCGTGCGCCTCTCGCGCGAAAGTGGCATTCCTCTGGTGGCCACGAACGATTGCCACTATCTCACGCGCGCCGATGCACGTTCTCAGGAAGTGCTGATGTGCATCCAGACCGGCAAAACCATGTCCGATCCGCAGCGCATGCGCTTTGCCACCGATCAGTTTTATTTTAAGACCGCCGAGGAGATGGCGCAGGTCTTCCGCGAATTGCCGGACGCGCTCGAACGCACCGCGGCCATCGCCGAACGCTGCAACGTCCGCATCGAGCCGGTGCGCAATTCGTTCCCCGAATTCAACGTGCCCGAAGGCCACACGATCGATAGCTATTTCGAACGCGTCGCTCGGGAAGGCTTCGCCGAGCGCGTTCCGTTCCTCGAAAAGCTCGCCAAGCAGGGCTGGCTGCGGCGCCCACTCGCGGAATACGAGCAGCGGCTTTCCTCCGAAATCAAGATGATCATGAAGATGCGCTACGCCGGCTACTTCCTGATCGTCTGGGATTTCATGCGCTATGCACGCGCGCAGGGCATTCCGGTTGGGCCCGGCCGGGGATCAGCCGCAGGCAGCCTCGCGAGCTATGCGCTGAAAATTACCGACGTCGATCCGCTGCAATACGATCTGCTCTTCGAGCGCTTCCTGAATCCCGAGCGCGTCTCCATGCCGGATATCGACATCGATTTCTGCATGCGGCGGCGCGGGGAAGTGATCGATTACGTCACGCAGAAATATGGCCGCGACAACGTCGCGCAGATCATCACGTTCGGCACCATGGCGGCAAAGGCCGCGCTCAAAGACGTCGGCCGCGCCATGGATTTGCCTTACGGCGATGTGGACCGGCTCGCCAAGCTCGTTCCCAATCAGATCAACATCGAGCTCGAAGATGCCCTGAAGCAGTCCGGCCAGCTTCGCTCCGCCATCGAAGGCGACGAGCGCTTCAAGGATCTGCTCGAAGTGGCCAAACGCCTCGAAGGGCTCGCGCGGCACGCTTCCACTCATGCCGCGGGCGTGGTTATCTCGCCGCAGCCGCTCATCGAACTGCTGCCCGTCTACAAAACGAATCGCGAAGAAATCACCACGCAGTACGACATGAAGGGCCTCGAGCGGCTCGGCCTTTTGAAGATGGATTTCCTCGGCCTGACCACGCTCACGGTTCTCTCCGATACCGTGAAGCTCATCGCTGCCAATCGCGGGGTGCCGGTTGATCTGGAGACGCTTTCGCTCGACGATGCCGCCACGTATCAGCTTTTCGCGCGCGCCGACACCACCGCCATCTTCCAGTTTGAGTCGCACGGCATGCGGGACATCCTGCGCCGCTATCAGCCTTCGCGCCTCGAAGATTTAACCGCGCTCAACGCGCTCTATCGCCCCGGCCCCATCCAGGGCGGCATGATCGACGACTTCATCAACCGCAAACACGGCAAGAAAAAAGTCGCCTACGATCTGCCCGAGCTGAAGGAAATCCTCGAGGAAACCTACGGCGTCATCCTTTATCAAGAGCAGGTCATGCAGATCGCCAACCGCTTGGCCGGCTTTTCGCTGGGCGAAGCCGATATCCTGCGCCGGGCCATGGGCAAAAAGAATCGCGAAGAGATGGCCGCACAGCGCGAGAAGTTCCTCACCGGCTGCGCCGTAAAAAAAGTCCCGCCGAAAAAGGCCGAGCGCATTTTCGACCTCATGGCCGAATTTGCCGGATACGGCTTCAACAAATCCCATTCCTGCGCCTATGCGCTCCTGGCCTATCAGACCGCCTGGCTCAAGACGCACTACGCCGTCGAATTCATGGCCGCGCTGCTCACTTCGGAAACCGGCAACACGGAAAAAGCCGTGAAGTACATCCACGAAGCGAAGGGCATGGGCATCACCGTTCTTCCGCCGGATGTGAATACCAGCGACGTTGATTTCACGCCCGTCGGTGAACAGATTCGCTTCGGCCTGCGTGCCATCAAGAACGTGGGCGAAAACACAGTCCGCGGCATTCTCGAAGCGCGTCAGAAACTGGGCAAGTTCCGCTCGATGTTCGAACTCTGCGATTCGGTGGATCCACGCCTTCTGAATCGCCGCGTTCTGGAGAGCCTGGTCAAATCGGGCGCGCTCGATTCTTTTGGCGCTCGCCGCTCCCAGCTTTACGCTGTGATCGACCGCGCCATGGAACGCGGGCAGAAAATCCAGCGCGATAGCGCCAGCACGCAGCACGGCCTTTTTGTCGCGGGCGCAGGCGGCTCCGCGCACGCGCCGCTCGAGCCAGAGCTTCCCGACGCCGAAGAGTGGCCGGAATACGAATTGCTGGCCAACGAATTCTCCACGTTGGGCTTTTATATTTCCGGCCATCCGCTGGACAAGTACTCCGCGCGCCTCAAGGAATTGAAAGCCGTCGAGCTCGCCGCTATGGAAGGCCGACGCAACGGCGAAGAAGTCGCCATCGGCGCGCTCGTCTCTTCGACCCGCCCGATGCGCTCGCGCAAAGGCGACCGCTGGGCGATCCTGAATCTGCAGGATATGACCGGCGAGCTTGAAGCGCTCGTCTTCCCGGAAGCCTTCGCGCGTCTCGAGGCCATGCTGAAATCCGGCGTGCCGCTGCTTTTGCGCGGGCGAGTCAATGTGGAGGACGCTGGAACGCGTGTGGCGATCCAGGAAGCCCAGCCTCTTGACGGAATTGCCGGCGCGCCGGAAACTACGGCACGCATGCGCGTGCGCATCGACCTGAGCGCCATGGACGAAATGACCCTTGATCAAATCAAGACGGTACTCGCAGGTTCGCCGGGGCCTTGTCCCATCGCTTTTGATATATTCGACCCGGACGGTTCGATGGCTACTCTCTCATCCAACCAAAGAGTTCGCATCGACGAGCGCCTGGTAACCCGGCTGCAGGAAATGCCCGGCATCGGCTCGGTCGAAGTGGTGCGCTAGGAATGGTCCGCTGATGGAAAAGCGTCAACGCCGCCGCGAACTCGAACGGCTCGAAAGGGAAGTGGATGATTTGCAGCGTCTTTCGCGGAACGGCTCCTCGCCGCCGGAGCTTGCCAGGATCCGCGAGCAGGTTTCGGAATTGCGCCGCGAATTCTTCACGCATATCAGCGCCTGGCAGCGCACGCAGCTCGCCCGGCATCCGCAGCGGCCGTACACATTGGACTTCATCCGCCTGCTCTGTACCGATTTTTCCGAACTGCACGGAGACCGCGCGTTCGGCGACGACCCTGCGATCGTCGGTGGCTTCGCGCGCTTTCACGGCCGGCCTGTGCTTGTCGTGGGCCATCAGAAGGGCCGCGACACCAAGCAGCGTGTGGCGCGCAACTTCGGCCAGGCTAAGCCTGAGGGCTACCGCAAGGCGCTGCGTCTGATGAAGCTGGCCGCCAAGTTTGGCCGGCCCATTCTCACGTTCGTGGATACGCCGGGAGCTTATCCCGGACTCGACGCCGAAGAGCGCGGCCAGGCGGAAGCCATAGCCGTCAATCTTCGCGCGATGTCGCGCCTGCCCGTGCCAATCATCGTGACCATCACGGGCGAGGGCGGCTCCGGCGGCGCGCTGGCCATCGCGGTCGGCGATCAGATCAATATGCTCGAGAATTCCATCTATTCGGTGATTTCGCCCGAGGGCTGCGCTTCAATTTTGTGGCGCGATGCGTCCAAAGCCGAACTCGCCGCCGAAGCCTTGCGCATTACGGCCAAGGACCTCACTGAATTCGGCATCGTGGACGAAATCGTTCCCGAACCCGAAGGCGGCGCCCACAGCGATCACGAAGCCGCGGCGCAGCTTCTCGAACCTGTCCTCGTGCGCGCGCTGGACGAGCTAACATCGAAGTCCGTTCCCGAATTGCTCGAGCGCCGCTACGCCAAGTTCCGCCGCATGGGCCACTTGGCCGCCGCCGTCTCCGGCTAATCCAATACCTGTTGCTCTCGGGTTTTTCTGCCGGTCTAATTCGCAGTTCAAGTTCACCGTGGTGGTGTGTTTCAGCGAGCCCGGACCGGTCCAGGTATGACTCCGTGGCCGACTGCAAAGCCCCTTTTGCTAAACCGAGACCGAAATTGCTTCTTTCGAGCCACGGCCGTAACGTCCTGAAAATACTTTGGCCACCCTCGCCGGGTAGCTGAGAGGTTAAGCTGTCATCACGAGGCCCGGTCTTTGGGCCAAGGGATCTGCTTTTGGTTTGGAAATAGGGATACCGCCAAATCAACCCACATCGGATTGTTGCCTTCAATGAGAGCGACTCTCTTGCTTCTGTCCCATCCTTTAATCTGCTTCTCGCGCGTTATTGCTGCCCCAATATCCCCGAAGCTCTCGTAATAGACGAGGCGATGGATCTTATAGCGCTTAGCAAACCCTGGGACCATACCCTCCCGGTGCTCGCGAAGTCTGCGTTCCAGATTATTCGTTACTCCCGTATACAAATTGTGTGATCGGCTGGCGATGATGTAGACGAAGCACGATCGGTTGAGATTCAAAAGCAGATCCCTCGGCCCAAAGACCAGGCCTCGTGATGACAGCTAAGCGTTGGGCCGCACGCGCGGCAATCGTAGCAAACGTATCGTCGAAACGCGTTGTTGTCAGCTCTCATCCATGCGCTTGCTTAAATTGCTAAAGCCGAGGCGACCCGAGCGGCGTTTTCGACAATTTGGGTGCACCAACGCGCCTGACCGGGTACTTGCTCGATAAGAAACGCCGACGTTCCCCGACGTTGTCGGCCCGGCATGTTTGGTTTAATTTATGAACTGTCATGCTTCCCATCAAAGAGGACTCTGAAGTACAAGTCACCGATCCCTTCCGGCCCTACGAACGCCTGGTCAAAATCAAGCTGATGAAGAAGACCGTCGAGGTCCCGGAGAAAAATTCGCTGTTGCGCTGTTTTCAGTTTTTGAGTCCGGAGACGATCCCTTACGGCAGGTTCTGCTGGAATCAGGATTGCCAATATTGCCGCGTGATGGCCAAGCTGCCCGACGACGACAAGCCGCGCGAGATGCTCAGTTGCAAATTCATGGTCATGCCGGGAATGGAGATCACGGAGATCAGCCCGGAATTGAAGCTTTGCCTCAAGCCCATTTTGCGGAAGTAAGTTCGGTGCACAACCCAGCCCCCCAGCCCCTGGCGACAGTGACTCGGGAGCCCTCAAAAAAATCCGAATGCTAAAATGAGAACAGCGGAATCAGCAGTTCCGCTGATTCCGCCGTCCGCCCTTCTCTCCACCTGACCCCAACGTCACCCCAGCTCAGGCTTGTGCCGTCGCCGCAGCCGTCCCCGTAAATTGCTTCCGCATCTGCGCCATCATTTGCCGCATGGCCGCAAGGTGACCTGGCGTCCGGCTCTCGCTCCACGCTTCGAAGCGCTCCGCCGCCTTTTCCAGGTGCGCAAGGAACTGCGGATTCGCGAACATCTTGCGGAACTGCGGAACTACCGGCTTGACGCGATCCCAGACGCCAAAAAACTCGCCGCTCGTCTCGAAGAAGAGGTCTTCGTGCAGCAGCCCATAATTGAGCAGCGCGCAAGCGTTCTCCCAATAGCTGAGCACCTGCATGGCGAGCGCGCCGTTTTCCGAGCCCGGCGCGGCGATACGTGCCGAATCCTCTACGGTCTGCACGAAGTAGTTCTTGAAATACCAGTCGCGTGCCTGGCGCAGCTTGGCCTCGCGCCGCAAATCGTAAACCTGCAGGTGAAGCTGTGCTTGCTCGTGCGTCGGTTTCGTTGACATTTTCCTTTTCTCCTTTTATTTTTGCCTTTTTAAATCAATTACTGAACCGTGCAGTCCCGCTACCGCGTCCCGTAAGTAAGTTCCTTCCTAAGTTCGCGCTCGCTATCCATCCCCTCGCCGGGCGCGAAGTCTTCCATCTCGTGCACTTGCCGGATCTCCACTTCGGCGCCGCCGTCGAAGGGAGCCCGCTTGAGCCAATCCACCGCTTCGTCCATGGACTTCACCTTCCACAGCCAAAATCCGCCGATCAGCTCCTTGGTCTCGGCAAAGGGCCCGTCGATGACAATGCGCTTGCCGTCCCCGAACTTTACACGCTTGCCCTTCGCGCTGGACCGCAACCCCTCCATGGCCAGCAGGATTCCGGCCTTCTGTAGCTCTTCGTTGTACTTGCCCATCTTCGCGAGAAGCTCCGGGCTGGGAAGAATGCCCGCCTCGGACTCCTTGCAGGCTTTGACGACCACCATTACTCGCATCTTGATCTCTCCTTTATTTTTGGCTTGGAGCGACCGCCCTCTGCTCCCTTAGCCTCTTCTGTTATTAAGTCGAACGAGACTCGCCAAAATCGACAGCTTGGTCTGAATTACCGAAGTCTGCTTTTACCGACGTGTTTCGCAACGCTCTATTTCGCAGCGGCGCTCTTGTTCTCGTGCGCCTGCTGCAGGGCGCGGATGTCGATTTTCTCCATTTGAAGCATTGCCCTCATCACTCGGCCCGATTTCTTCGGATCAGGATCGCTCATCAGCTTGCCCAATGCGGTGGGAATCACCTGCCACGACACCCCGAATTTGTCCTGCAGCCAGCCGCATCTGTTTTTCTTCCCGCCCTCACAGAGTTTTTCCCATATCTCATCCAGTTCCTCCTGCGTTTCGCAGTTCACAAAGAACGAAATTGCAGGGGAGAAAGTGAATTCCGGGCCGCCGTTCAACGCGATGAACTCTTGTCCATCGAGCTGAAAGGTCGCGGACATAACCGCTCCCTTTGGTCCGGGCCCCTCCTCGCCGTAACGCGAGATGCTTCCAATCTTTGAATTCTTGAAGATAGAGGTGTAGAACTTCGCCGCCTCTTCAGCTTTGCCATCAAACCACAAAAACGGTGTGATCTTTTGCATAAATCCTCTCCTATCGGTCTTTCTCCAGGTCTTTTTACTCAACCTGCATTCTCAAATCTGACGGTACTTTTTTACGCCAAAGAGGTGGCGCCGCCGTGCGAAAAACCAAGGCAGCGGTGTAGAGGAAGACTAGAGATCTGCGCTGAAAAGCCCGTCCTGAACGACGTGCTCGCAAGTGGAAGCCGCCGCAGTGCGGCCCATCTAGTTCGCGGCCCGTCGAATAGTCGCTTCATGAAGGGTCGCCCCCTCAGTGGCCGCCCCAGTTGTAGGAAGTCCCGCAACCTCCACCACGGGCCGTATCTCCACCGTGCCCCAGCGGCCCCCTGGAATCCGCGCCGCGATATCGATCGCCTCGTCCAGGTCCTTCGCTTCCACCAAAAAGAATCCGCCCAGCTGCTCGCGCGTTTCGGCGAAGGGGCCATCCGTCACCATGCGCTTATCCCCCCGAACTCGGACGCTTGTCGCCGTCGCGGTCGGGTGCAGCGGCACGGCGGAGAAATAC
>Ga0210394_10003609_pt1 | contig 19082 bp, 20 predicted proteins | sample IncBWC12MmetaG_FD_160121 | JGI IMG/M metagenome (GOLD analysis project Ga0210394, IMG submission 160121) | Forest soil microbial communities from Barre Woods Harvard Forest LTER site, Petersham, Massachusetts, United States - Inc-BW-C-12-M | ecosystem: Environmental > Terrestrial > Soil >...
TCCGCATTCGAAACGAGGCAGAGACGACGGTGTGGATGAACATTGTCTCGCCGGAATATTTTGAGCTGCTGCATATCGGGCTGGTTGCGGGGCGCAGGTTCGACGACGGCTTTAATCAATGGGGCGGCGCGATTGTGAATGAGGAGTTGGCAAAACGCGTAGGCATTGGCGAAAAGATGCGGGTCAACGGACGGTTGGTGGACGTGATCGGCATCGTGAAGACGGCGAAGTATATGCGCTGGGATGAGGCTCCGCGGCCGTTTTTTTATCTGCCATACGCGAAGAATTACGCGTCGCGGATGATTCTACATGTGGAGGCGCGCGGAAATATCTTGGGCGCGGTGCGCAGGCTGGCGCGCGAGGTTCCGGCGAGCGACGCGCGTGCGCTGCGCGAATATTTCGACAATGGCGCGATGTTTGGAGTCAAGATCGCGCTGAAGATCGCGGGGGTGGTGGGCGGAGGAGGGCTACTGCTGGCGTTGGCGGGATTGTACGGGGTGGTGTCGAGCGCGGTGGCGCGAAGGCGGAGAGAGATCGGGATTCGCGTGGCGCTGGGCGCCGGTCACGAACGAGTGTTCGCGATGATCGTGCGGCAGGGGATGACGATCGCGATCGCGGGCACGGTTGCTGGGCTGGTTCTTGCTGGCTATGGCGTGCGGTTGTTGCGAGGGTTTGTGCCGGGCTCTGGAGAACCGTCGTGGTGGGCGAGCGTGGGCGCGGCGGGGCTCATGCTTGCGGCGAGTTTCGCGGCGTGCGCGGTTCCGGCGATCAGGGCGCTGAGGGTGGATCCGGCGGTGGTGTTGCGGGAGGATTGACTATTTCAGATCATCGCGTTTGAAGGCTTGCCGCGCGGCATGACGGATGTGGAGCACGTGGACCTGCGCCTGATTCTCCAGGACCCGGTAGATTGCCCGGTAAATATGCGGTTTATTGCCGTAAAGCAGGTGTCTGAGGGAGCGATCCTCCGGCGTGACTGGGCAGCGGTTCGGGCTGCGGCGGAGCGTGCCAATAGCTTCCTTCAAGCCACGATACCAAGTCAACGCTGCGCCCGAGGAATTCGCGCTGATCCACTCATAAAGGCCGGACAAATCCCGTTGTGCGCGGGGCGTGAGCTTAACTCGATATGCCATGGGCGGCTTCGAATTCCGCGAAGAATTCTTCGGCGTCGCGGACGAGGCCCTGTCTGGAATATTCGAGTCCCTGGCGGATTCCTTCGCGCGGGTCCGCTAAAGCTGCGATGTCGAGCAGGCGTTGATAGGCCTCGGCGTCCTGGACAATGGCTTGCGCTTTGCCCTTGACGGTTAGCACGACGGGGCGCTTGGTCTTCTTGAGCTGCTTCATAAAGTCGCCGGACCGACGGCGGAAGGTGGTGAGCGACTGGATGTCTTTGGTGATGTCGAGCATGGGAGCGTCTCTTTTATGGATAGCACCTTTTTGGGTGCGTGAGGTCGAGTCATTGGCCGAAGCCGATGCTGCAAGCTGAAGCTCGCGCCACTTCGCCGGGATATGATGAAGCTCGCACGCCATGAGTCCTTCATCCGATGAAAAGCTGGCTACCAGGCTGGTTGTTTGCCTCGCTGCGTGCAAGGTGCTGGTCCTTTTATATTCGGGCCGGCATTACGGATTCTTTCGCGACGAGCTTTATTATCTGGCGTGCAGCAGGCATTTGGATTGGGGGTACGTCGATCAGCCGCCTCTGATTGCGCTGATCGGGTGGTTGGTGCGGGTGGTGCTGGGCGATTCGATGATGGCGCTGCGCTTATTGCCTGCGTTGGCGGGCGGGTGCGAGGTGTTGCTGGCTGCGCTGATCGCCCGGGAGATGGGCGGCAGGAAGACGGCGCAGGGGCTGGCGGCGCTGGCTACGCTGGTGGCTCCGGGATTACTCGCGACACAGAACTTTTTTTCCATGAACGCGTTCGAGCCGCTGTTCTGGATGGGATGCGCATATGTGGTGATTCGCATAGTGAAGACAGGCGACCAGAGGCTCTGGATCTGGTTCGGGGTGCTGGCGGGATTGGGGCTGGAGAATAAGCACTCCATGCTGATCTTCGGAGGAGGGATTGCGGTTGGACTGATCCTGACTCCGCAGCGCGACGCGTTTCGAAGGCCCTGGATCTGGATCGGCGGCGCGATTGCGTTTCTCCTTTTCCTGCCGAATCTGTGGTGGAATATTCAGCACCATTTCCCGTTTATCGAATTGCAGATGAATATCCGGCGCAACGGGCGCGACTCTCCCCTGTCTTTTTTAGCGTTTTTCGGGCAGGAGATTCTGTCGATGAATCCGCTGGCGTTGCCGGTCTGGCTGGGAGGGCTGTGGTTCTTCTTCGTTTCGTCCGCGGGAAAGCCGTTTCGCGCGCTGGGATGGGCGTGGGTTTTCGCGGCGGGTGTGATTGTCACGGTTAGTCCGCGGGTCTATTATCTCTTTCCCGCATTTCCGATTTTGTTCGCGGCGGGAGGCGTTTTTTGGGAGGCGCAGGCGCATTGGCGGAGATATGTCTGGCCCATCGGGCTGGTGGCGACCGCGATCGTCAGTGCTCCATTCGCGATACCGGTACTGTCGCCGGAGACGTATATTCGCTATTCGCTGGCGTTGCATTTCGGCCCGCCTCCTATCGAAACGCACAAGCTGGGTCCATTGCCGCAGTTCTTCGCCGACCGGTTTGGATGGGAAGAAATGACGGAGGTCGTTGCGGGTGTTTACAGCAATCTGCCGGCGGAGGTGCGGGCGCGGACGGCGATTTTTGGGCAGAATTATGGGGAAGCGGCGGCGATCGATATGTTCGGTCCGAAATACGGGCTGCCGGCGGCGATCAGCGGGCATCAGAGTTACTTTTTTTGGGGACCGCGCGGGTATACGGGCGAGAGCGTCATCGTGATGCATGGCGATCAGGAGGACTTGGAGCAAAAATTCGCGGAGGTGCGGAAAGTGGCGCACGTGGAGCATCCTTTTTCCATGCCGTTCGAGCATTTTGACGTTTATTATTGCCGGGGGCTGAAGAGGCCGCTGAGCGAAGTCTGGCCGACGGTGAAGAATTGGAATTGAAACGCATTTCCTTCGAGACTCACCTAGGCAATGAGGAGAATTCCCATGCCAGGTTTCCGTTTCGGAAAGCATCCGCCGAAGGTCGATTACCGCACGCTGCGATTCGCCAGCTATGTAACTTCCCAGCTGGCGGCGCCGCCTGTGTCCTTTAATGTCCTGACCCGCGTCTACAAAAATCTGAAGACGACGGACCCGGCCAAGCTGTTTCCCATGGACGGCAACGACACGCTGGGAGATTGCACCATTGCCGCGCTGGCGCACGCCGTCACCGCGTATCGAGGCCTGGTGGGCACGAAGAAAGTCGTCATGGCGCAGGCCGATGTCACGAAGTTGTATATGCATCTCACGGGCGGCGTGGATTCGGGCTTGAATGAGCTGGACGTGCTGAATTACTGGCGCCAGAACGCGGTTGACGGCGATGAGATTATGTCCTTCGTCAGCATCAGTCCTAAGAATCATGCGCATGTACAGCTCGCGATTCAGCTTTTTGGCGGGGTTTATCTGGGTTTTCAGGTCCAGCAGAACTGCCAGCAGGAGTTCGCCGATCATAAACCGTGGACGCCGGGTCCGCTGACGACGGACGGACACGCGGTGTTGGCCGTCGCGTACGATGCGACCGGCGTGACCGTGCTGACGTGGGGAAACACGCAACAGGCGACGTGGGCGTGGTGGGATGAATGCGTCGACGAAGCGTATGCGATTCTGCCGGCGGAGGCGAAGAATGCCGCTTTTGCGCCGGGGTTCGACTTGGCTCAGTTGCAGACGGATTTGAGCGGGGTGGCGAGTTAGGGGCCGTCCTTTCCTCGGTTCCCGACGAAGCCGGCGGTTAAATGTGGGGCGGGCTATCAGCCGGCAGCCGCCCTCCGGGGCGGCTTTTGCTTCGGGCGACCAAAAAGCCTGCTGGAAGCAAGCTGGCGGCTTAATAGCCCGCCCCACAAGGCCAGCGAGCTACTCTTCGGGGACGGTCCAGCCTTCGCCGGGGTCGAAGGTTTTGAAGCGCTGCTCCGGGCAGTGGCCTAGCAGGTGTTCTACGAACGACGGCTCGGGTTGACCATAGGGGACCAGCCAGCCCGCGCCTATGCTCGAAGCCAGTTGAGCGGCTTCGGCGGCGGAAAAATTTCCTTCGCCCACCGGCAGCAGAGCGACGCTGATGTTGAAGGGACGAAGACGGTCGGCCAGGCCTTCATAGAGCGCGCCGCTGCCGCCGTGATAGATAGTCCAGCAGCCGAAGCGGATAAGGTAGCCGAGTGAAGGATAGCCTCCGGCAGCGGTCCAGCCCAAAGAAGCAGGCGAGGAGTAGACGCGGCTGTAGAGATTGTCTTTGAAGTACTCGATGCGGAGGCCGGAGTCCGTGGTGGTCATGCGCGGATAGGGGATGCCGGCCGAGTGCGCGGTGTCGGCGGCGCTTTTGGGGAGAATCAGCTTGGCGCGTTTCGAGGCTTCCAGCATCGGTGCGAGGGAAGCGTCGACGCGGCGCGCGCTGGTGGCGAGAATCATGTCGGCATGATTCACGTCGGCCGGGTTGAGAGGCAGTTCAGTGAAGCAGGGGTCGACGTAAAACGTGATCGAGGCGAAGCGCACTACGAATCCGGCATCGCCCAGCCACCAGAGCGTAGGGGTCGCGGTGATGGTCTGGTCGATGGTGGCGAGCAGAGTCATTTTGACGCGGCCCGCTTCAAACGGTCGGCGATGGCGGCCCAGCCGGTCGTATCGGGAGGGGCTTCAACGGCGATCCAAGGCCAGTTTTCCTGGTCGGGATCGTGCAGCACGCTGTAAATGCGGCGCGCGTAGGCGACCGGATTGTCGGGCATGCGGAGGCTGCGGGCCGTTAGGCCGGAGGTGTTCCACCACACGTAGGCGCCGCGGCGGTCGGGCATTTCGGAGGGGGTGTTGACGAGAAGCAGAGGCGTGCGGGGGCTATAGTGGCGCGCGGCCATGCCGGGCGACGGATGAGACCCTTCGGGGGCTACCGCCTGCTCGATTTCGCCGAGCGCGATCATGCCCGGGCGCAGCAGAGTGACTTTTCCATCGGCGATGGAGACCACCGTCGATTCGATTCCCACGCGGGTGGGTCCTCCATCTAGTACGGGGATTGAGCCGCCAAAGGCGGCTTTAACATGTCCGGCGGTGGTGGGTGAGAGCTCCTTGAATCGATTGGCGCTGGGCGCGGCCAGCGGCAGACCGCAGGCTTCGATCAATTCGAGAGCAACGGGATGCGCGGGGACGCGGACGCCGACGGTCGGGAGTCCGGCGGTGACGATATCGGGGATGTGAGCGGCTTTCGGAAGAACCAGTGTGAGGGGTCCGGGCCACCAACGCTGGGCGAGTTCTTCTGCTTCGCGAGGCCAGGCGGTGACCAGAGTGCGCGCCATCTCAATGGACGATGCGTGGACGATGAGGGGGCTGGTTTGCGGGCGGCCCTTCATTTCGTAGATCTTTGCGACGGCGGAAGCGTCGAGCGCGTTGGCGCCGAGGCCGTAGACGGTTTCGGTGGGGAAGGCGACGAGGCCGCCGTCCCGAAGTATCTGCGCGGCTTCCTTAATCGAGAGGCTCATCTTTATCGGATGCCGTCTTCCCTGTCTTTACGAATACCAGATATGCGTGTATGAGCGATTCGAGGTCGCCGTCGAGGACGCGGTCGACGTCGCCGATGGCGAGCTTGGTGCGATGGTCCTTCACCATTCGATAGGGGGCTAGCACGTAGCTGCGGATCTGGCTGCCGAAGTTGATGCCGAGCTTGGTGTCTTCGAGCTTCCTCTCCTCGACCTTCTTCTTATCCAGTTCGTATTCGTAGAGTTTGGCTCGGAGCTGCTTCATTGCCGTCGCGCGGTTCTTGTGCTGGCTGCGCTCGCTCTGGCACTGCACGACGATGTTGGTGGGCAGGTGCGTCATGCGGATGGCGGAATCGGTGCGGTTGACGTGCTGGCCTCCGGCGCCGGAGGCCCGGAAGGTGTCGACGCGGATGTCTTCGACCTTGATATCGATCTTGATTTCGTCATCGATCTGGGGATAAACGAAGACGCTGGCGAAAGATGTGTGGCGCCGCGCGGCCGAATCGAAGGGCGAAATGCGGACCAGGCGGTGCACGCCCACTTCGCTCTGCAACAGGCCGTAGGCGTTCTCGCCGTTGACTTCGAAGGTCACGGATTTGATGCCGGCGCCTTCACCTTCCAGCCGGTCGGTGACTACGGTTTCGAATTTGTTGCGCTCGGCCCAGCGGAGGTACATGCGGAGCAGCATTTCAGCCCAGTCCTGACTTTCAGTGCCTCCGGCGCCGGGATGAATGGTGACGATGGCGTAGCGCGCGGCGTTTTCGCCGGAGAGGAGCATCTTGGTTTCTAATGATTCGAGATACACGGCGAAGGACTTCATTTCGCGGTCGAGGTCGGCGGCGACGTCCTCGCCTTCCTTGGCCAGTTCAAACAACGCGTCGAGGTCGCCCGCGAGCGCGGAGATTTCCTTGTCCTGGGCGATCTGCTCTTCGAGCCTTTTGCGGTCCTGCATGATTTTCTGGCTTTTTTCGGGCTGATTCCAGAAATCGGGAGCGTTGATCTGGTCGTCGGTTTGGGCTAACTGAGCGCGGCGGGTGGGCGCGTCAAAGATAGCTCCGCACAGCGTCAGCTTGCTGGCGGAGCGAAACGTACTCTCTTTCCAGTTCTTCGAGGGTCATCAATTTAAGTTTAGCAGGAGGACTCGAGTGGGCAAAGAAATGACGTAGCCTGTTGCGGGCTCCTACCTTCTTCACGCCGGAAAGGCCGCGCCGAACGAGTTAACCTGTATTTGGAGTGGTGTCATGAACCTGACCGTGGAAATTCCCGACGATCTTGCCCGCCGCCTTAGCGCGACTGGCGGGGATCTGTCGCGCCGTGCCCTGGAAGCGCTCGCGGCGGACGAATACAAGCACGATCGTCTCACCAAGCCCGAATTGCAGCGATTGCTCGGAATTGAGACCAGCTTTCAACTCGACGAATTCCTCAAGGCTCACGATGTTTGGATCGAGTACACGTTGGAAGACGCCGAGCGTGAGCGCCAAGGACTCGAACGCCTGGGGTTCTGATGCCTTTGGTGGTGGCTGATACCAGCCCTCTGTTTTATTTATTGTCCATCGACCAAATTGATCTGTTGCCGCGGCTGTTCGGCAAGGTCTTCGTACCCGACGCCGTCTATCAGGAACTGCGCCACCCTGCGGCGCCCACGGTGGTTCGTGAATGGGCTTCCCCGCTGCCTCCCTGGGCGGAAGTCAGATCCGTCGAAATCCTCGACGATGCCGCGCTCGCGCCGCTGGGTGCAGGTGAGCGCGCCGCAATCGCCCTCGCGCTGACTCTGAATGCAGACCTGATATTGATAGACGAGCGCAAGGGAACTGCCGTGGCGCGCGACAAAGGGTTTGAGGTCACGGGAACACTCGGCGTCCTCAGCTTGGCCGCGAGGCACGGGCTGGTTGACCTTGCGGAATCCTTCTCGCGCCTCAAGCGCACGAATTTTCGGTACCGCCAGGAGATCATGGATGCGCTGCTCGAGTGAAGCCTGCCCTCTTGTGGAATCATAAGAGGCAATGCGTCGCGTGCCCGTGTTTGTCTGGGTGGTTGTGCTGGCGTTCAGCATGGTGTGGATCGCGATGGGCTCGCTGATCACGCCGGGGGCGCAGAAGCATGATTTTTTGAATCTCTACAGCGGCGCGTCGCTGGCGCTTGAGGGGAAGTTTGCTGTGCTGCACGATATCGACGTCCAGTTGCAGCGGGAAAGGCAATTCGTTCCGGTGATCGATGCGCTGGTGCCGTTTGTGCGGCCGCCGTTTTATGCTCTGCTGCTGGCTCCTCTGGCATTGATTCCTTATAAGGCGGCGTTCTGGGTGTGGATAGTCTTGCAGAGCGGGCTGCTGCTGGCGTGCTGGGCGTGGGGATATCGGCGATTCGGGGCGAACGCGCTGGTGTTCGCGGCATTTTCGCTGCCTGGGCCGCTGGGGATTGCCAGCGGACAGGATTGTGTGATGCTGTTGGCGATTTTTATCGTCGCGTTTGAATTGGCGGATCGGGGCAAGGCCGGCGCGAGTGGAGCGGTGCTGGCGTTGATGCTGATCAAGTTCCATCTGATTCTGTTGTGGCCAGTGGCGCTGGTGTTGCAGCGGCGATGGAAAATGCTGGCGGGATTTTGCGCGGCGGCGATCGCGGAAGCTGGTCTTTCGCTGGCGCTGGGGGGCATGCAAGGCGCGCGGAACTATGTGGCGCTATTGCGGAACAAGAATCTCGACCATCTTTCGCCTTCGAAGGAGCTCATGATCTCCTTTTCGGGGCTGACGGAAAATCTGGGAGTCGATTCTCCTGCGGCGACTGCGGCGCTCATTCTCGCTATTTTCCTGATCTTCGTGTTTGCGGTGTATAAAGCTCCGCTGTGGAAGATGTTCGCGGTAACCGCGGTTGCGTCGCTGCTCGTCGCGCCGCATGTTTACGGCTACGATGCGACTTTGCTCCTGCTGCCGTTTTTATTGACGATTTTCTATTCGCAACTGGCGGGGGCGAAGATCGCTGCCACGCTGCTGTGCACACCTCTTCCATTTGGATTTGCGCTGGCGGGGAAGCCCTATGCGATTGTGTCGTCGGCGTCGCTGGTGATTCTTTTGGTGTTGCTGGCGTGTGAGAAGGACCGATTAGGATCCGAGGTCTAGCAGAAAGCCTTTCTTGCCGACGTTTTGCGCGCGCGTTGAGCCCATTTGCACGACGGCGCCGGCGGCTTCGTGGATGTGGCCGCAGAAGAAGTACTCGGGCTGGTGTTTTTCGATGAAGTCGCGCACGGACCGGCTGCCCGCGTGCTGTCCTTCCTTAATGCGGTCGAGCGACGTGTGGAAGGGAGGCGCGTGGCAGATCATGATCAGTGGCTTTAAATCCACGAATTTTGCCAGGCGCTCGGCGATTTCCTTCTCTGTATATTCGCCCGGCGTATCGAAAGGCGTTGGATTGGAATAGCCCAGCCCGGCCAGGTTCCAGTCTCCGATCTTCATTGTTTTTTCGTGAAAATTCACGAAGCCGAAGCGGGCGCAGAGGGACGCGATATCGCTCCTCGACTCATGATTTCCCGGCAGGACGTACATCTTTCCTTCGCGTTTCTTCATGATCTCGCCCATGGAGTCGAGACCCCGGCCGAAGTTCACCAGGTCGCCGGCGGCGAAGTAATAATCGGCCTCGATATCCATTAGTTTTTCCAGCGCCCGGGAGTCGCTATGGATGTCGGAGAAGATGAGCGCGCGAGGCATCAGTTATCATGATAGAAGAAGTTCATCCGCATGCCTGAGTCTCCAAAACCCAGTATTAATAGCTGGCTCGAAGACGAGCTGTATCACCAGTATCTGCACGACCGGCAAACGGTCGATGCCGACTGGAAGCAAATTTTCGATTCGAACGGTCACGCGATTCCAGGCAACGGGAGTACGGCCGTCGCGATGGCTCCGAAAACGTCCGTAACGCCGATGGCACCGGGCGACGAACTGGTTCCTCTGCGCGGTCCCGCGCTGCGTATCGCCGAAAATATGACGGCGAGCCTCACCATGCCCGTCGCATCCAGCCAGCGCGCGATGCCGGTGAAGGTGATCGACGAAAACCGGCGGCTGATCAATGAACGGCGGCAGCTTGCGGGCAAGAGCAAGATTTCTTATACCCACATCGTGGCCTGGGCCATCGTCAAGGCGGTGGAAAAAGTGCCCGCGCTCAATCAGGCTTATTCGGAAAACGGCGACGAGAGTTTTCGCATCACGCACAAGAACGTGAATTTGGGGATCGCGGTCGACGTGGCGGGCAAGGATGGCGCGCGATCGCTGAAAGTGCCGTCGATTAAGGGCGCGCAGGCGATGGATTTCGCGCAATTTCTCGCCGCATTCGACGATTTAGTGGCTCGCGCGCGCGCCAACAAGCTGGTTGTGGCCGATTTTGAGGGCACCACGATTTCGCTCACCAATCCGGGCACCGTGGGGACCATGGGATCGACTCCGCGGCTGATGCCTGGGCAGGGAGCGATCATCGCTACGGGAGCCATCGATTACCCGCCGGAATATCGCGGCGTGCCGGAAGAGACGCGCACGTCGCTCGGCCTGAGCAAAGTCATGACGGTGACCTGCACTTACGATCACCGGGTGATTCAAGGGGCGGAATCGGGCCTGTTCCTGGGGCATTTGCAATCGCTGCTGGAAGGCGAAGACGGGTTTTACGACGCAATTTTTTCGAGCCTCGGGATTCCCATGCGCGCGATGCGCTGGGAGCCGGATCAGTCCGCCGCGCCGGTGATCAATGCCGATCCGATGAAGCAGGCCGCGGTCGCGAGGCTGATTCAAGCATGGCGCGAGCGCGGGCACTTAGTCGCGGATCTGGATCCTCTGGGGACGCCTCGCGTGTCGCATCCGGATCTGGAGCCGTCGACGCACGGGCTCACGATTTGGGATCTGGACCGCAGCTTCCACGCAGGCTCGTTTGGAGTGATGACGCTGCGCGCGCTGATTGACCGGCTGCGCATCACCTACGCTGGAAAAATCGGCGTGCAGTGGATGCACATCGACAATATCGAGGAGCGCAACTGGCTGGAGCAGCGCATGGAGCCGTCGCTTAATCAGTGGCCTTTGGAAGCGTGGCTGAAGCGACGCGTGCTCCAGGACATCATCGCCACGGAAAGCTTCGAAAATTTTCTCGACACGCGATTTAAAGGGCACAAGCGCTTTGGCCTGGAAGGCGGCGAAGCGGCGGTCGCGATGATTGAGGAAGTGCTGGACCGCGCGGCTGACGCGGGTGCGGCGGAAGTTGCCATCGCCATGGCGCATCGCGGACGGCTGGTGGTATTGTGCAACGTCGCGGGCAAGAGCATGGTGCTGCTGTTCGCCGAATTTGAAGGCGAGATCGATCCCGATTCCATTGAAGGCTCGGGCGACGTGAAGTATCACCTGGGCGCCGCGCAGGAGCGCGAGCTGGCATCGGGCAAGAAGATCAAAGTCACCATCGCGTTCAATCCCAGCCATCTGGAAGCGGTGAATCCGGTAGTGGAGGGTTACGTGCGCGCGGAGCAGGACCTATTGAAGGACGCGCGTCGCGACAAGGTGATTCCGCTGGTGATTCACGGTGACGCGGCCATGGCCGGTCAAGGAATTGTCGCCGAGGTGTTCAATTATTCGCAGATTCCGGGGTACTCAACTGGTGGCACGATTCACCTGGTGATCAACAACCAGATCGGTTTCACGACCAACGCGAGCGAGGCGCGATCGTCGACGTATTGCTCGGATGTCGCGCTGTCAGTGCAGGCGCCGGTGTTTCACGTCAATGGAGACGATCCGGAGGCGTGCATTCGCGCGACGCAGATCGCCGCCGATTACCGGCAGCGTTTCCACAAGGACGCGGTGATCGACCTGATCTGCTATCGCAAGAACGGCCACAACGAGGGCGACGATCCGAGTTATACGCAGCCGTTGATGTATCGCAAGATCAAGGCGCAGAAGCCGGTCGCGTCGATTTATGCCGAGCGGCTGGAGCACGAAGGGCTCACCAATCCGGAGGAAGTCGCCGGGTGGTATGAAGGGCAGAAGAAGCGCTTGTACGCCATCTACGATGAGGCGCAGAAAAATAAAGATGCGCTGGAAGTGCAGGTGGTATCGATGCCCGCCGAGCCGGCGATTGTCGCGCAGCCGGCTACGGCCATCGATCGCGCGGTGATCGACCGGGTGATTGACGCCATGACAACGTTCCCCGCCGATTTTCATCTGCATCCGAAGCTGGCCGGATTGATCGCCAAGAGGCGTACGGTGATGGAAGGCGCGGCAATCGATTGGGCTACAGCCGAGCTGCTGGCCTTCGGCAGCCTGGCGATGGAAGGGCATCCGGTGCGGTTATCGGGCCAGGATTCGGGCCGCGGCACGTTCAGCCAGCGGCATGCCGAATATCACGATTACGAATCGGACCGGGTGTTCGCGCCGCTTTCGCAGATTGGGCCGTTCGAGGTTTACAACAGTCCTTTGAGCGAGTACGCGGTGATGGGTTTCGAGTTCGGATACAGCGCCGCGAATTTGAATGCGCTGGTGGCGTGGGAAGCGCAGTACGGCGATTTTTCGAACGGCGGGCAGATCATCACCGACCAGTTTATTTCGTCGGCGGAATCGAAGTGGAATCAGACCTCGGCGTTGGTGCTGCTTTTGCCGCATGGGCAGGAAGGCGGTGGGCCGGAGCATTCCAGCGCCCGCCTGGAACGATTCCTGCAGCTTTCGGGCGAGAACAATATGCAGGTGGTTTATCTGACCACTCCGGCGCAATATTTCCACGCGCTGCGGCGCCAAATGAAGAATCCGGCGCGCAAGCCGCTGATCGTGATGACACCGAAAAGCCTGCTGCGGCATCCCAAAGTGGTTTCCTGGGCCGGAGAATTCACCGATCACAGCGTTTTCCAGCCGGTGCTGGCGGATTGGACCATCGCCGAGGCTTCCGCGGTGCGGAAGATTCTGATCTGTACGGGGAAAATATATTACGAACTGCTCGCGGCGCGCGATGCGAAGAACCTGACCGATACGGCTATTGTGCGCATGGAGCAGCTCTATCCTTGTCCGGAAGCGGAGTTCAGTGAAGTGCTGCGGCGGTATCCGGCGGCCAGCCAGGTGGTGTGGGTGCAGGAAGAGCCTCGGAACATGGGCGCGTGGGCCTTCGTGCGCGGCTACATCCAGCCGATTCTCGACCGGCAGGGCCGCACCATAGGCTACGCGGGCCGTCCGGAGAGCGCGAGTCCATCGCCAGGATCGCTGAAGCGCCACCTCCAGGAGCAGGCACAACTGATCGAAGAAGCTTTCGCGCCGCCGACGGTGGAGCGCAAGCGGAACAAGCGGCTTCTGCGGCGAAGGCGGCGGCAGCAGGTCTAGACTTCCGTACAGGAAACCTGTACAATCACACCATGGCGGTCGAAACCACGTACTCCAAGCTGAGGGAGGAACTCGCGTCCTTTCTCGATCGCGTCAGCGACGACCGCGAGGTGGTCGTGGTGAAGCGGCGCAATGGAAAAAATGTCGCTCTTATCGATGCCGACGAACTTTCGAGTTTGGTGGAAACCGCCTACCTCTTAAGCTCCCCCCGCAACGCCGAGCGGTTGCTCAGCGCGCTTCGGCGGTCTGAGCGGGGAGAGGGGAAGCCGCAAACCCTGGATCAACTCCGTAGGGAGATCGGGCTTGCGGAAAAACGCTGATCGAGAGGCCGTTTTCTTTCCGGAGTTTCTCGAAGACCTCATGTACTGGGTCAAGACGGATCGCAAAGCCGCGATTAGAACCCTCGATCTGGTGGAAGCGATTTTGCGAGATCCTTTCCTTGGCATTGGGAAACCGGAGGCTCTTCGGCACGCTCTTTCTGGCGTCTGGTCGCGCCGCATTACGCCGGCGCATCGAATCGTTTACCTGGTGAGGGAGTCGCGGATTGAATTTTTGCAGGCTCGGTTTCACTACTGAGGTTCTTCATGCTGCGTCCCCCGGAAATCTTCCTACCTCTGATCCTCACCTTCTTTGCATCCGCCCCCAATATCCTTGCTGCTGATACGATCTTCATCCGTCATCCCGACGACCCGGGGAAAAGGGTCGAGGCATTTTTGCAAAAACCTACCGGAAACGGTCCCTGGCCGACCATCGTCTTCCTTCACGGCCACCAGGAATGGCCCAGCTACGGCGGAAAGGACTTCGTCACTTGGGGCGAACTCGACCGCTTCGCGAAAAAAGGCTACCTGGCCGTCGCGGTTTCGCAGCCTGGCTATGGGCACTCGTCGGGTCCAGCGGATTTTTGCGGCCCGTTCACGCAGCACGCGGTCTCGGTCGTCATCGCGAAGTTGAGGAGCGATGGCCTGATCGCTCCCAACAAGATCCTGATTGAAGGCATCAGCCGGGGCGCGATTACCGGAGGCATGATCGCGACCTACGATCCTTCGATCGCGGGCCTGGTGCTCATTTCCGGCCTGTACGATCTGCCGCAGTTCTCGGCGAACCCAAACTACGCTCAAATCTCGAAGGCCGTGGTGGCGGAAACCGGCGGAAGCACAGAGGCGATGCACGAGCGCTCGATTCTGTTTTTCGCGCAGGACATAAAAGCCTCGGCGCTGATCCTCAACGGCGCGAAGGACGACCGCACCGATCCCGCGCAAGCGCAGCGCCTGGCCGGCGAAATCAATGCTCATGGCGGCAAGGCGCGGGCGATTATCTATCCCAATTTCGGCCACCACATCCCGAATGAGGTTCGGGATAAAGAGGTCGACGCATTCATCGATACTGTCTTGAAATAACGATCATGCTCTTGGGCCCGTCTAGAATGGTATGTCGTCCGGGCCAATTTGGCCGGTTCGATTAGATTCCCAGCGGAAATAGAAATTCGCTCGTCCGTCTTTCGTGCGCTTTTCAACGCCGATAGGATGATCTACCAATCCTGCCAGACGAGCGGGCAGCTCAGACAAACGCGAGACCTGAATCCGGCATTTTTCCAAGTCCTCTTTGAGGTACGTAAGAGTGTTCTCGGTGATGACCCGACTCTTTGTCACAACCCTGTTTACCGCCTGCGGTCCTTTGATCCTCAGTTTCCAAATCACTACCGGGCGTCCCGTCGATATGGTCTCCGAGACCCGGGCATCTTCGATGACAGCGTCATAGGCCCCATCCGGGATGTCGCTGTACATCTCATCCGACGGTGTCACCGTCTTGGTCCATTCATCCTCGAATCGTGCCAATTCGGCCATTGGCGCGCTATTTTCGTTCTGTAGAGCCACGAAATGTCAACCTCCAATACGCTGAAATAGTATGTAGCCCGACGCAAAACTCTCACCAATTGTGAAGGTCGATCCCGGGACTTTCGGTCTGGAGGTTTAAAACGGAACGTCGTCTTCGTCTACTCCGCCGCTCATCGGCGCTGCGTGGGCTGGAGCGGCCGGTGCTTGCCGGCTTCTGGGCGCGCTTCTCATTGGTTCCTGTTGCGAGTACTCGTCGCCGCCGCCGCTTGGGGCGCTGTCGCCGCGACCGCCCAGAAGGATGACTTCATCGGCTACCACTTCCGTGGTCCAGACCTTCTTGCCGTCCTTATCGTCGTAGCTGCGCGTTTGCAGCCGTCCTTCGACGTAGATCTGCTTGCCTTTCAATAGATACGGCGCGACCGCCTCGCCCCGCCACAGGACCACACGGGTCCAGTCGGTTTCTTCCTTCCAATCGCCCGTGGCCTGATCCTTCCAACGGCGGCTGGTGGCCACCGAAAACTTGGTCACCGAGACCTGCGATGCGGTAAAGGCCGTCTCGGCATCGCGGCCCAGGTTACCGATCAGAATTACTTTGTTCACACTACGGCTTGCCATGATATTTGCAATCTAGCACACAGCGCCAACTAATGTGCCTGCATTCTTCGCGTCCGGTAGAAGTGAAAGCGAGGAACCAGAAAATGAAAAAGACAGTTTGCTCTATCCTGATGGCCGGCGGACTTATTGGAACGCAGGCCCACGCCGCGGTTACGACCCCGGCCTCCATTCCCAACCGCGTCGCCGCCGTGCGCTCCGAGATCAACAAGCGCGTCGCCGAAGCCAAGGATTTGGGCGGACTCGAAGCCGTCACTAAACTGCCTTACGCGCAAATGGAAGTCGCGTCGTGGCTGAACTGGGTGAACTGGTCCAACTGGAACAACTGGCGCAACTGGAACAACTGGTCGAACTGGCAGAATTGGCTGAATTTCTAGTGAGCAACGACTCACTTGGCTTGGTGGGGCGGGCTATCAGCCGGCAGCCTGCTTCGAGCAGGCTTGGATCGCTACAAAAAGCCGCCCCGGAGGGCGGCTGCCGGCTGATAGCCCGCCCCACACGTCACGGTTATCGGGTCAGCGCTCCTTCGCGATCCGGTACAGGTTCGACGCCGTGCGAATGACTAAACTACCGCGAGCGATGGCGGGGGTCGCCATGCACATCTCATCCAACGAGTTTTTCCCGATGAGTTTGTATTCGGCCCCCGCCTGGACGACGAATGTATCGCCGTCCTCGCTTAGCAGGAATAGTTTCCCGTTAGCGGCCCAGGGCGACGCGGTGAATGCGCCCGCGTCCTTGTCCATCCGCTGCTTGCCGTAAATCAATTTGCCGGTGGCGGCGTCGTGGCAGGTGAGAAAGCCCTGATCGAACAAGGTGTAGTAATAATCGCCATAGACCAGAGGCGAAGGATTGTAGGGGCCCCCCTGCGGCTGGTACCAGGCGATGGCGGAATTGCTGGTTTCGCCCTTGGCGAGCGAAATGTCGCCATGCGCGCCCGGTTTTACGGCGTACGCCGGCCGGATCTGATCCAGCACGTAGCCCGACGAAATATACAGCAGGCCGTGGCTCGAAAACGGAGTAGGAATCGAGATCGACGACATGCCTCCGAACTCCCACAACAGCTTTCCGTCGAGATCGTAGGAGCGCACGCGGCCGGTGCCCGGTGTCACGATCTCCTTTCTCCCGTCGTGCGACCAGATATAAGGAGTCGCCCAATTGGTTTTTTCGTCGCGGTCGACGCTCCAGATGATTTTCCCGGTTTTGGCGTCCAGCGATTGGAGATAGGAATGATCGTCGTTATCGTTGACGATGTATAAACGGTCGTGATCCAGCACCGGCGACGCCGCCGTGCCCCAGCCGTAGCGCGTGGCCACCGGCTTCGCCTTTTGCGACCAGAGCAGCTTGCCCGAAAAATCGTAGCAGTAGAGGCCGACGTTGCCGAAATAGACGTAGACGCGCTCGCCGTCGGTCACCGGAGTCTCCGACGCGTAGGAATTCTTGAGATGCTTTGGGCCGGGAACGCCGCGATCGGCTTCGCGCTCCCAAACGATTTTCCCGGTTTTGAAATCGACCGCGTAGACCATCCAGCGATGCTCGTCGGTCGGTGGCTTGCGCTCGCCGCCGAAGTAGAGGCCTTTTTTCGGCTTTTCGGCGTCGGCCGAACTGATGACCGAGGTTATGAAAATCCGGTCGCCCCATATAATAGGAGAGGACCATCCGACGCCGGGGATCGCGATTTTCCAGGCGACGTTCTCGGTTTGCGACCATTTGTCGGGCAGCGAGGGATCGTCGGCCACGCCGGTCGAGCCGGGGCCCCGGAATTGCGGCCATTGTTTGTCGGGCAGATCCGCGGCGCTGATCACAAGGGGAAACGACAGCGCTAACGACATGGTCAACAATCTGTGCATGGCAACCATTCTATACGGAGGCACGTGATAACATTTGAATCAATGCGGCGTTTGTGCGCCTTGTTCTGTCTCGCGGCCATCGGGGTGGCTGACGATAACCGGTCTCTTCCAGATCGAACACGCCAGTATCTCGTCGATCTGGTGAAGATCGATACGTCCAACCCGCCGGGAAATGAAACCGCGGTCGCCCAATACCTGAAGCAGGTAGCGGATTCGCACGCCATTTCCTGCGAGCTGATGGGCAACGACATCAAGCGGCAGAATTTCGTCGCGCGGCTGAAAGGCTCCGGGCACGGCAAGCCCTTGCTGCTGGTCGCGCACAGCGACGTGGTTCCGGTGGATCGCGGGCAGTGGACCGTCGATCCCTTCAGCGGCGAGCTTCGCAACGGATTCATCTACGGCCGCGGCACGCAGGACGATAAATCGCTGCTGGCCGCCGAAATCGCCGTGATGGTGGAGATCAAGCGACGGAATATCAAGCTCGGCCGCGACGTGATCCTGCTTGCCCAATCCGACGCGGAGGGCAACTCGATCGGCATCCAGTGGGTCCTGCAGCACGCCTACCCGAAGATCGAGGCCGAGTTCGCGCTAAACGAGGGCGGCTCCATTCTGGAAGCGAAGGACGGGCCGAAGATTTTTGAGGTAGAGACCACCGAGAAAATTCCCACCCGGCTGATTTTGACCGCCAAGGGCACCGCCGCCGACAGTTCCATGCCGCGCGCCGACAATCCCATCACGCATCTGAACCGCGCGCTGCTGAAGCTGACGGAAACCGAGCAGCCGGTAAAGCTGAGCTTCACCACGCTCCGCTACCTGCGGGAAATTTCCAGGGTCGCCGAGTATTCCTGGCTTTCCTCGCTGATCCGGAGCCTCAATAATCCGAACGCCGCCATCCAACAAGCGGCCGCCAGCCAGATCCGGGCGAAGGATCCGGAACTCGACGCCATGCTGCGCACCACGCTGGTGACGACGGCGCTGCAAGCGGGCGCGAAAAACAACGTCATCCCCAATACGGCGGTGGCGCAAGTGGACGCGCGCCGGCTGCCCAACGAGACCAAGGAAGACCTGCTCGCGCGGCTCCGGCAAACGATCAACGATCCCGCGGTCGACATCGCGCTCGCGCCCGGCCCGCAGATTCCCGCGCCCGATCCAAGTCCCACGTCCACGGCGCTGTATATGGCCATGGCGCGCGCCATTGCCCGGTCCTATCCAAAAGACGTTGTCGTACCGTCCATGGCCAGGGGCGCCACCGACAGCAGTTTTCTGCGTGCCCACGGCATGCCTGTTTACGGCGTGCCGGTTTTTGTGCGCGAGGCCGGCGATACGCGCGCCCACGGCAACGACGAACGCATTTCGCCAAAGAATCTGGAGGACGGCGTGGAGTTGCTGTGGCAGATCGTCCTGGAGATCGCCGGCGCGGGGCAATGACCGATACTGAATTCCTGCGCGCGTTCGAAGACACCACGCTCGAGCCCTTCCACCATCGCGACCATCTGCGCGTGACCTGGCTCTATTTGCGCCAGTTCGGTGAAGCGGAAACGCGGCAGCGCCTCGGCCCGGCGATTCTCCGCTACGCCGCCGCCCGCGATGCGTCTCAAAAATATCACGAAACCATCACCGTGGCCTGGATCTGTCTGGTTTCCGCAGCGTCCGCCGGGGCTGACGATTTCGAAGCGATGCTAGCCGCGCATCCGCGCTTGCTCGACAAGAATCTGTTGGGCCGATATTATTCGCCGGAGGTGCTTCAGTCGAGTGAGGCGCGCGAGCGATGGGTAGAACCGGATAAATGTGGGGCAGGCTGGCAGCCCAATGTCACTTAGTTTTCCACCTTTCTGAAGCGATTCTGTCCGCCCCGGCGCCACTGGAAGCGT
>Ga0210394_10003610_pt1 | contig 19079 bp, 19 predicted proteins | sample IncBWC12MmetaG_FD_160121 | JGI IMG/M metagenome (GOLD analysis project Ga0210394, IMG submission 160121) | Forest soil microbial communities from Barre Woods Harvard Forest LTER site, Petersham, Massachusetts, United States - Inc-BW-C-12-M | ecosystem: Environmental > Terrestrial > Soil >...
TGCTGCTCTCAGCCTATTTCGGTACATCTGATGGCTACTGGATTAACTTGCAGGCGCACTTCGATCTGGAAATGGCTAAAGACAAGGTCGGCAAGCAGGCAGCTCGGATCAGTCCTCATCCTCATGGTGCGGACGGTTCGCTGCAGCCCGTCTGAGCGCCAGGATGGTCTATTGGCGGAACGACGCTGGCGTCTAACGGCCGGGAACGCACGGGAGCGAACTGCGGCGGAAGATCTTAAATAGTTACCCACTACGCTTTCGGCCGAAGGGTGTTTTGGAGCCGGTCAGCGTCGCGGTGCCCGTCAGCGTGACATTCACATACAGGGCCCAGGTTGCCGAGGCCGTTTCGGTGGCGGAGCTGGGTGCAATTGACTTTATCGATAGTTCTACTATTATCGAATAAGTAGGAGACGGCCGTGCCCCGGAAAGACGACGCCCAACTCACCGCGCGATACGCCGATATGCTTTCGGCGATGGGCAGCGAGCCACGCTTGCGGATCGTGCGTCTTCTCCTGAGCGCCCATCCGGAGGGGATGGTTGTCGGAGAAATCGGGACTGAGCTGGATATACCGTCCAGCACGCTGTCCCATCATCTGGAAAAGCTGAAGACCGAGGATCTGGTGCGCGTCAGGCGTGAAGGCACCTTCCTCTGGTATTCGGCGAGCACGGAAGCTCTGCAAGAGCTTCTGGGGTTCCTGTACGCCGAATGCTGCACGCGGAACAAGGCCATAGAGCCGCAGAAAATCGTCTGCTGCAGGTGAGGGATGAGAAAAGCCATGAGCAACATCAAGGACGTCGTTCAGGAAAAATACGGCAAGGCGGCGCGCCAGGTTGCCACGGGCGACAAAAGCGCGTCTTGCTGCGAGCCATCGACGTGCTGCGATCCGGAGGCCGATCCCATAACCTCCGGCCTCTACGACGAGTCTGATAAGAACGGCCTGCCAGAAAAAGCTGTGCTGGCTTCGCTCGGCTGCGGGAACCCTACGGCGCTAGCCGAACTCAAGCCCGGCGAGGTCGTGCTTGATCTTGGCTCGGGCGGCGGTATCGACGTTTTGCTCTCGGCAAAACGTGTCGGTCCCACAGGCCGAGCTTACGGCCTGGACATGACCGACGACATGCTCGCTCTCGCGCGTGAGAATCAGCGCAAGGCCGGTGTGGAGAATGTCGAGTTCCTCAAAGGGGAGATCGAGAATATCCCGCTGCCAGACAATTCTGTGGACGTAATCATTTCGAATTGCGTCATCAACCTGTCCGCCGACAAAGACAAGGTCTTGCGGGAAGCCTTGCGCGTGCTCAAACCGGGCGGCCGTTTCGCCGTCTCCGACGTGGTCGTGCGCGGCGAAGTCCCCGCCGAAGTACGGCACAGCATGGAGCTGTGGGTGGGCTGCATCGCGGGCGCCCTCGAAGAGACGGATTACCTAAACAAGCTTACTGCAGCGGGTTTTGACGGCATCGAAGTCGAGCCCACGCGTATCTACAGCATCGAAGACGCGCGGCAGTTTCTCGCGCGTGAAGGCCTCGACGTGGATGCAATCGCGCCGCTGGTGGAAGGCAAATTCATGAGTGCCTTTGTTCGCGCCACGAAGCCCACAGCACGACCATGACTGGATCTCACTGGATCCGGTGAGAACGTGGCCGAGCGCCCATACAACGTGCTGTTTCTCTGCACCGGCAATTCTGCGCGCAGCATCCTCGCCGAAATCCTGATCAACCAGTGGGGGCGGGGGAAATTTCGCGGCTTCAGCGCAGGCAGCCATCCTAAGGGTGCCGTACATCCGATCGCTCTTGCCCTGCTCCAGCGCATGAACTTTCCGACGGAAGGGTTGCGTAGCAAGAGCTGGGACGAGTTTGCGGCCCCCGGCGCAGAACCACTCGACTTCGTATTCACCGTCTGTGACAACGCGGCCGGGGAAGTCTGTCCCTACTGGCCCGGGCAGCCCATGACCGCCCACTGGGGGGTGCCAGATCCGGCTGCGGTCGAGGGCACTGAGGCGGACAAATGGGTGGCCTTCCGGGAGACCTTTAGGCTGCTCGACAACCGCATCAAGATCTTTACCAGTCTCCCGCTCGCGTCGCTCGATCGGATCAGGCTGCAGGAGCGCCTGAATGCGATCGGCAAGACTGCAGCTCCCAAGGCCAGCGAATGAAGCTCGCCCAGCGCCTGAGCGCCGAAGGGATCGGCTCGCTGCTGCTGGCCGCCGCCGTCGTCGGCTCCGGGGTAATGGGTCAGCGACTAGCAGGTGGGAATGTCGCCATTGCGCTGCTTGCGAACACGGGCGCGACCGTAGCGGTGCTGGCCACACTCATTGCGCTTTTGGGACCCGTTAGCGGCGCGCACTTTAATCCCGCGGTCTCGCTGATCGAGGCGGTGCGAAACGCGCTGCCGTGGCGGGACGCCGGTGCCTACGTGCTCGTCCAGGTGTTCGGCTGCTGCGCAGGGGTAGTCCTGGCTCATGCCATGTTTGCCCTTCCATGGCTGCAATCGTCGGTACACGTGCGCACCGGTCTCTCACAATGGCTCGCCGAAGCGGTTGCGACGTTTGGGTTGCTCCTGGTCGTGCTGGGACATCGGCGACCCCAGGACGCACCTTGGATGGTCGCGGCATGGATCGGGGGGGCGTACTGGTTCACGGCCTCGACGTCCTTCGCTAACCCCGCGATCACGATCGCCCGTTCGCTGTCAGATACCTTTTCAGGCATCCGACCCGTTGACGTACCGGGTTTCATTGTCGCGCAGCTTGTGGGCGCGTTCCTCGCGCTCCTCGTGGCGCCAATTTTGTTCAGCGCGAGTCATCTGAAGGCCGTCCCCGCACCAGTTGCAGACGCGTCTGCCGATGCGGAGAAAGCTAGGCCGCCGGTCTCGGGTACACACGCGCTCCGCGCAAAACCCCGTAAAGCCCAATCGTCATCCATACGAGGTTGAGGAAGGCCGATGGGTAGGCACCGTTCCATCCGCTGTTCACGATGAAGCCAGCGCCGGAGAGGACGTTGAACCACTGGTATACAGCCGAGCGCGAGCTCAGTCGCCCGGCTGTCAGCAGCAGGTACGCCGACAGCATCATCGCCGCTGCCGCCCAACCGATGATCTCGATTAGAAATTTCAAGGTGCTCTCCCTTCGCCCGGCCCAATGTTCATCGGGAATGGCCGATGGTGCAGTGTCTCCCGGGAATGCTATCGACTGAGGAGAAGGATCATGGCTGACCTTAAATTTCGTTCATACCCGTTCCTCCTCGTCTTCGCTGTTGCTAGTACTCTAGCCGCATGCGATAGCGCAAGGGGTCCTCTATCGGGAAGGATCACGATCGACGGGTCGGACACCGTTTTGCCCCTCTCCAAGGCGATGGCAGAAGCATTTCGCGCATCCAACCCTGGCGTGCAGTTCGCGATCGAATTCTCCGGTACCGGTGGAGGATTCAAGAAGTTCTGCGCCGGACAGCTTGACATCGCTGACGCATCGCGCCCCATCAACTCAGCCGAGAGTGCACAGTGCAAGGCCCAGCACATCGAATATATCGAGGTGCCGGTCGCCTTCGACAGCGTAACGGTGGCGGTCAACGCCAAAAATACCTTTGTCGATTGCCTCACCGTCAAGGAACTCAAGGCAGTGTGGGAACCGGCTGCCGAGGGCAAGGTGAGCCAGTGGAACCAGATCCGGGCGAGCTTCCCAGCGCAGCCGTTGGCGCTATTCGGTCCGGGGAAAGCGTCCGGAACGTTTGACTATTTCACGTTCGCGGTCGTGGGCACCGAAGGCGGCAGCCGAGACGACTACGCGAAGAGCGAAGATTATACGGTCGTCGAGCGGGGCGTTGCGGCTGAACCCAATGCCCTGGGCTATTTCCCGTACGCCTACTATGAGGCTAACAAGGAGCACGTGAAGGCTGTCGCTGTCGACAACGGTCAAGGCTGCATTTTACCGAGCGCGGAAACAGTCGCGAATGGGACGTACCAACCTCTGTCGCGACCACTGTTCGTCTATGTCAATCTTACGGCGGCCGCTCGCCCGGACGTCCAGGCATTTACGCGCTTCTATCTGTCGACTGACAGCACCAAATACGTAACGAAAGTTGGCTACGTGCCATTGCCAACCGCGGCCCTAATTAGGGAGGCCTCGCGATTCATGAGCGGTGCGAAGGGCTCGGCCCTCGGGGCGCACGGTTCAGTCACCGGGGTCGCATTGAATGCGTTTGACGAGGACGAGAAAGAAAGAGACCGCATTAGAAACGCGCTCGTACAGTAGCGAGCACGAAATTCCGACGCCATTTTGTTACCCAGAAAGTTACCCATCCCGCTCGCGCGCTGGGGTGGGACTGCTGCCTGGCATCTGTTGGGACTCGTATGAGGGTCGCGGAACGGCCGCTATCGGGCGGGCAATCTAGAGAGGTGAACTTCCGCTTCTGGCCGCTCAGCGACGGTCGCCCGATATGCCTGCTGTTGACCCCAACCTGCCGATCGCGACTGTCGGCTTTCGGGCAGCCCACTTGAGGGCGCTCGGTCCGTAAGCCAGCGCGTGATATGGTGTGGGCGGGGGTTTCTTGTCAATACAACAGCCGCTTGACCTGCCCGCTGCGGTTCAATCCGTTGCAGGCGACGCGAATCAGTTGCACCGCGGGCTTGCCTCGTTTGGTGTTCTGTTACTGACCTTATCGTGCCTGTCTCCGGTTCTCTCGATCTACGGAATCGGCTCCGATGTGGTGCTGCATGCCGGAACCGGCGCGGCGGGAATGTTCATTTGCGGCATCGCGGTAGCCGTCGTATGGGCGGTCGTCTACGCCGAGCTGGGATCGGCCTATCCGTATGCGGGTGGCGACTATGTCGGCGTGGGCTCGATCCTTGGACCATGGGCAGGCTTTGCGAGCCTGACGATTTGGACCGTTACCGCCGGACCCGACATCGCCTTTCTCGCAAAGACGATTGCGACCTACTTCAGCGATTTGGTGCCGGTCGCGTCGCCGATGATTGTCACTCTCAGTGCACTCGGTGCTGCCATTGGAGTTGCGTTGCTTGCCGTGCGCACCAGCGCGTTGGTGACTGGAATTTTTCTAGGCATCGAGATGATGGCCGTGCTCGTGCTCATCGGTGCTGGACTGTTGCACCCCGTTCGCAGCCTTACCGACGTCGTGCTTCATCCCGTCACGCTCGGCGCCGCGGGAACCCTAGTGCCTGTGGCGATTGGCGCAATGGCGTTGGCAGGAGTAAGCGCGGCCTACGCGACCACCGGCGGCAATCAAGCGATCGCGTTCGGCGAAGAACTGGCTGACCCACACCGGCATATGGGCCGCGTGATCCTGCTCGCCGGCCTGATTGGAGCGTTTGCCACCGCCGTGCCGGTCATTGCCGTCGTCATCGGTGCGAGCGATCTGTCCTCGGTTCTGAGAAGCCCAGCACCGTTCAGCGCCTTCATTGCGGCGGTCGCAGGACCGGTAGCTGGCCACGCTTTGAGTATCGGAGTGATCGTGGCGATCTTCAACGCGTTGATCGCTTCGATCATGTTTTGTGCCCGTCTGTTCTTCAGTTTGGGCCGGGATGAAATCTTTCATCCGACGGTCAATGCAATGTTGGCAAGCGTACATCGCTCATCGGGGGCGCCCCGGGCAGCGACGTGGACCGTCGGTATGTTCTCAGCCGCTTGCTGCCTGCTCGATACTCATTTACTCGTTGTCTTCATATCGGGTTTGACGGTTTACAGCCTGGGCTTGGCGAGCGTTGCGGTACTCGTCGGTCGAAGACGGCGCCTGACAGGGCAGCCGGGATATTGGCGATCACCGCTATTTCCGTTGGCACCAGTTCTTGGGCTGACCCTGGCGGGTGGTTTTGGTGTCGCAGATCTGCTCGATGCGGACGCGGGCCGACCCAGCCTATTGGTGCTCGGAACAATGATCTTGGCGGGCCTGCTATGGCATCACTTCGTTCTGCGCCGGCGGGCGGGTGGTTGGGCGCCCCGAATCTCGTAAAAAACTTCCCGCCTCCGCGAGGAGCCGGGTACGGCATATTCTATGCCGCAGACTGACCCGCTGTCGTTGGTGAACGTCCGCTTTGCAGAGATCAGTTCATCATGCCGAATGTCTGGGTTTGGGCCATCACCGGCCAGTCATTGCCCAGCTCTGAATTTCGGGAAAGCCGACATTCCCGTCGGTTTCCCAGCCTCTACTGATCCGCCCATGCCACTCCCGATATGCGCCAACCAGACTCTCGCTTACGCAGGGTCATCGTAATCATCCCGAGGAAGTTAACCGGTTTGCCCGCCTTGATGTATGAGAGCGTGACAGGAGCTACGAGGTACGCAAAGCCTCCGTCGAAATCGAGGTGTCGAATCTCTCCGAGCGTGATGACGGCATTGATTACTCCGGCCTTCGAGGCCCAGGCCTCGAAAGCCTTAAACCAGTCGGAACAAGCGCCGGGCCCTTGCCACACATGTGGCGAAAGGTCGTCGATGACGACTGCATCCTCGGCGCATGGAGCAATGTCGGTGTTGAAGCTGCGCCGACTGAAGGCATCCGTCCACCGATGTACGACCGCGATCACCTCGGTATTATCTGACGCCGCTACTGGCGCGGAGGTCACCACCGCCATCGCGATGGCGGTCAGAAGGTTGCGCACAGCTTTCTCTCCCACACCCATTGAAGGGCATTATGCGCCCTGGCACCCCGGGCGGAGTTCGGCCAGGACCCGTGACTCGAACCTGTTTCTCAGAATTCCGCTTACGGGGCGTGCAGATACGCATCGCAATCTTCGGCACCCATCTAGTCTTCCCCGCCGCGTAAACGTGACATTCCGCCCCACGAGTGGCATGGTTCGAGGGCGTGCAGCCGATGGTGGAACGCCTATCGGGCTGATGCCAAGAAGAATGAGATTACCGATGGAATCGTCACTTGCTGCCCTTGGCCACTATGGTTGTTGGCATTGAGGCCGTGACCACGTCGCGGCCGCTTCGCAGAATTCTCGGGCTGGGATTCGGCCTGGCGTTCGCTTTCGGAACGATGATAGGCGTTGGAATTCTACGTCTACCCGGCATGGTGGCAGAAGCGGCCGGTACCCCGACGCTGATAATCGCCTGTTGGTGTATCGGCGGCCTTTACGCGCTCATGGGCGCGGTGTCCGTGTCGGAGCTTGCCACCATGTATCCGGAAGCAGGCGGCTTCAGAGTCTACGCACGCCACGCGTTCGGTGACCGTGCAGGATTTGTGGTCGGCTGGATAGACTGGCTGGCGAGTGTCGCGACCCTAGCCTATGCCGCGGTGTCGGCTATCGAGTTCGTGGGTACTCTATGGGCTCCAATGACGGAGCACGAGAGCGTTGCCGCTATAGCGGTCCTCGGCGTCTTCACGGTCATGCATTCGGCGGGATTGAGACTTGGCAGCACAGTGACATCGGTCATCAGCGCGACGATCGGAATATTGCTGCTTGTCTTGATCGTAGGATGCTTTCTCGTCGCCCCGGCGACGCAGCCGCATGGCCCTAGCGTAGTTGCTGGGAGTCCCGGGAGCATTGTTGCAGGGGGATCACTGCTGATGCTGGTGCCCGCCATTCGCGCACTACTCACGGCCTACGATGGTTGGTACGCGCCGATCTACACGGCGGAGGAATGCGTCGACGCCGCGCGCACGCTTCCACGGGCGATCATTGGCGGTACGCTTCTGGTCGTCGTCTTGTATTTGGCCATCAACGTGGCGCTGCTGCGCGTACTGCCGGTTTCCGAGCTCGCTGCGTCGAAATTACCGGCTGCAGCTGCTGCGCAAGTCGTGCTGCCCAGAGGAGGCTCCGCGCTGGTGACGGCTGTTTCCATCCTGATCGTACTCAGTCTCATCAACAGTAACGCGATAACGGGGCCACGTGTGCTGTTCTCGATGGCGCGCGAGGGCTGGATCTCCCAGAAGGCCGCTGCCGTCAATGTTGGCGGCACACCGTACGTAGCGCTTGCAACAACGACCCTGACGAGTGCCGCGATGATACTCACCGGCACTTTCAATCAACTCATCGCGCTGTTCGCCGTGCTTATTCTGCTCTACTACATCGCCGCTTTCCTCGCAGTTTTCGTCCTGCGACGCCGCTCGCCGGGGGTACAAAGGCCCTATAGGGCTTACGGTTATCCCATTTCGACCTTCATTGTTCTCGTCGGATCAGTGGGCTTCTTACTGGCCGCAGTCGTCGAGGATTGGCGCTCGGGTGTCACGGCTTTGGTCTTCCTGTCCTTGTGTATTCCGGCGTACGCCTTCGCGTCGCGATCGCGGCGCGCTAGGTCGCCGGAACTCGCAGCCAACCTGAGTTGATTCTCGGGCAGCCGATTCTGCCGGTGCTGCGGCTAAGGACGCTAATGTCTGCTTCGGCTGCTGTGGATGACCCCCTATGGAGCACCTCACCGTCCATGAAGGGTCAACTTGAGCCATTGGCTGGTCGCAAAACTCACCCGAAGCATGGTCTGCTTTCCGGACTTTCGCCCCTTCCTTTACGATAAAGGCCATGCAAGCTGAAATGCGCAGGCAGGTCGCTGTCGCGCTTTACGTGGTGGCAATGGCAGCCGTTGGTGATGAAGCCACTAACGCCTATGCTCCTTAACGGACTGACCGACAGCGCAACGCAATGGATCGAATGAAGATGGGCGGCGAGGAAGGTCACGGCTCGCAGCCTGAGACTCTGAGTCGATGGAAACGATGGCTGTCGTTGCGCGCCTACGGACTGGTCACTAGCACGCTATTCGGAGCGACAACGCCACCTATAACGATGCGTGGCCGCTTCGAACGCCTTAGCCGAGTATCGCGGCAAGCGATACGGCGGAAGTTCCCCAGGCTCATCTTTGGAGATCACGCCGTCGACGGGCTCGCCATCGAGTCCGTCTGCGCGGTCGAGTCCCCAGCCCGGGTAATTCTCTACCTTCACGGTGGCGCGTTTTTTATGGGCTCGCCTGCCTCATACCGCAATCGGGCGATGCGCTTGAGCTATCGCTGTCAGGCGGAAGTCTTCGTGCCCGATTATCGGCTCGCTCCAGAGCACCAGTATCCTGCAGCACTCGATGACGCGCTCGTGGCGTGGCGCTTCATTAACGCCCTACGGCCGCAGGCGGCGATTTTTGTGGCCGGCGATTCGGCCGGAGGGGGCCTGAGTCTCAGCCTGCTCGTCAGGCTTAGAGATTCCGGCCTTGTCATGCCGAACGGGTCGTTTCAGCTTTCGCCGTGGACGGATCTGACGGTCTCGGGATCTTCCGTCGACGGCAATTACGGCAGGGATCTGTGGTTCACGCGCAAGCACCTGGAGGTATGGGCGAGGTATTATGTCGGTCAAGCGGACGCTCGTTCGCCGTATGTCTCACCGGTATTCGCCGACTTCTCAGGGCTACCGCCGCTCTTGCTTCTCGTCGGAGAGGACGAGCTTTTGCTTGATGACACGCTGCGCGTGAGGGACGCGGCCACATCCGTCGGCACTGACGTCCGCGTGCTCATCGGCAAGGGAATGCAGCACGACTGGCCGCTCACTCTCCCGTGGCTGGACGAGAGCAAGCATGCGTGGAATACGATTCGACGCTTTGTTGAAGAACATTAGCTCCTTTACAGCCATGCTCAGCCGCCCAGTCAATGCGGACGCGGCCGCCGGCGTTCGCTGTCGTTCGTCCGAGTGCGTTTTTGTGGTCCTAGCACTCGCGCGGCGCATACGTAACGCCAACGCCCAATGCCGTCATCAGAGCGGCCGGTGCGCTTTACGGTCGCTTGCGACAGGCAGCTGTCGGGCATCAAGTATTACCCGGCTAGAGTAGCCTCGACCTCTTGATCCAGCGGAGTGTGCGGCTCTTGCCCGAGAGCGGCGATCAACCGGGCGTCGTCATTTCGTACCGCTTCGCGCCGGAGGTAGCGCATCTCGAGCGTTTCGCGGAACGTTGTGACGAATGGCGAGGTCAGCGAAAGGCGCGATCCCCACACACTGGGCAGGCGGTATAAAGCTCGGCGCAGCGGGCCCGCAAATGTCATTTGCCGTCCCCGCGATACAGGCATAGATTTGAGGCGAAATCAGCCCCGGGGAGAGGGCCATGAAATTCTTTATGGGGTTTGTTTTGTTGGGCCTCACCCTCTGCGCCGTCGCGTGCTCGACGAGTCCGCACGCACCCTTGGCGGCATCCGTGGCGCCGCATGCCAGAACTGCCGCGCAAGCGGCCCAAGCGCCCACCGGCTTCGACAATAGAAGTAACGGAGTCACGGACGAGCCGACACACCAGGCAGATCAGGCCAGTTTTGAAGCTTTCGAAGTCATCCCAGACGGCCTGGGTCCGCTGTACAACGCGCAGTCCTGCCGGGAGTGTCACCAGAGCCCGGTTTCGGGCGGCGCCAGCCAGATTATGGAGTTGCGCGTCGGTCACAAGGGAGCGGACGGCACGTTTCAGAACGCAGAGATTCCGATCAATCACGGATCCGAGATCATCAAGGGACGAACGCTCGTAAACCTGCGCGCAATCTGTCCCAGCGCCGCCTTTCCCACCACCGAAATCCAGGAGCGCGTGCCGGATTCGGAAACGATTCGGACGTTTCGCACATCGTTGAGTATTCTCGGCGACGGTTTCGTGGAGGCAATTGCCGATTCAACGCTGACTGACATTTCGGACAAGCAGTGCAAGCAGGAGCACGGCAAGATCTGCGGACTGGTTCTGTACGTTCCTATCCTCGAGTCCCCCGGTGTCACTCGGGTCGGCCGCTTCGGCTGGAAGAACGAGCACGCCAGCCTGCTTTCATTCTCTGGCGACGCTTACCTTAATGAAGTGGGCATTACGAACTATCTGTTTCCGGATGAAGTGACGGATCTATGCAACACCGTTGCCGAACCGAACGACAAACAAGGCGCAGACGGTCTTTCGGACATTGATCGCTTCGCACGTTTCATACGCGCGACCAAAGCTCCCGCACGCGACGCTCAGCAAGGGGCGACCGCCGCAGCCAAGACTGGTGAAGTGCTGTTCGCCAAGATCGGCTGCGACATTTGCCACGTCCCGACTCTGACCACCGCGGCGTCGGGCACGCCAATGAATGGCGGGAAGTACATTGTTTCGGAAGCGCTCGGGAAGAAGGTATTTCATCCTTACAGTGACTATCTACTGCACGACGTCGGCACCGGCGATGGCATCGTCATCGCCCTCGACGAGCACTACAGCAAGCGTATGTACAAAACACAATGGGAGAAATTCTCGCTTGAGTCTTGTCGCTCGAGTGCCAACAGAATGCGCACTGCTCCGTTATGGGGAGTACGCTTCCAGCCAATGCTGATGCACGACGGCGCCTCGCTGACATTTCGTGACGCTATCCTGCGCCACCGCGGTGAAGCCGGCGACGTGACAAAACGCTTTGAAAACCTTAGCCCTGCAGATCAGCAGGCGATTGTCGAATTTCTGAGATCTCTGTAGGGAGATTGTACCTGTGCTCCGCATTGCATGAATAGGTGACGCTTTCACCTATGCCGACCGATACACGGAGCACCAACAGCAACGCAAAGCCGGTAACGAGGCCGGTAATAATGGTCGCGACCGCCCAGAGCGCGAGTCCGGCAGGTAGTACGTAACGCACGCCATGGCGCTGTGCCGACCATCCCGCCACGGGCTGAAGTGGAGCGTAGGACCAGAAAAACGCTGAGAGGAGCGGGTCAATCTGGGAACTGGTCAGGCCGAATTCATCTTCGAGGGGCGGCTGGTGGTGGCGAAGTTTCCGCGGTCGACGAAATTTATGAAAACGGCCGCCGACAGCAGCAGCACGATCTTCATCGACAGGCCGGGCGGGTTGCAGCAATGACCGCTGTTGGGTAGGTATTTCAGCGCTTCGTACGTCCAGGTCTGGTCGGTTAGCGACATCGACCACCAACAATGTTTGGTCGAGGCGGGAATAGAGGTGAAGCCGTGTTAGGTCGGTGTTGACCCCTATGCAATAAGGGTCGTCCGCCCTTCAATCTCTGCAGCGGACCCGCCGGTCGGCGCCTACTCTCGCCAGTCAGAACCTGTATCCAATGAGAAAGGTAAGCACGCGCGGACGCAGCGGGATTTCCGCCTTGATGAACTGTCCGGATGAAATGTTTGTCGGTCCGTAAGCGTTACTCAGGTTGCGGCCCTGGATCTGTGCCGTCCAGCTATCCTTAGCAACGCCCAGCGCACCATCATACGTCGTGTACCCGGGGATCTGGTAACGCAGCAGCGTGCTGGTCGGCCATCCGGTCGGAGGACTCTCACTCGCGGCGTTGCCGTCCGGGTAATTCGCCGGTTCGTCGCTCATCGATGCAATGTGACTCGCACCGACCCAGGCAAACGGCTTGTAGTCCCCGGCTGCCCAGTCATAGCGCGCCCGCAGCTCGAACTGCCAGGGCGGCGAGAAGGCCGGCCGGGTGCCGAGCTGGCCGAACGGGTTCGGGTAAGGCGCACCGTTGACCTGCGTAATGCACTGACCTTTGGGGGTCGGGTTGTTCGCGGTGCTAGGATTGGTTGGGTCGACGCCGGCTGAGGTCAGGCAGGGAGTGCTCGACTGGCTCAGGCTGTTGACAGAGCTCGATCCCTGCACGCTGAGTCCATCCGTGATCCGTGCGACGAACTGCACCTCGAAGCCCTTGATGTTATAGCTCGAGCCGTTGACGATACCGGGCGGCCTTAGATGCAACGGGTCGAACAACAACTGCTGGATGTTCTCCCATTTCATGTAGTACGCCGACAGATTGATCAGCACGTGGTAGTCGAGGAATTCACTCTTGAAGCCAACCTCATTGTTGATCAAGTTGTCGGAGTTATAGCCCACGGGCTCTTCGTATTGGTCGGTGTTCTTGGCCAACGAGTAAGGAGCTGTCGTTGTCGGCCCAAGATAGGGCGGTTGACCCGGAAGCGAGGGCGTACGGTTGAAGCCACCCGGACGGTACCCCTGCGAGAAGGTGTAGTACGTCATCAGTTCCGGAGTGATGTGCCAGGATAGATTGCCGCGGCTACGATAGCCGCTTTCGCTCCTGCTCAGGTTGATGGGGTAGCCACAAGCCCCCGCGGTAAGGCAGGCCCCATTGGCGTGATTGATGATCAGCGGGCTGTTGGTTTCGCTGTAGAATACTGACCCTTCCTCGAACTCGTCGTAGTGGTAGTGGCGCGTCCCGCCGGTCAGCGTCAGTACCTTCGGAATCAGGTCGAGATCGATCGAGGCGAACTCCGCGCTCTGCTTATAGCCGCGCTGATCATCGTCGCCGAAGGCGGTGTTCGTATCTGTACGCAGGCTCGGATCGCCGGCAAAGGAGCCCGGGACGGGTCCGACGGCGGAGAGGCAGCCGGGCCCACCGGCCAGGGCTGCCGCAAGGTTAGCGGGGTCGCACTGCGGAATGTTCAGGTAGTTGAAGTTCATCTGGTCGTCGATGACGAACTTCTCCCAGTAAACTCCAACCAGCCCCCGCACTCGGGAGTCCGGGTTGGTGCTGATGCGCAGCTCGTGGCTCATGTGCTGGTTCGTCACGGTATCGTTCCACTGACCCACCGGCGCGTAGCATTGCAGCTTGTGGGTAGCCAATGAGCGAAACATCGCCGGGTTGAAATAACCGGCACCCGGCCCGATGCAGCCGTAGTAGGAGCCGGGGACGTTGCGCAGGTAGTTGGAATAGTCCTGCTGTCCCTCGATGTGGCGGACCATGTAGCTGCCGGTATAGACGAAGCTCAGATCATCGATCTTGCCATTGAGCGTCCAGGCCGTGCTCTCGTAGCGATCCTTGTTGTAAGCCGGCGTGAAAGCGGTGATCTGATACGGCTGAAGAGCTTGGCCATCCGGGGCCAGGGGATAGGTGTAGAAATAGCCGTCCGCCTGCACGTCCTGGTAGTTCTGCTGCAGCAGCACCTTCCAGTCGTCATTTATCTTATAAAGCGCGGAGAGTCGGGCGCCTTCATAGTCCACCGGGTTGGTGTTGTTTTGCAGCAGACTGGCGTTGTTGGCTATCGGATTGACCCCGGCCAGGACTTGCGGTGAGTTGGGTAGATAGCCGATCGTCCCGGGGACATTCGAGATATAGCCCCCCTGATGATCGGAGAAAGCCACCGCGCGCACCGCCAGCGTGTCCGAAATCAGCGGTACATTGAGCACCGCGCTGAGGTTACTGTTCTGGTCACCGCCAGCTGTGGTGCCGTAGCCTGCGTTGAACTCTCCGGACATAGCATCGAGCTTCGGCTTGTTCGTGATGTAGTAAATGGCACCGGCGCCAAAGAGCGTGCCCTGCGGGCCCTCCAGTACCTCCACACGCTCCATGTCGACCAGGTAGATGTCATTGTTGCGCTGCGGGAACTGCATCGACTGGTCATCGAGATACAGTGCGATGTTCGGGAAGGGGGCGATCGTCGACTGCGACTGGTTGGGGGAGCCGTAACTCCCCAACCCCCGGATGAACACGTTGCCCGTGCCCGGGCCGTTACCGCTATAGGTGACGTTCGGCGTGTATTTCAGCAGGTCAGATGTGGTGGCCACGTTGAGCTGTTTCAGCTCGTCGCCGGTTATGGCCTGAACCGTGATCGGCAGGTCCTGGAGGTTCTCCTCACGGCGGTTGGCGGTGATAATCACCTCGTCGCGTTTCCCTCCCGAGAGGATCCGCGGCGTTGTCGCCGTCGGCGCAACCACGCCGGCAAAGATGCGGATGCTGCGCGGGGTGAGGTGCTCGAAGCGCAGTCCGGTGCCCTGGAGCAAGCGAGCGAGCGCTTCATCGGCCTTCAATCCTGCAGCGACCGCCTGGGATCTCTGGTCACGGATAACGCTAGAGACGTAAACGAGCTGCAGGCCGGTCTGTCGGGCGAACGCGGCGAGCGCCTGTGCGAGAGGCTGTGCCGGGATGTCGGCGACGAGCGAGGTGGATTCAGAGGCCTGGGCTAGCGTCGCCGCAACATCAAGGAGCGCAACGGGCGCACAAATCGAGAGCCCACGCAGCACCCCGGACACCACCGTTGCGATGTCCGCTGAACGGCGACGCGAGCGGACCCCCATGCACTTCCCACTCAGGCATCTGCTGTGCCCTGACCTGTAGCTTAGCGTAAGGCGGCCGTTCACCGTAAGGTGCGGCGCGCCAAACCCCTAGTCCTGCGACACGCGAATGTTCGTCGCGGTCACCTCGACCCGCACACCCTTGAGGGTGCGCAGGAAAGCAATAAACGCGTCGGCATCGTCGGTGGCGAAGACCCCGCTGATTTGCAGACTTCGTAGCGCCGGCGTGGCGATCTCGATCGGCTTCGGCGCGTAGCGATTGAATTCGGCCGCGACACGCTCCAGCGGTTCGTGGTCAAACACAATCTGTCGATGCATCCAAGCCGTGCTGTGCTGGGCGTCGACGGCGACGGGCGTGGCCGGCCACTCTCTCTCGGCCACTCGTATTTGTTGGTCGGCGCCCAGCTGGACAAACCGTGGTGAATGGATCTGGCTCGGGTTCGTGCCGGATTTTGCCAACATCGGAGTCAGCCCAACCACAACCCGCCCTTCGACCACCGTAACTACGGCCGAGTCGCGCTCCAGGCGTACATCAAAATTGGTCCCGAGCGCAACGACTTCAGCGGCTCCGGCGAACACCCGAAATGCCCGAGCGGGGTTATGGGCGACCTCGAAGTCTGCCTGACCGGAAGTGAGAGTCACGAGCCGTTCCGTCTTGCCGTAGCGGACAGTGACTGCACTGTCGGTATTGAGGTGCAGTACAGAACCATCCGCCAGGCGACGATCCAGTAGTTCGCCGTGACCTGTCTCAAAGTGCAGCGCCGTAATGCTGACGGGTGCCGACATGGGCGCTGTGGGCCTGGCGTTCCACCACGAGAACAAGCCAAGACTCAGCGCACCGAGCCCGGCCATCGTCACGGCGGCGGTCAGCCAGCCGCGTGAGGATACGTTCCTGACAGGGGCGATAGCGCGCTGCCAGAGGGGTTGGACCGGAGAGTCGTCCTCGGCCCGTGCGCGCGCGAGAACCGTCTCGAGGGAGTACTCAGGATCGGTACCGGCGGCGCGCAGATCGCGCGTGATCACCGACACGCCCAGGAACTCCTCGACATGGACCGGTGAGGCTTTCAGCCAGGCGGTGAGGGCGGCGGATTTCCGCGTATCCAGTGGCCCCTCGTCGTTCGCCACGAGCCAGTCGGCCGCCTGTTCGGCGATCGCGGCACGGACCTTCTGGTCGTTCGAGGTCATGGATTCAACCCAGCCGCACCATGCGGCGTCGACAATGACTCAGCGCCTGCGCTACGTACTTCTTCGCCATCTGCGGGGACACCCCGAGGTGGACCCCGATCTCCCGGTAGGTAAGCTCATGCGTGAAGCGCAGGACCACCGCAGCGCGGCATTTCGGACGCAGCTGCTGCAGCACGACTCCGAGACGGGCGACCCGCTGCGTCGCATCGAGATCCCCGTCAAAGGCGGGCAGCGTCTCGAGCTGCTCCTGCGCCGGGGCCTCGTCGATATCGATGCCGCTCGCCTGCCGGCGATCGAGCACCGCATGTTCCTTTACGAGATTGTTGGCCACTGTGTAGAGGTAGAGCACGGGATTGCGGATCGCTTCCTGGTCGCTGATACGCAGCATCCGTACGTAGACTTCCTGCGCCAGGTCCGGGGCATCGGCCTTGCTCCGGATCCGTCGCCGGAAGAATGTCTGCAGCGGCCCCCGGTGCTCGGCAAACAGCCGCTCGACCAGCGATGGTCTCGGGTCAGCCACGGTCCTGCCGACGCATGAGGATTCTCCCTTCCTTGTATATGAGTCCCCGAGCTCGAAATTGGCAACCAAAACTTTCGGGGCATCCGAGCTGCGCCCGCCCCCCGGCCGAGCCTGACACCCCTCATTCCGATTTAGAGGTGTCCAACTCTCAGCCGGAGGACTCGTTGTCAATGAACGGAATGATCAACGCGGCTTACCGAGGAGATTCAGATGTGTCTTAAAACGATTGTCATCAGTGCCGTCCTGGGCGCCGCCGCGATTGCGTGCCCGCTGTTCGCCGGCAATGTTGCGGCTCAAGAGCATAAGGTCATTGTTGTTATTCACGTGAGCACACAGGGACTCGATCTGAGTCAGCCTGCCGACGCGCGGACGTTCTATATGCGCCTCGAGAATACTGCGTGGGTGGCTTGCACGCGCGGCAATCGGGTCAACCTTGTGCCCTCCGACAATCCGGGGCGTTGCGCCGAGAAGGCGCTCGCAGGTGCAATCCGCTCGGCCAGCGTGCCGACCCTCACCCAGATCTATCTTGGCAACCATACGGTTGCGCAAGCGACGGCGCTCGGGATCCTGGTGCCTGCTCAGATAGCGGCGAAGTGACGACGGTCGCCCCTGATCTCGAAATTGGGGGGTGGCCCGTACCGATGGCCACCGGACCTGCGGTTCCAAATCAAGCGGGAGAACAATCATGAGAACGTGGATTTGCAACGCGATCTTGGTCGCATCGATGGCACTCACGGGAGCGGCCCAGGCAGGGGACAAGAGCGACGTATGCTCGCTCGCGACTCTGCACGGCTCTTACGCTTTTACTATCAGTGGTCAAATCCTCGGAGGACTTGCTCCGGGGCCCGTTAACGGAGTTGCCCTGACCACGTTCGATGGGCGGGGCGGGCTGACGCAGACGGATTTCGTTGTGAAAAGCGGTGCCCGGGCGGGTCCGCTGGACGCTTTCCGAACCGGTGAAAGTGGTACATACACGGTGAATGACGATTGCACCGGTACGGCGACTATCAATTTTCCGGACGCCAAGCCCCCACAGCAAATTGTGCTGATGTTCGTAGTCGCAAATCACGGGGAGCAAATTAGCACCGTGGTCGCGGCGCTGTACGTCGGTCCGGGAATCGGCACGCTGACACCTACGCCGGCGCAGATCAGCAGCGAGGCCACAAAGCTCGACCGGCGCGGTCACGAATGACGGCCCGTTCGCCGCCGTCCGCGCTCGCGCGAGGACGGCGGCGGCGAGTACTGGCGAAACGCGGCTCCTGCGCCACGCAGGCGCCACACCGGCCGACTGGCTCGTGCGCCCGTTGATGCGCCGGATGGGGATGAGTGAGGCGTTGCGCTCTCGATAAGTGTTGCAGCGCCACCGAGTTCGTCGCGGTCGATCAGTTCGCCGACAAGTACCGCATGTCGGTTCAATCGACGTATTTGCCGTTCGATTATCCCAACTATAGCTCGTCCGACTTTCGAATATCGACGATGCGTCCGCTGTTCGAGTACGGCGAGCGATGCGCAGCGAGCGGACATCTGTGGACCACCATGGACGAGACGATTGCCACGGTCGCAACCGCCGCACTGGTCTCGAAGCAAACGCCGCCGGTGAATGCGGAAGTCGAGTGTCCCCTGAGGGACGCCCAGTTCGCTGCGGCGGGTGGGCGATGAACGAGATCTTGGAGCACCGTTCAGCTGGCGACGGGCGCCCTGCGTGCGGCAGCGCCGATCGAGCCAAGTGAGGTCGAGGGAGTTGCAATACGGAAAATTGCAATCAATCATGCGAGCGCGAATTTCGATCACACGGTCTTGGCAGAGGTTATTTCGAGCCGCTGGAGGGAAGATCGCCCTTTTTCACGCTGAATGGAGAAGCTCGCGGAGCCCGGCTGGAAGCCTCGTGGTTGCAGCGACCGGCTAACAGTGCCTTGGAACTGCCTTGGTTTCGTCGGGCTCCCGGGTCGCCGGCAATAGCCTCAAATCTTTCAACGGGGGAGTGATCGACCGCGTAAGCGCCTCACGGATACGGTTCCAAGAGTTAGACTCCTCGTGCGTTCATATGGAAAGAGATAACCCGGATTCGCTCCGCACGCCCGCTACCGACCCGTCCGGGACCGGCTCGCTACGCGACCGCGCCATCGGCATCATCGCTTTCGCAACGGTGCTGGCCCTGCTCTATTTCGGTCGCGATGTACTCATCCCTTTTACTGTTGCACTGATCCTCAGCCTGCTGATCGCGCCCTTGGTCCGGAGATTGCGGCGCATCGGGTTGGGTCGAGTCCCTTCAGTTCTCGTGGCGGTCCTCATCTCGGCCTTCGCGGTTACGGCAGCAGCCGGGGTACTGGGCAGTCAGGTCTTGCGCATGGCCGCGAGCCTGCCGCAATACGAGAGAAACATTCAGCAAAAGCTACGCGACCTGGATGACATGACCGTGGGTCGGTTCAAC
>Ga0210394_10003611_pt1 | contig 19079 bp, 18 predicted proteins | sample IncBWC12MmetaG_FD_160121 | JGI IMG/M metagenome (GOLD analysis project Ga0210394, IMG submission 160121) | Forest soil microbial communities from Barre Woods Harvard Forest LTER site, Petersham, Massachusetts, United States - Inc-BW-C-12-M | ecosystem: Environmental > Terrestrial > Soil >...
GCGCACTTGTTGGTGACCTTAACTCAGAAGTGGAATCCGCGCATTGTTTTGGCGGAGCGCGGGCCGACTGCAGACTCTTTACAGAACGCTGTCACCATGGCGGCGGCCAAGTACGGCATCTCTGTCCCCCTCTGGTTCGTTACGCCGAGCAACGTCAAGAATATAAAGTTCCTCCGTATTAAAGACCTGAGCCTGCTTCTGGAACAAGGCAGGTTAAAGTTCGCGACAGGAACATATTGTGCGGCTCTCTTCGCCGAAGCAGAGAAACTCGACGCATCAACTTTCTCATCCCTCAAGTCTAAAAAGAACGACCGCTGGGACAGCCTAGCCATCGCGGCCACCGTCATGAAGATTACGTCGACACGGCCAGACCCCAAGGACGAAAAATCCACGGAAGAAAAAGAAAACGAGTTGGAACTAATCCGCAGAAGGGCCAATGACCGCGCAGGCTATGACCGAATGTTCTCGGGGCCGTCCCCGCTTGACAAGCACCCTGAGCCGCCAGCTCCTGAGCCAGCCCAGCCACGTCGTAACGTTGCCGGTGGTGTCGCAGGACGATTCGCGACACTTCCGTCAAACTTCCGGCAAGGAAAACGAACATGATGAAGTGCCGCATTTGTAATCGAGAATTCGCAGAACTTCCAACAAACGCAGTGCAGATTGGACGACGGCGTCCACACAGCCTTGGCATCTTCCAGTTTGACGGCGAGGTTCATCACCTAGTCGATATGAAGCGACCACCCCGACCGGCGACCAGTTCGGCCCGGGCCGTCCATAAGCGCTGGCATGTAGGAAAAGGAATTAAGAAGAGCGGGTGCATTTACTGCAGCCCTGCACAGGAGATCAAAAATGGGTAAGTCAGCACTACAACAGTTTGAGGAGCGCAGTGCCAGGGTGCTGCAAGAAGCGTGGCCTAAATTCAAATATGCGCCGAGCGGAGCAAATGAAAATGTTCTCGCGCTGCGATTCCCGCTGGATGGATTCATGCCCAGCGACATAATGTTTCGCAACGAGGCGCAGTTACTAATCGCATCAGGGCAAATTCGCGAGACGGCGGATTGGACTGAAGCTTTCCGCGAATTTCACGCCGTCACCTACGGTGTGTATCTTCTGGAGTGCAACCTTCCTATTCTCGAAAAGGCATTGCGAGGTCGCAAGCCTACGCCCGAACTGCTCGTGCAAATTTCGTCCGACGTCGCAGGCCAACTCGTGATGACTGCGGACGCTAGCGCACAAGCAGCACGCGATCAAAAGCACGAAGCCCTCTTCCACGAATTGGCGCCACGCCTAATCACCGATATCCCAGCAGGGAGCAACCGTTACGCCGTACAGCTAGAAAATCGTCGCATCGAAGAACGACGCCAGCAAATGTGGGACCTCTCGTTGGAAGAACTTGAAGCTCTCAAAGCTAAGAAAAATCTTCGCGGCATGTCCAAGGAAGAGTTGAAGGCTATCGTTAACAGTGCGGAGCCCGTCCGCCGTGAGCAATATATTTTTGGCAACCGGCACGCGGACGCTGTGCCCGAGCAGATTATGACGCTTCGAGAGCGTGCTGCTGAACAGGTCAAGATGGGTATCTATCGTCCTATCCCCTTAGAATTTCAAATTCCTGGGAAGGAAATTTCGGTTCCGTTTAGTTTTTCCCTACTTCGTCAGCTCCCCAAGGAACTTATTTCTAGGTTGATGACCATGTATGGAGATACACAGTTAACGATGCGCTGCCAAGAGTTTCAGTTCTCTAAGCGTAACTCCCAGTAAATCCAAACCAGTTTATCGCGCCCTTTCGGCGCATAGGAGAATCATGTCACAAACGAATAACGAAGTTTTTGCAATCCTTAAGTCATACAACGACAGCATCTCGCCTCGCAGGCTCATCTTGCTTGAAGAGGCGACCGCGAATCCTGCGCTCAATACAAAATGGCTGTCCAACTTTAATCTCATCCGCTCGTTCATCCTCTCACGTTGGGGCGGAGAAGAAACGCCATGTACGTTCGCGCGCGTTCAGCAAGCTGTGAGTTCCACCCACAAAGCAAATGTCGGACTGCTTCATTGGGTCGAAGGGAGAGCCCCGGGAATGTCGAGAGAAACCGAGAAGCCAAAGGACAACGTACAAAATACGCAGGCGGACATCATCCAACGTGGCGAAGAAGCGAAGAAGAAAGTTCTCGACGAAACGACTTTGCAAAATGCGCAATCACGCTGCTCGAATTACGATGTACAGCCACATTCCGTCAAGTTTGATCGTCGCAAGAGATTTCTGGCGGTATTCGACCGCTTGAAGAACAGCGGCATTTCAGCCGAGGAAGTTTCCAAAGGCGTGGACCTAGCGATTCTGGACACAGAGAAGGGTGCAAGTGCCGAGACCGTTTTCCGTAGCACCGATGAGTTCATAAACGGATTGAAGAACCCGAAGACCAGAGCAGCAGCTAGACGCGTAATAGGAGTTTAGGAGACGAAATGCAAAAAACATCATTCCAGGACGGAACTTTATATTTAGATAAAGCGATAGATGACGCGGGTTTCTTACCCAACATTAAAGCCAGAGAGCAGATGCGCGCATCCGTAGAAGCAAACTACAGCGGCCAATACCTCTCTGCTGTGCTACGCGAGGTCGTCAACGCCCATGCCCACATGCTTGTTAAGAAGTCTACGGTCCCGGTGGCACAGCCGACCGCAGCGCAGAACACAGAAGCAATTAACAAGCACGTTCAAGAAGTGATTAGGCAGCTCTCTGTCGAATTTCCAGATGTCAATTTTCTGACGTCGGCCACTAACAATAAAATCCTCGGTGAGTTCGTGGACTCTCAGGGCGGTAACATCACCATGGTTGCAATGCGAACCGCTGTGCGACTTATGCACAATCTGCTGGAGAAGAACCCTCCGCCTCCATTACCTCCGGTCCCAGAGCCCGAGCCCCCGAAGGAAGTCTTGCGCGTGTTGAGCGACGGCACGACCCAGCTTCCACTCGAATGTAGCGAGTGGGAAATTCAGCAAGCGAGCAAACCACAATTGAAGGACTGGCTCCGAAGAAAAGATGGTGCGAAGTACGGCGGCTTCGATGGGCGCCTTTAGGAGTCATCATGAGCGTCCGTCGAATCGCCGTAGTAGAAGCTGTCAGCGCCAGGCAGAAGCCGACCGCGATGAGATTATTCGGCAAGCAACGGAGCAGGGATATGTCGACAACAGCAACAAACAGGAAGAACTTTTAACGCCGCAGGAGAAATATGCGAGGACAACGCACCAGGCGCAGGGGCCGTTCTTCCCACGGCGACAGACTTGGCTCGGGCAGTTTCCGAGCAGACAAACTTCGACAATCTGCAGCAGCTGGTTTTCGAGAAATCTGTGGTTTTGGCCAAATTTCGCACTTGTACGATAACCGCGTTTATCGGGACTCTAGGCCGTTTGGTGCGGCATCAAACTTCTGTGTCCGAGTCCAGTTTCTCTCCGACTAGTTTCGCGTCGTCGAGCGCTCGCCGCGCATCTTCAAGGCGAGAAGCCGGAACTCGAATCTCTACGTATCGTCCCTGACGCGCGAAATATCGCTCGGTCAAGTGAACCGGGATGTCTCTGCTAGCGAGAACGCCCGGAACAATCAATTCATCCACCCCGACGGGCAAAGTCATGAAAAGAACGAGTTCGTCGGAATTGGACAAGTTAGCCTCTCGGCAGCCTGAATCTGCATTAAGCCGCGATGATATTTTCACGATATACCCGGTAAACCAGAATCTGACCGACCAGGAGTCCGAGAGCGAAGCAAGAGTAGACTCCGAGCGTCCAGAACCCAACCGAACCAATTGCCGGATGCCGAAGAGCACTGCCGATTGCCATGGATACCATGGTGCACGTAGAAATGAACAACGACTGTAGAGGGTCGTGCCACCAATTCAGAGGGTTTCTGCTCAACGAGGGGCGCGCAAGCCTGCTGTGATTCCAGCGCCGAATCGAGTAGCTAACGCTCCCTATTGCGAACAGCGGCATGACCAGAAGAATTAAGCCGCAAGCAATCGCGTCTGGATTCGTATGTCGCAGCCTTTCAGGCGCTAGGGATTCATAGCCGCCCAGCAAAGCAAGTGCGACCAGCGCGACGTTGATAACGTACCAAATGTTTTTCATTTGCTTTGGTCAGTCGAGCGATTACTTCCACCTAGGTTCAGTTCTAGTTTAGAGCGATGTGAGAATGGGTCAGAGGGATTCGGTAGTTGGGGTCCGCGTGAGAGTCAACTCCTGGTAAGTCGCGTTACCGGAAAAGTGCCGTACCAGAACTCCACAGATGGACGGTTACGGCGTCAGGCGTGTCATCCACCCGTCGAGACTAAAATCTTAGCTGGTCGCCGGGAAGTAAGACCAAATTGAGAATGTCCTTGCTGGACCTGTCGAACTCTATCGGGATTAAGTGTCCGCGGAATAGGCGAAAGATTTGTAACGATGCTGGCGGACCGGCGTCCGGGTCGAGATTGAGTACGTCTTGAACCATCCCTCCGACTCGAACGAACGCATCTTTCTGGTTTACACCCACGCGGAGTTCCGGACTGACTCCGAAGTTCTTCGGGAACACTGTGCAGTTTACCTGTGGGGTGGAAAGACTTGCGCAGAAGTCATCTACAAAAGCTGTTTGATGGGAAACAGCTTGAGTAAGCTTAGTCTGTTCGCTGGACGATAAGAGAATGGCGCGAGTAACCCGACGCGACGAGCCTTCCTCGGTCTTAAACAGCAACCGAAAATAGCCGGGAGACTTGACGAAAGGCAGCTCATTGCGAACTTTTTGTTTTTCAATCGGTGGGCCACCAATGAGAGTCTCGGTGGCAGACGCCAATCGGAGTCGCAACAGGTTTCCCTCAGCAGTGAACTGATAGTTGGCAGTCTCATATCCTAACAGGGCACCCGTCGACGGTTGAACGCCCGCAGCGTAAATCGGACTCGTAATCTGCATCCGAAAATCAGAAGTGAGGTCGAAGTATCCACTGACGGAATAACTGCCCAATTGAAGAGAATAGGCAAGGTCAGGCTGCAGCGGAAAATTCTCCACAATTGCTCTGCGGAGGCGCTCGTTTTCAACAGCGCTCAAGCAACCCTTTGATTCGCGTTCAACCAAGTCCAAGCGAAATTTATCTATGGAGAGAAAAGGGTCAACGTACATGCCCCGACCGACCTGATTGGGTGATTGGTCAGGGGCAAAAAGTGACCTTGATTGGAACGAAACTTGGGCCGTAGAGTTTGCCCAATGCAGCGACACCAAATCTCCGATGATGTCACAGTCGACTCCTTTCGGAATTGTATGGCGGGCGTGCTTTATGGCAACGGAGAGCGATTCCGAGGTCTCATCCGCCTTTGTTGGCGGTAAAACGACTGGGTCGAATCCGTCACGGCGCAAACGGTATGCGATGGCGGCGTGCTGGCAACCGAGGAAAAAAATCAGGACCGCACCTGAGACCAATGAGCAAAATCTAGTAATTGACATGCTCTGATTGTAAGCCACTCGGAAGGCAAGGTTCGCGGAATGCTTGTTGCCACAACATATCGTATCAGGACGTTATTGATTATCGGTTGAAAAACCGTCCTTTCGACCAGTAGATTTTTCCGAGAAATGAGTTCACACTTTTGAATGCATCAACGCCCAACCGGCTGGCCCGGGGGCGGATAGCAAAATGGAGGAATTAGCGGTCTCAAAACAACTTGAGAAGATGTAACGGGCTCGACCGGCATCGCCGGGGCTAAGCCTGCCGTGAAAAAACCACGCAATGAGCAAGAAGCAATTTCCAGCAGCACCTTCCGTAATAAGTCTCCCCAAGCTCCTGACCATCAAAGAAGTTGCGCACTTCCTGAACGTCAGCGTCCGCACCGTTCACACGATACTTAGATCAAAGCAGTTGACGTACTCTCGGGTTCGCGGCCAGCTTCGTTTTGATCCGATTCATGTTGCCGACTATTTACAGAAGCGCACGGTGCAAGCAGCATGATAGGACCCGCTAGCAAGCATGGTCTGAGAGAGAGCTGTGCAAACTGCGGACGCCATCGTGACCAGGATCGATCCTGAGAATGCACAGGGACGTCGATAATCAGGTAAAGGGTGAGGAATTGATTCGTCACAGGAGCACTCGAACAAAAGGCGAAACCGTGAATTGGAGTGTTGCTGTAGGCACGCGAAGTTGCGCCCATCGCCCATAACAGCTAAACTTTGGCTTGCGCCTGCTAGCAGGTCCCCTGTAAGTTCTTTCGGGGGCCAGCCAAAAATGCAACTTTTGTCATTTTTGTGGCGTCCAACTGGAATGATTTTGATTTTTCAGAAATTGCAGTCGTCCCGCGCACGATTCTTCGCACACATATTCATGAACAGACCCCAGGAGACGCAACTTGCTTAACTCGATCTTGGAAGCTACGGGATTGGATTCGCAGACCTGCGCGGACTTGCTGGGCATCAATCGTGATGTGCTGGTTGAGTGGACAGCCGCTCAGCGCTCCATTCCTGAATCTTATGTAGCCCTCCTCAGCGATGCTTTAGGAGTTGATGTAGAGACGTTGACCAAATCGGTCAGGCATTCGCGCTCGCAGCGTGATTCGGATATTACGCCTGCCATTTGGTACAAATTCAAAGGCGAAAATCTTGTCAGTGCAGATCGTGAAGCAGTTTTCCTAATTCGGCAGATCGGACATTTTCAAAACGAAATTGAACACGTAACAGGCAAGCGCTCCGTAGCTTGGAAACCTACATTCGATGCGATTCGAAAAGAAATTGATAGCCAAGCACCTCCCGGCGAACAGGGACGCAAGGCCGCAAGAATTCTTCGGGAAAGCACAGGGCTCGCACACGGCGCGACGGGCATAGGGGAAGTGTTTCGAGGAAATCTTCGCCGCCAAGGAATCTTGATTATCGAGAGCCCCCTGCCTGAATCGCGAGTCGAAGGTTGCAGCTACAATGTCGGTGCTCATCCTGATGAGCGGCCGTGCATTTTTGCAAATACTCATCATACGACCTGGTTTAGACGCAATGCCATTCTTATCCACGAACTGGGTCATGCAATTTTTGATTCAACGAGCGCAGCTGCCTCACTGGACTTTCGAGGATTCGGCGAGGGCAAAGAAGTTTCTGAACAAAGAGCTGAAGCATTTGCTCAAGAAGCTTTAATCCCTCGTGAGGTCCTTTTTCACGCGGTTCAGTCCCACGGCATCAAATGGGACTCGATTAGCGCGGAAGGATTAGCCACACTTGTGGCAACGACCCATGTTGAGCTGCGAATGGTTATCAAAGCTGCCGCCAGCGGAGGATTCATTTCTGACGCAGACGCCGAACGGCTATCCGAGCTGAATATTACCGAATATCTTCGAAGTTTGTCCGATCACGCACTCACTACCACGGAATACCTGGCTACGTTGTCTGAGGAAAAGAAAAGCAAACTGCTCATCGGAAATCGGACAGCGACAAACCCGTCTCGGTCAATTCGTCTACCGATTCAGTATGTGATGACCGTCGTTGAGGCTGTCCGCGATAGGCAGATTAGCACGGGGAAAGCCGCTGAGTTTTTAATGATAAGCAAGCAGGACCTGGAGTCCAGATTCGGGAATCACCTGGGCATAAATGAGGATTGAAGTTTTTAACGCAAATGGTCGCAGATGCCTAACCCGCGATTGCTTGTCTGCGATACTGATGCACTCATCCAATTATTTCTCACAAAAGATTCCACTAGGAAGCTGATTCCTCTAAGAGTACTCCGCGATTTCTACGAAATCCAACCGGTGATTGTCGAGGAAGTGGAAATCGAAATTCGGAGCAGCAAAACCTTTTTGAATCAATTTGAAGCTGATCTAAAGAAATCCCTCACTTCAGGCACGATATCATTACTGGATGCTTCAGCTTTTCTGAAGTATGTTCCTTCGCCCCACGCGAGAAGCGTTTTTGCGAGCTATCAAGGTCTAGGACGGCAATACTACCGCTACGTTGACCGTGGCGAAGCATATACTTTGGCAGCCGCGGTAACATTGAATGAACCGGCAATGAGCAATGATTTTTCGGCCCTAGAAGTCCTGGACAAGCAGGGGTTTGCACTTCCGACCCCTGTACTCAGGGCTTTTGATCTGTTCACGTTCTGTTACCAGACTGGAGATTTGGTCGAAAAGGAGTGCGACTCAGCTCGTCAAGATTTGATTCGGTTTGACGAGGGCGTGCCGCGGTCTTTTCGACATGCTTCGTTTAGAGATGGGCTTGAAAGCTTTTGTCCACGTCTTCTCGATGACGCGAAGCCCACAATCGGCTTGGCACCTACCCCCACTGCAGCGCACAAATCCCAGCGACTAATAAAACGGAAATAAGAATCAATTTCGCGGCTTAATCCCCGAAGTCGGCAAACATCGAATCCACGGCTTTGCGGCTCTGCTCAGAAGTCATTTCGTCAGACGCGAGATAGGCTTGCGTTGTCGCCACGTCGTCATGCCCGAGCCAAATCCTTGCCTGTTCTAGGCCCTTTTCCTTCGCCACAATGGTTCCAAACGTCTTGCGGAATTTGTGTAGGCCGATTCGCCCTTCAACTTTTGCCCTCTTTGCCACGCGCTGAACGACTCGAATCAAATGCTGATTCGGCGTCCCTTTTTTGTTCGGGAAGATCAGGTCGGCTAACTTGGCACCATATCGCGCCATCCTCGCTCTCATCCTCTCGACCAACCGGCTTTCCAGAACGATATCTTCCTTGCGTGGCTCATTGTCCTTCGGTGTCCAATCAAATTCTGGCTTGTAGTGGACGTTGATCGTCGCTTTTCTGAAGTCGATGTCCTTGTACTGAGCGTGCGCTACCTCGTCGTCCCGGAATCCGGTCTTGAGCAAGAAACTGAGCAGGTCCTTTTCATCCTCAGTCCTGGCAGCTTTCATCATCTTGTTCACAGCGTCAGTCGAATACTTCTCTTTTTTCTTTTCGATTTCCTTCGGCCAATTCTTAGACTCCAGAGGCATCACAATATCAAAGTGCTTCAGAAAGATTTTCAGATCGCGGAGTTTGTTCCGATAGGTGTTGTTTGGATGACCGCCAGCGCGTGTTTCTAGGTTGGCTTCCATCCAATCGAGGAAATTCAGAACGTCCTTGCGGTTGACTTCATCGATGGTCGCTTTGTGATACGACTTCATAAAGCAGTTTACCGAGCCCATATAGCTCTCGACGCTGCGGGGTTTGCGCTTGGTAGAGATCAGGTCGGATTCAAACTCTCGGGCACAAGCGGCTAGACTGCGCTTGCCGGGTTTCGCGGTCGGAAGGGAACTGACTGGCTCCAGAGGCAGCTTGCCTTCCCGGACTCTTGCTTGGTCGCGCTCGATACGTTGATACTGCGCCAACGCATCTACGGGTCTTTACCGACCTTCTCGATCTTGCGCCTGCCATTGTCGGTATACCGGACGTAGAAGCCCAGGACGCGGTCAGGTTCAAAGAATTTGCCGTCTTTTTCGACCGGCAATTTGATACCACGGCGGGAGACTTCTACACTGACAAAAGGGAAGGCCCCGGTGCCGTCATTGATTCGGGCCACTAGACTGGCTTTAGCCTGCATATTCCCTCCTGTTATCCGACTCAGATAGGATACAGTATTGGATACAGAAGGTCAATCAGTTTCAGGAACATGCATAAACAAAGGCGAATGTGGTTATCTGGTGCCGACCCCCTCCTCCGGGACCATCTCTAAGTAATCTCCGCATTTTTTCCTTGTCCTTCTCCGCAATCGCCGCGATTTGCAATGCGCGTGTTTTCCTTCAGACGAATCATCGAATGGCAACTTGTGCGCGCGCGACGTGGAAAAATCGAGACTACGAGCATTGAATCGGTTTAAGATTGGCTTCCGTAACCAGTTCCTTTTAATCCTGTGAGGAAAACATGCTCCGATTTAAACGTGCGTGTGTTTTGGGAATTCTTCCGGCTGTGCTCATGGCAGCGCTAACTTTCGTTGCCGGCGGACAGGAGGTCGCCACGGTTGCCGGCAAGCCGGAAGCGTCCGCGGAAGGCCACGCTTATGCGGCGCAGACGCTGACGACGCTGCCGCTCAACAAGCGTGTGTATCTGCGTGGGGAATGGCGGATTCAGTCGTCATGCATGGCTAAGGCAACGGGGGAGCAGATTTCTGCGCCTGGGTTTGACGCGAGCGGGTGGCATGCTGCCAAGGTTCCGACCACTGTGGTGGGCGCGCTCGTTGGAGACAAGACTTATCCTGATCCTTTCTACGCTACCAACCTGCATTCGTTTCCGGGAATGTATCCATCAAACAAAATCCTTTTTGCTAATCGCGAATTACCGAAGGACAGTCCGTTTCTTTGCTCGTGGTGGTACCGGGCGGAGTTCGTGGTCCCGGTGGAATTCGAGCAACAAGCGGCATGGCTGAATTTTCTGGGGATCAATTACCGCGCGAATATTTGGATTAACGGGCAGAAAGTGGCAGATGCGAAAGATGTGGCCGGGGCGTATCGCACGTTTGAATTTAACGTGAGCAAGTTCATTCAAGTGGGGAAATTAAACGTGATTGCGGTGGAAGTGTTTGCGCCGAAGAAAGACGATCTCGAGATTACGTGGGTGGATTGGAACCCGACGCCACCGGACAAATTGATGGGCATCTGGAAAGAGGTTTTTTTGGCGAGGTGCGGCGACGTGGCGGTGCGCGGCGGGTTTGTGGCGTCGAAACTGGATAAGGATTACGAGAATGCTTCGCTTACGCTGAGCGCCAGTGTGTACAACGTTTCCGAGCACGCGGTTACAGGCGTTCTTTACGCGGATATCTATGGCGAGGTAAAACAGCTTTCGCAGCCGGTGACTCTAGGACCTTCGGAAACGAAGATCGTCCGTTTTGCACCGGAACAATTTCCGCAATTGAAGCTATCTCATCCGAGGCTGTGGTGGCCTTATCAAATGGGGGAGCCAAATCTGCACAACGCGAGGTTTTGGTTCGAGGTCGACGGGAAAATGTCCGACTCCGAGGGGGTCACATTTGGGATCCGCGAAGTGACTTCGGAGCTGACGGAAAAAGGGTACCGGCTGTTCAAAATCAATGGGCGCAAGCTGCTCATTCGCGGCGCGGCATGGGCGGAAGACATGTTGCTGCGGTGGTCGTCAGAACGGCTGGATGCTGACCTGGCTTACGTGCGCGATATGGGGCTGAATACGATTCGGTTGGAAGGCCATCTGGACCGCGACGAGTTTTTTGAGAAAACGGATCGGCTGGGGATTTTGGTGATGCCAGGCTGGTCGTGCTGCGACGCGTGGGAGCGTTGGAAGGACTGGAAGGGAGACCAGCGCGCGGTTGCAGCTGCTTCTTTGACGAGCCAGATAACGCGGTTGCGCAATCATCCCAGCGTGATGGTGTGGCTCAATGGCAGCGATGGGCCGCCGCCTGCGGATGTTGAGAAAATGTATTTGGGAATCGAAAAAGACCTGGGCTGGCCGAATCCGACTATTTCTTCGGCTTCCGCGGAAAAGACGACTGTCACGGGAAAATCGGGCGTAAAGATGACCGGGCCTTATGAGTATGTGCCGCCGGTTTACTGGCTCGCCGATAAGATTGCGGGCGGAGCGTACGGTTACAACACGGAGACGAGCCCTGGGCCGGCGATTCCGCCGCGCGAATCGCTCGAGCGATTTATTCCTAAGGAGCATTTATGGCCGATCGATGATGTGTGGAATTACCACTCGGGCGGGGAACGCTTCACGACGGTGAACGTTTTCACGGATGGTTTGACCAAGCGCTATGGAGCGGCTACTTCGCTGGACGACTACGAACGCAAAGCGCAGGCCATGACGTACGACGGGCAGCGCGCGATGTTCGAGGCTTATGGGCGGAACAAGTACACGTCGACCGGTGTGATTCAGTGGATGCTGAACAATAGCTGGCCATCGTTGATCTGGCATCTTTACGATTATTACTTGGTGCCTGCGGGCGGATATTTTGGGACGAAGAAGGCGATGGAGCCGGTGCACGTGCAGTATTCGTATGACGACAATTCGGTTGCCGTGGTCAACAGCACGTACGAAGAGCTGAAGGGAACGAAAGTCAGCGCGAAAATCTACAATATCGACGCCACAGAAAAAGGTTCGCACGATGTAACGCTGGACTTGGCTGCCGATAGCAGCACCAAGGCGTTCGATCTGCCGAAAGTGGATGGGCTATCGAAGACTTACTTTCTGCGGTTGCAGTTGAGCGATGCCGGAGGAAAACAGCTGAGCGACAATTTCTACTGGCTATCGACCAAGGCGGACACTCTCAACTGGGCAAAGCAGCAGGACACGGTGTACACGCCGCAGGCGGAGTTTGGCGATCTCACCGGGCTTAATTCGCTGCCGCAGGTAAAGTTAAACGCGAGCACAATTTCAGGGAATGGAACGGTTCAGGTGACTGTGTCGAACCCGAGTAACGCGCTCGCGTTTATGGTTCATCTGCGGGTCACTCGCGGCAAGGACGGGGAAGACCTTACTCCTATCTTTTGGGAAGACAATTATTTTTCGCTCTTGCCTGGGGAAAGCCGAACTGTCATGGCGAAGTTTGATCAAAGCTCTATGGATGGCAAAGAGGCAGTTGTGGAGCTTGATGGATGGAACGTGTCCCCAGCCACTCTATGAGCCAACTGCGGATTCCGTCGTTTCTTACGTTGTCAGCGTGGTGCGTGATTGCGCTTTGCGCATTTGGCTTTGTGCGATGCGCGGCGGGGCAGGATTCGAAATTGGTGGCGGCGATTCCGGGGATTCTGGAGTCGATACGGAAGAGCGGGGCGGACGTGGGGGTGGCGTTCCGCACATTGGATGGCAAAGCGGAATGGTTCCTTCGCGCGGATGAGCCGTTTCACGCGGCCAGCACAATGAAGATTCCTGTTTTGATCGAGCTATTCCACCAAGTCCGCGAAGGCAAGCTAAAGCTCGACGAGCCCCTCCTTGTAAAAAATGAATTTCACAGTTTGGCGGATGGCTCGATCTACACGCTTGATCCGGCGGATGATTCGGAGACGGATTTGTATAAAGCTGCCGGGCAGACGCGGACGCTGCGGCAGCTTTGCGAGCTGATGATCACTGTTAGCAGCAATCTTGCGACGAATCTGTTGATCGAGAAACTTGGCGTTGAGAACATTCGCGCCACTGTTCATTCATTGCATGCCGATGGCATGAATGTTTTGCGTGGCGTCGAAGACGGCAAAGCGTTCGCAAAGGGCCTGAATAACACGACCACTGCGCGCGGGCTCCAGCAACTTATGGATGCGATTGCTCGTGGAGAGGCTGTCGATCAGGAAGCTTCACGGCAGATGATTGAAATCCTTGAGCGACAAAAATTCAACGAAGGCATCCCCGCCGGTCTGCCTCCCGGCACTCGCGTGGCGCATAAAACGGGCGAGATCACCAAGATTCATCATGATGCGGCGATTGTTTTCGCCCCGAAGACTTTCGTGCTGGTGATTCTCGTTCGCGGACTTGCCGACACCAAGGACAGCGCGGCGCTGATGGCCGATATCACGCGCCAGCTTTACCAAGCTACGCAATAGGGGCCAGGAAATAGAGGCTTGGCAGGAGAGCCGCCCTTTGCACAACCCTGTGCCGGACCACCTCATCCAACGCAATAGGCTAAGATGAAGGGCCGAGTGCGAAGAGTGGGCCGGCGCGGCGCGAAATGTCCCGGAAGAGCGCCGGTAAAGAGAGGCAACACGATGAACGGTCGAGGACGAGCGATTGCCGCAGTGGTTCTGGGATTATTTTTTGCGGGCGCCGCGGCGGCCGATACGCTGGAGCTCAAGGACGGGCGAGTGCTCCAGGGCCGCTACCTGGGCGGTACGCAGGCGGTGCTGCGATTTGAGATTAATGGCGAAGTCCAGGCATTCAACGTGACGGACGCTGTAGCGATTACGTTCACTGGCAATTCGGGCAAGACGAGCGCTCCGGCGGTTGCGCCGCCTGCCGATGCGCCACCTCCTCAGGGTCCGCCTCCGCCAGCCACTGCACCTCCAGATACTTCGGCTGCTTCAGCTGCTTCAGCTGCTCCTCCAGATGCTTCACAGCCGCCCGTTACTTCGCAGGATGTTCCGCCACCTCCACCTCCCACCGCGAAACCAACTTCCGTGGCTTCGCAGACTCCTCCGGCGCAGGACCCCGCAGCTCAATATGGCGAGGTCACCATTCCGGCCGGACAAGTGCTTCTGGTCCGCATGATTGATGGAGTGGATTCCTCCAAAAACAATGTCGGAGACGTTTTCCATGCCAGCCTCGAAACTGACCTTTACGTCAACAACACTGTCCTGGCGCGCAAAGGCGCTGACGTTTACGGCCGTCTTGGAAACGTGAAAGAAGCGGGTAAGCTGTCGGGCAGCGCGGAGTTGCAGCTGGAGCTGATGCGCATTGTGATTGACGGGCGCGATTATCCGCTGGTCAGCAGTGACTACAGCTTGAAAGGGCCAGGCCGAGGCTCCGACACTGCCAAGAAAGTGGGCGGAGGCGCCATCGTCGGAGCCATCATTGGAGCGATTGCTGCCGGCGGAAAAGGCGCTGCGATTGGAGCGGGCGCAGGATCCGCGGCAGGGGCAGGAGTGCAGGTGTTCACGAAGGGAGAAAAGGTGAAAGTACCTAGCGAAACGTTGCTGGAATTCCGTCTGCAGCAGCCGGCCATGGTTACGCCGACGCAGCGTTAGACGCACAAATCTAAAGAAATCCAAGGAATACAGCGGGCGGAGTTTTCCACAAGCGGAGACAAAAACGTTAACGGATTGGAAGCATCGCCCTCAAATTCCCCCTTGCTTCTCCTACTGTTAGTGACTAAGCTACCCCCTCGACCCTGGAGAGTCATCGTGCCAAAAGAAAAACCACGCGTAAACATCGGAGAAGTCATCAAGTCATATCGCAGCCAGAGGGGCCTGTCGCAAGGAGACATCGAGCGCCGCACCGGGCTATTGCGCTGCTACCTCTCGCGCGTTGAGAACGGCCACACTGTGCCGTCGCTCGAAACGCTAGCCAAGATTGCGGAAGCCATGGATATCTCGCTTGCGGATTTTTTCCCGGGGACCGAGACGCCGCGCGACCGCGAAACGCAAAAAATGCTGGGCGAGCTTTCGCAGGACGAGATTCGGTTTCTGGCGGAGATCAAGAGATTCAGCACGACGCTTTCGGACGGAGATAAGCGGTTGGTCCTGGCGATGATCCGCAAGATGGCAACGTTGATTCCGCCGCCGACGACGAAAAAATTGGTCATTCGGCGCGCGACCACCGTATAAATTCTCCGAGCGTACCGCCAAGCCCCGCCGCATGCTTGCAATATAGAAGCACTCGCGCGAGCGATCCGCGCCATTCTTCCAATACTTTAATTGTGTGTATTTAGTTGTTTTGTCCGCGGATCAGGCGGATCGCGTCGGGAATCGCGGCTCCCGCGCGTCCAACGGCTGATGCGCGGGCGGCATCGGCATCTTCAGGATCGATCGAGCCTTCGCCCGGCGCGAGGAAGAGATTGCTCTCGACTTCGTGTTGCTTTGTGTAGAGGTCATAGTAGCGGCCGCCGGCGGCGTAGAGCGACGCATGATTGCCGCGTTCGATGATGCGGCCGGCCTCGACCACCAGAATTTGCTCGGCGCGACGAATAGTCGAGAGGCGATGGGCGATCACAAACGTCGTGCGGCCACGCATTAAGTAGCGAAGACCTTCTTGGATGAGCGCCTCGGATTCGGAATCGAGGCTGGAAGTCGCTTCGTCGAGTATCAGGATACGCGGATCGGCGAGGATTGCGCGGGCGATGGAGACGCGCTGCTTTTGGCCGCCGGAGAGTTTGACGCCGCGCTCGCCGACAAGGGTGTCGTACTTTTTCTCAAAGGCTTCAGCAAATTCGTCGACGCGTGCGATGTGGCAGGCTGCGAGGATCTCTTCCTCGGTGGCTTCGGGGCGCGCGAAGGCCACGTTTTCGCGGATGGTGCCGTCAAAAAGGAAAGTCTCCTGCAGGACGACGCCGAGCTGCGTGCGGTAGGAGTTCAGTTTCACCGTGGCGAGATCGATGCCGTCGACGAGGACGCGGCCGGCGGACGGGACGTAAAATGCGGCGATTAAGCCGATGATGGTGGATTTGCCGGCGCCGGATGGGCCGACCAGCGCGGTGACCGTTCCGGGTTGCGATTCGAAGCTCACCTCGTGAAGAACTTCCTTGCTGGATTCGTACGAAAAGCTGACGTTTTCCAAGATGATTTGGCCAGTGATGCGCTCCATGGTGACGGTTCGGTGCGGATCTTCGTCTTCTTTCTTTTCATTTAGAATTTCACGCGTGCGTTCGAGGCCGGTGATGGCTTCGGTGATTTGCGTGCCAATCGCGACGATTTGGAAAACGGGAGCAATCAGGAAGCCGAGGAAAAGATTGAACGCAAACCAGTCGCCCAACGTCATGCTTCCACTCAGAATTTTGTGGCCGCCAAGCTCCAGCATGAGAGCGCTGACGACTCCGAGGAGTGTTGCGCCGGAGAGACTCATCAACGAGGTAGCTGTGAGCGTTTTCAAAACATTGTCGAGCAGCCGCTGGACGCCCGCGGCAAAAATCCCCTCTTCGCGCTCCTCCGCGTGATAGCCCTTCACCACGCGCACGCCGCCGAGCGATTCGGTGAGCCGGCCGGTCACTTCGGCCGTGATTTTTGGCCGCGCGCGAAAAATCGGCCGAATCGTCGAGAAGGCTTTGCTAATGCCGAACCCGAATACGAGCAAAATCGAGAACGCCACGCCGGTCAGCAACAGACTAGCGTGTATCAGATACACCAACGCGAAGACGGCCGTCATCAGCCCGCCGACAAATTCGACGAGGCCCGTGCCTACGAGATTGCGCACGCCTTCAACGTCGCTCATGATGCGCGAGACGAGGACGCCTGTTTTGTTCGAATCGTAAAAGGAGATCGGCAATCGGCCGATGTGCGCTTGCACCTGGCGGCGCAACTCAGTGATCATCTTTTGCGCGGATTTGGACAGAAGTTGCGTGAGCGTGAAAGAAGTCAGGCCCTGGATAATTGTTGCAGCAAGAACTCCCAAGACGATCGGCGTCAGCAAATAAACCTGGTGCTTTATCGCGACGTTATCGACGAAATACTTTGTCGAAGCAGGGAGGACAAGCCCGCAAACGCGGTTGATGGCCATTAGGCCGAACCCGAGAGCGAGCAAGCCGCGGCGCGGATGGATCAGGGCCCAAACGTCGGGCAGCGCTTTCCAGGCGTTCTTTTTCTTGGGAGACTTCGCGGCAGTAGCCGAATTGGTTTCAGATGTCATAGTTGGAGGCCGGATCGAGCGTCTTTCTTGGATGCGCATGGAAGAAGGTAGAGTACATTTCAATCATGGTTGGAACAAGGATGGGTTATGCCTGAGAGTGACAAACAATCTGCGCGAGGGACGTTAATCGTAACCGGGGCGGGCCGTGGAATTGGAGCCGCCGTAGCAAAGCTGGCGGGGCAGCGCGGTTATTGCGTCGCCGTGAACTATACGCAGAATGGCCAAGCTGCCGCGGACGTGGCACGGCATATCGCGTCATCGGGCGGACACGCCAGCGTCATCCAGGCCGATGTTTCTCGCGAAAACGAAATCGTGAGACTTTTTGACTCCGCGGAACGCGAGTTGGGGCCGATCACAGGTCTTGTGAACAACGCCGGAATAACAGGGGGATTCGCGCGCGTCGAAGCTGTAACGAGCACCATGCTCAAGCAGGTTTTCGCTGTGAATGTAATCGGGGCGATGCTTTGCGCTCGCGAATCCGTGCGGCGCATGTCGACGCGCCATGGAGGACATGGCGGCGTGATCGTGAATATTTCTTCGCGTGCGGCGGAGATTGGCGGGGCGGGAGAGTGGGTGCATTATGCGGCGTCAAAAGGCGCGCTCGATACGTTTACTCTCGGCCTTGCTCGAGAAGTTGCGGCTGAAGGCATTCGCGTGAATGCTGTGGCTCCGGGGCATGTGCTTACGGAGTTGCATGCAGCTAGCGGCGACCCGGAGAGGATGACGCGTCTGGCTCCCACTATTCCCATGGGACGCGCGGGGACACCGGAAGAGATCGCGGAGGCAGTTCTGTGGCTGCTCTCGCCAGCGGCGTCTTACACGACAGGAGCAATTCTTGCGGTTAGCGGCGGACGATAGCTGAAGACGATCTACGTATTGGAAACGAGGGACGTTGGTTGCGGCCGCGACTAATCAGCGGCGGCGCCACCGCGCGGAACTTGTGCTGCGGCTGGACGCTCCAGATTCAAGACGCTGGAGATGAACTCGCTTACGGTGATTCCCAGGTGGCCCCAGACGCGGCGCTTGAGGCTGGTGTAGTCCTGCGTGCCGCTGAAGAGATCGCTCATCAGTTGGCGGAAAACCGCACTGCGGTTCATGAATTGAACCATGCGGGTAGTGACCGCCGAGCCGAGGAACGACCCGCGGTAGAACCGGCGCACGATGCGCGCAGCGAATTCCAGCTCGGAAGAAAATGCGGCCTTGACCCATGCGGTGTATTTTTCCGGGCAGCCTTCCGCGAGCGAGCGGCCGAGCAATTCGCCGGAGCGCATCGCATAGAAAAGTCCTTCGCCCGTAAGCGGATCGACCCAAGCGGCGGCATCGCCGACAAGCGCCCAATTCTTCCCCAAAACCGTGCGATCCGAAAGCGTGCTCTCTCTCGGCGATGGCAGAACGTGGCTGTAAAACTTTGCGCCATCGGTAGGAATTCCGTGCTTCTCGACGAAAGCGTTCAGATGGGTTTTGAGCTCCGCACTAGTATGCGCGGCCATGCTTCCACAAATCCCGACGGAAAGATGATCGCAGCGCGGGAAGGACCAGATGTAGCCCTCGAAGTGCGGAAGGAATTTCACGGTGATGGAGTCAGCGGTCTGTGGAACAAAATATCCTTGCGTCATTTCCAATTCGTCGCGCTGCAGCGGACGAGTTTCGGGCGCGATTTGATTGCGCGCACCTGCCGCCAGCACGAGGAAATCAGCGCTGCGCCATTCGCCATCGACCGAGTAGCGGGGCTTGGTCGCGCTTGTGTCCACACCAAGAACATGCGCTTGCTGTACATCGCAGCCGGCCGCCTTGGCGCGGTCCAGCAACATTCCGTTCAGCACCCTTCGCGAATAAATCACGATGGGGTGGGTCATTTCGAGATTG
>Ga0210394_10003613_pt1 | contig 19076 bp, 19 predicted proteins | sample IncBWC12MmetaG_FD_160121 | JGI IMG/M metagenome (GOLD analysis project Ga0210394, IMG submission 160121) | Forest soil microbial communities from Barre Woods Harvard Forest LTER site, Petersham, Massachusetts, United States - Inc-BW-C-12-M | ecosystem: Environmental > Terrestrial > Soil >...
TTCATGCGGCAGCTCCCAGGTAGCGCAGCGCTTCGCGTCGATCGCTGAACGAGCGCCGCGTATCGCCGTAGATCTGATAGTCCTCATGGCCTTTGCCGGCGATCAACACGAGGTCGACCGGCTGCGCCTCCTTCAGTGCCGTGGCAATGGCTTCGCCGCGGTCGTGAATCACCCTGACCTTGCGCGATTGGATGCCGCCCACGATGGCCTCGGTGATGGCCTCTGGATCCTCGGAACGAGGATTGTCGTCGGTAACGATGATTTGATCGGCGAGGTCGGCGGCAATGGCGCCCATGATGGGGCGCTTGCCGGGATCGCGATCGCCGCCGCAACCGAACACGCACCACAGTGCGCCCGCGCAATGTTCGCGGGCGGCGCTCAATGCCTTCGCCAGCGCATCGGGCGTGTGAGCGTAATCGACAACCGCGGTGGCCTTGTTGCGGGCGTCGCTCTTGAGCACTTCCATCCGCCCGGGAGCAGGCGCGGCGTCGGCCAGCGCGCCGGCCGCCTCGCTGAAGGAAATTCCCAAGGACAGCAAGCAGGCGATCACCACCAACGCATTCTCGGCGTTGAACCGGCCCATCAGCTGGGTGTTGACGGCGAGCTTGCCGAAGCTGCCGTCCAGTTGCAGGGCAATGCCCCGTGGCTCCACCCGAACTTCCGTCGCGTGCAGAGCGCGATCCGCCAACCAGCCCGAATCGCCGGGTCCGACCCACACTGCGGTCAGCGATGCATCCCCGTTGTAGGTCTGCGCCAAACCGCGGCCGTACTCATCGCCGATGTTGAGCACGATGTGCTTGAGCTCCGGCATTTGGAACAAACGCGACTTGGCGGCGCCATAGGCGGCCATCGATTCGTGATAATCAAGATGATCCCGGGTCAAATTCGTGAACGCAGCCACGTGGAAGCGCACGCCGTCCACCCTGCCCTGATCGAGCGCATGCGAGGAAACCTCCATGGCGACCTCGCGCACTCCGGAAGTGCGCAGTTGCGCAAGTTCGCGGTGCACCGTGACCACATCGGGTGTCGTATGAGTAGGCTGTGCCAGCGCTTGAGGCAGGCCCCAGCCGATGGTGCCGATGTACGCGGCAGGCAGCCCCAATCGCTCCAGGCATTGCGCCAACAAATAGGCGCAAGTGGTCTTGCCATTGGTGCCTGTGATCCCCGTGATGCGCAAGCCGGAGGACGGCCAGTTGAAAAACCGGTCGGCAATGCGGCCCACGGAATTCTTAAGGTCGGGCACCGCCGCCGCGAACACGTTTTCAGGCAGCGCAGGGACCGGCAGGTCGGCGCAGGGTTCCCACAAGACCACGCTGGCGCCGCGCGCCGCGGCGTCCGCCGCAAATTCGAGTCCGTGAGTCTTGCGGCCGGGTAATGCGAAGAACAGACTGCCGGCGCGCACTTCACGGCTGTCGAGGGTCAAATCGCTGACTCGCGAATCGCTGTGAGGAATTTTCGCAATTCCATCGAGCAACCACATGAGGGCGCTGCTCATGGGTTGTCGTTCGCCTGTACCAGAGCCGCCGCCGGCACGTTCTGCAAATTATCGGGCGCGATGTCCATCAAGCGCAGGGTGCCGGACATGACGCTCGAGAACACCGGCGCAGCCACCGTGCCGCCCTGGGCCAAGATGCCAAGCTGCTGCACGTCCCGGCTCGGCTCGTCGATCACTACCACCGTGGCCAATTTCGGGTGCGACGCCGGCACCAGCCCGGCAAATACCGCCATGATCCGGTCGGTGGAGTAACCGCCCGCGATCGATTTGAAAGCGGTGCCGGTCTTTCCGGAGACCTGATAGCCGATGAGGGACGCGGGGGTGCCGGTGCCGCCCTTCTCGACCACTTGTTCCATCAGCTGCACGAGCTCATGCGCCACTTTGGGGTCCATGATCTGCTCGCCTTGAACCGGGCCGGAAACGCGCTCGAAGGAGATGGGTCGCCTCACCCCGCCGGCACCAATGGTGGCGTAGGCATGCGCCAACTGCAGCGGCGTCACCGAGAGCCCGTAGCCATGCGACAGCGTTGCAATGCCGACGGGACGCCAGTGGGCGTAGTTGCTCAAAATGCCGGCCGATTCGTACGGATAGTTGCTGCCCGTGACCTGGCCCAGCCCCAGGGCGGTCAGGGTGCGCCAAATCTGTTCCGGCTGCAGCGACAGCGCGATTTTCGCGGTGCCGACATTGCTGGATTTCGCGAGAATGGTCGCGAGATCGATGACACCGAGATTGTGCTCGTCCTCTTCCACCTTGTTGCCGACTTTCAAAAATCCCGGAGAGGTATCGACCACGCTGTCGGGGTGATACTGACCCGAGGCGAGGGCAGCCGCCATGATGAAGGGCTTGATGCTGGAGCCGGGTTCGAAGATGTCGGTGGCGGCGCGGTTGCGATACAAATCCCAGCGGAATTGCTCGCGGTCGTTGGGGTTGTAGGTGGGCTGATTCACCATCGCCAGCACTTCGCCGGTGTCGACATCGAGCACGATCACGGAACCTGCATGCGCGCGATACACCTGCATCGCGGACTTGAGCTCACGATAAGCCAGATACTGAATGCGCATATCGATGCTCGTGACCAGGTCGCGGCCGGGCCTTGGTGCGCGGATGCTTTCGACGTTCTCAACATAGCGGCCGAGAGAATCTTGAATGACGCGTTTCGCGCCGTCCGCTCCATTCAGTAGCTGATCGAATCCGAGTTCCAGCCCCTCCTGACCGCGGTCATCGATGGTTGTAAATCCGACCACGTGTCCGGCGACTTCGCCGGCGGGGTAGTAGCGCTGGTACTCGCGCAGCGTGTACACGCCGGGAATTCCCAGTGCCTTGATGCGCGCCGCCTGATCGGGCGGCATGTGACGCGCCAAATAGAGAAATTCGCGCTCCAGGTTGCTGGTGATGCGCCGTGCGAGGGTCTGCTGATCTTCCTTCAAAGCGCGCGCCAGCTTCGGCAGCTGGTCGATATTGTCGTTCAGTTCCTGGGGATTGACCCAGATGCTGTCCACCGGTGTGCTGATGGCCAGGGGCTCGCCATTGCGATCCATGATGGCGCCGCGGTGCGCGGCAATCTTGACCACCCGCATCGAGCGATCGTCGCCCTGCTTGGCGAGAAAGCCGTGGTCGAGCAGCTGCAATTCGACCGCGCGCGCCGCCAGCCCGATGGCGCCCAACACGACCAGGCCCAAGACCACCGCCGAGCGCCAGCGGTACGATCGCGCCTGTGCATCGTTTTCGCCGCCGCGTGATTTCACGGCCGCACGATCCGCACGTCTTTGGTCTGCGGCAGGCTCATCCGCAGTTTGGCGTTTGCCACACGTTCAACGAAAGCATTCGAGGACCAGAAGCTTTGCTCCAGCTGCAGGCGTCCCCACTCCATGTCGAGCGAGTCGCGTTCCGCGTTGAGCTTCTCCAGGCGCACGAACTTGTCGCGGGCCATGTGGCGCGCATAGATCACCTGCACGGCGGAGCCGAGCACGGCCAGCCACAGCAAGGGCAATAGAAAATGCAGCCAGCGGCCACGATTCATGCGGCGATTCCTTCATCGAGGCGGACGGCCACGCGTAGGCGCGCGCTGCGCGCGCGCGGATTTCTGCTGCTTTCGCCGGCATCCGGCTCGATGGATTTGCCGACGAGCTTAAGCGTAGGGCGGGCATGCGCGGGAATGTGAGGCAAGCCGGCATACATGGGATCGGCCAGCGAGTGGCGGCGCATGAACTGTTTGACCATGCGATCCTCGAGAGAATGAAAGCTGATCACCGCAAGCCGCCCACCCGGCGCCAAGCGTTGCAGAGCAGCCTCGAGAGCCGCCTTGAGTTCCTGCAGTTCGCCGTTGACATGGATGCGCAGCGCCTGGAATACGCGAGTCGCCGGATGCTTGTGCCGCTCGCGGCTGTGCGCGACTCTCACGATCATCTGTGCGAGTTCCGCAGTGCGTTCGAAGGGTTTGAGTTGGCGGTCTGACACGATGGCGCGCGCGATGCGCGGCGCCAGACGCTCTTCGCCATACTCACGGAAAATCCGCATCAGTTCCTCGAGCGGCGCGTGATTCACGACATCGGCGGCGCTCACGCCTTCGCCTGCCGTCATACGCATGTCAAGCGGTCCGTCCTGCATGAAGCTGAAGCCGCGGGCCGCATCGTCAAGCTGCGGCGAGGACACGCCGAGGTCGAAGAGGATGCCGTCGAGCTTGAGCCCCGGCTGCACCTGGTCTGCGCAGGCTGCCAGCGATGAGAAACGCGCGTGAAACACCGCGACGCGCGGATCTTGGGAGAACCTGGCGCGGGCCTCGGCGACGGCCGCGGCATCGCGATCGAGACAGAGCAGCCGGCCGTTCTGAATGAGCTTCTCCAAAATCGCCTCTGCATGTCCGCCTCGGCCAAAAGTGGCATCCATGTAGGTGCCACTTGCCTGTATGTTCAACGCAGCCAGTACCTGTGGTAGCAAGACCGGTGTGTGTACCCCGCCGCTGTCTTGCACCGCGCCGTCCGGCTAGAACGACAAGGTGTCAAGTTCGCCCGGCAAATTGCTGCTATCGGCACTCGCCAGCCATTCATCCCGTCGCTCATTCCATTTCGCCTCATCCCACAATTCGAAGCGCAGACCTTGGCCGATCAGCATGGCGTCGCGCGACAAATGACCGAATTCCCGGAGGTTCGCAGGCAATAAAAGACGCCCGTGTCCGTCCAGTTCCAAATCGGTGGCGTAACCCACCATCAGTCGCTGCAGGCCCCGCGTGCGCGGATCCAAAGTGGGCAATTTGGTGAGTTTTCGCTCAATGTCTTCCCAATCCGGCAGGGGGTAGATGAGCAGGCACTGGTCCTTGTCGACGGTTACCACCAAATTGCCGCCGCAGCGCTCTTGCAGCCGTTCGCGATACCGGGTCGGCATCACCAGCCGGCCTTTCACATCGAGAGTTAGTTTGTTGGCACCCCGGAACATGATTGGATGGGTATTTCAACCCATTCTCTCCCACAATTTCCCACTGGGGCCCACTATAGGGAGCGCCGCCCAACAGTGTCAACGGGTTAAGTTAAAAAAAACCCGTGCCGACAGTGACTTAGGTCACATTCTGAGGATTTTCGCCGCGCTGCGATCGCGCCTGGTAGACGAATCAATCCGTTAGGAGATATTCCTGAATTGTCCTACAGGAACATAAAGTCGCGATCATCGGCGAAAACCGATGATCGTGCTGCTAAATGGTAAATTTCTTGTTCAAGGGCACTTGAGGCTGGCAAAAACGGCACGCCCTCTCGGACGAGGCCGCTTCGGCCCCGGTAAATAGTGGCGCGTCGGCGCCTAAAAAAGGAGTCGGCCGTTAAGCCGGGTTCTGTCTTGGACAGTCATTCCTCTAAGGATGCGCGTCGCCGCGCAACTCTAGCGACCTACCCGGAAGCCCATGTGGGCCACATGTAGCGGTTTTAAGCCGCTCGCTTCCCTATTTGGTCTTGCTCCAGGTGGGGTTTGCCGTGCCGCTGATGTTGCCACCCGCGCGGTGCGCTCTTACCGCACCATTTCACCCTTACCGGCGCCGCTTGCGCGGCACTTAGGCGGTATCTTTCTGTTGCACTTTCCGTAGGCTCGCGCCTCCCAGGCGTTACCTGGCACCGTGCCCTGTGGAGCCCGGACTTTCCTCCATGTGCACAAGGCACACAGCGACTGTCTGGCCGACTCCGACCCGCACCATACGCAGGTATGGGCCTTATTGCGAGGCCAGTTGCTCCTTGAGCAGCAAAGCACGCTTATAGGCCTCGTTGTCGCGCGCTCCGGTGATTTGCGCGGCCAGACGCGCGGCCTGCTTGAGCGGCAACTCCTTGAGCAGCGGGGCCAGCGCTTTATCCAGGGCGCCGCCGTATCCGTCCGCACCTGCGTCCGCGGAAGGCAAGGGCTCCGCGCCGGCAATCAACAGCACGATTTCACCGCGGGCAAGATCGGCATCCGACTTCGCGAGACTCGATAGTTCCCGCAACGAGCCGCGATACGTCGTTTCATGCAGCTTGGTTATTTCGCGCACCACGGCGCCCAAACGTTCTGCGCCGAAAACTTCGACACAATCCTCGAGTGTGTCTTGCACGCGATGCGGGCTTTCATACAGCACCAGCGTGCGCGGCTCCTGCTCGAGCGATCTCAGCCGCTGCCGGCGCGCCGCGCCGCGCGCCGGCAAAAACCCCTCGAAGCAAAATCGGTCCGTTGGCAGCGCACCGATCGACAGCGCCGCGATGGCCGCGCAGGGGCCGGGAATCGCGATGATCTCGAAGCCGGCCGCCGCCACGGCGCGCACCAGTTCAAAGCCAGGATCGCTGATGGCCGGAGTGCCGGCATCGCTCACCAGCGCCACCGACTGACCCTCGCGCAGGCGTGCAATTATTTCAATCGCGCGTGTCTCCTCATTGTGATCATGCAGCGAGATCTGCGGCGTTTGAATGCCGAAATGCTTCAACAGCATTCCCGTGTGTCGCGTATCCTCCGCTGCGATCAAGACGCAGTTTTGCAGGGTATCGCGCGCCCGCGCACTCAAATCGCCCAGGTTGCCGATCGGAGTGGCGATCACGTAGAGCCGTCCTGCAGTGGGCGGGCCGATCGGTTGGTTTGTCACATATAATTCCGGGATTCGATGAGCTAGGAGCCCAAGGGTATGGCAGCGATCTTCAGACGTCCACGGGCGCTCTCAGCAGCATTGGCATTGGCGTCGCTGATGGCGGCTGCGTGCAGTCTGGTCAATCCTGTGGAAGGTCCGAGCGACAAACAACAAAATGCCGCGCGCCTGGTGCGCGAAGGCAAACATGCCGAGGCCGCGCGCGCTTATGCCAGCCTCGCCATTCAATTGCCAGCCGACAGCGACAACTACCAGTTGCTGAGCGCCGAGCAGTGGGTGGCCGCCGGCAATGTCGCGGCCGCCAAGCAAGCGTTTGCCCAGGTGTCGCCGGAGGCACGCAGCACCCTTCCGACGCAGCGCGCGCTGGTAGCAGCGGAAATTGCCTACGCGGAAAACGATCCGACCCGCGCGATTCGCGAATTGGATCAGATTCCGGTGCCGACAGCGCCCAATCAGGCGCAAAATTATTATTGGATACGCGGCCGCAGCGCATTCTTGACGGGGCATCCCGTCGAAGGTACTCGCGCCCTGGTCGAACGTGAACGTTATCTTGCCGACCCCGCTGCCGTTCGCGCGAACCGCGAGGAGCTCTACATCAGGGTGCGCACCGCTGCCGAAAAAGGCGCGCCGCTCAACGCTCCCGCGAAAACCGAACCCATCGTGCTCGGCTGGCTGGAACTAGGACCCGTCGCCGTCGAACTCGAACGCAATCCGGCGCGCGCAACTCAAGCGCTCGACGCCTGGAAGCGGCAGTTTCCGCAGCATCCGGCGAATGACAGCGTGCTGTCCATGGCGCAAACGCAGATCGCCGTCGCCACGGAATATCCCAACCAGATCGCGCTGCTGCTGCCGCTCTCAGGCCGCGGCGAGGCGTTCGGCGTCGCGGTGCGCGATGGCTTCGTCGCGGCCTATCTCGAGCAAGATGCGGCGAGGCGGCCCAGTCTGAAAATCTACGACGTGGCGGCCGAATCCGTCGGCGCGGCATACAACCGCGCCATCGCCGACGGCGCCGGCTTCGTCGTGGGGCCGCTGACCAAGGAAGATGTCGCCGCGGTCGCGCCGTTGAGCGCCGGACGTACTCCGGTGCTGGCGCTGAATTTCCTCGCCGACTCGGCGAGTCCCGCAAAGAACTTTTTTCAGTTTGCCTTGTTGCCCGAAGACGAGGCGCGCAGCGTCGCGCGGCGGGTCGTCGCGGACGGCCGGCTTGCCGGTGTGGCGATCGTACCCGCCGGGGAATTGGGCAATCGCGTCGCCGCGGCATTTGCGGATGAACTGAAGACGCTCGGCGGCACGCTGCTCGACAGCCAAAAATACGATCCCTCGCAACCCGACTTCTCCGACATCATCAAACAGGAGCTGCAAGTCAAAGCAACCAAGGGCGAGCCGTCCACGCATCGGACCGACGCAACATTCGTATTCGCGGTGGGCTCACCGGGCGCTGCGCGTCTCATCATGACGCAATTGAATTTTTACTACGCAGGGGATGTGCCGGTGTATTCCACCTCGGACAGCTTCGAGCCGAACCCGTCCGCGAACGCGGACATCGATGGCATGTTTTTTCCCGACATGCCGTGGATGATCTCCAATGATCCGGTAACCACACAAATTCGCGACAGCGTGCGCTCGGCATGGCCCGCGCGGACGGCTCGCGGCGACCGTAACCGTCTGTACGCATTTGGCTTCGACGCCTATCGCCTGGTGCCCGCGCTGCAATCCAAGAATCCCAGCGATGCCGGCGAGATTTCCGGAGTCACCGGCAAGCTGCACATCGACGATCACAATAGAATACGCCGCGAGCTCGAGTGGGCGCAGATCAAAGCCGGAGTACCCAATGTTTTGTAATCTGCGGCCGTTGCTGTGCGCCGCCGCCGCGGCCGCTGTGGTGGCCGTCGCGGCCGGCGCAGCGACCCCGGTCGCGAGCGGCGATTCGCATCCTGCCGCGGATCTCATCATTCGCGATGCGCGCGTTTGGACGGTGAATCCCGCGCAGCCGCAAGCCGAAGCGGTGGCAGTCCTCAACGGCCGAATCACGGCGGTGGGCAGCGATGCCGCCGTGCTGCTCTGGCGCGGGCCCAACACGCGCGTGGTGGATGCGAACGGCCACCGGCTGGTGCCGGGATTCAACGATGCGCACGTTCATTTCGCCGACGGCGGCGCGGCCTTGACCGCCGTGCAGCTCAACGATGCCACCAGCCTCAAGGAATTCGTCAGGCGAATCGCCGACTATGCGGCGCATGCGCCAAAGGGCGAGTGGATTCGCTCCGGCAACTGGGACGAGACCAAGTGGACTCCGGCCGCATTGCCGACCCGCCAGGATATCGACGCGGTGACTCCCAACAATCCGGTGTCGCTCGATCGCTACGACGGTCACATGATCATCGTCAATTCCAAGGTATTGGCGCTTGCCGGAATCACGGCCAAGACCGTGGATCCGCCCGGCGGCGTGATCGTGCGCGATAGCGCCGGTAACCCTACCGGTGCGCTCAAGGACGCGGCCATAGAATTGGTGGATCATGTGGCGCCGGTGCCTACGACCGCGCAGCGGCGCCGGATCATCGAGAACGCGCTGCATGAGGCCGCCTCGCACGGCGTGACCAGCGTGCAGGACATGACCCTGGATTACGGCGATCTGGCGGTGTATTCGCAGCTGCTCAGGGAAGGGAAACTCACCGTGCGTTTCTATGGCGCGCCGCTCATCGAAAAAGTATCAGACCAGGCGAAGCTGGGCATCGGCCGTGCATTCGGCAGCGCCAGCCTGCGCATCGGCGCGGTGAAGATGTTCGCCGACGGCTCGTTGGGTTCGCGCACGGCGTATTTTTTCGAACCCTACACGGACGAGCCGAACAATCGCGGATTGCTGTTCAAGGACATGCTGCCGCTATCGCGCACCCGCGAGCGGCTGCAGCTGGCCGACGCGGCGGAATTGCAAGTATGCACCCACGCCATCGGCGATGCCGCCATCTCGACGGTTCTGGATCTTTATCAAGAGATCGAGAAGCGCGACGGCCCTCGCGACCGGCGCTGGCGCATCGAGCACGCCCAGCACATGGCGGCGCGGGATTTCGAGCGCTTTGCACAACTGCATGTGATCGCCTCAGTCCAGCCGTACCAGGCCATCGACGATGGCCGTTGGGCCGAGGCGCGCATCGGCCACGATCGGGCCAGCAGAACTTATGCATTTCGTACCTTCATCGATCATGGCGTGCGGCTGGCCTTTGGCACCGATTGGCCGATCGCGCCCTTGGATCCGCTGCTGACGCTGTACGCGGCAACCACGCGCGCGACCCTGGACGGCAAGTACAGCCAAGGCTGGTTTCCCGAACAAAAGGTCTCGATTCAGGAAGCCCTCGCGGCCTATACCTTGGGGGCGGCCTATGCCGAATTTCAGGAGCACGAGAAAGGCTCGATCGAGCCAGGCAAGCTCGCGGACCTGGTATTGCTGAGCCAGGACGTGCTGACGATTGCCCCGGCCGCCATTCGCGACACCCATGTGCTTAAAACGTGGTTGGGCGGCGTAGCGGTCTACGAGGCGCGCGAATAGTAGATCGGAAGAAACCCCAAGGGAAAATTCATGCAACGCCAAAATCTTCGTCGCCGCCTCTTTATACTGCTGGCAAGTGCTTGGCTGGGCGCGCACGCGCTGCCGGCCGCGGGCGCCGACGGCGATCAGTATCTCGGCAAATGGAGCGGGACGTATCAAGGTGAGAATACGTCGGGACATTTCGAACTCGTTTTGGAGCGCACCAGCGCGGGGCTCATCACCGGCACCATCGCGGTCAGCGGCGACGGCGGCGGAGCCGCGGATTACAGCACCAAGCTGAAAAGCGCGTCCTTCGCCGGCGACACGTTCACCGCCGCATACGATGCGCCCGGGGATGACCAAACGCAGATCAATCTGAAGGGCACGTTCAACCCCAAGGGCGGAGACGGTGACTGGTCAGTGAATGCGAAAGCCCAGCCGGCCGGGCCGCCGGCGGCGACGGGCACCTGGAAAATCACCAAACAATAGCGAAATCGCGACGAACCGGCCATTTATCGCAGCGGCTTTGCCGGCGCCGCCGCGGCACGCTAGGCTTAAATGGCGGACCTGCGCCGGCAACGCGGCACTCAATCGGAACGACTCGCGGCCGACTTCCTGCAAGGGCGCGGGCTTAAAGTCCTGGCGCGAAATTTCAGGTGCAAGACCGGCGAGCTCGATCTGGTCTGTCTCGACCATGAGGTGTTGGCGATCATCGAGGTGCGGCAGCGCGGCAGTCGGGAGTTCGGCGGAGCGCTGCAATCGGTTACGTGGTGCAAGCAGCGGAAAATCATACGCGCCACCCGCTTTTTTCTGCAGCGTCAAGCGGGTTGGCAGGGCCGCGCGGTGCGCTTCGACGTAGTCGCGGTAGAGGGGCCGCCCGGCGGCGCGCAGCGGCTGGTTTGGGTCAAGGACGCCTTTCGCGCTACTTGACCACCTGCAATTTCGGTCGTTTCGGTGCAGCAGCGCCAGCCTTTGCGGTGCTCCGACTTGCCGGCGGGCTGTCGGTCGGATCCGGATCCGCATCGCCCTCGGGGAAAATCATTCCCTGCCCGGTCTCGCGGGCATAGATCCCCAAGATGGCGCGCACCGGAACCTGCACTGCGAATCCGACGCCGCCGAATCGAGCCTCGAAGCTGACCACATCATTTCCAAGCTTCAGGAATTGAGTTGCGGAGAAGCTCACGTTGAGCACGATTTTGCCGTCCTTGACGTACTGGCGCGGCACCGTCACGCCCTCCGCGGCCGCGTCCACCACGATATGCGGGGTCTCGCCGCTGTCGGAAATCCATTCGTGCAGCGCACGCAGCAGGTAAGGACGCCGCGGCTTCAATGGCGCATTTCCCGTTCGGCGTCGCTCAGGCAGGCGCGAAATGTGGAGCGCGCAAAGATGGCGTTCATGTACTTCATGATGGGCTGAGCCTGCGCCGGCAGCTCGATACCGTAGGTGCGCAACCGCCACAGGATCGGCGCGATGCTGGCATCCACCAGAGAAAATTCATCGCTCAGGAAAAAAGGCTTCGCCTTGAAGACTTCGGCGCTGGCGCAGATCGCTTCGGCCAAGACTTTGCGGCTGTGTTCCGCCGTCTTGCCGCGCGGGTCGAGCTCGATGTCGTGCGCCAAGGCATACCAGTCGCGCTCCACCCGGTACAGCGCCACGCGAAACTGGGCGCGCGTTACCGGATCGATCGGCATCAACGGCGGATGCGGAAAGCGTTCGTCCAGGTACTCGATGATGACCCGCGAGTCGTACAGCACCAGATCTCGGTCCACCAGCGTCGGCACGCTGTGATAGGGGTTCAGGTCGAGCAGATCTTCGGGCAAATCGTTCAGGTCGACATTGACCAACTCGATTGTGATTCCCTTTTCCGCAAGTACCAAGCGTGTCCGATGACTCCACGGATCACCCGGTGCTGAAAAGAGGGTCATCACCGAACGACGTGCCACGAACGCGGTCTCCAAGCAATAGGATTAACGGGACGGTCCCGCTGCGTCAGTGGACGTCCTTCCAGTATTCTTTCTTCATCAAGTACGCGAGCACGAAGAATACCAGCAGAAAGAGCATGACAAACACGCCGAGCGATTGACGTTTTGCCTTGATGGGCTCGGCGGCGTAATCCAGAAAATTGACGATGTCCCGAACGAATTGATCATACTCCTCCGGCTTCATCGCACCCGGGGTCATTGGCTCCACCCCCGTCAGCACCATTCTGGCGCTGCCGCCGCTATCGGGAACATTCTTGAATACCGGCTTCTGCGAGCCCTGCAGTTGGTAGAGGACATGCGGCATCGCAGCGTTCTGCAGGTACAGATTATTGACGCCCCAAATGCGCGACTTATCGGCGTAAAAGCCCTTCAAGAACGAATATAGGTAATCGGGGCCGCGGGCTCTGGCCATCAACGATAAATCCGGCGGCTGCTTGCCGAACCAACCTTCCGAATCTCCCGGCATGGCGGAATTGATGCCGTCGAACGCTTTGTCGGAGGTGAACATCAAATTGGGTAGTTCGGACTCGGGGATCTGCAAGTCCGCGGCCATCCGGTTGTAGCGCAAGTACTTGAGCGAGTGGCACCCGGAACAATAATTCATGAAATTGCGCGCGCCGCGCTGCAGGGACTCGACATTCTTGATGTCGGTCCCGGATGGCAGCAGGGCGATGTCGCCCTCTTCGCACCAGGCGGTACCGGCGCAGAAAATCCCGATCGCGACCAGAATCGAGGCTTTAAGCATGTCCCGTGACCCTTTCCGGCACCGGCTTCACGCTTTCGTACTTCGTGTACCAGGGCATCAGCAAAAAGAAACCAAAATATAGAACCGTGCATACCCGCGCCAGCATCGGGTAGATCCCCGACGGCGGTTTCAAACCGCACACCCCCAGGGTGATGAACGATGCGACGAAGATGGCCAGCATCACCTTGTAGATCGGTCCCCGATAGCGGATCGAGTTCACCGGCGAGCGATCCAGCCAGGGCAGGAAGAACAGCACGAGGACCGCGGCGCCCAGCACCAGCACGCCCCAGATCTGCGTTCCGGCAAAGGACGGCACGGCGCGCAACATGGCGTAGTACGGCGTGAAGTACCACACCGGCGCGATATGCGGCGGGGTTTGCAGAGGATTGGCGGGTTCGAAGTTAGGCTCTTCCAGGAACAAGCCGCCAAAGGTCGGTGCGAAGAAAATCACCCCGCAAAACACCAGCAGGAATGCCGCAACGCCGACCGTGTCCTTCACCGTGTAGTAAGGATGGAACGGAACGCCGTCGAGAGGATGACCTTGCGGGTCCTTGTGCTTTTTGATTTCAATGCCGTCCGGATTGTTGGACCCTACTTCATGCAGGGCCATGAGGTGCGCAATCACCAGGAAGACCAGCGCCAGCGGCAACGCGGCCACATGCAGGGCAAAGAAGCGGTTCAAGGTGGCATCGGCAATGTAGTAATCGCCGCGGATCCACTCGACCAGGCTCTGACCGACGATGGGCACGCTGCTGAAGATGGAAACGATGACCTGCGCGCCCCAATAGCTCATGTTGCCCCAGGGCAGCACATAGCCCATGAACGCTTCCGCCATCAACAGCAGGAAGATCAAGCAGCCGAAAATCCACAGCAACTCGCGCGGTTTGCGATGCGAGCCGTACAGCAGCGCGCGAAACATGTGCAGATAAATAACGATGAAAAAAGCCGAGGCGCCGGTGGAATGCATGTAGCGGATCAGCCAGCCCCATTCCACATCCCGCATGATGTATTCGATCGACGAAAACGCTTCAGAAGAGGACGGCTTGTAGTTCATCGTCAAAAATATTCCCGTCACCAGCTGCAGGACGAGAACCACCAGCGAAATAACGCCAAAGTAATACCAGAAGTTGAAATTCTTCGGTGCGTAATACTCGGAGACTTGTTCTTTCCACAATTTCGTCAGCGGAAAGCGCGCGTCGATCCAGCCAATGAAACCTTTGGCGGTGTCGGCGGACTCGGGAGCTGGGGCCATTGCTTACCTCTTGGTGTTAAGCTGGTTTGGGAGCATCGCTTACACCGATGACGATGCGCACGTCGGCCGAGATTGTGTAGGGCGGCACCGTCAAGTTCGTGGGCGCCGGCTGGCCCTTGAATACGCGGCCCGACAAATCATACTTGGAGCCGTGGCAGGGACAGTAAAAGCCCCCCGGCCAATTCGCACCCAGGTCGGCACCGGCAACCTGATAGGAATTATTGGGCTCGAAAGCGCCCAAGGGCGAACAACCAAGATGCGTGCACACCGCCAACCCCACCCAATATTCCGGATTGCGCGCGCGCGCCGGCCCGCTGGCTTTGATGTAGTCCGGCTGCAGCGAATCGTCGGAATTCGGATCCGACAGCAGCGCATTGTGACCGCCCAATTGATCGACGACCGCCTTGACGCGCCGTACCACAAAAACGGCTTGGCCGCGCCAGACCACCTTCAACATCTGGCCGGCTTCGAGTTTCGATGCATCCACTGCGACGGGAGCACCGAGCGCTTTGGCGCGCGCGCTGGGCTGCCAGGAAGCGAGAAAGGGAACCGCGGCGAAGGCAACGCCTATGGCGCCCGTGCCGACCGTTGCTGCCGTCAACAAACGGCGGCGGCTATGGTCAACCTGGTCACTCATGCAATCGTCCCACGCATTGTTGACAAATCTTCACGCAAACCCCTGTAGCGGTAGAGTTTCCCAAAGAATATTGCGAGCGCATTATACACAGATCAGCCAGGGATCCCTTAAGGCTACACGAGCGATATTACTTGCAGAACACTCGCGTTCTTGTGAATTTCTTGATCAAAGCGGTCGTGATCGGTCTGGCTGTGGCGTTCCTCGTGGTTTGGTGGAACCCAACGCTGTTGGGCGCACACACCGCCGCTGCACCGCCGGCGGGCGCGACACCTAATGCCGCGCAAAGCGCTGCAACGAACGCTTCCCTCACCGCGGCGCCGAGCGCCTTGAGCACCGGCCAAGCCGGCGCGGCGGCATCGAGCGCGCCCATCGTCATGCAAAGCTTCGCCGATTCGGTGGCGCGCGCGGCGCCGGCGGTGGTGAACATTTACACCGCCCGGGTGGTGAGGGAGCGGACAACGCAAGCGCCCTTCAGTCAATTGTTTGGCGAATATTGGCCGAGCTATCGCCAGCGTATCGAGCGCAGCTTGGGTTCGGGCGTGATCGTCGATGCGATGGGCACCATTGTGACCAACCAGCATGTCATCGCGGCGGCGGATTCGATCAGGGTGCAGCTCGCGGACGGACGCATTGCCGATGCAACCATTGTCGGCCAGGATCCTGATACGGATCTCGCCATCCTCAATCTTAAGATCGGCAATCTGCCCGTCATGCCCCTGGGCCGCTCGGACACGCTGCGGGTCGGAGACATCGTGCTCGCGATCGGCAATCCCTATGGTTTGAGTCAAACCGTCACGCAAGGCATCGTGAGCGCCACCGGGCGCGGCCAGCTGGGTTTGGCCACTTTCGAGAATTTCATTCAAACCGATGCCGCCATCAACCTCGGCAACTCCGGTGGCGCGCTCATCGACGCGTACGGCGACTTGGTCGGCATCAACACCGCCATGCTCAATCGCAGCTATGGCGGACCCGAAGGCATCGGCTTTGCGATTCCGGTCAATCTCGTGCGCGGGGTGATGGAGCAGATCTTGAAAAACGGCCGCGTGGTACGCGGCTGGCTGGGCTTCCTGCCGCAGGACTTGTCCGACGAACAAGCCGCGCAACTGGGCACGGCCGGGGGCGGCGTGACCGTGGTGAATATACTGACCAAGAGCCCCGCCTATGAGGCCGGAATGCGGCCCGGCGACTTGGTCATGGCCCTCGGCGGCGAACCCGTGCGCAGCGCCCAGGATCTCGTCGCGCGCGTGTCCTCGCTAAAACCCGGCTCAGGCGTCGAACTCGAGGCCCGCCACGCGCGGCAGAGTTACAAGATCCATCTAACCGTATTGGAGCGTCCGGTTCAGAGGCAATAGCCGCAAGGCTGGACGCTCGCGAATTCAAGGCGTGCGCCGGATCTTCGCGCCCAATTGCTGAAGTTTTTCCTCGATCGCCGCATACCCGCGGTCAATGTGGTAAATGCGTTCGATCTCGGTACGGCCGTCGGCAATGAGCGCCGCCAGCACCAAACTGGCCGAGGCGCGAAGGTCAGTGGCCATCACCGGCGCGGCCGTCAAGCGCTCGACTCCCTTGATGATGGCGGTATTGCCCTCGAGGCGGATCTCCGCGCCCATGCGGCGCATCTCCAGCATGTGCATGAAGCGATTTTCGAAAACCGTCTCGATGATGGTGCCGACACCGTTCGCCACGGTGTTGAGCGCGGCGAACTGCGCTTGCATGTCGGTTGGAAAGGCCGGGTACGGCGCGGTGCGCACATCGACCGCGACCGGGCGACGCCCGCGCATGTCGACTTCGATCCAGGAGTCGCCGACACCGACGCTGGCGCCGGCCTCCTGCAGCTTGCCGATGACGGCATCCAGATGATCCGGCCGGGTATTCTTTACCCGGATATGGCCGCCGGTAATCGCGCCGGCGACCAGATAGGTGCCGGTTTCAATGCGATCCGGCAGCACCTCATAGGCCGTTCCATTCAGACGCGTCACGCCTTCGATGTCGATTCTATCGGTTCCCGCGCCCTTGATCTTGGCGCCCATCGCGCAGAGAAAGTTGGCCAAATCCACCACTTCCGGCTCGCGCGCGGCGTTCTCGAGCACCGTTTCACCATCGGCCAAGGTGGCAGCCATCATGAGGTTCTCGGTGCCGGTGACGGTAACCGTTTCCAGAACCAGCCGCGCCCCTTTGAGGCGTGCGGCGCGGGCCTTGATGTAGCCGTTCTCGATATGAATGTCGGCGCCCATGGCCTGCAGCCCGGCGACATGGATGTTGACCGGGCGTGCGCCGATCGCGCAGCCGCCGGGCAGGGAAACATCGGCCGCACCGAACCGCGCCAACAAGGGACCGAGCACCAGAATCGACGCGCGCATGGTCTTCACCAGTTGATACGGCGCGAAATATTCCTTGATGGTCGAGGCATCGACCTCGATGCGCATCTTTTCGTCGATGGTCACTGAAACGCCCATGCGCCCCAGCAACTCGATCATCGTGGTGACATCCTGCAAATGCGGCACGTTCGAGACCGTCACCGGACCATCCGCCAGCAGACAGCCCGCCAAGATCGGCAGCGTGGCATTCTTGGCACCCGAAATGCGGATCTCGCCCTCGAGCGCAATGCCGCCGTGGATCTGCAGTTTATCCACGTGCCTGCCCTGCGTACTCGTCCGGCGTATAGACCTGCAGCGCCAGCGCATGGATCTCGCCACCCACCGCTTTTCCTAAGGTGGAATACACCAATTGGTGCCGCTGCACGGGCCGCTTGCCGGCAAACGCGGGCGCAATCACCACGGCCTCGAAGTGCACATTGTCCTCGCTTTTCACCAGCGCCTGGGCGCCGGCCAAGCCCGCCTCGATCAATTGCGCTACCTGCTGTGGATTCATACCGACACCTCAAATATTGCTCAAGCTTACGCCTCAGGGTGCGAGATTCTGCATCCGCTGTATCATTCAGGGAATGCATCTCGACTATACCGACGAAGATCTCGTCGATCTCGGCCGCCAGGCGCTGACCGTCGAAATCGACGGGTTGCGAGCGCAGCTGCCGCGTCTGGGGACGGATTTTGCACGCGCCTGCCGCATTTGTCTTAACTGCCGCGGCCGCATCGTCGTGACGGGAATGGGAAAATCCGGCCACATCGGCGGTAAAATCGCCGCCACCCTGGCCAGCACCGGCACGCCCGCGTTCTTTGTACATCCCGGCGAAGCGAGCCACGGCGATGTCGGCATGATTACACGCGATGACGCGGTGCTGGCGCTATCGAATTCGGGCGAAACCGCCGAAATCCTCACCATCCTGCCGGTGATCAAGCGGCTCGGGGTACCGTTGATCGCCTTCACCGGAAATCCGGATTCCACCCTGGGACAAATGGCGACCGTGCACCTGGACATCCGCGTGCCGGCGGAAGCCTGTCCGCTCAATCTGGCGCCGACCGCCAGCACCACCGCCGCCCTTGCCGTGGGCGATGCGCTCGCGGTGGCGCTTCTCAAAGCGCGCGGATTTACCGAGGAGGACTTCGCGCGTTCACACCCGGCCGGCGCCCTCGGCCGCCGGCTGTTGTACGTGAAAGACGTGATGCGCACCGGCGTGCACGTGCCCAAGGTTCGCGCCGACACCACCTTGGCCGAGGGCCTGTTGGAGGTAACCTCCAAAGGGCTCGGCATGACGGCGATCGTCGACGCCGCAGAGCGCGTGCTCGGCGTATTCACGGACGGCGATTTGCGGCGTGCGCTCGATCGTGCTGCGGATTTGCACAGCACCCGCATGGATCAGGTCATGACCGTTCAGCCCAAATCGGTGAGCCCCGCGACTCTGGCCGCCGAGGCGGTGCATCTCATGGAGACGCACCGCATCACCTCGCTGGTGGTGATCGATACGGACGGTAAGATCGTGGGTGCCTTGAACGTGCACGATCTGCTGCGCGCGGGTGTCTTCTGAACGCGCGCAAAGCCACGCCATTCGCCAAAATCCAGCTGCTGATCCTGGATGTCGACGGTGTGCTCACTGACGGGCGGCTGTACTTCGGCAATCGCGGCGAGGCGTTCAAGGTCTTCCATGTCCGCGACGGCCACGGCATCAAACTGCTGATGGCCGCCGGTGTGCGGGTGGCGGCGTTGAGCGGCCGGCGCTCGGCTGCGGCCGCCGCACGCTTGCGCGAACTGCGCGTGCCCACCGTGGTCCAAGGATGCAGCGACAAACTGGCCGCGCTGCTCAAGTTGACGGAGCGCTTCGGATTGGACCCATTGAACTGCGCCTGCATCGTCGATGACACGCCGGACTTGCCGCTGATGTCCGCGGTGGGATTGAGCGCAGCGGTCGCGGATGCGCACCCGATCGTGCTGTCCGCCGCGCATTGGGTCGCGCGTTCGGC
>Ga0210394_10003614_pt1 | contig 19073 bp, 20 predicted proteins | sample IncBWC12MmetaG_FD_160121 | JGI IMG/M metagenome (GOLD analysis project Ga0210394, IMG submission 160121) | Forest soil microbial communities from Barre Woods Harvard Forest LTER site, Petersham, Massachusetts, United States - Inc-BW-C-12-M | ecosystem: Environmental > Terrestrial > Soil >...
ATCAATTCCGATCGTGCGATGGACGATTTCGACGAGCCACCAGGGCAATGGCGGCAGCTTGTCGTAGCCGAGCTGCCATTCGCGGCCATAGGTGAGGGCCTCGATGAGATCGAGCGGCAGGTTGGCATAGAGCAGTGTCGGCAGCGCGGTCCAGACGATGAAATGCAAGGCCAGGAAGCCGCCGAAAGCGGCCTGCGGCCGGCTCTCGATCCAGCCGATAAACCCGGAGGTCGGCGCGCCTGCGGGCGCCGCCGAATTGGCTGCCGATCCCGGCGTCGACGTTGGTATTTGGGACATTGAGGACATAAAAACCCGCACCCTCAAGCAACACTAACAGGCAGCTTGCATGTCAGGCGCCGCCCACGCGCAACAGGTCAACGATCAAGCGTAACCTCTTCAGGTTGGGGAATGCGCTTTGTGCGCCGGATCAGCCACCACACTCCGGCCGTGTCGAGGATGCCAACCCACAGCCGGTCCCACATGCCGTAGTTCGAGGTCCCATGCCGGCGTGGCCGATCGACAACATCGACGTAGCCGACATCGAAGCCTTCACGCCGCACCAGCGCCGGCAGAAAACAGTGGAGCCCGTCGAAAAACGGTAGCGACAGGAACAGCTCGCGGCGGAAGGCTTTGATGGCGCATCCCGCATCGCGCGTCCCATCCTTGAGCACGGCGCGGCGTACATTATTGGCGATGCGCGATTGCAACTTCTTGTAAACCGTGGCCTTGCGGCCGACGCGCTGACCGGCGACGAGGCCGAGGCGCGGCGCGCCCGCTTCAAGCTTGGCGATAAGAACCGGAATCACGGCCGGATCGTTCTGGCAGTCGCCATCAAGCGTCACGACAATGGGGGCGCGCGCCCTTGCAACGCCGGTGCGCAGAGCCGCCGCCTGACCGCAGGATTTGTCATGCCGGATTTGCCGCAAGCAGGGCCACTGCGCCATCAAGCCCAGCAATTCTTGCTCGGTTGCATCAGTTGAGCCGTCATTGACATAGACGATCTCAAAATCGCGGCCTTGCAAAGCGGCAGCGATCTCGGCGACGAGCGGCGCGATGTTGCCGGCCTCGTTCTTCACCGGCACGACCACGGACACCGCAGGATCGGGATTATGCCGGTTACTCTGCAACATGCTGGAAGCTCGTAAGTTTGGAGAACAATCGCGTAGCGCGCCTTCGCCGAATTATGGACGCCGTCCGTCGTCGGGTTGCATTAATTATCGGAAAGAATTCGGCCGATCCGATCGATATCAGCGTGGTTTTCCGCGATCATCGAGATTTTGTGCCGCAATACACGGTTATCAAACCCCTGGGTAGAGGAAGCGTAAGCAAGGTAATCGTCCGGCGCCACCTCATCGAGGCCAAATCAACGGAAAAGCCGCTCTTGATCTCGGTTGTGCCGCCCTATCATCGTCAGCCGACGCCCTTGATCGCCTCATCGCCGGCAAATCACGGTTCTCGGACAACAGCAACGGATTTCTGCAAAAAAAATCGGCCCATCGCGTCGAAGTCAATCGCTGGCATTGATGTCCGCTGCGGGCGGAAATACGGCGATCTTGGACGCCAAATGAGCGCTAAAGGCGTCACGCGGCCGGTCAATTATTGGTGGCGCCGCCGTCAACCGCGATGGTCTGGCCGGTGATAAAATCGCTATCGGCGGACGCCAGGAAGACCAGGGCCCCGAGGAGATCGTTCGGATATTCGTCGCGCTTGAGCGCCCGGCGCATGATCGATGGCTGGCGCGAATGTTCGAGATGGCCGGGGTTGTCCTTGATCACGCTGTCGCTCAGCGTAAAGCCCGGGGCCAGGTTATTGACGCAGATATTGTGCTCGCCGAGCTCGCGCGAGGACGCCCGCGTAAACGCCGTGACGGCGCCCTTCGAGGTCACATAATGGGCGAACAGCGGTATGCCCCGGGCGACGGTACCGGAGCTGATATTGATGATCTTGCCGTATTTTTGCGCGATCATGTGCGGCGCTACGTGTTTCGTCATCAAAAATACGCCGCGCACGTTGATCGCCATCACGCGGTCCCATAGTGCAGCGTCGATGTCGGTGACTTTCTGCTCGACAAGCGGCGCGAACAGCGCGGCGTTATTGACGAGAATGTCGATCTTGCCGAAGCGGTCCATGGTTTTGGCGACCAGCGCCTTGACCGCAGCCTCGTCGCTGACATCGGTGACGGAACTGGCGACCGAGTTCGCGCCATGCTCGCGCGCGAGCGCCTCGGCGAGTTCCTTGCCGTCGGCGATGTCCGCGATCATCAGGCGCGCGCCTTCGGCCGCGAGCGCTCGCGCATAGTGGCGGCCGATGCCCTTGGCGCCGCCGGTCAGGATCGCCACGCGATCGTTAAGACGCGCCATGTTCACTGCTTCCCGTTCAGCCGGCGGATGAATTTCTCAAAGCCGGCGAGTTGCTGCTTGACCATGTCGATGGTCGGCTGATCGATAAGCGCGAGCGTTTTCTCGTCGAATTTCTTCGCCGAAAAGTTGACGAAGATTTCCGGCTTGCCGAACAAGAACGCATCGAGCGTGGTGAGTGTCATGCGCAGATGATATTGCATGCGCGCCCCGCCGAGCAGTCCGCCCGAGCACGATTGCAGCGCAACCGGCTTGTTCGTGAACGGCACCTCTTTCAAGCGCGATACCCAGTCGATCGCGTTTTTGAGGCCCCCCGGAATGCTCCAATTGTATTCGGGCGAGACGATGATCACGCCATCGGCGGAGCGGATGGCATCTGCCCAAACGGTGACTTCGGTGGGAATGCCGGAGCTGTTCTGAACGTCGAAATTATAGATTGGAATCTTGTCCCATGGCGGCGCCGGTTTGAGCGACATTCCCGCGGGGGCCAGCGACGGCAGCGTGCGCGCCAGCGCGGCATTGTAGGAGCCCTTGCGCAGGCTGCCGCAGATAACGATAACGTCGAGCGTCGGGTCGGCCATCTCATATCCCTTTCGTCATATGTCTCTACGAGGCAAATAACACATTTTGTCAGCGCGGGCTTTTACGTGCTCGGCGAATTCAACAGGGCGGGCGCGACGATCTGTTTCCAGCTTTGCGGCGGGACTTTAAGTTCGCCGTGCCGGCCCATGAAACCGGCCATCGCCTGCACGCCGTAGACCGCGCTGCCGAAGTCATCCTTGATATCGCCGATCACCGCGTCCATCGCGGCGCCGGTGAGCGTGCCGGACGGCTCATGCGTCAGATAGATTTGCGCCGCGCGATGCGGCTCGTCGTGGATGATGCGCGCGGCCTCGTCGATCGCCTTGTCGATGATTTCGGGCATTTGCGACTCCCTCTCGATATAGGCCTTGGTCGCGCCCAGGATGAGAAAGGAGAATTTGCCGTTGATCACGTCGGACGACCTGAGGATCGGGTGCACATTCGGATCGCGCAGTGCGAGCTGCGTGAACGGCGGGGAAGAGAAATAAGCCGTCACCTGACCGGCTCCCCGGCCTGCGCCCTCGCCCAGCGCGTCGACGGCATCCGCATGCGACAGCACGACGACCTGACCGCGCAGCCGGTCGTATTGACCGAAAACTTTTTCGGATTGCAGCTCCAGTAATTCCATCTGTGGCGAGGTGAGCGTCGGCACTGCGATACGGTCGCTCGGCTTGAGATCGGCGAGCGACTGCTCGTCCGGTTGATTGCTGACGAGCACGAGCGGCAGCGACGTCATACCGGAAATAGCCAAAATCTGCTGCGGCGTATCCTTCGCCTTTTCCCATGCCGATAGCAGCGGCGCCGTGCCGAACGGCCCCATGTCGATCGCGCCGGTTGCAATCGCCGACTGCACCTGCACGGCGCCCATCAGCCGCGGGAAGCTCGCCTTGACGTCGAGGTGGGCCTCCTTCGCGTACTTCTCGATCAGCTTCAAATCCTCGCAGATATAGACCGGCAGAAACGCCAGCCCGTAGCCGACGCCAATCTTGACCTGGTCCTGCGCGAGCGCGGGCACCAGCGTCGCGACCATAACCACAAGGGCAGTGCAGCAGCGCAACAACATTCACACGACCTGCAATAGCGGGGCCGGGACTATAGTTCACCCTCACGCTTGAGGGGAGTGTGGCAGGAAGAATTCCCTCAGCCTCTGCCTCGCCGCCAGCGCGGCGCGCAGGTCGAAGCCGTTGACGATCGCGAGGCGAAAGCCGCCGGGCGGCATGGCGTGGTGTTCCGGCGCGCGGTTTTCGTGGAAGGTGATTTGCACGCTGGTAACGCCTGGCATGCCTTTCACCTCGTCGACGACAGCCGGTGGCGGATGCCGGTAGTGGTGGCCGTTCGGGCCGAACAAGACGACGCTATAGCCTTCGCTGCGATCGTCGTCGGGAAAACCCCACTCATGGCGCTCATAAAGCCCGACCAAAGCATCGACCCAGCCGGGGCCGTAGAGATCGGGCCATTGGTCGGCAAAGCGTAAGTGCGCCTCGATGATGGTATCGCCGATGGTTTCGAGATTGAGCATGCCGGTATAACGGCTGAGATTTTTTCGCACCCATCCGCCGCAACGGGCTTCGATGCCGGCATCGGGCTCGGCATGCACGATCCAGTAGTCGAAGGTGCCCCCGCCCGCCGGCTTGCCGGTGACGTGCCGCCACCAGCGCGGCTCGCCGTCGACCACCGCGATATCGGATGAGACATGCCGGCCGTGCAGCAGCGTCATCCAGAAATGGCCCGGCGCATAGTGCTTGACGTAATCGGCTTCCGATTTGAGCACGCGGCTGCCGACACCCATGCCCTTGAGATTGACGATGGGTTTCGAAAATACCGGATAGCGCGGCGGCGGCACGCCGTGCGGACCGGCAGCGAGATTTTGGCTGAGCGCCAGATTGAGCTTGTCGTAGACGAACCGATGCGCCGGGTACCATTGCCAGGCATCGCTGTCTTCGGTCGGGATATTGGCGGCGGTATCGACGTGCGCGAAATACTGCAGGCGCCAAGGATCGGCTTCGCAGATGGGCATGATTCAGACGACAGCGGACAGACAACGGAGGACGGAAAATTGAACGTGAAAGAGACGATTTCTTATCTGTCGTCCGTCGACCGTCGTCCGTCGTCCGAGCACCGTCATCTGTCCTCTGTCCTCCGAATCGCGTGCACGCTGAACTGGCCGTCGCTCCAGACATTAAGCGGCGACCAGCCGCTGCCGCGCGCCAGCGCCGCGAACGCGGCAAGCGTATATTTGTAGCTGTTCTCGGTGTGAATCGTCTCGCCGGCGCGAAAATTGTACGTCGCGCCGTTGACCTTCACCTTCTGCCGCTTGGTGCTGGCGAGATGCATTTCGATGCGGTTTTGCTCGCGATTGTAGAAGGCATGGTGCTCAAACGCGGTCGGATCGAAATCGGCGCCGAGTTCGCGATTGATCCGCGCCAACAGATTGAGATTGAATTTCGCCGTCACGCCCTCGGCGTCGTTATAGGCCGGGCATAGAATCTTCGAATCCTTGACCAGATCGACGCCGATCGCCAGCACCGCGCCGGGCCCGAGGATGATGCCGGCATGGCGCAGAAATCTTGCCGCCTCATGCGGCTCGAAATTTCCGATAGTCGATCCCGGAAAAAACCCGACCCGCGGCAACATGGCGGTCATCTGTGGAATAGCGAAGCTTTGCGTGAAATCGGCGACCACCGGATGCACGGCAAGCCGCGGGAAATCGCGCCGCAGCTGCGCCGCGTCCCGCTGCAGGAAATCGCCGGAAATGTCGACCGGGACATAGGCCTCCACCGTCGCCGCGGCGCCGAGCAGGATGCGCGATTTCCTGCTCGAACCCGCGCCAAATTCGATCAACGCGCAGTTCGCCGGAAACAAAGACGCGATCGCCGGCGCATTGTCACGCAATAACCCGAGTTCGCAGCGCGTCGGATAATATTCCGGGAGCTGCGTGATGCGCTCGAACAGAGCGGAGCCGGCCGAATCGTAAAAATATTTCGGCGGCAGCCGTTTCGGCTTCGCCGAAAGCCCGGCAACAACGTCGGCGGCGAATGGATCGGCCGTGTCGATGGACGGCACCGCGCGCAGCGCGGCTTGGGTGGCGCTTGCCATGGGTTTCGCTCAGTGTTGGTATTCCGCGAGCCGCAATCCGGTGAATTGCCAGCGGGCCGGCGGGTAAAAGAAATTGCGATAAGTCACGCGCGAATGGCCGGCCGGCGTAGCGAGCGACGAGCCGCGCAATACGATTTGATTGACCATGAACTTGCCGTTGTACTCGCCGATCGCACCGGGCGCGGCTTTGTAGCCGGGATAGGGCGAATAGGCGCTGCGCGTCCATTGCCAGACGACACCGAATGCATCGGCAATGGCGCCGCGCTTGGCCGCGACTTCCCATTCTCCTTCGCTCGGCAAGTGCTTATCCGACCAGCGTGCAAACGCATCGGCTTCGTAATAGCTGATATGACAAACCGGCCGGGCCGGTTCGATGCGGCGGAGCCCGCCGAGCGTCATCGAAAACCATGCGCCGTCGACCTTGCGCCAGTAGCCCGGCGCGCTCCAACTCTGCGCCTCGACGGTCGCCCAGCCGTCCGACAACCACAAAGTCGGCGTCGTATAGCCGCCGTCGGCCATGAAATCGAGCCAGTCGCGGTTGGTGACGAGCTGCGGCTCAAGCCGCACTGGCCGCAGCACGATTTGATGCGCCGGTTGTTCGTTGTCGAAGCAAAAGTTGCCGCCGTCGTGCCCGATTGTATCGAGACCCGAGAGCGTTGCGGCGACGGCGGCAGCTTCATCCGTCCGCGGCCATTGCCAATCCGGATCGTAGGCTGGATGAGTCTCGTTAAGCGAGAAGGCATGCAAAATGTCGGTGAGCAATAATTCCTGGTGCTGTTGCTCGTGATGTAGCCCGATCTCGATGATCGGAACGAGCCGACCGAAATCGCTTGCAGTTTCGATCAGCTCCGCCACGGCGGCATCGACATGCGCGCGATAAGCGGCGACCTCGGCCGCGCTTGGCCGCGTGATGAGACCGCGCTGCGGCCGTTTTTGGCGCGGTCCGGCGGAAACATAATAGGAGTTGTACAGATAGGCGAAACGCTCGTCGAACGGCCGGTAATCTCCGGCATGAGGCCGCAGCAGAAACTGCTCGAAGAACCACGTGACATGCGCGCGATGCCACTTTGTCGGGCTGGCATCGGGCATCGACTGGACGACCTGATCCTCCGGCGAAAGCATCGCGGCACGACGTTCGGTCTCGGCGCGCACGGCGCGAAACCTTTTCAGCCAATATTGCCGCTGTTCGGCCGTGGGCCGTTCGGTTACGGCGATTTCGCTTTGCGCAGCGAAATGTTCCGGATCGGCGAGTCGATCGCGCTTGGAAGCAGCGGAGCCTGGCATCATAAATGTCCGCAAAGGGCGGGATTCACTGGAGAATTTCAAAGGCTGGGGAGATAATCAGTCCCTGGCAGGTTGGTTCCATAGATGATCCATCCGCAGCAGACTGCAATGCCAATCGGCGCCTGCTAACGCGGATGTGATCGCGCAACCGGCGCCCGGCAATAACTACCGCAAAGTTGGCTTAAGTCCATTCGCCGACGTATGGTTTGTGCCCAACTCGGCTATGCACCTTAACATATTGCGTCGCGCGGCGGGAGCGGCGTGATTCGGCGGCTAAGGACGAAGGGCAGTGGAAAAGCGCAGAAAGAAAAAAGCGGGCGCGAAACCGATGCTGCCGCGCGAGCGTTGCGATTTTTCTGCCATCGTCGACCGGCCGCCGCTGAAGCTTCCGCACGGCGCGCGCGTCGTATTCTGGACCATCGTCAATCTCGAAGTCTGGGACATCGGAAAGCCGATGGCGCGCCAGGTGTTGGCGCCACCGGCCGGAGTGACGCTGATTCCCGACGTGCCGAATTGGAGCTGGCACGAATACGGCATGCGGGTCGGCGTGTGGCGCTTCTTCGATCTCTACAAACGCCTGAAGATTCGGCCGACGCTCGCGATCAACGCGCGGGTCTGCGAGGATTACGCGCGCGTCGCCCAAGAAGCGAAGAACGACGCTTGGGAGTTCATGGGCCATTCCTACGAACAAGGACCCATTCACGCGGAGCCTAATCAGAAGGCGATGATCGCGCGCTCGCTTGACGTGGTCGAACGCTTCTGCGGCAAGCGCCCGGTCGGTTGGCTCGGCCCGGGCCTGACGCAGACGCTGGAAACGCCGGACCTGCTCGCGGCAGCTGGGATCAAATATATCGGCGACTGGGTCTATGACGATGAACCGACGACAATCCGCACCGCGAACGGTCCGCTGGTGACGCTGCCCTATACGATGGAGCTCAACGATATTCCGATGATGGCGGTGGCCCACCACGAGGCCGATTATCTGTTCAAACGCACCGTCGACCAGTTCGACCGGCTTTATGCGGAAGGCGAAAAGCGCGCAAAAATTCTTGCGCTTGCCATCCATCCCTATCTCAGCGGCCAACCGCACCGGATCAAATATCTCGAAGCGATTTACGACTACATACGCCGCTTCGACGGCGTCGTGTACTGGACCGGCGAAGAGATTTTGGATTGGTATTTGAAATCTCGTAAATCGTCATCCTGAGGTGGCCGCGAAGCGGCCCTCGAAGGATCGGCCCGGGCCGGGCCGTCGCCCTTCGAGGCTCGCTTCGCTCGCGCCTCAGGGTGACGGAATTGAGGATGAAGATGCGCAGATACGGAATAATTGGCGCGACATTGTTGCTCGCAGGCGCGTTTCTTTGCAGCGCCGCGAACGCCGCCGCGCCATGCCGCACCGGCGGGCCGTTCAATCAGTGGCTCGCCGATTTGGAGCGCGAGGCGCTGGCGCAGGGCATCTCACAAAGCACGGTCGCGGAGGCCGCGCCGTACCTCACTTACGATCAGCGCATCGTCAATATCGACCGCGGGCAGCGCGTGTTCACCCAAACATTTCTGGAGTTTTCCGACCGCATGGCTGCCGCCTACCGCATCCAGCGCGGTCAGGCGCTGATCAAGAGCAACGCGCCGGTTTTCGCGCGCATCGAGCAACAATATGGCGTGCCGGCGCCGGTGATTGTCGCCTTCTGGGCCCTGGAAAGCGATTTCGGCGCCAATATGGGCAATTACCAATCGCTCGCCTCGCTCGTTTCGCTGGCCTACGATTGCCGCCGCGCGGATCGATTTCGCGCCCAGCTGCTCGATGCGCTTCGGCTGATCCAACGCGGCGATTTGCGTCCCGATGAGATGATCGGCTCATGGGCCGGCGAACTCGGCCAGACCCAGATGATGCCGTCGGAATATTACCAATACGGCGTCGACTACGACGGCGACGGCAAACGCAATCTGTTGCGCAGCGTGCCCGACGTGCTCGCTTCGACGGCGAATTATCTGGTCGGCCTCGGCTGGAAACGCGGCGAGCCGTGGCTCACCGAAGTGCGGGTGCCGCCAAGCTTGCCGTGGGATCAGGCCGACCTCGCTATCCAATTGCCCCGCGCCAAATGGGCGGCCTATGGCGTGACGCTCGCCGACGGCCGGCCGCTGCCGGCGGATAATCTGCCGGCATCGCTCCTCTTGCCGATGGGACGGCTCGGTCCCGCTTTCCTCGCTTATCAGAATTTCCAGGTCTATCTGCAGTGGAACAACTCGCTGGTTTATTCGACGACGGCGGCCTATCTCGCGACCCGCATTGCCGGTGCAGCCCCGCTTCACCGCGGCAACCCGCCGCCGGCGCTGCCCTTTGCCGACGTCAAAGCGATGCAGGCCATGCTGGCGCGTGCGGGTTACGATGTCGGCGCCATCGATGGCTTTCTCGGCCTGAAGACCCGGCAGGCGGTCAAGGCGATGCAGCAGAAATACGGCCTGCCCGCTGATTCCTATCCGACACCCGAACTGCTCGCGCGCATGCGGGCGGGGCGTTAGGGGAAAGGATGACCAAACAAATTCGCCGCGTCGTGACCGGCCACGATGCGGCCGGGCGATCGATCTTCGTCATCGACGGCCCGACCCCGCATGTGTTCAGCCGCAGCAAAGGCAGCGCCATCGTGCACGAGCTCTGGGAAACGACGCGCACGCCCGCCGACAATCGCGGCAGTGCCGACGCCATAACGCATGGTCACCGCCTGCCGCCGCCGCAGAGCGGCTCCGTGTTCCGCGTTATCGAATATCCGCCGGACTCCGAGCGCCTCGCCGCGATCGCGCGCGAGCACGCACTCCCCGATGATTCCGGACGCGCGACGGCAACCGATCGCAACAATCCGCGCCATCCCGGCTTTCACCGGACCGCGACGATCGATTACGCCATCGTGCTCGCGGGCGAGATTTACGCGATGATGGACGAGGGCGAAGTTTTGTTGAAGGCCGGCGACGTCCTCATCCAGCGCGGCACCAACCATGCCTGGAGCAATCGCACGGCAGAGCCGGCACTTGTCGCGTTTGTGCTGATCGACGCCGAGCCGGTGTAATCGCGGCCGGAATCCCGCCCGCTTGGTGACATAATAATGTGCGACTCCCTGGCCGTGGACGAGGGTCGGCGCCGGGTGTTACACGACGGCGCTAGCGGCGGCCGAAACTGGGAGCGGCATTCTGTCTCGGGGACTAAAATCCAGTGCCTTCCGACGCGCTTTGCGGTAATCGCTTGACCGCGCCTGGCGCGGTGGCGGAAGATACTGAAAAGACAGCAGTTTTTCTTTATTCCAAACTAAAACAACGCGCCGCCGGCTGGACCCCATCGGCATAATGTTACATTATAACGTCATAACGTCATATTTCCCGGACACGGTGAAGCGCCGTTTGGGCGCCGGCGGATCAAGCGAAAATGGGACGCAAATTGTGAAACACGAGATGCAGCAAAAGCTTCGCTCACAGCGATTAAGTCCGATCCGTGCCTTCGCGATCTGCGCAGCCGCGGTCATTGCCACTGCGCTCCTGATCGCGGCCCCACTGGCGCCTTCGGCTCTCGCGCAAGGGAATTCCGCCCCCGCCGCGGCGCCAGCTCCTCCAGCCACACCGGCTTCGGCCGTCCCTACTGCCGCTCCAGTTGCCGCCCCCGCTGCGCCCGCCGCACCTGCATCGCCGGCAGCGCCAATGGCGCCCGCCGCCGCCGCTCCTGCCGCACCGACGATGAGTGCGCCGAGCGCAACGGCTCCACCGGCAGCGACGCCCGCGCCGCCGAATGCGATGGCGCCGGCCGTCCGTGAACCGGCGCCGGGCGAGCCTTCGATCAGCAGCGCGCAGCTGCCGCAAGATCTCTCGCCCTGGGGCATGTTCGAGGACGCCGATCTTCTCGTGAAGATAGTCCTGATCGGGCTTGCCTTTGCTTCGCTGGTGACATGGACGGTCTGGATCGCCAAGACGCTCGAATTGCGCTCCGCACGAAAAGAAGTGCGTCAAAACCTGCGCGTCCTCAACTCATCAGCGACGCTCGCCCAAGCGCACGAGCAGCTGCGCGACGGCACCAGTCCGGTGTCCCTCCTCATGCAGGCAGCCGGTCAGGAAATCCGGCTCTCCGCCAATCTGCGCGCCGACGGGCTCAAGGAGCGTATCGCCTGGCAGCTCGAACGCATCGAAATGGCGGTGAGCCGAAAAATCTCCCGCGGCACCGGCGTGCTTGCCACTATCGGCTCGACCGCACCGTTCGTCGGCCTGTTCGGCACGGTCTGGGGCATCATGAACAGCTTCATCGGAATTTCGAACGCTCACACCACCAATCTCGCGGTGGTGGCGCCCGGTATCGCGCAAGCATTGCTCGCCACCGCGCTCGGCCTCGTCGCCGCGATCCCGGCGGTCATGATCTACAACGTGCTGGCGCGCCAGACGGCGCATTACCGCGCACTCCTCGGCGATGCCTCGGCGCAGGTGATGCGATTGGTCAGCCGCGATCTCGATCGCGCCAGGATGCCGATGACGCAAGCCGCCGAATAAACCCAAGACTTACGCCCAATGGCCATTCGTCTCGATCACGGCACCGACGAGCTCAATGAAGTGCACGACATCAACGTCGTGCCGTTCATCGACGTGATGCTGGTGCTGCTCATCATCTTCATGGTGGCGGCGCCGCTGGCGACGGTCGACGTGCCGGTCGACCTGCCCGCCTCCACCGCGCAACCGCAGCAGCGACCGCCGAAGCCGGTTTACATCACGCTCAAAGCCGACGGTACGCTTGCGGTGGGCGACAATCCGGTGCCCCGCGATGCGCTGCCCGACGTGCTCGCCACCGCAACGGGGGGCAACAAGGAGGAACGAATCTTCCTGCGCGGCGACCGCGCCGTGCCCTACGGCGACGTCATGGAACTGATGAACGACTTGCGCGACGCGGGTTACCTCAAAATCGCCTTGGTCGGAATGGAAACGCGCGAGGCGAAATGACCGCCTCTACGCTCACCTGGTTCGACGACGACCCGCGCGATCTGCGGCGCTGGGCCATGGCTGCTGCCATCGTGCTCGGCGTTCATCTCGCGGCCATCGCCGGTTATGTCTACGTCCACCGGCCGGACGAAATCGGCGACGACACGACGCCGATCGCGGTGGATTTTGCGCCGACTAACGACACCATCGACCAACCCGAAGTCGCGCCGGTTCCAGAGCAACCGCCGAAAGAAGTTGAGAAACCACCGCCGCCACCGCCTCCCGACCAGGCTATCGTCGCCCCGCCGGAACCGCCGCCGCCGCAAAAGGTCGAAGAGCAGAAGCCTCCCACGCCCGCCATGGCGGCGCGCACCAAAGGCGGCGCGCCGCAAGTAGCGCCAGCGTGGCAGACGAGCTTGGTGCGGCATCTCGAACAATACAAGCGCTACCCGAGCGAAGCGCAGTCGCGCGGCGAGGAAGGCGTGGTGCTGCTAAGCTTCAGTGTCGACCGCACCGGCCACGTGCTGGAGCGCCATGTGGTGCAAAGTTCCGGCTATCCCGCACTCGATGACGAGGTCATGGCGATGATCGAGCGCGCCCAGCCGCTGCCGCCCTTTCCGCCGACCATGACGGAAGCCAAGCTCGATCTGACCGTCCCGATCCGCTTTTCGCTAAAGTGAGCCCACGCCCCGCGAAGCGGGGGCGGATTAATATTCTCGCCACATCAGGAGCACTCATGCGCACCAAGCAGTCGCTGACGTCGGCCGACGTAAAGAAATTGCTCGCCGCCTGCGAGGCCGAGGCCGCTAAGAACAAGTGGGCGGTGGCGATCTCGGTCGTCGACGACGGCGGCTTTTTGCTCGGTTTTGAGCGCATGGACGGTGCGCCGATGATTTCCGCCGAAGTGTCGATGGGCAAAGCCCGCACCTCGGCCATGACCAAGCGGCCGAGCAAGTTTTTCGAGGACATGGTCAAGGCTCGCCCGGCCTTTGTCGACTTTCCCGGCATTCTCATTCAGGGCGCCGTACCGCTCATCCACCAGAACGAATGCGTCGGCGCCATCGGCGTGTCGGGCGTGCAATCGCACGAGGACGAACAGATCGCGCAAGCCGGTGCGAGTGCGCTGGGATAGATCAGCCTGGCGGCGACAGTCCGGGAAATGCCAGAGTGAGGATGAGACCGAGCAGGGAAAACAGGCACACGGCTTCGAACGACTGATCGCTCTTTGCGCGCCAAATCGCTGCCACGACCGCAAGGATCATTTTGTGTTCTCTTTTATTGGTTGCGTGAGACTATGCGCGCCAAAACGGCTTGGCCTTTTCGGCCTCGGCGCGCGCCGGATAGCCGATGTCCTTCAGCTCGAGATCGGTCAGGATCGCGAGTTCGTGGCGCGATTTGATGCGTCGGCGCCACTCCCAAAGCGTCTCGATGAGGCGGTTGCGCGGCGAGCCGACGTGGTGCGGCTCGACAAGGACATTTTCGGAGCTTGAAATCGACTGCGTGGTCACGGTGATCTCCCGCAAGAGTTCGACGTATACGGGCGATTCCATCCCTCGCTTTTTCCGATACTCACCGTCGGCCGTGAAATGCCGATGACGAGTCGGTAACAGGCTTTACGTATTACGCGACTTCTATGCAGCATTTACGTCGAAGATTTGACGCATCGATGCACGCTGCACCGCGCCGGCGATCACAAATTGCAACGCGCATACACAAAACAGTCCCACGATCAGCAAATCGCGTGCCATTGAACGAAAATTGCAACGAATCATCATCGCATATGTCTCACGCGAAAATCTGCGATGAACGTCAATCGATTACGCGCCGTCGTCGAAACGGGCACGATGACGGAAAATGAGTCATCCTCACATGGCTGAAGATTCAAATACCGATTAGTAGGCAAATTGCACGTTGATAAAGCGAAATTTTGATTCGCCGCCGTTATGCCATTATTCCGCTGGGATTCGAATCGGCCGACGGCACGATGCCGTCGGCCGTAATCGATTCAAATACAATCGCCGGCGGTCGCTGCGTGATCGCCCGCTATTCCGCCGGCACGCTTGCCATCGCATCCCTTGCCGCCGGATTCGGGATGTTGAGCCACAGCGCCGAGACCACGGCAGATACCAGCGAGCAGGCCGCAAGTGCATAAAGCCCGCCGGCGAAGCTTCCGGTGTAGCTTTTGGCCCAGCCCACCATGGTGGGTCCGAAGAAGCCGCCGAGATTGCCGATGGCATTGATCCAGGCAATGCCGGAAGCCGCCGCCGTGCCGGTCAGAATCATCGACGGCATGGACCAGAACGGTCCCTTCGATCCGTAGAAGCCGATCGCCGCAATCGACATGCCGACCAGCGCCCAAACGGTGCCGACGGATTGACCGGCGATGATCAGACCGACGGTGGCGGTCATGCAGGCCCAGAACAGGTTCCAGCGCCGCTCGCCGGTGCGGTCGGAGTACCAGCCCCATGCCAGCATGGCGACCGCGCCGCATCGATAGGGAATCATGCTGACCCAGCCGACCTGCATATTGGTCAGCCCGAGCTGCTTGACGATCTGCGGCACGAACAAGAGCATGCCGATGCTCGCGCAGACGATGCCGAAATAATTCAGCGTGAGCAGCAGAACTTTCGAGTCCCAAAACGATTGCCAGAGACTCACTTTGCGCTTGGCCTCGACAAGGCCGCGCTCGGTTTCGAGGGTGGAGATCAACCAGGCGCGCTCATCGTCCCCGAGCCAGTGTGCGAGGTGCGGCCGGTCGGTGACGAAGAACAGGATAAAGACGCCGACAAGTACCGTGGGCACCGCCTCGGCGATGAACATCCACTTCCAGCCGGCGAGCCCCAACACGCCGTCGAATCCTCCGAGGATCGCGGTCGAGACCGGCGAACCGGCGGCAACCGCCAGCGGCAGTGCCACCATGAAGCCGGAAACGATGCGGCCGCGGTGCCAGTCAGGAAACCAGTAGGTAAAGAACAGGATCATGCCCGGAAACAGCCCGGCCTCGGCGAGGCCAAGCAAAAACCGCATGGTCAGGAAACTCCACGGCCCGACGCAGAACGCCGTGGCGCCCGACAATATCCCCCAGCTCACCATGATGCGGGCGATCCAGATCCGCGCGCCGACCTTTTCCAGAATGATGTTGCTCGGCACTTCGAACAGGAAATAGCCCCAGAAGAAGGTGCCGGCCGCCAGACCGTAAGTGGCGGCATCAAGGCCCAAATCCTTGTTCATGGTCAGAGCCGCGAAGCCGACATTGATGCGATCAAGATAGCAAAGGAAATAAGTCAGGATCGCGAGCGGCAAGAGCCGCCAATAGACTTTGTGCATGGTCGATTGTTCGATTGGCGTAGTCGCCATGGTTCCCTCCCAGGAATGATTTGTAGTTCTTGTTATTAGCGCCAGCATAAGCCCGCCGCTGCCACAAGCAACAGACATCGGCGGCACGCCGGCGGGAATTATCGTGCCGCGTTTCAGGCCAGCCCGCTGGCGCGCGCCTGATCTTTCGCCATGACCGCCCAATCGTGCTCGCCTTCGCCATGGGCGACGGCGCCGACCAGGCGATCGCGCCAGACATTGCCGCTGGGCAATGGCACCCCGACCGCGCCGCCGGCCTCGAGCGCGAGATTGGCGTCCTTCAATCCCAGGATGGCGCGCTGGCCGGCCGGCAGGTAGCGCTCTTCGGCGATGATCTTGCCGTAGATTTTGTAGGCGGTGCAGGAGAACAGACCTTCAGTCATCACGTCCTGGAATACGTCGGGTACGACGTCGTATTTCCGCACCAGCGCAAAACCTTCGCCCATCGCTTCGATGGCGCAGCCGAGCACGAAATTATTGGCGATTTTGATCGCGGCGGCCGCGACGGGATCGTTGCCGGCTTCGAACGTTCGCCTGGCGATCGCTGCAAAAAGCGTCCGGCAGCGCTCGACGGCGTCCTTGGCACCGCCCAGCACCATGCCGGCTTGACCGGAGGAAACGACTTCCGGCCGGCCGAGCATCGGGGTCGCGATCAAAACTTGTCCCGCGTCGCCGTGCAGCTTCTTCAGGTTTTGAATAGCCGCGACGCTGTGCGTGCCGGCACAGATATGAATGCCGCCCTTCGGCAGCGACTCCAACAGCCCGCCCGTTTTGCCGACGACTTCCATCACAGCGGCGTCGTCGGCCAGCATGGTGAAGACAGCCTCGCCATAGGTCGCCGCCGCTGCGATCGAATTCAACGGCTTGGCTCCGAGATCCGTCAGCGGCTTTGATTTATCGGGCGTGCGATTATAAACTCCGATGTCGTGACCGCCGTCGAGAATGCGGCGCGCCATGGCCTTGCCCATGCGGCCAAGCCCGATGAATCCGACCTTCATTTTGCATCTCCTGGCAATCTGCGTCAGACCAATTGCCCGCGCACCCATTCGAGCTCGCGGCAGATATAGTCGACGATGTCGCCGCTCTTGAGGCTCTCGGGCAGCATGTCCCAGGTATAGGTCTCGACTTCGAGATGGCGCGACAGCGGCTTTTGCTTGTGAACACGCAACCCGTCTTCGATGGCAAAGCGCGTGGTGCGGAATTGCCCAAGATCGTCGAGGAAAACCGGGACGTGGATGTGGGTCCGCCATTCCCGCGGCCCCGGATCCTTTTCGAAGGCGGCGATGGCATCGTCGACGTTGAGAAACTTGGTGAGCTTGCCGTCCTTCTTTTGGATCGTCTGCGTCAGATAGATCGTCTTGGCGTAGCGCTTGAGCGTATCGACGACAGGCTGCGTCACTTCCGGAATATGGAGCGCCGCGGCTTCCTGAAACTTGAAGATCGGAATGCCGGCATTGATGAGCTTCTGCACCGATTGTGAAATATTCTCGTATTCGACCGCCTGATGGCAGATGTCGTACACGATGCCGAGATGGCGGCGCAGCGCCTCATTTGCTTCCGAGATGGGAACGTGCGCAAGCTTGGCGAGTTTTTCCACCGCGACGCCGGAATACAGATGATCGCGGAAATAATCGATCGTCTCGTCGGTAGTCTCCAGAAAACAATACGGCTCGGGCTCGAGCGCAAGCTGCACGGTACGCCCGGTGCGATCTTCGAGCGCAATGAGGTGCGCGACGACGCCAAGCACATGATCGGTGTAGCTCTTGACTACATCGTTGCCGGTCACCCGCGGCTTGAAGCCGAGCGGCGCGCTCTGGATCGACGGCGCGATGCCGGGCGGGCAGACATCGGCCAGGACGTCGGCGACGTTCATGGTGTAGCGGGTGCGCTCCTCCGAGCGCCAGTCCGGCTCGTACACCTGCTCCTTGACCACCGTTCCCTTGAACGCGCCGTAGGGGAACGCGTTGGCGGTGTAGATATACATGTCGTTATCGTCGAGAAATTTTTTCAGCTTGTTGCGTTCGGCGGCGTTGTTGGCGAGCGTCTGCGCCGAACTCGCCGACAGACGTATGCACACTCCAAAAGACCGGTTGCCGGCGATCCGCGCCTTCACCTTCGGCAAATAGGTGACGAGCGAATTGTACAATTGCTCCCAGTCGTCGGCCGGATGCACGAGCGTCGAATAGGTCAAATGGCCGAGGCCGTTGCCGAGATCCATATCTGGTTTTCCAATTTTTGCTTGCGCACACTGCTAATTGACGCGCTCGACCTTTTCCGAAGCCGCGGCGCGCACGATGGCTTCGGTCACGGCGACGCCGTGAATCATCTGGTCGTAGGAGATCGGATAGGCCGGCCCGCCCTCGGCGGCCTTGGCAAAAGCTTCGAGCGCGGCGCGCGAAATATCCATGCTCGCCGCCTGCCAGGTCTTGGCCTCGCCCTTCACCGGCTGGAACTTGCAGGTGCCGAACAGTTTTGTGCGGCGTTCTTCCGACGAGGCGCCGGCGACGTGGGTGACGCCTTCGAGCCGCAACCAGCCCTTCGAGCCGAACACCTGGAAGGAAAAACCCGGGCCGGTCGTCGTCATGGTGCCGAGGTAACCCGACATGCCCTCCTTCATGCGAAACAGGATCGATGTCGTGTCGTCGGCGTCGATCGTCGCGGCGCGGCGAAAGCTCTGGGCAAAGACATGATCGATCGGCCCGCATAGATCGATCATGCCGTCCACCGCATGCACGCCCATCGGCAGCAAGCCGCCGCACGGCGTTTCTGCCTTGTCGGCCCGCCAGTGGCTCGGATTGATGAACAGAACATTGGGAAAGGTCATGGTCGCTTCGACGTGCAGGATGATGCCGAGCTCGCCCGAGCGGATCATGTCACGCAGCTTGATTATTTCAGGGTGGAGCCTGCGATTGTAGCCTAAGCCCAACGTGACGCCGGCCTTGCGCACGGCGGCGACAGCATCTTCCGCTTGCCGCTTGGTCAGTGTGAACGGCTTCTCGCAGAATACGTGCTTGCCGGCGGCGGCGGCAGCGACCACCTGTGCGCCGTGCATGGAATGCGGCGTGGCCAGCACCACCGCGTCGACGTTCGGATCGGCAAGCACCGCGTCGTAATTCGCCGCCAAGCGAAACCCCTGCTTCTTGGCAAAGGCCTCGGTTTCCGGCGTCACCGTGCGCGTCGCGCCGGCGACGAAGCGAATCGCATCGCTATTCTCGGCCGATTCAGCAACCGTCTTACCCCACCAGCCAAGCCCGACGATGGCCGCCTTGATCATCTGCAATACTCCTTACGACAGCTCGGCTTACGCGAGCGTCACTAGCGATAGTGCATCGCCACGACCAGGCAGCAGATCGCCCAGAACAGGCAATATTCATAGCCGCCGATATTCCACAGCCACTTGCCCTTGGTCACTTTCCAAACCGCTGCGCCCGCGACCAGAAGATGGAGAAAGCCCAG
>Ga0210394_10003616_pt1 | contig 19065 bp, 19 predicted proteins | sample IncBWC12MmetaG_FD_160121 | JGI IMG/M metagenome (GOLD analysis project Ga0210394, IMG submission 160121) | Forest soil microbial communities from Barre Woods Harvard Forest LTER site, Petersham, Massachusetts, United States - Inc-BW-C-12-M | ecosystem: Environmental > Terrestrial > Soil >...
GATGTGCTGGCGGCCGTTGTGCACCGCGATCGTCAGCCCCACCATCTCCGGGGTCACCATCGAGCGGCGCGACCAGGTCTTGATGGGCTTGCGATCGTTGCGGGCCGAAGCCACCTGCACCTTCTTCGCCAGGTGCAGATCGACGAACGGACCCTTTTTCAGTGAGCGTGGCATGTGGCTCTCTTAAGCGGCGCTGCGCGGCACGCGTTAACGGATGCGGTTCTTGCGGCGCTGGACGATCATGTTGTCCGTGCGCTTGTTGTGACGGGTCTTCAGCCCCTTGGTGTTCCAGCCCCACGGCGACACCGGATGCGGGTTGCCCTGTCCGGACTTGCCCTCGCCGCCGCCGTGCGGGTGATCCACCGGGTTCATGGCAAGCCCGCGCACGGTCGGGCGTATGCCCTGCCAGCGCTTGGCGCCCGCCTTGCCGTAGCTGCGCAGGTTGTGCTCGTCGTTGCCCACCTCGCCGATGGTGGCGCGGCAGTCGATGTGCACCTTGCGGGTCTCGCCGGACTTGAGGCGCAGGTACGCGTAGATGCCTTCGCGCGCCGTGAATGACACCGAGCTGCCGGCGCTGCGCGCCAGCTGCCCGCCGCGGCCGGGCTTCATCTCCACGTTGTGGATGATCGAGCCGACCGGTATGTGGCGCAGCGACATGGCGTTGCCCGACTTGATGGGCGCGTCCGCGCCCGAGCGCACTTCGTCGCCCGCCTTGATGCCCTTGGGGGCCAGAATGTAGCGCCACTCGCCGTCCGGGTACTTGATGAGCGCAATATGGCTGGTGCGGTTCGGGTCGTACTCGAGCTGCGTGACGACGCCGGCGATACCGTCCTTGTCGCGCTTGAAATCGATGATGCGGTACTTCTGCCGCGTGCCGCCGCCGTGATGGCGCGTGGTGATGCGGCCGAAGTGGTTACGGCCGCCGGTCTTGCTCTGGTGCGCGGTGAGCGCCTCGCGCGGACCGCCCTTGTGGAGGTGCGAGCGGTCGATCTTCACCACCGCACGCTGACCGGGCGTTCTCGGCTTGTACTTGATGAGAGCCATGATGCGTTGCTTCCGTCAGGCCTTGGCGCGGGCTTCGTAATCGATCGTCTGACCGGCGGTGAGGCTCACGTAGGCTTTTTTCCAGTCCTGGGTGCGCCCGTGGGTGCGGCCGAAGCGGCGCGCCTTGCCGGGCTCGTTCACCACCTGCACCCCGGCTACCTTGACGTCGAACATCAGCTCGACCGCCTTGCGGATGTCGGTCTTGGTCGCGTCGCGGCGCACGCGGAAGGTGTACTGGTTGTGGTTCTGCATGGCGAGCGAGGTCTTCTCGGTCACATGCGGGGCGATGAGCACGCTCATCAGCTGTTCGCGGGTCATGCTCACTGCAGGCGCTCCTCGATCAGCTTCACCGCGCCCACCGTCATCAGCACCTTCTCGTAGGCGGCGAGCGACAGCGGGTTGAGCGCGGGCACTTCGATCACTTCTACGTGCGGCAGGTTGCGCGCCGCGAGCGCGAGCTTCTGGTCGGTCGCCTCCACCACGATCAGCACCGAGGGCAGCGACCAGGCCTTGAGCTGGCTGGCGAGCAGCCGGGTCTTCGGCTCCTCGAGCGGGATGCCGTCGGTGACCAGCAGCCGCTCGGTGCGCACCAGCTGCGCGAGCATCGAGCGCAGCGCGCCGCGATACATCTTGCGGTTCACCTTCTGCGCGAAATCGCGTGGCTTCGCGGCGAAGGTCCTGCCGCCGCCGACCCAGATCGGCGAGCGGCTCGAGCCCGAGCGCGCCTGGCCGGTGCCTTTCTGCGCCCAGGGCTTGCGGCCGCCGCCGCGGACCTCGGCACGCGATTTCTGCGCCTTGGTGCCGGCGCGACCGCTGGCGCGGTACGCGGTCAGCACCTGGTGCACCAGCGCCTCGTTGAACTTGCCGCCGAAGGTGGCTTCCGACACCTGCAGCGTGGACTCGCCGTTCACGGACTTGAGCTTCATAGGCTGTTACTTCTTGGCCGCCCTGGCCGGATCCTTCGACGAACCGGAGCCGGCCTTCAAGGGCGCCGTGGTCTTGCGCGCCGCGCGGCGCGCCGCCTTGAGCGAGGAGCGCACGATCACCTGGCCGCCTTCGGCGCCGGGGACCGCGCCGCGGATCAGCAGCAGGTTTCGCTCCAGGTCCACCTGCACCACGCGCAGGTTCTCGGTCGTCTGGCGCACGGCGCCCATATGGCCGGACATGCGCCGCCCCTTGAACACGCGGCCGGGAGTCTGGCGCTGGCCGATGGAGCCCGGCGCGCGGTGCGACAGCGAGTTGCCGTGGGAGGCCATGCCGCCGGCGAAGTTATGGCGCTTCATGGTGCCCGCGAAGCCCTTGCCGATCGTGGTGCCGGTGACGTCCACCTTCTCGCCTTCCTTGAAGAGATCGGCCTTGAGCTCACTGCCGGCCGTGAGCTCCGTCTTGTCAGCCCCCGCGAGGCGAAACTCCACCAGCGCGCGCCCGGGTGCGACGTTAGCGCGTGCGTAGTGGCCGTTCACGGCCTTGGAATAAAGCTGCGGCCGGCGCGCGCCGTAGGTCACCTGCACGGCGCGGTAGCCGTCCTTGTCCTGCACCTTCACCTGCGTGACCCGGTTCGGCAGAACCTCGATCACGGTGACGGGGACAGTTTCCCCGGCCTCGGTGAACACGCGCGTCATACCGGCCTTGCGGCCGACGAGCCCGATACCCATTGCGAAATCCTCTCAATCCCGCGCCGCATGCCTTCAGGGCAGAGGCGCATGGCCCATCGGCCATGGGCTAAGTCATTGAGACAACAGGAGATTTGCACAGCCTTTGAGGCCGTGCTGGTCTCGAGTGGTCTTGGAGCTTTCTAAGCCCAAAAGGGGCCTGCTCCAACCTCGCCCGATGCCGCTTGAGCGACCGGTCGTCCGGGGCTTCCCCGGGGGCCGAAAAGGGCGCGCAGTATAGGCGCGCAGGGCGCTTCGATCAACCCGGCGATGTGGCTTTCGAAGGCGTGCGGAGCCGCACTTAGTTCAACTTGATCTGCACATCCACGCCCGCCGGCAGCTCGAGCTTCATGAGGGCGTCCACGGTCTTGTCGGTGGGGTTCACGATGTCCATGAGGCGCTTGTGAGTGCGCAGCTCGAACTGGTCGCGCGCATCCTTGTCGGCGTGCGGGGAGACGAGCACGGTGAAGCGCTCCATCTTGGTCGGCAGCGGTACCGGCCCCTTCACGGTGGCGCCAGTGCGCTTGGCCGTTTCGACGATCTCCTTGGCGGAGCTGTCGATCAGGCGATGGTCGAACGCCTTCAGGCGGATACGGATGTTCTGATTAGCCATGGCCTGTACTCTCTCATTGGCCGAAATCGCCGCAGGCGATTTCGGCGGACATTACTTCGTGGGCCGCAGGCAAAAGGCGAGGCTCGACGCCCATTCGCTCTAATCCGGTCACCAGCCGAGCACTTCGTAGCAAGGCTGGCGCACGGGCTTTTGCCTGCTGCGCATCACTGAAGTGGCCTGCGGCCATTTCAGCGGACATCACTTCGCGGCCTCACTTCAGAATCTTCGTCACCACGCCGGCGCCGACGGTTTTGCCGCCCTCGCGGATCGCAAAGCGCAGCCCATCCTCCATGGCAATCGGGCTGATCAGCTCGATCGTCATCTTGATGTTGTCCCCGGGCATGACCATCTCCACCCCCGCCGGCAGCTCGATCGTCCCGGTCACATCCGTGGTGCGAAAGTAAAACTGCGGCCGATAGCCCTTGAAGAACGGCGTGTGCCGACCGCCCTCCTCCTTCGTCAGCACGTACACCTCGCACTCAAAGTGCGTGTGCGGCGTGATGCTGCCGGGTTTCGCCAGCACCTGGCCGCGCTCGACCTCCTCGCGCTTCGTCCCCCGCAGCAGTACCCCGACGTTGTCCCCCGCCTGCCCCTCATCGAGCAGCTTCCTGAACATCTCCACCCCGGTGCACACCGTCTTCACCGTGGCCTTCAGGCCCACAATCTCCACCTCATCGTTCACCTTGATGATCCCGCGCTCGATGCGCCCGGTAACCACCGTGCCGCGTCCGGAGATCGAAAACACATCCTCCACCGGCATCAAAAACGGCTTCTCCACCTCGCGCTTCGGTATCGGGATGTACTTGTCCATCTCCTCCACCAGCCTCACCACCGATGGCACCCCAATCTCGCTCTTGTCACCCTCAAGCGCCTTCAGCGCCGAACCAATGATGATCGGGGTCTTCTCGCCAGGAAACTTGTAGACAGTCAGTAACTCGCGTACCTCCATCTCCACCAGCTCCAGCAGCTCCTTGTCATCCACCATGTCGGCCTTGTTCATGAACACCACCATGTACGGCACCCCCACCTGGCGCGCCAACAGAATGTGCTCGCGCGTCTGCGGCATCGGCCCATCCGCCGCCGACACCACCAGAATCGCCCCATCCATCTGCGCCGCCCCGGTGATCATGTTCTTCACGTAGTCCGCATGCCCCGGACAGTCCACGTGCGCGTAGTGGCGATTCTTGCTCTGGTACTCCACGTGCGCCGTCGAAATGGTGATCCCGCGCGCCTTCTCCTCCGGCGCCTTGTCAATCTGGTCATACGCCACGAAAGTGCCCCCGTACGTCTCGGCCATCACCTTCGTCAGCGCCGCCGTCAACGTCGTCTTCCCATGATCCACGTGACCAATCGTCCCCACATTAACGTGCGGCTTGTTGCGCTCGAATTTCTCTTTGGACATGGCGTATTCCTCGAACCTGATCCTGCTGCGTTACTTCTTGATGATCCCGTCGGCGATGTTCGGCGGCACTTCGACGTACTTGGCGAATTCCATGGTGAAGGTCGCGCGCCCCTGGCTCATCGAGCGCACGGTGGTCGCGTAGCCGAACATCTCCGACAGCGGCACGTCGGCGGTAATAGCCTTGCCCGCGGGCGACTCCTCCATACCGGTAATCTGGCCGCGGCGGCGGTTGAGGTCCCCGATCACGTCCCCGGAGTACTCCTCCGGCGTCACCACTTCCACCTTCATGATGGGCTCGAGCAGCACGGGTTTCGCTCGCTTGAAGCCTTCCTTGAAACCCATGGAGCCGGCGATCTTGAAGGCCATTTCGTTCGAGTCAACGTCGTGATAGGAGCCGTCAAAGAGGGTTACCTTCACGTCCACCACCGGGTAGCCGGCGATGACGCCGGTCTCAACGGCTTCCCTGATGCCTTTGTCCACCGCCGGCACGTACTCGCGCGGCACCGCGCCGCCGACCACGCCGTTGATGAACTCGTAGCCCTTGCCCTGCTCGTTGGGCTCGAGCTTCAACCACACGTGACCGTACTGGCCACGCCCGCCCGACTGGCGAATGAACTTGCCCTCGCTCTCGACCTTGCCGCGGATGGTCTCGCGGTAGGCGACCTGCGGCTTACCGACGTTCGCCTCGACGTTGAATTCGCGCTTCATCCGGTCGACGATGATTTCCAGGTGCAGCTCGCCCATGCCCGAGATGATCGTCTGCGACGACTCCTGGTCGGTGTGCACGCGGAACGAGGGGTCTTCCTTGGCGAGGCGCTGCAGTGCGAGGCCCATCTTCTCCTGGTCCGCCTTGGTCTTCGGCTCCACCGCCACCGAGATGACGGGCGCCGGGAATTCCATCTTCTCGAGCGTTATGACCTTCTCGAGATCGCACAGCGTGTCGCCGGTGATAACGTCCTTCAGGCCCACCGCCGCGGCGATGTCACCGGCGAGCACTTCCTTGATCTCGGTACGCTCGCTGGCGTGCATCTGCAATAAGCGCCCGATGCGCTCCTTGCGATCCTTGGTCGGCGCGAACACCGTGTCGCCGGAGTTGAGCACGCCGGAGTAGACGCGGAAGAAGGTGAGGTTGCCGACGAACGGGTCATTCAGGATCTTGAAGGCGAGCGCGGCGAACGGCTCGTCGTCGCTCGCCCTGCGGGTGGCCGGCTGGCCGCGGTCGTCGACGCCCTTGACGGGAGGCATGTCGACCGGCGCGGGCATGAATTCGATGATTGCATCGAGCAGCGCCTGCACACCCTTGTTCTTGAAGGCCGAGCCGCACATCGCCAGCACGATCTCGTTGCGGATCGAGCGCTCGCGCAGCCCCTGACGGATCTGCGCGTCGGTGAGCTGCTCGTGCTCCAGGTACTTGTGCGTGAGCGTCTCGTTGGCCTCGGCCGCGGCCTCGATCATCTTGGCGCGATACTCCTCGGCCTGTGCCTGCAGGCTCGCCGGGATCTCGCGGTACTCGAACTTCATCCCCTGGGTCGCCATGTCCCAGTAGATCGCCTTCATGCGGATGAGGTCGACCACGCCCTCGAAGTCCTCCTCCGCGCCGATCGGCAACTGGATGGCGACCGGATTGGCACGCAGCCGCGCGCGGATCATCTCGACCACGCGCAGGAAGTTGGCGCCGGCACGGTCCATCTTGTTGACGAAGCAGATGCGCGGCACCGCGTACTTGTTCATCTGCCGCCACACCGTCTCCGACTGCGGCTGCACCCCGGCGACCGAGTCAAACAGCGCGACCGCGCTATCGAGCACGCGCAGGCTGCGCTCCACCTCGATGGTGAAGTCGACGTGTCCCGGGGTGTCGAGAATGTTGATGCGGTGCTCAGGGAAGCTGTTATCCATCCCCTTCCAGAAACAGGTGGTAGCCGCGGCGGTGATGGTGATGCCGCGCTCCTGCTCCTGTTCCATGTAGTCCATGACGGCGGCGCCGTCGTGAACCTCGCCGATCTTGTGCGACACGCCGGTATAGAAAAGGATGCGCTCGGTCGTGGTGGTCTTGCCCGCGTCGATGTGCGCGGAAATGCCGATGTTCCGATAGCGCTCGATGGGCGTCGCGCGTGCCACGTGAGTATCCTTGCGGCTTTACCAGCGGTAGTGGGCGAAGGCCTTGTTGGCCTCCGCCATGCGGTGCGTGTCCTCACGCTTCCTGACGGCGGCGCCGCGGTTCTCGGAAGCATCCATCAGCTCGTGCGCCAGGCGGAACGCCATGGATTTCTCGCTGCGATCGCGCGCGGCCTCGATCACCCAGCGCATGGCTAGGGTCTGACGGCGCGTGGCGCGCACCTCGACCGGCACCTGGTAGGTGGCGCCGCCGACGCGGCGCGACTTGACCTCGACGACCGGCTTGACGTTGTCGAGCGCGGTCGACAGCACCTCGATCGCCTCGCCGCCCTGCTTGCCGGTCTTCTCGGCGATGCGGTCGAGCGCGCCGTAGATGATGCGTTCGGCGGCGGACTTCTTGCCGTTCTTCATGACCACGTTCATGAACTTGGCCAGCATCTCGTTGTTGAACTTCGGGTCCGGCAGGATGGTGCGGACCGGTGCCTGGGCGCGACGCGACATGGAGCTACCCCCTTACTTCTTGGGCCGCTTGGCGCCGTACTTCGAGCGGCCCTGGCGGCGCTCGCCGACGCCGGCGCAATCGAGCGTGCCGCGCACGGTGTGGTAACGCACACCCGGCAGATCCTTGACGCGGCCGCCGCGGATCAGCACCACCGAGTGCTCCTGCAGATTGTGGCCCTCGCCACCGATGTAGCTGGTGACCTCGTAGCCGTTGGTGAGGCGCACGCGGCACACCTTGCGCAGCGCCGAGTTGGGCTTCTTGGGCGTTGTGGTATAGACGCGCGTGCAGACCCCGCGCTTCTGCGGTGACGCGCCGAGCGCCGGCACCTTGGTTTTCTCCGCCTTGGTCCGGCGCGGTTGCCGAATCAGCTGACCCGTGGTCGCCATCGTTATCTCGACTCCTGGCACGATTAAAAGCGACCCTCGCAAGAAACACCGGGCCGCCTTCTTGAGGCGGCCCGGTACTCGTAAGTCGCTGTTTCCGGGGCGGCATGTGCTAAGGGCCGTCCCGACAAAGGCGGGCGATTCTAGGTACGGGCCGGTGGGGTGTCAACCAGCCGGGGATCGCACCACCTTAGCGTCCCGGACGATTGATTTGCCACTGGGGCGCATTAGGATATGCGCCCCGGGCCAGGGGGTGCCTCCGGGGCCTCCTGCAGCCCTCCAATTAGGGAAGCGGTGCGCAATCCGTCGTTCGCGAGCTGCCTGGTGGGTACGGGCCTGCTGCTGCCCGCCGGTGCCCGGCTCACCCCCGGTAACGGCTCGCCGCTCGACACCGCCGCGTACGCCGCCAAGCGCTCGGGCCGCAACCGGGTGCAGCTCGCCGTGGCGCTCGCGGCGGCCTGACGCCAATGGACATCCGCCCGGCCACCGCCGCCGACGTACCCCAGCTGCTGACGCTGGTGCGCCGTTACTGGGAGTTCGAGGGCATCGGCGGCTTTTCTGCGCTGCGCATCGAGCTGGTGCTGCAGGAGCTGCTGGCCGCTGCGGCGCCAGGCGCGATCTTCGTGGCGGACGAGCAGGGCATGCTGCTCGGCTATCTGGCGGTGGTGCTGGTGATGAGCATCGAGCACCAGGGGCTGATGGGCGAGATCGACGAATTCTTCGTGCTCCCCGAGGCGCGCTCGCGCCGCACGGGCACGCGGCTGCTCGCCGCCGCCGAAGCGGCACTCACGCGCCGCGGCTGCGTCAGGTTGCAATTGCAGCTCGGCGCGGCCAATGCGCGGGCGCGCGACTTCTATCAGCGCCGCGGCTACGGGGCGCGCGCCGGCTACGAGCTGCTGGATAAGGCGTTGCGGTGAGAGCTGCGGGCGCGCAACCCATTCGCTCTGTCTCACGCGGTGGCGCAGCGCGGCGCGCGGCGGTTCATACTGGCGGCACAACACCACCGCAGCGGGGAGTCTTATGTCCGCCGATCGGGTTCGCCTGCGCACTGGATCGATGGTCGCCGCGCTGGTCGTCACCTCCGTGGCCGCGGGCAGCGCCTGGGCCGACCGCTACAGCGATGCGGTCGCGCACTCCGGCCGCCCGGCAAGCGACATTCAGCGCGACACCCTCGATCACCCGGCGGAAGTGCTGCGACTCGCTGGCATCCGTCCCGGCATGGAGGTCGCCGACTTCCTCGCGGCAGACGGCTACTACAGCGAGCTCCTCAGCTACATCGTCGGCCCGCGGGGCCACGTGTACCTGCTCAACAACGAGGCCTACGACAAGTGGAGCGACAACCAGTGGCAGGGGCGCCTGATCGGCGGGCGGCTGCCGAACGTCGACCATCACACGGTGGTGGTCGAGCATCTCGGACTGCCGGCGCGCTCGCTCGATGCGATCCTGCTGATCAAGGTGTACCACGATCTCTACTGGCAAGCCGACAAGGGCCCGTGGCCGAAGATCGATCCGGACACGGCACTCACCGAGATCGCGCGCGTCGTGCGGCCGGGCGGCATCCTGCTGCTGGTCGATCACTCCGCCAGGCCCGGCACGGGTACCGCGGACGCCGGCCGCCTGCACCGCATCGATGAGCAGTACGCGCGGCGCGACTTCGAGAAGCATGGCTTCATCTTCGTGCGCTCGAGCGACCTGCTGCGCCGTCCCGACGATCAGCGCGACCTCATCACCTATAAAGGAGAGATGGTGGGGAAGACCGACCGGTTCGTGATGGTGTTTCGCAGAGCCAGAGCCAGGAAATGACTGCACGCGCCCGCCTCAGGTGCACTCGCCCGCGTGGACGACCCCTTCGATCTCGAGCGTTTCGTGCAGGCACAGCAGGCCGTTTATGCCGCGGTGTGCGCGGAGCTGCGCGTGGGGGCCAAGCGCAGCCACTGGATGTGGTTCATCTTCCCGCAGCTGCGGGGGCTCGGCTCCAGCCCGAGCGCACAACACTACGGCCTCGCCTCGCTAGCGGAAGCGCGCGCCTATCTCGATCACCCGGTACTGGGCGCGCGTCTGCGCGAGTGCACGCGGCGCCTGCTCGTCCTCGAGGGCCGCAGCGCGGCCGAGATCTTCGGCTACCCCGATGACCTGAAGTTGCGCTCGTGCCTGACGTTGTTCGAGCGCGCCTCGCCGCAGGAACAGCTCTTCAGCGAGGCGCTCAGGAAATACTGCCGCGGCAAGCCCGATCTGCGGACGCTCGAGCTGCTCAGGTCTTCGGCTTGCGGAACTTCAGGATGAACTGATCCGTGTGCCCCTGTATCGGGGGCTCGAACACCTTGCCGGTGTGCGGATCGTTCTTGTTACGCAGGATCTTGCTCTCGCCGACCAGCTCGAAGCCCGCGGCCTTCACTTCGGACTTGACCGTCGCCTCGTCGATACGATGGAGCGTGTTGGTATCGCGCGTCCCGGAGCCGGCCGCGGCGGCGTGGTCCAGCACGAAGTAGATGCCCCCGGGCTTGAGCGCATCGAACACCGCCTTGTTGAGGGTCGACACCTGCACGTCGGGGATGTTGTGGAAGTCGTGATAGTTCTGCGTAGTCCACACGAGGTCGGTGTCCGCCGGAAGCTTGAGCTCGGCGACCTTCCCGAACGTCGGGTGCACGTTGCTGTAATGCGGATCGGCGGCGATCGCCTGCACCGCGGGCGGCGGCGCATCGGGCTTCGGCGGCGAGGACAGGGTGTACACCTTGCCGTTTTGCCCGACGACCGCGCTCAGCAGACGGGTGTAGTAGCCCTTACCCGGTGCGAGCTCCACGACCTGATCGCCGGGCTTCACGCCCGCGAAGGCCAGCGTCTCGGCCGGCTTGCGGTTGGCGTCGCGCTCGGTATCGGCGGCAGGCCGCGCGGTATCGGCGACTGCGGCGGTGACGTAGGCGGGGAGGCCGCCGCACCCGGCGGCGTCGGCAGTAGTGGCCAGGCCCAGGGCCGCGAGCGCCGCGCCGGCGAAAATCGTTGATCGATCCACGAAGGTCTCCTTGAGGAAGAGCTCGCGCGCTCGTTCGGGGCGCGTCACTTTAGCAGGAGCCTAAGCCGCGACCACTATCGCTCTGGCGCGTCCCGGCGGCGTCGTGTCGCGAAACGCGAGCCGCGGAGCCCGAGTTCCCAGGTTTCCGAGACCACGTCTTGCCCGAAGCTGTGGCGCGGCTCGCTCGAGGTGAGCTCGAAGCCCGCTTCCTGGTAGAGGTGGCGCGCCGCCGCGAGGTTGGCGTGGGTCCAGAGCACGAGCCGCCGGTATGCGGCCGCACGCGCGAAGCCGACGCATTCCCTCAGCAGGCGCCGGCCGAGGCCCAGACCCCGCGCCTCCGGCTCCACCAGCAACAGGCGCAGCCGCGCCGCGCCGCCCTCGCCGGCGACCAGGAATACGCAGCCGAGCCGCCGCCCGTGCGCTTCGGCGATCCAGCAGCGTTCGCGCACGGGGTCGAGTTTGCTGATGAACTCGGCCGTGATGCCGGCCACCAGCGCCTCGAACGCCTCGTTCCAGCCGTACTCGGCGGCATACAGCGCCCCGTGCCGCTCCACCACCCATCCCATGTCCCCGGGCCGGTGGCCGCGCAGGCTGAGCTCGGCCGCCGTGGTCCTGGGATCGAACGCCAGACGAATGCTGCTCATGGCGGCGAGCAGCGTCTCGCGGCGCGCGGCATCGAGCGGCGCCAGCAGTGTGCGCACCTGCTGCTGCGCACGCCGCTCAAGAGGCGCGAGTACGCGCTGCCCGAGCGGCGTCAGGCGCAGGTGCTGCCGGCGCGCATCGGCGCTCGCGGCGGATCGTGCGAGCAGCCTTTTCGCGGCGAAACCCTTGAGGATGCGGCTGAGATAGCCGCGATCGAGTGCCAGCCCTTGCGCGAGCTCGGCGGCGGTGACGCCCGGGCGGTGTGCGATCTCGTACAGCACGCGCACCTGGGTGAGCGACCAGGGGCTGTCGAGCAGCCCGCGCGACAGCAGGCCCAAGCGCTGCGTGTAGTCGCGGTTGAAGGCACGTACCTGCTCGATCTGCTCTCGGGAGAACACCGCAGCACCTGCGCTTTGCGCCCACAAGGTGCGCAGGCACGACTGTTGCGCAATCAGTTGCCTGAGTCAACTAATTGCCCGGCGGGGCGCGCCCTGTGCGTAGCCGGCGGCCGCGGCCGCCGGGCGTCACGGAGAACTCCCGGCTTCTGTGGCAGAATCCGCCGCACCTCGAGCCGCCCCCATCCCGCAGGAACGTACCCGCATGACACCCCTCTTCCGCACGGCACTTGCCGTTTGCCTCGCCGCTCTGCTGCTCGCCCCTGCCGCCTTCGGTGCGACCAGGTCCGAGGAGCCGAGCGCGGCGATTTCGCACGAGGCGGAGAACACAGTCGTGAAGGTGTTCTCCACCATGCGCCGCCCGGACCTGTCGCGCCCGTGGGGCAAGGCTGCTCCGATCGAGGCCAGCGGCTCGGGCGTCATCATCGAGGGCAAACGCATCCTCACCAACGCCCACGTGGTGGCCTATGCCAGCCAGGTGCAGGTGCAGGCCAACCAGGCTGGCGACAAGATGGCGGCGAGCGTCGAGGCCATCGGCGTCGGCATCGACCTGGCGGTGCTGAAGCTCGAAGACGAGTCGTTCTTCAAAGACCGGCCGACGCTGCCGCGCGCCAGCGCGCTGCCGCAAATCAAGGAACCGGTACTGGTCTACGGCTTTCCGGTCGGCGGCACCACGCTGTCGATCACCCGCGGTATCGTGTCGCGCATCGAGTTCGTGCCGTACAACATCCCGGTCTCGGCGCTGCGCGTGCAGATCGACGCCGCCCTCAACCCGGGCAACAGCGGCGGGCCGGCGCTCGCCGGTAACAAGATGATCGGCCTCGCCTTCAGTCACCTGCAGAACTCCGAAAACATCGGCTACATCATCCCCAACGAAGAGGTGGAGCTGTTCCTCAAGAGCATCGACAGCAGCGGCCACTATGCCGGCAAGCCCGGCATGTACGACGAGTTGCAGACGCTGGAGAACCCGGCGTTGCGCGGCTTCCTCAAGGTCGACAACTCGGTGCGCGGCATGGTGGTGCACCGTCCGGACCAGGAGATCCCCGGCTATCCGCTGAAGCAATGGGACGTGATCACGCGCATCGACGACAGCCCGATCGACGATGAGGGCATGGTCGGTATCCGCGATGGCCTGCGGCTGAACTTTGCCTATCTGATCCAGAAGAACGTCCGCGACGGCAACGTCGCGCTCACCGTGGTGCGTAACGGCAGGAGCCAGCAGATCCAGATGCCCGTGCCCCCGCAGCGACCGCTGCTCATCGACACGCTGCGCGGCAGCTATCCCTCCTACTTCATCGTGGGTCCGCTGGTATTCGAGCGCGCCACGCTCGAGGCGCTGCAGCTGGTGCGCAGCCGCGGCCAGGCGGTCATCGGCAGCCCGCTGGTGGCGCGGCTCGGCGACCGGCCGGATGCGGAGCGCGACGAGCTGGTGATCATCCCCGCGCCGCTGTTTCCGCACACGCTGTCGAAGGGCTACTCGGATCCCACCGGCTCGGTGCTGAAATCCATCAACGGCACGCCAATCCGCAGCCTCGCGCACCTGGTCGCACTGCTGCGCGACCTCAAGGACGAATTCGTCGCTCTCGACTTCGACAATCGCGCCAGCGAGGCCATGGTATTTCCGCGCAAGGAGCTGGTCGCCTCCACCGAAACGATCCTCGCCGACAACGGCGTGCGCGCCCAGGGCTCGCCGGACATGATGAAGATCTGGGAACAGAAATAGCCTGGGGACACAGCGATGCGCAAGCAAACGCACCGCCCGCTTGCCGCGATCCTCCTCGGCGGAATGATTGCCGCCACGATCGACATCGGCGCCGCCTGCCTGATCAACGACCGCGGCGTGCCATTCATACTGCACACCATCGCCGGCGGGATCCTGGGGCCGCGGACCTACTCCGGTGGCAGCGCGACCGCGCTGCTGGGCCTGACGCTGCAGGAGCTCATGGGCATTTTGATCGCCGCAATCTACGTCGGCGCTGCGCGGCTGCTGCCGCTGCTGGTGCGGCACTGGGTGGCCGCGGGCCTGCTGTACGGCGTCGTGATCTTCTTCGTGATGAACTACCTCGTGGTGCCGCTCTCGGCCTGGAAGCACCAGGCGCATTTATCGGCGCCGAAGTTCATGCTCAACATGGCGGCCATGCTGCTGTTCGGGGTGATCGTGGCCTACTGCGCGCGCCGCCGCAGCGCGGCGTGAGCGTACCGGTCAGCGCGCCAGCAACCCCTGCAGGCGACGCTTCACCTCCGGCCATTGCGCCGCGATGATCGAATAGCGCGCGGAGTCGCGTGGCAGCAGATCTACGCCTAAGCGGTGCGAGCGCAGCACCCCTTCGAACTGCGCGCCGATGCGGCCGAGCGCCGCGCGCGAGCGCTCGTTGCGCACGTCGGTGTGAAAGCACACGCGCTGCACGGCCCAGGTCTCGAACGCGTGCGTGAGCATCAGGAGTTTGCTCTCGGTGTTGGCTGCGGTGCGCAGGGCGTCGGCCGCAAGCCAGGTGTAGCCGATCTCGCAAGTGTCGGGGCCCGCCCGGGCAGCCCGCGGATGACCCGCCGGCCACGCCCAGCGTTCGATGTCGAAGAAGCGCGTCGAACCGATCACCGCAGCGTCGGCCAGCCGCCGGGTGGCGAAGGCCAGCGCGGTGCCGGCGGCGCGCCACTCGAGGGCCTTGTCCACGTAGTGCCCCATGTCCACGGCGCTAACCGGCACGGCGCTCCAGCGATAGAGCGCCGGGTCGCGCCCGGCGGCGGCGACCAGTGCCGGGATGTGTGTGTGCGCGAGCGGCTCGAGCCGCAGGTGCGCGCCGCTCAGAACGACGTCCTCGATCGTCACCCTCGCTGCAGCCCCATCAGGTTGCGGCGGCGGACGCAGGCCGGCGAGCGCTCAGTCGCCGCCCCGTTTCCGCCCGCAGGCTCGAAGCGAGCGCCTCAGCTGGCGGCGCTCTCCGACGACTCCTCGCCGACGCTGGTCTCTTCCGTATCCGGCAGCCCGCCGCCCACGTCCATGAAGCTGCGCCGCTCGCTGCCCTCCATCTTCTTGCGGCGCGAGGCGTGCGCAGCGAAGCCGGTGCCCGCCGGGATGAGCCGGCCGACGATGACGTTCTCCTTCAGACCGCGCAGGTCATCCTTCAGTCCGCGCACCGCGGCTTCCGTCAGCACGCGCGTGGTTTCCTGGAAGGAGGCCGCGGAGATGAACGACTCGGTAGCGAGCGAGGCCTTGGTGATGCCGAGCAGCACCGGCTGCAGCCGCGCGGCCTTCTTGCCGTCGGTCTGCGCGCGGTCGTTGATGTCGAGCGCCCGCGAGCGATCGAGCTGCTCGCCGCGCAACAGCGCGGTCTCGCCTGCCTCCTGCACCTCGGTCTTGCGCAGCATCTGGCGGATGATGACCTCGATGTGCTTGTCGTTGATCTTCACGCCCTGCAGACGGTAGACGTCCTGGATCTCGCGCACCAGGTAGTTCGCCAGCGCCTCGACGCCCTGCAGCCGCAGGATATCGTGCGGGTTGGGCTCGCCGTCGGCGATCACTTCGCCGCGCTCCACGGTCTCGCCTTCAAACACGTTGAGCTGGCGCCACTTCGGAATCAGCTCCTCGTACTTCTCACCGTCGTCAGAGGTGATGATCAGCCGCCGCTTGCCCTTGGTCTCCTTGCCGAAGCTCACGGTGCCCGACTTCTCGGCGAGGATCGCCGGATCCTTGGGCTTACGCGCCTCGAACAGGTCGGCCACACGCGGCAGTCCGCCGGTGATGTCGCGCGTCTTCGATGACTCCTGCGGGATGCGGGCGATGACGTCACCGACCGACACGCGCGCGCCGTCCTCGAGCGATACCAGCGCGCCCGGCGGCAGGGTGTACACGGCGGGGATCTCGGTGTTGGCGAAGGTGACCTCCTTGCCCTTGCCGTTCACCAGCTTGATAGTGGCGCGCAGGTCCTTGCCGCCGCGCTGCTTGGTATCGAGCACCACGGTGCTGGAGAGGCCGGTGACCTCGTCCACCTGCGAGGTGACGGTGAGGCCGTCGACGAAGTCCTGGAACTTCACGAAGCCGGCGACCTCGGTCACCACCGGGTGGGTGTGCGGATCCCAGGTGGCTACCACCTGGCCGGCGCCTACCGTGGCGCCTTCCTTGACGCTGATCATCGCGCCATAGGGGATCTTGTAGCGCTCGCGCTCGCGGCCGAAATCATCGACCACGCCGATCTCGCCGGAGCGCGACACCGCCACCAGGTGTCCCTTCTCGTGCTGCACCGTCTTCACATGGTGGAAGCGGATCACGCCCTTGTTGCGCACCTCGACGCTCGAAGCCGCGGCCGCCCGCGAGGCGGCGCCGCCGATGTGGAAGGTGCGCATGGTGAGCTGCGTGCCCGGCTCGCCGATCGACTGCGCGGCGATGACCCCGACGGCCTCGCCGATGGAGATCGGTCGGCCACGCGCCAGGTCACGTCCGTAGCAGTGCGAGCACACGCCATAGCGCGTCTGGCAGGTGATGGGCGAGCGGACCTTGATCTGGTCGACGCCCTCGGTCTCCAGCAGCCGTACCATCTTTTCCTCGAGCAGCGTGCCGGTGGGGATGAGCACCTCCTTGGTGCCCGGCTTGATGATGTCCTCCGCCAGCACGCGTCCCAGCACGCGCTCGCCGAGCGCCTCGACGACGTCGCCGCCCTCGACGAGCGGCGCCATCATCAGCCCATTGACCGTGCCGCAATCGTCCTCGGTCACCACCAGGTCCTGCGCCACGTCCACCAGGCGGCGGGTGAGATAGCCGGAGTTCGCGGTCTTCAGCGCCGTGTCGGCGAGTCCCTTGCGGGCGCCGTGCGTGGAGATGAAGTACTGCAGGACGTTGAGCCCCTCGCGGAAGTTCGCGGTAATCGGCGTCTCGATGATCGAGCCGTCGGGCTTGGCCATCAGGCCGCGCATGCCGGCGAGCTGGCGGATCTGCGCCGCGGAACCGCGGGCGCCGGAGTCGGCCATCATGAAGATCGAGTTGAACGACTTCTGCTTGTGGCGCGCGCCGCGCGAATCGGTAGCCTCCTCGGTGCCGAGCTTCTCCATCATGGCCTTCGCCACCTGGTCGTTGGCACGCGACCAGATGTCGACCACCTTGTTGTAGCGTTCGCCGTTGGTGACCAGACCCGAGGCGTACTGATCCTGGATCTCCTTCACCTCGTTGTCGGCGGAGGTGACGATGCGGGTCTTCTGCTCCGGAATGACGATGTCGTCGATGCCGAACGAGACCCCGGCGCGGGTCGCGTAGTGGAAGCCGGTGTACATCAGCTGGTCGGCGAACACCACGGTCTCCTTCAGACCGAGTGCGCGGTAGCAGGCGTTGATGGTGGCGGAGATCGCCTTCTTGGTCATGTCCTGGTTGATGAGATCGAAGGACAGACCCCGCGGCAGAATCTCGAACAGCAGCGCGCGACCGACGGTCGTGTCGACCACGCGGATGCGCTCGGTGAGCGTGCCGCCCTCGCCGCGCACCGACTCCTTCAGGCGCACCTTGCACTTGGCCTGCAGGTCGACGCCGCGGCTCTCGTAAGCGCGGTGCACCTCGGCCACGTCGGCGAAGAACATGCCTTCGCCCCTGGCGCCGATGCGCTCGCGCGTCATGTAATACAGCCCGAGCACCACGTCCTGCGACGGCACGATGATCGGGTCGCCGTTGGCGGGCGAGAGGATGTTGTTGGACGACATCATCAGCGCGCGCGCTTCCAACTGCGCTTCGAGCGACAGCGGCACGTGCACGGCCATCTGGTCGCCGTCGAAGTCGGCGTTGAACGCGGTACACACCAGCGGATGCAGCTGGATGGCCTTGCCTTCGACCAGCAGCGGCTCGAACGCCTGGATTCCCAGGCGGTGCAGCGTCGGCGCGCGGTTCAGCAGCACCGGATGCTCGCGGATCACCTCTTCGAGGATGTCCCACACCTCCGGTCCCTCGCGCTCCACCAGACGCTTGGCGGCCTTGATGGTGGAGGCTTCGCCGCGCAGCTGCAGCTTCTGGAAGATGAACGGCTTGAACAGCTCGAGCGCCATCTTCTTCGGCAGTCCGCACTGGTGCAGCCGCAGCTGCGGGCCGACCACGATGACCGAGCGGCCCGAGTAGTCGACGCGCTTGCCCAGCAGGTTCTGGCGGAAGCGGCCCTGCTTGCCCTTGATCATGTCGGCAAGCGACTTGAGCGGGCGCTTGTTGGTGCCGGTGATGGCGCGACCGCGGCGACCGTTGTCGAGCAGTGCATCCACCGCTTCCTGCAGCATGCGCTTCTCGTTGCGCACGATGATGTCGGGTGCATTGAGCTCGAGCAGCCGGCGCAGGCGGTTGTTGCGGTTGATGACGCGGCGATACAGGTCGTTCAGGTCGGAGGTGGCAAAACGCCCGCCATCGAGCGGCACCAGCGGCCGCAGGTCCGGCGGCAGCACCGGCAACACCGTCATCACCATCCACTCGGGCTTGTTGCCCGACTCGATGAACGACTCGATCAGCTTCAGCCGCTTCGACAGGCGCTTCAGCTTGGTCTCGGACGAGGTGCCGGCCATCTCCTCGCGCACCTTGGCGATCTCGGCATTAAGATCGATGGTCCGCATCAGCTCGTACACGGCCTCCGCGCCCATGCGGGCGTCGAACTCGTCACCGTGCTCCTCGATGGCCTCGAGGTACATCTCGTCGGTCAGCAGCTGGCCACGCTGCATGGGCGTCATACCCGGATCGATGACCACGAACGCCTCGAAGTACAGCACGCGCTCGATCTCGCGCAGTGTCATGTCGAGCATCAAGCCGATACGCGACGGCAGCGACTTCAGGAACCAGATGTGCGCGGTGGGGCTGGCGAGCTCGATGTGTCCCATGCGCTCGCGGCGCACCTTGGACTGCGTCACCTCGACGCCGCACTTCTCGCACACCACGCCGCGGTGCTTCAGGCGCTTGTACTTGCCGCACAGGCACTCGTAGTCCTTCACCGGACCGAAGATCTTGGCGCAGAACAGGCCGTCGCGCTCCGGCTTGAAGGTGCGGTAATTGATGGTCTCGGGCTTCTTCACCTCGCCGTATGACCAGGCGCGGATCATCTCCGGCGATGCCAGTCCGATCTTGATCGAATCGAAGTGCTCGACCGGAGCGTGCTGCCTGAAAAGCTTGAGTAAGTCTTTCATGAGTTAATCCTGCTCCAGTTCCATGTTGATGCCCAGCGAGCGGATCTCCTTCACCAGGACGTTGAAGGACTCCGGCATGCCGGCATCCATCTGATGGTTGCCGTCGACGATGTTCTTGTACATCTTGGTGCGGCCGTTCACGTCATCGGACTTCACGGTCAGCATCTCCTGCA
>Ga0210394_10003617_pt1 | contig 19059 bp, 33 predicted proteins | sample IncBWC12MmetaG_FD_160121 | JGI IMG/M metagenome (GOLD analysis project Ga0210394, IMG submission 160121) | Forest soil microbial communities from Barre Woods Harvard Forest LTER site, Petersham, Massachusetts, United States - Inc-BW-C-12-M | ecosystem: Environmental > Terrestrial > Soil >...
GCAGATCCTGCGACCTGCGGATATAGAGTTTCGAGCACGAAGGCAGTGGATTTCGCCGCGAACCGCGATCGGATATCCGATTGAATGGACGGTGCGTTTAGGATCACGGGAAATCGAACTCAAGCCCCTGCTCGACGATCAGGAGAATGATACGCGTCTGTCCACCGGCGCGATTTATTGGGAGGGCGCGGTCAGTGCTTATGAGCGGCGCCGCCTGATCGGGCGCGGCTATCTAGAATTGACGGGATACGGCGAACGCCTGCACCTAAGATGAGACCGATGCCTCGCCGGTTGGCCCCGTCTCGTGCAGCACACGGTGCACCTGCTGAATGCACGCTGAGCCCTCGCCGACGGCCGCAGCGACGCGCTTGACGCTGCCGCAGCGCACGTCGCCGACTGCAAATATCCCGGGAACATTGGTCTCGAAGAACTCGGGTTGGCGCCTGACCCATTTTTTTGCCGCCAGATCCTCGCTGCGCAATTCAGAGCCGGTGCGCACGAACCCTTTGTCGTTGAGCGCGATACAGGAACCCAGCCAACCCGTGCAGGGCAGCGCGCCGGTCATGAGAAAGACGTGACCAATATCATGAATCTCGGTCATCTTGTCGGGGCCGGTACTCAAAGTCACTCGGGCGAGTTGATCGTCACCTTCCAATGCCGTGATCTCGGTACACAACCGCAGGTTGATGTTCGGCGTATCGGCGATGCGGCGGATGAGGTATTGCGACATGCTGTCCGCCAGCCCTTTGGAGCGCACGAGCAGGTGCACCCGGCGGCAGGTGCCGGCAAGGAATACGGCAGCCTGCCCGGCGGAATTGCCGCCGCCGACTACAATCACCTCTGCGTTCCCGCAGCGCCGCGCCTCGGTGGCAGTTGCCGCATAATAAATCCCGGCACCCAAAAACCGCGACGCATTCTCCAAGCTGAGCTGGCGATAGTCTGCGCCGGTTGCGATGATGATCGTCCGCGCGCGCACGCGGTGCCCATTCCCCATCTCGATCGCATAGGGCCGCGCATCGCACTGCATGTGCAGCGCCGAATAGGCAGTCCTGATTTCAGCGCCGAACTTTTGCGCCTGAATCAGAGCCCGCGACGCCAGCGCCAGACCGGAAATCCCGGTCGGAAATCCCAGATAGTTCTCGATCTTCGAACTTGATCCGGCCTGCCCGCCCGGCGTGCCCGTTTCCAGTACCAGCGCATCGAGTCCCTCGGAGGCGGCGTACACGCCGGCGGCGAGGCCAGCCGGCCCCGCGCCGACCACGATCACATCGCGGATGCGCACGTCATCGATCTCCTGGTTCATCCCTAAACAGGCAGCCACTTCCTCGTTGCTGGGATTCTTGAGCACCAGCGAGGCACGGCACACCACCACCGGAATGTCCTCGCGCTTGACGTGAAAGCGTTCCAGAAGATCGCGAACTGAAGCGTCGCTATCCACGTCGAGATTGACGAAGGGATAGGTATTGCGAGTGAGGAACTGCTGCAGCCGCAGCGTGCCCGCGGAGTGCGAAGAACCCAGCAATACGACATCGCTGCTCTGGGACGTGATGAGACTTACGCGACGCAGGATAAAGGCGCGCATGAAAAGTTCGCTCAGCTCCGAGTCGGTCTGAACGATGTCCTGCAGTTGCACCTCCTCGATGATCAGGACTTCGCCGTCGTCGCGCACCCGCAAGCGAACGACGCCGCCGATGCCGCGCAGTGTGCCCACGTCTCCGGAAAAGCTGCCCGGCCTGTGCACGGTGACCAGCGTCTCCCCGCTCAAGGTGGGCTGCAGCACCTCGATGCTGCCCGACAGCACGACAAACATGCGAACCCGGTCGCCGGGCTCCGCCAGCACCTCACCCTTTTTTATCGCGGTTTTACGACCGTGCGCGCCAAGGCGCGCAATTTGCACCGCGGTCAGTTGCGGAAACATCTGCGCGCTGCGCCCGGCATACGGCGATTGCGCGATTGTCCCTTCGAGCGGCGTAGCCATTTCTACTTGTTGACGTTTAGGAATGGAATCGGTGCCCCCGCATAGATTGCGCTCGGCAGCTGTCCATTCCACTTCTCGGCCTTGGTTTGCTCCACCTGAATGCGCCGCAGTTCCAATACATTGGGCCCGGAGGTAAGCGCCGCATTCTGGATCTTGAGGGCTTCGGCTTGTGCTTGGGCATTCTTCAGCGTGGCGTAGGCGTCGCCATCGGCGGTGGCCCTGACCGCGGCCGCCTCGGCTTCGGCAATCGCTACCTTCTGCTTCTGCTCGGACTCGACGGTCTTTAACTTGTTGTCCGCCGCCTGCCGTAACTGTTCCTGTTCCACCTTGCTGTTGATCGCCCGCATGTACGACTCTTGGAAAGCGAAATTACGCATGTCGATATTGATGACCTGGGCGCCGTAGATCGCGAGCTTGTCGGATAACGCGGCATAAATGTCGCCCGACACCTTGGCCCGCTGCGCAATGAGATCAGGTGCCGTGTATTTGGCAGTCACCGCCTTGAATATTTCGTGGGTCGCGGTTTGCACATAGGAGGATAGATTCCCATTGTGGCTGTACTTCTCGAACACCTCGGAGACCTTGTTGGGAAGGATGCTGTAGCGCACCGTGAGGCTCACCGTGACCGGCTGTGTATCGCTGGTTGCGCCTGCCGCGTTCTCGATATCAGCCTGCTCGGATCGAATCGAGAATAGCGTGAGCTTCTGCCACGGCGGCAGCACCGCCAATCCTTCGGGCTCGATACCGACGATCTTGCCGAACTGCGTGACGACGCCGCGGCTGCCGGTCGGCACCGAGTAGAACGGCCAGACAATCATCAACAGGATCAAGACACCGGCCGCCAGTGCGGCGTCGCGAAGGATCGCGGGCATGTTCGCGCCATGCGGCGTCGAATATCGAGTAGCAATGCTCATTTGGTTTTTCTCCTGGTTGTATGAATCCCTGCGGCGCGGGCGCACATTGCCTCAAATAAGTCGCGCCGTCATTTCTGTGGCCGGCGCGCGGAGGTCATTTTGTTTGAATTGGTCGGGGCGACAAGATTCGAACTTGCGACCCCTTGCACCCCATGCATTCCCAAGCAGAAACGCGCTGAAACTACATGAAACGGTTTGGTGTATCAAATCGGCTTATTCATAGGCTGTAACGCTGTTCATGCCAGTACATTGCATTTCACCCTGTTTCACGTAAAGTGGGTACAAGGTGGGTACAAAAGCAAAACCTCGAAGATTGCCAAAACGCCAAGGTGTCGCGAAGCCCTTGACGACGGCGCGAATTGTAAGCTTCGGCGAAGGTCGGCACAAAGATCCTGGCCAGCAAGGCCTTTACCTCCTGGTTCGAGAACGGATCGATGGCACCAAATCGCGCACCTGGCTCCACCGGATAAAACGACGCGGCAAAGACACCTATTTGCCAGTCGGCCACTTTCCTGAGACGGGGCTTGCCGAAGCGCGCACCGCCGTCCAGACGCAGCGCGAGCAACTGACCAAGGGCATTGACCCGATGCGCGCAGCGCCGCGTCGCAAGGCCGTCAAGATCGATGCGCCCATGGTCACCGGCGAGGCCGGCAAGCATTCGGTCGAATTCTTGGCGAAGGAATTCTTAGAGAAGTACATCGCACGGGAACACAAACAGCCCGAGTACACGAAGCGCATTCTCGACCTCGATGTGCTGACGACCTGGCGCGGTCGCGACGCCCGAACGATTAAAAGTCGCGAGGTCATCGAGTTGCTGGATAACATCGTGGAGCGCGGCTCCAACGTCATGGCAAATCGCACGGCTGATGTGCTCGGCATGATGTTCAAGTACGGCGTCCACCGCAACATCGTCGAATTAAATCCCGTGCAATTGCTGTTTCGACCAGGCGGGAAAGAGTCCTCGCGCGAGCGCTGCCTTAGCGATGATGAACTGAAAGCCCTACTCGCTGACCCGAAGGCCGCGACGCGGTTCGAGCGATTGTCCCATGCCATCGTTATTTTTCTCCTGACCGCGGTGCGCCGCAGTGAACTCGCCCTCGCCCGCTTCTCCGACATCGATTTTAAGAAAAAGACCTGGCGCATCCCGGATGAGAATTCCAAGACCGGCAAAGGTCACACGGTGGCGCTCTCCGATTGGGCGGTGCGCGAATTCGAAGCGCTACAGCGTCTCGCGAAACATTCCCCTTGGGTACTCGCGAACGATGCCAATGATGGCCCGATCAATCCGAAGCTCCTAACCCGTGGCGTCGCGCGCTGCCAAGAGCGCATGCAGAAGTTGGGGATCGAGGAATTCACCTTGCACGACTTGCGCCGCACCTGCCGCACCGGATTGTCCCGCTTGAAAATTGCGCCGCACATTTCCGAGCGAGTGCTAAATCACGCACAGGAAAAAATCGCCGGTACCTACGATCTATACGACTACGTTGACGAAAAGCGCGCGGCGCTCGATGCCTGGGCAGCGCATCTCGAAGGATTGAGATCAAATGAAATGAGTTGACATTCAATCTAGCCTGCGCTTTGATGTTCGCAGTACAGGAGTTTAAGAGCCGTGCCAGGAGCGCGGCTTTTTTTCGTCTGTAGTTCCCGAAAAACGCCGCGAAGGTTTATGCGTTTAATTGCGGTAGTTCTGCGCAGATGAAGACGAAATCGAAGAAGAAGGGCCGCAAGGCCAAGGTGGCACAGCGAAATCGAAGAAAGGCCGCAAGGCCAAGGTCGCACAGGACCGCCACAGCCGCCCCTAGTGCGTCGCCCCTCAATCCCCAGCGCCGCCTTGTCTGGCCGGGCGAATTGCAAGCTAGATACGGCATCTCGAACCCAACTCGCTGGCGCTGGGAGCGGGATGGAAAGCTTCCACCGCGTGATGTGAAGGTCGGCGGTGTTCTCGTCGGATGGCGACCGGAAACACTCGATGCCGCGGATCGCGGCCTGGCCGTCGCATGAGCCGCGGCAAGTCAAAACGATCAATAGAGTTGGTCAAAGCCGCTGAGGAAATCTTATGCGAGATCCAACCCGCTTCCGTGCGTGCACTCTGTTACCAGCTTTTCATGCGGCACCTAATTCGAGATATGGGAAAGTCGTCTACGAACGGCGTGTCGCGGTTGATCCGGATCGCACGAGAGGACGGCGAAATCGACTGGCAATGGATTGTGGACGAATCTCGCGAGGCTGAGACCGCAGATCGCTGGGCGAATCCGGACACGCTCATTACTGCCTGTGTAAATCAATACCGCCGGGATTATTGGCAGGATCAACCCTGCCGTGTCGAGGTGTGGAGCGAAAAAGGCACCGTACGGGGCACGCTTGGGCCGGTGCTCGATGAGTACGGCGTGACGTTTCGGGTGATGCACGGGTACGCATCGGCGACAGTGGTCAATGACGTTACGCAGATGTCGCTTGACAGCGATAAGCCGCTCACCATTTTGTATGTCGGGGACTGGGATCCGAGCGGCAAGCATATGTCCGATGTCGATCTTCCGCGACGGCTCAAAGAGTACGGTGCCAAGCTCAAGCTGCGACGCATCGCACTGACCCTCAAGGATCTGAAGAGCCTGCCGAGTTTCAAACCCGAAACCAAACGCAAGGATCCACGCTATCGCTGGTTCATGAAGAACGTTGGAACGCAGTGCTACGAGCTCGATGCGATGCCGCCGCCGAAGCTGCGCAGCCGTGTCGAGTCGGAAATCCGTAGCTTGATTGATCTTGATTTGTGGAATCACGCCCGGTTTGTCGAAGGCGTCGAAGTCGATTCCATGCAGGCTTTTCACAAATCGTGGCGGGCATCAATTTGCTGCGGCGAGAAACAAACATGAGCGCGCCCAGCTAGGCCAACACCCTCAGACCACATGTATGGGCGTATGTACGCCCTTATGTTAGGATGCTTCACGAGTCACACTTGAGGGCATCGCATGAATAAGGCTATCGGCTACATTCGAGTCAGCACCATCGACCAGGCCCAGGAGGGCGTCAGCCTTTCGGCCCAGCGCGCACGAATCAAGGCATGGGCGACGGTCAACGAATTCGAGCTAGTGGCCATCCATGAGGATGCAGGCATCAGTGGTGCCACGATGGGCAAGCGCCCTGCCCTACAGCAGGCCTTGAAGGCAGCGGGCAAGGGATGCGCCCTGGTGGCCTACAGCCTCTCCAGGCTGGCGCGCTCGACCAGGGACATGCTTCAGATCGCGGAGCAGCTGGAACGGCAAGGCGCGGACCTGGTGAGCCTTACGGAGAAGATCGACACAACCAGCGCGGCGGGTCGCATGGTGTTTCGCATGCTGGCGGTGCTCGCGGAATTCGAGCGCGACCTGGTGGGCGAACGCACAGCGGCGGCCCTTGCCCACAAGAAATCCAAAGGCGAAGTGTATTGCGGCCCAGTGTTCGGGTTTCGGTGCGTCGGCGGCAAGTTGATCGAGATCCCAGATGAGCGCAAGGCAATCGCGGCCATCGGGCGCATGCGCAAGCGCGGCCTGCCCTATCGAGATATCGCGGCCAAGCTGAACGCGGGCGGCATCGAGGGCAAGCGCGGCGGCCAATGGCATGCCTCCACGGTACGCTACCTGCTAAATCGACAGGTTGCATAGATATGCGCGTAATTCAGTACGCGCGTATGTACACAAACGCTCGTTTTAGTACACACTCCCCTCCCAATGCTCAAGAAACTGCAACCTGAGACCGTCACCGCGCTGATTCGGAGACTCACGTGAGCCGCGTGCTGATGTGGGCGGCTGGGATGCTTTTGTGGGCATGGCTCGGCTACATGACGGGCAAGGCTGATAGTCGCCACGATGTGGTGGGCTACGGATTCGGCTTGACGTTCATTTTTCTGCCGCTCTTGGCGGTGCTCATTCCAGTGATCGGGAAAGCGATGGGGCAGCGCAAGTGGCGGCGGGACTGGGAGCGCACGCACGGCAAGCCGTGGAGCGAAAGCGAGGCGGCGAAGTTTGAGAGGGATCGCGATGCGTAAGCCTGTGGATTCAGCAAATTGTCCACGCATAAACGGTGGCGCACTCTTATACCCAGTATGGTAAGCACATAAGGAGGTACATACCCAATGGCGAAAGCACGCAAGAAACCGGCGGCCAGCACGGCCCGCATCCCTCGATACGCTCAAGGGCGTCAGGAACATCGGCGGAAGCCCGCTGCGGGTTTGTCGGCGGCCTCGAATTTCCCACCAGCGGGCAGCACCCGATTGACCGTCAATGTGCGCAAGGATTTACACACGCGCTTGAAGGTTGCGAGCGCGCGGCAGAATGAAACGATTGGGCTGATCCTGGAGCAGTTGATCGAAAAACACGTCGCGAAGGATTGATCGAAGCCATGGGGGCGCGACCAACGCCCCCAGGCCTCTGTTCACGGGCGCAAGAGGCGCGCGCATGACTGCACCAAAGAATACATCACGGCACGCCGCCGGCGACGTCAACACCACCATCGCGTGGGTGGCATCGAGGGAGCAGCCATTCAGAATTCGCGGATGGAGCGCGGTCTACACGGCGCGCACGCCCTTACGATTCACGGTCAAGCACGCCTATCGGCTGGCCAAGGGAAATCCCTGGATATTGGCGTTGCTGTTGCCAGCTGGGATCAAGACCAAGATTCGGCGCGATCATGGGAACGCGGTGGCCCAAGCGATCATGCGTGAGGTGGACGAATACAAGGCGCTGAAGGGCCAGGGCGTCGCGGTGCCCCCCTTTCGGATTTGGCGGGAGCAACCAGCGAAACGCAGACGGACGAAGGCTGCGACGACAGCCACCACGGCGCACCAGCAGAATGCCAACGATAGGCAGGCTCGAATAATCGAGCAGTGGCGCGCGCTCGAAGGGAAGGGCGTAGCAGAGCGCAATCGCTCGGCGCTGATCGCAAAGAATATCAATGTCAATCGCTCGACGGTCAATCGAGTAATTAAATCTCGTGGCACGCGCGTAATGAATGATGCGCAAATAAAAGAGTGCAAATCGTCGGAGTCGAAAATTCCCAGCTGATTTCTGGGTTACCTTCCAGTACGAGGTCACTGGAGGTAAGAGAAATTGGCGGAATCGGAATTCATGCCGCTGCTTGAACTCTCGCAGCGCTCGGGCCTGACCCCACGCACGATTTACAACATGCATCACCGGGGTGGAGTGCTGTCGCCCATCCTGGTCAAGTTCGGGACGCGCCTCGGTTGCTGGCGCAAGGATTGGGCGTTATTCACGGCGCAGCAGATGAAGCTGGCGGGCGACAACCTGCAGCGGCGACTGCCAGCTGAGGGCGGCAACCTGGACGCACCACACGCCCAGGATGCCTCAATCGAAACTCCCAAGAATCAACGGGGGACCACTAACCATGGCAAGCGTAACAGCGCCTAAGAGCGCCGTCGAGACGCCCACGCGCACGCCCTTACAGGCCATCGCCGCGGCCTGCCGCCTGTGCATCTACGATCCTTTGGAGTCAAAAAGCTGGCGGGATCAAATTGAAGGCTGCCCCAGCGAACGGTGCCCGCTGCACGAGCATCGGCCGCGCGTCACCGGGGCGGGTCGATGAATGGCGCGCCACAAAATCACGCGGGCCAGAGGCAGGGCCGGCAATCACACGTTTGTCCAATTCCCTCACCGGCTGATGTGCAGCGCCAAGTTCAACGCATTGAGCGGCAGGGCGGTGAAAGTGCTGATGTTCCTCGCCGGTCAATATCATGGGCACAACAACGGCGATCTTTGCGCGGCGCGCAAGGTGGCGGCGGCCGCCGGCATCAAAGGCAGCGGCAATCTGCAGCTGGGCATCGAGGAACTGATCGAGGCCGGCATCATCATCCTGTCGCGCCAAGGTGGTCGCAATCGCTGCAGCCTGTATGCCTTGGCATGGTTTCCCATCGACGAGTGCGCCGGCAAGCTGGACATTACCTTCACGCGGGTAGCGCCCATCAACTACAACGGCCGTGACCATGCTGGACCACCTGGCGGTCACCACAGCAGTTTGAGCGGACCACCGGAGGGTCAATGTGGACCACCGGAGGGTCAATCAGCGGAAATTCCGAAGGTTGCCAGCGTCCATTGACCCACGGGTGGTCCAGTCAGGGCATTTTTCGCATGTCCATTGACCCACGGGTGGTCCCCTTCTTAGATCTACCAGGTGGGAGTACCTCCAATCTGAGCAATGCACGTGCATCACGCATTGGATATGCACGTGCTCATTGACGACTACTCCCAGCAGCGCTCGCAGCAGCATCGCCCTGCAGACATCATGGCAATGGCGCGGGCGGTTCGCCAGCTGCAGGCCCAGGGCCTGAAACCTCGCGACATCGGGCAGGCCCTCGGCTTGGCTGCAGAGCAGGTGCGCGCATTCATGGAGACCTGATGCAGATCAAGTTCACCATCCCAGCGCCCCAAAGTTCGCCGTTTTTGTTCAAAAGAGCCCTTTTTGCGGCAATCAGGGCGAGTATTTCCAAGGCGCACGCCGATGGCGCGCTCGATGCCGAAACCGCGGTGGCATGCCTGCGAGCGCTGCCAGAGCCGCAGCCTTGAGGGAGCCGCAGCGGCCTGAGAACAGGGGCATATCAGGTGGCGGCCAGCGGGATCAATCACTGACAGCGGGGAAAACACTGAGCGCGGGAGCGGAACTTGATACCGCCTATAAAGGGATCAGCACGGCCCGCCTGTGCTGAGAACAGCGGCATAACAGCGGCGCGGCGCTTCCCCACTGGTAACAGTGGACGGAACAGTGACCCCCCGGCCGGATTTCGTGCTGGTATCAGCGCCAAGAGCAGCGGCGCGCGCCCGAGATCAGGGCGATATCAGGCCTGGTAACAGGAGCGAGAACAGGCGGTGAGAACACCGGAGAGAACACCGGGCGCTCAACTGCGAACACTTGCGGATCAGTGGGACCAACGCAGCGGCACCACCCAAGGCGCTGAGAAGTCCACCACATTCATCCAATTGGTTATTCGAGGGGATAACCAATTGGACTAACCCAAGGAGTTTGGCCTGCAGAGGTGTGGCGGGTACGGGCTTATGCGTTCGTTTTGCGCGATAAATTCCAAATCGGTAGCCGCTCCACAATGGCGCGCTTTTTGTCGCGGCTGACGCGCCTCTGTCGCGCCTCGATTGCGCTGATTCTTAAGTGAAAAAATCCCTACAGATGCTTAGGTTTCAGCACCATGGCTGCCAACGGATGAAGTGCGCCAGCGCCGGGCATGTGGCGCGCGTGCGGATGGGCTCCAGGGCGGGTTTGGTGCTCGACCAGCCAGGCTTCTGTGATCCGTGAACATTTCCACCACCAGCACCCACCACCATGGTCATCATCATCGGCAGACCCATGGTCAGATCGATCAGCATGGCCACCACCATGGGCGGCATGCCGCCGATCATCGCGCCCAGCAGCGCGGGCGGCGCGGCGGTCGCGCCCTACGCGGCCACCAGGTCGTCGTGATGGTGCTCGTGCTCGATGGCCTCGATCTTCGGGCGGCGCTTCTTCGCGGTATGCCACAGATCGTAGGTGACCTGCATGCGCAGCCACGACTCAGCGGAGCCACCCAGCGCGGCGGCCAGCCTGATCGCAAGCTCGGCGCTGATCGCGGCATGCCCATTCACCACGCGCGACAGCGCGACGCGCGAGACCTTGAGGCGCTCGGCGAACTCGGTGACAGTGATCCCACCATCGGCGCGCAGCACGGTGTCCTGTAGGACGGCTCCGGGGTGCGGCGGGTTGTGCATGCGGCTCATAAAAACTCCTTTAGATCCTTCGTCCTTCGTCACTTCAGTGGTAGTCCTGATAATCGACCAGAATCGCGTCGGTGCCTTCAAACGTGAAGGTCAGACGCCAATTCCCATTCACCGACACGGCCCAATGGCCGGCCAGCTCATCCTTGAGCGGGTGCCAGTCCCAGCCCGGCAGATTCATATCCAGCGCGCTGGTGGCCCCATCGAGTCTGAGCAGCTGCAGGCTCAACCTCTTCGCATGGTGCGGCTGAATCCCAGCCTTTGAACCCGTGCTAAAGAACCGCTTCAGTCCATCGTGGCGGAAACTCTTGATCACGGACTGCAGTGTATCGCTAAGAGATACAGATAGCAAATAGCCGCTTGCGTTGCAAAAGCCCCTGTTTTGGGGCACTTCAGAGCCCAAATGGGAGCCAAGTCACAATTTCCATGTACTAAAACGGACGGTTTTGTACACCTGACACGCGCGTGTCACTTGATTCCCTAGCACAGCGAAGGGGTATCTGGGGCGGCCACCCCAAAAATAAAAGTGTGCAAAACGTCGCAGGCAGAAATTCCCACGCCCGCTGAGGCGTTTAATAACCTTTATGCGAATCACGACCGTCAATTTACCGGAAGCCCTTCACGACCAGATCACCGAGGCGGCTCGCCAGGCCAGGCGCTCAAGATCCTTCATCGTTCGCGAGCTGCTCGCCGCGTCGCTCAGCGCCCAGGACCGCGCGGACGCGCTGCAGGCCATCGCCGAGCACGAGACCTCGATAGCGAACGCGCCACGCGCGCCACTGATCATTTCCGCGGCTTCCGAGGCGGGGCATCAACATATCGACGCGATGCGAAAAATCGCACGCGCCAATCAGGAGGAAGCATGAGCAGCCCAGGCGAGGACCTTCGAAACGAAATTGATCGGCTCCATCGCGCCGCCGGCGGACAGTCTCAGGAGCCACGTGCGAGCTTCACGGAAGCGCAATCTCGAGCATCGCCGACCTACGCCGCTTTTGGCGAGGAAGGAGCGCCAGCAGCGCTCGCGGGCGAGCCGCTGCAGGATTATCGCGTCAGGCTTTTGTCGCCGTTCAAACCGTACTCGGCTCGTTACAAAGACGCGGATTTGTCAAAGGTGAATGACCCGGGCGTCTTCAGTTCTGTCGAAGCAGATATTTTTAAAGATGCGGTGGCCTCACTCGCTACCAGAACCTACAAGCCCGATGAGTTGCACCCTGTTAGGCGAGCCGACAGCACGGGAAGGATTTTGACAAGTTGGCGCGGCCACAACATGGCAGCTTGGGCTGCATTCACGCCACCGCCCCGGTATGCCAAGTTCCTCACCCCGAGTCCGCGCTGATCGGCGCGAAGGAGACCCCAAAATGCTCGACGCCACGATTTCTAAACGGTCCACGGAACTTCACCGTCAAATCAACGAAGTGCTACTAGGGCGCTTCGGCGAGAGTTTCCAGCCCCCGACCACGAACGAGGGTGACGAATCGTACCTGCGTAGGGGTATCGCTTCGCTGCAGCGGCACTCGCCGAATAATCAATTCTCAAATTACGACACCACGCCAGTCGCGATTTTGGATAGCACTGTGATGCCGATGCTCATCGCCGATATCCGCGCCGATTTCGAAAAACCGACCGGGCGGCTTCGAAGCTACGTCGAGATTGACCATGCGGGACGAAAAGTAACGCGCTGGTTTGGCGACCCACACGAGACCTGGGCGATGTGGAGCACACCCCCTCGATTCGCGAGAATCATGGAGGAATTGGGAAAAGGCATGTACGCGGGCGGGCGACTTGCACGTGAATGATTTCGAAATTGGCCCCGCGTCGCGTTCTCCTTCGCGAGCGGGCCACAGCGGAGCGCGACGAGCGCCACCGCAAAAAGCCGCCCAGCCATGGTCGGGCGGTGCGACAAGGCAAGGGTGTCGCGGCTCATGGGCCGAAGAACCGTGTCAGCGTGTTGACTCGCTATCCTCCCATAACGGAGCTCCGTCGAGGGTGCACGCCGCAGGGGCCGGCGAGACAGGCCACTTAAAAGGAAAACCAAAATTCGGCACTACGAATCCCCTACCCGCTACCCTGCTATCCCCCAAATCTCGACAATCACACCCGATATTGCATCTCGCCGCCGCGCGGCCTGGTTTCGGCACTGTCGCGCCATGCCCAAGAACCGCCTGCCGATTGATGAGTTGATTCGCGCCTATTCGCGGATCCGACGTTGCGGCACGGTTGATGGGCGATGGCTACAGCGGTTTCTTAACCGAGACGGATTTGAGGCGCTTCTGGGCCTTTGTAATCCTCATCCTCGACGAACTGCTTACATCGGCGGCAAAGCCACTCGCCAGGATCGCGTACTATCAGATGCATCGCTAGTTGCTCTGCGTCCCAGCAATTCGCGCAATACGGTCCTCGATCCCCCTGACCTACATTTATGTAGTAGGGAGATTTGAACCGCATCGATCCTTGGAACGAGAGTCGGCTTTGAATCTCAGCCAGATCCCTGGTGAGGCGCGCATTCTCGGTTTGGATCTCAATGGCTTCGGTGCGGGCGTTCGCCAGCTCAACCATTAGATCCGCAAGTTTGAGTTTTAGATCGGCCTTGTCGAGCGCGCGATCCGCGTTGATCAACTCTTTAGCAATTTTCGTCGCCGCGCTGAGACTGGCAACGTATACCGAAATATCCATTTTCGACGTCCCTCCCCCTATCCGTGGCCTATAGATTAGCGCACCCAATGATCGCGAGCATAATCGCGTGGGGTGCGCCACCATGCCTGAAATCCCAGTAAGCTTAGCTGCATGGCGCTCCTAGCCGAAGAAATCGTCCAAGAATGGCTCAATCGCCAAGGCTACTTCACGATTCGCGGTATCAAGCTCGGCGTGCATGAAATCGATCTGCTGGCCATTCGTCCAACCGCGACGGGGCTGGAATGCAGGCACCTCGAAGTACAAGCATCCATGCGGCCGGTCAGCTACATCACCCGAGTACCCGTCGCGGTACAGAAAGCTACTGGACGCTCCCCCAGTAGCTCAAAGACGCGCGCAGACGATGAACTGCTCGTCGGTGTTCGCGAATGGATCGAGAAGAAGTTTGATCATGAGGTGAAGGTGCGGCTTCGCAATAAACTCGCCCCTGGTCCGTGGTCCCGGGAGTTGGTGGTCCATAAGGTCCGCCATGCACACGAGCTGAGCCTTATCGAGCAACAGGGAATCAATGTGCATCAACTGGCGCGCATAGTCGGCGAGTTGAAAGGCAACCAGCTTATGGTCGAGGGCGCGGCCGGCATGCATCTGTCCGAGCTTGTCGCCCTGGCAGCGGAAGCCAAATAGGTGTTTAAACGGGAGTCGCGAATCGGCGATCTCGGGTAGGCACCAGCTTAGGTATTCCCCTGAGAACGGAATGACCCGTGAAGTTGTGATGATATCGATTTGCGTGGGAGACTGGCGTCAGGGAGGCGAAGGAATGCACAAAACAATAATGCTGGGGCTGCTGCTGGCGTACGGAGCGATCGCCAACGGAGCGGATGACCCAGCGTCACGGCTGCGGGGAGCACGGAGCCTCGCTGCACGTATACCGCAAGCGCCTTGACGGCCTTCACGCCCGGCCGGCGAATCTCAACCGAGCACGATCAAATGATCGTGGTCTACGATAACATCAACGTTGTGCGCGGCACCGCTCGCGTGGTCTATGAGAAGGGTGTTCCTGGCGGAGGCGCAGGGGATTTGACGGTACGGTGGCAAGCTGGCGCATTGTGGTTCATCGAGGCGGCCCCCGCAGGCAATTTAATTCTGACAACCATCTTTTCAAGATACGCGGAAGGGACTACAGATTTCATCGCGCTCGATTCGCGCCACTCCGCACTAGCAATCGTCACCGGCTCGATGTCCTCAGGAACGTGCAAGACGTTAACGTGATGGAGTGGTCGGCCGGTAGCGGCATCGAGAAAACAAACGAGGCTCGCCGACAATTCAGGGAGATTGATAATGAGACGATGGACATTGGGCGCGATTGCGTTGTTCTGCTTTTTAGGAATGGTCACCGCACGGGCCGATACCATGAAGGTGTCCGATCTTGAGGACATGTGCAAAACCAACAACGATACGTGCCGGTTCTTCATATGGGGATTTGCTCAAGGATTTGGAACGCGGGAGACCTTGGCTGACCAACGTATCAATGGCCAATTCGTTGCTCGAAAGCCCGTATTGTTCTGTTTGCCCGAGACAGAGACGGTGAACACCATAACGCTTAAATTTAAATTGAAACTGGCTGAGGATTTGGTCGTGTTCCCCAATGACCGAACAGAGGACGCCACGGGTTTCTCTGCGGGCATCCTCATAAGCCTTTTTCCCTGCAAGCGCTGACTAGGCTTTTGATCTAGAACGCTCAGACCAAAAATGGAGAATTCTAATGACCCAATGGATTTTGATTTTGATCACGATGCCTGTGCTGGCCGGGGATCCTGGCCGCATGACTACTATGATCATGGTGGACCAGGCAAGCTGCCTCCAATCGGCGATCAACGCACTAAAGGGGGATCTCGAGAGCGGGAACGCTCTCAGTCAGCCGCTGTGCATGACGAAGGATGGCGCTGCCGAGCTTGTGGCAGCAGCAAAATGCCATGATCCGGAGAGCTCGTGTGAAGGCATCACCAAGGGTCCCAAGTGAAGTAGCGGAAGGATGGCCAGGAAGCTAACCAAAGCCGAGCGCCTGGTCGATGAACAGATGCTCGCCATGATCGAATGGGCATCGGATCATCCGGGCTGGCACAACATCGGCAATCTCGATGCGACGAAAAAAGCGGCCGAATTGCTCGCGAAACGCGGCGTGATCGAAATCTGGAAAGAGACCGGGCTATATCGGCTCAAGCCGCCGGCGCGCTAGAATTGTCTAATGGCCGAGGAACACGATTCAGTACAACTACAGATTGAAGCCAGCCATCACAATTTGGTCGCGGGTACTGGTGAACGCCTATGGTCGCGGGTAGGGGCCACGAACTTTAAGGACGCCGGAAGCGTCATAACTTCGCTGAATCTAGACCCCTCTCAACTTGAGGCCGGGAAAAAATATCGCATTGCCGATTTAAAGGGCAACTTGATCATGGACGATGCTGCGATTCGTGCTCACATTCGTAAGCGGTAAAAGGTGGAGGATGACGCACCCGACCCCGAAATCCTCGTAAGCGCTGGGCGTTGGCTCATTCACCCGCCTTCAATGCCGAGTGGAGGTGCCTAGCTGCTCTGAACCCCGGGGCAACAATATCACGTTAAATTCCGTTTCCTGTAAGGCTCGCCAACCCTTTCCGCGTTTTACTTCGACGATGCACTTATACGCACCTGCCCCGACTAACGGAAATCCCATTGCCTGCGTGACGAGCCTGGTTCGTGGGACGGCCATCAAATCAACGTTGAATAGAGTGTTGCCAAACTCTTTACCGTTTGGACCCTTGAATACCAGGCGTCCAGATGTGCGCTCACCTTTTTTTGCTTTGCCGCGCGACCATTGCTGTACAGCATAGAACCGAAATGGGACGCCGATGATTTGCCCGGTTTTCGTGATTTCCTTTGGGGGCGTCAGTATCGAAATATTTTCGATCAGGGCCACGAGCGAAACCGTATTCACCGGGGCGGCTTCGACTACCGCTCGCTCACAAAGAATGACCCAATCCAGCTTTGCCACGTTAGGGGACCTTGCTATTTTGCGCGGGCGCAATTTTCGCCGGAACCAATTTCGCAGGTTGCCCAGTGTTCGCCGGACGTGCATCGCCCCACTCTATCCCACGTATTTCGATGCTTGGCGTGTAGATAACGGGCGTCGGCATTCGGTATCCAGAGCCTGCGCGCGCTTCTTCGGGAGAGCCGCCCCATTCAGCGAATCCTGGTATCTCTGCTTTAACCATTGCTCTGATCAGCCGTTCAACAGAGAGGTGCTCAATTTCGCCGCGAACAATGTGGCTCACTACACTTTGCTTAAGGCCAAGCAACTCGCCAATCTTTACTTGGCCAAGTCCACTTCGTTGAATGAACCCGCGCAATGCAAAAGCGATATCGGTCCTCAAGGTATCAATTGTCGCTTCGTCGGCATCGAGTCCGAATGCTGCGAGCGCATTTTTGATTGCCATGGATCTGTTACCTCTCAGTGTAGCTTGCGCCTACGGGCCTCTATCTCGGCTTCAAGACGATCCATTTCGGTCTTTAGTCGCGTCACACGACCTTCGATCCGCATCTTGTCGGTCTTGCGCATCTTTTTCCCGTCAGCTGAATCCTTTTCGAAAGCATCCAACACGTGAATGCGACCTGTGAGAGTCACGTAAACAGTCGTGTATATCACTCGCTGTCCGTCACGATGCCATAGCTCCCACAGGGAAAACGCAAAACCCTTGAGCGGCTTGGCATTGGATTGGGGCTGTTCGCCCAACTGAACAACGCGGAGTTTTCTACCGAAGCCTTTGCGCACAGCCTTCGGCCAATGCTTCGTGATCGACGTCCATTCATCGTAGTCCCAAAACTCTAGAGGCCTTAACTCCACGCATTATTCCAAATTTATAATACGCCAGCGTGACGCACACCATGCATTTTGAAGACCTACCAAGCAATTCGGGCCTCAATGGGGTCCCTCGGTACTTGGCCACCATCATTTTTCGAAGTGGGTACAAACAGGGGTACAGAGAGAACCCATAACGCGTGTAAGTATTGGTCGGGGCGACAAGATTCGAACTTGCGACCCCTTGCACCCCATGCAAGTGCGCTACCAGGCTGCGCCACGCCCCGACCGAGGGAACGAATGATAGCCCAATTGGGCGCGCCCGGCTTGAGTCGCTGCAGCTTCAGGCAGGTGCGCCGCAGCTAGCGCCGCAGAATCTTGATCAGCTCTTCGAGCTCCAGTCGCATCTGATGGATGAGCTGTTGGCTCTGATTGAGATCGACCTGCGCATCGTCGCCGGTGAGGCGATTTCGGGCGCCGCCGATGGTAAATCCCTGCTCATACAGGAGGCTGCGGATCTGGCGAATGATCAACACATCCTGGCGTTGGTAGTAGCGGCGATTGCCGCGCCGCTTGACCGGTTTGAGCTGCGGGAATTCCTGCTCCCAGTAGCGAAGCACATGGGGTTTGACGCCGCACAGGTCGCTCACTTCGCCGATCGTGAAGTAGCGCTTTCCCGGGATCGGCGGCAGTTCGCTATTGTTGCTTGGTTCCAGCATATGCCTCGACGCGCGCCTTTAGTTTCTGACCCGGGCGGAATGTCACAACGCGGCGGGCGCTGATGGGAATCTCTTCACCGGTTTTAGGATTTCGTCCTGGACGGCGATTCTTATCCCGCAAATCAAAATTGCCAAAGCCGGAAAGCTTGACTTGCTCGCCCGACGATAGTGCCGCACGAATCTCCTCAAAGAATAGATCCACGAGTTCACGTGCTTCGCGTTTGTTGAGGCCCAATTGATCGAATAGGGCTTCGGCCATTTCTGCCTTAGTCAGGGCTGCCATGCTTATTGATCTCTTATTGTGGCGCTCAATTCATCCCGTAAGCGTGCAACCACTTTGGTTATCACGGCATCTGCGTCAACGTCAGTAAGAGTGCGGGAAGAATCCTGCAAAATCAAGCCTAAAGCGATACTTTTTCGTCCAGTTTCTATGCCTGGGCCTCGATAGACATCGAACACCCGCAGCTCGCTCAAAAAGCCTGATGCGCTAACAGTAACATTTTCCTGCAAAACTGCGAGGGGCAGGTTTTCGTCGACCACGATGGCCAAATCGCGGCGCACACTCGGAAATCTCGAAATCTCTTTGAATTGTAATGGTTTAGAGATAAATGCGGTAGTTATTTCTAACTCGAATAAAAATGCCGGCGGCATGCTCAAGGACTTGGCAATCTGTGGGTGAATCTCACCCAGCCAGCCCACCGCCACCGAGCCGCGATAAATTCGCGCCGCGCGGCCGGGACGCAGGATTGGCAACGAGTCCGGCGCAAATACGACGTCCGTTGTGTCGCCGGTTAGCTTGAGCACATCGCAGAGATCCGCCTTCACATCGTAGAAGTCCGCGGGCGTGGCCGATGCGCCCCACTGCTCCGGCCAACGCGTCCCGGTCGCGATGCCGGCAAGCGTTTCGATTTCGCGCAGCTCGCTGTGTTGGTCCTCGCCCTGCATGTGGAATTTATTGCCGATTTCAAACAACCGTACTCGATGTTGCTGCCGGCGCAAATTTTCTCGGCAGGTATGAATGAGCCCGATCCAAAGCGACACGCGCATGACGCCGAGCTCCGCTGAAATGGGGTTGGACAATCTTAAGCTCGGTATGCCGGGAAACAGTTGCTGCTGCAAGTTAGGATCCACAAAGCTATTCGTAATGACCTCGCGATAGCCGCAGTCGGCCATCGCGGTCAATATACGATCTGTGGCGGCCCGCGACTCGATCGCTTCGCCGGGAATCTGCGCCGCG
>Ga0210394_10003618_pt1 | contig 19056 bp, 15 predicted proteins | sample IncBWC12MmetaG_FD_160121 | JGI IMG/M metagenome (GOLD analysis project Ga0210394, IMG submission 160121) | Forest soil microbial communities from Barre Woods Harvard Forest LTER site, Petersham, Massachusetts, United States - Inc-BW-C-12-M | ecosystem: Environmental > Terrestrial > Soil >...
GTATGACTGCGATGCTGCCAGCGAGCACGACCATGAGGCCGGGCGCGACTTGGCCGGCGGTCCAGAGCCGCTCACCACCAGCAAACGAGCGCACTTTGCCAAACTTACGCACCCGCTCGATTTCCGTCGGATCGAAGACGGGATATATTTGATCGCGCCGTTGTTCGCGAATGGACTGCAATTGCAACGCCATCGTGGCCCGCCGCACGCAACCTGTTTCGACGATAAACTTCGGCCATCTTACGCGAAGTCGCGTGTCAGGCGAAGCCTCCAACCCGGCTTTGGAAGTCCTCGCAAGAACGCAGAAAGAGGTGTTCCTCGCTGAGGTCTAATGCAGGTGGGGCGCCGCGATCGCGTAGCGCAGCGCCGCGCGATCATTGCCGCGGCTTGAGCTTATCCACCATAGTCGGAATAAACTCGGACACCGCGGGATGAATTTGCCTCGCGCGCTGTATGGCGTAGGGAGCGAAACGATGGCTGACGATGCCGACGTAATCATCGTGGGGGCCGGTCTGTCCGGCCTGGTCGCGGCAGCGGAACTGGCGGAAGCGCGCAAGAGGATCATCGTTCTCGATCAGGAGCCCGAGCAATCGCTCGGCGGTCAGGCGTTCTGGTCGTTCGGCGGCATTTTCCTCGTCAATTCGCCCGAGCAGCGGCGCCTGCGCATCCGCGACTCGGAGGCGCTCGCGCTCGACGATTGGATGGGAACGGCGGCGTTCGACCGCCATGAGGATTTCTGGCCGCGGCGATGGGCGCAGGCCTATGTCGCCTTCGCCGCCGGCGAGAAACGGTCATGGCTTCACGCGCGCGGCCTCCGCTTCTTTCCAGTGGTCGGCTGGGCCGAGCGCGGCGGCCACAACGCCATCGGCCACGGCAACTCGGTGCCGCGCTTTCACGTGACCTGGGGCACCGGGCCGGGAGTCCTCGCGCCCTTCGTGCAGCGTGCGCGCGAAGCCGAGCGGCAGGGATTGCTGACTTTCAAATTCCGTCACCGCGTCAACGCGCTGACCAAATCGGGGACGGCAGTTGACGGCGTGCAAGGCGAGGTTCTGGCGCCGTCGAACGTCGAACGCGGCCGCAAGAGCTCGCGCCAAGCCGTCGGAGCGTTCGAGTTCAAGGCGCAGGCCGTCATTGTCGCCTCCGGCGGCATCGGCGCCAATCACGAGCTGGTGCTCAGCAACTGGCCGCGGCATCTCGGCGCGCCGCCGAAGCGCATGATCACCGGCGTTCCCGACCACGTCGACGGCCGCATGCTGGCCATCACCGAGGCGGCAGGCGGCAGCATCATCAATCGCGACCGCATGTGGCACTATGTCGAGGGGATCAAGAATTGGGCCCCGATCTGGACCGACCACGCCATTCGCATCCTGCCCGGCCCATCCTCGCTCTGGCTCGACGCGCGCGGCCATCGCCTGCCGGTCCCGCTTTATCCGGGCTTCGATACGCTGGGCACGCTCCGCCACATCATGCACACCGGCTACGATTATTCCTGGTTCATTCTGACCAAGAGAATCATCGAGAAGGAATTCGCGCTGTCCGGTTCGGAACAAAATCCCGACCTGACCGGCAAGAGCTGGCGGCAGGTCTTGACCCGCGCGACCAAGGGCATACCCGCCCCGGTGCAGGCCTTCATGGACAAGGGCGAGGATTTCATCGTCGAGCGCGATCTGGCGGCACTGGTTGCGCGGATGAACGCGCTCGCCGGCGGCGAGCCATTGCTGACGGTCGAACGGGTCGAACACGAGATTACCGCACGCGATCGCCAGCTCGACAATCCCTACGGCAAGGATATGCAGATCACCGCGATTCGCGGCGCGCGCCGCTACCTCGGCGACCGGCTCATCCGCACGGCGCGCCCGCACAAGCTTCTTGATCCCGCCGCCGGGCCGCTGATCGCCGTCCGCCTCAATATTCTGACCCGCAAGAGCCTGGGCGGACTGCAAACCGATCTCGACAGCCGCGTCATCGGCGCCGACGGGCGGCCGGTGCTGGGGCTTTTTGCCGCCGGGGAAGTCGCCGGGTTTGGCGGCGGCGGCGTGCATGGCTACGCGGCGCTCGAAGGAACGTTCCTCGGCGGCTGCATTTTCTCCGGCCGGGCGGCGGGACGCGCCGCGGCCCGGGGCGTCGCGTAGGGCACCGCCCGCCAATACTCGTCTGGCCTCTTGCTACATTTTCGGTAGTGTGCTACTATATTTGTAGCAGTGAAGGGAGTTCCGCAAGATGTCCCGTATCGCTCCGCTCAATCCACCCTACGCGCCGGAGATCCAGGCCGCCTTCGACGCCATCATGCCGCCGGGCGTCCCGCCGCTCGTCCTGTTCCGCACGCTCGCGGTCAACGAGCGCATCTATCAGCGTTTCCGCGCCGGCGGCTTGCTCGACCGGGGACTATTGACGCTGCGGCAACGCGAGATCGTGATCGATCGCACTTGCGTGCTCAATCGCTGCGAATACGAATGGGGCGTGCACATTGCGGCGTTTGCCGCCAAGGCGAAGCTGACGCCGCGGCAGATCGAGGCCACCGTCCTCGGCGGCGACGCCGGCTGGACCGAGGACGAACAGGCGCTGCTCGATGCTTGCGACGAGCTCGACAGCGCGCGGACCCTGTCGGATGCGGTGTGGTCGAGGCTCAGCCGGCACTTCACCTCCGAGCAGATCCTCGAGATCATCGCGCTCATCGGCTTCTATCGCACGGTCTCGCTCCACGCCAACGCGCTGCGCCTGCCGCTCGAGCCTACCGCGGCGCGCTTCCCGCAGCTGTCAATGGCCGGCGCGGGCCAGCAAGCAAACTAACGACAGGGCGAGGACCGCGCCGGTCGCCGCAAATGCGAGCAGCGAGCCGCGTCCATCGACGAAACGGTCGGGGAACGCCTGCAGCACCGGCGGTGCCAGGAGGACCGACAATCCGCCGCTGATGACGGCGGCGTACCAGGGCAGGAGACGCAACGCCGCCACGCTCCCGGCCGCGAGCGAGAGGGCGACAAGCGCTATCGTGCCGAACAGGATGAGCGGCGCGACGCCGGACGCCGGCTGATCGGCACGCGGGAAATGGCCGCTGGCGGCGAGGCCCTGCAAGGCGCACGCCAGCACCAGCGCCATGAACAGCGCGAGCGCAATCAGCGCTTCCATCGACACGTCAAACAGCATCGGCAGCTACGGCTCGCGGTTCGGCTTGACCGAAGCCGATCGCGCTTTCTAATATACGAGACATATATCAGCGCTGATCGGCGCCCCTGGCAATGACCGCGCGGGAAGGACGACGATGCCGACAGCGGTGACCAAGCCGGCCGGCAAAGCGGCCTCGGCAAAGCCGTCACCACGCGCGCCGCTCGTCAACGCGGCCGAAGGCGAGCGCAAGAAGCGCACGATCAGCGAAATCCGTGAATCGAAGAAGACCGGCGAGAAGATGGTCTATATGTCGGTCCCGGACTACACCTCGGCGAAGTGGGCCGAGATGGCCGGCGTCGATGTGGCGGTCGTCGGCGACAGCCTGGCGATGGTGGCACACGGCCACGCCAGCACCATTCCCGCCAGCATGGACATGATGATCATGCACGCGCAGGCGGTACGCCGCGGCGCGCCCAACACCTTCACGCTCGGCTGCATGCCGTATCAGAGCTACCACACGGTCGAACGCGCGCTGACTAATGCAACGCGCTTCATGCAGGAGGCGCTCTGCGACGCGGTCAAGCCGCAGGGCGGCAAATCGCAGGTGCACATCCTGCGCGCGCTGGTCGATGCCGGAATTCCGACGGCCTCGCACATCGGCTTGACCCCGCACACCATCGCTATGTTCGGCGGGTTCAAGATACAAGGCCGCACCGCCGAAGCGGCGATGAAAATCCTCGAGGACGCATTGGCGATCGAGGACGCCGGCTGCTTCATGCTCGAGTTCGAAGCGGTCCCGGCGCCGATCGCCAGGCTCATCTCCGAGCAGCTCACCATTCCCACCATCGGCATCGGCGCCGGCGTCGGCTGCGACGGTCAAATCCTGCTCTGCTACGACCTCCTCGGCGTGTTCACCGACTTCAAGCCGAAATTTACCAAGCGCTACACCAGGCTGACCGAAATCGCCGTCGGTGGAATCCGGCAGTTCATCAAGGAGGTGAAAGAAGGCTCGTTTCCCGACGACGAGCATTCCTACACGGTCAGCGAAGCCGAATACGAGAAGTTCGCGACCATGGTCGCAAAACGGCGGCAGGCTTGAGATGGCGCAATCGCGGACCGCGGCCTTGCGTCAATCCCGCTCCGGGATGCGACGAGCGTCCGCGACCCGCGCGGCGGTCGCAAACGTGGAAACGCTGACCGACCAGGCCTATCGGCTGATCGAGGAGCAGATCGTCACCTTGCGCCTCAAGCCCGGCGACGTCCTCTCCGAGCAGATGCTGTCGGCGAGCTTCGGCATCGGGCGCACGCCGATCCGCGAAGCGCTGCAACGACTGGCGCAGGAAGGTCTGGTGATCATCCTGCCGCGTAGGGGCGTTCTGGTGTCGGATCTCAATCCGCGGCATCAGCTGCTTGTGCTCGAAGTGCGCCGCGAGCTCGAGCGGCTTCTCAGCCGCGCCGGCGCCGACCGCGCCACCGGCGAACAGCGCGAGCAGCTCAAGGACATCGCCCGCGGCATGGATCGCGCCGCCAAGGCCAAAGACGACATCGCCTTCATGCGCCTCGACCGCGAGCTCAATCGCCTGGTGGTCGAAGCCGCCCACAACACTTACGCGGCGCGCTCGATGAAGCTGCTGCAGGGGTTGTCGCGGCGCTTCTGGTATATGCACTACCGGCAGGCGGCCGATCTTCCGCTGTGCGCGCGGCTGCACGCCAATCAGGCGCGCGCCATCGCTCAAGGCCATGGCGACGCCGCGGCGCGGGCGAGCGACAAGCTGATCGACTATGTGGAAAGTTTCACCCGCGCCACGGTGTCCGTGTGAGCCATATCGGGGAGCCATGAAAACCTACGAAGGCAAGCGCACCATCGACGGCCTGGTCGTGACGGTCGACGGCAAGCCGCTGCCGGAGCACTACGAAGTCAGGCAATTCACCAAACGCGGCTTCGAGTGGACCTATGACGGAACCAGTCCGCGACAGCTCGCGCTGGCGATCCTGTTCGACCACCTCGGCGACAAGGATCGCGCCATCGCCCTGTCGGAGCCGTACATGAAGGATGTAGTGGCCAATCTCGACAATGATTGGAAACTGACCGGCGCGGACGTCGACACCTTTGTGCGGCGGCACGGCGCGCACTGAGAGCGGCGTGCAATGAGAAATGACGACACCGACTTGCGAGGAGGAGAACGACCATGATCAGTCAACGCCAGATCGACTTTCGCCAGGAATACCGTTCCCGCATCCTCGGCTGGTATGACGGCTACATCCATATCCTCATCATCTACGCCATGGGCGCGGCGGCGTTCTACATCTACGTCGAGCACATCCATAACGTGACCGCACTCGAATGGCTGACCGTGCCGCTCACGTTCCTGTTCACCAATCTGTTCGAATGGGCCGTGCATAAATTCATCATGCACCGGCCGGTCAACATCAAAGGCCTGCGCGCGATCTACGAGCGGCACACGCTCAATCATCACCAGTTTTTCACCGACGAGGAGATGCGCTTTCGCGATCACCGCGATTGGCGCGTGACCGTGTTCCCGCCGTTCGCGCTGGTGGTTTTCATCCTGATGTCGATTCCGGTGGCGGCCATCCTCGGCACCGTGTTCACCGCGAATGTCGGCTGGCTGTTCATGGTGACCACGACCGGGATGTATCTGATCTATGAATTCATGCACTTCTGCTGCCACGTCGACGAGAATTGGTTCGTGCGTCATTGTCCCTTCGTCAATACACTGCGCCGGCATCACACGGCGCACCACAATGCGCGGCTGATGATGGAGGTGAACATGAATCTGACGTTTCCGATTGCCGATTGGATTTTTGGAACCTCGGACCTCGACCGTGGGCTGATCGGCACGCTGCTCAACGGCTACGACACGCGCTTCCTGAAAAAGAGCCTGCGCGGCACCCCGCGACGGCCCGACCAGGCCGCCGGGGTTCCCGTCGGCAGCAACTAGCTTGACCGGCCGCCACGCCGCCGGGCGCAGCGGCGTTTGACAGGGGTCGACCGATGCCGAACGATGTCAAAGCCATCCTGTCGATCATCGGCCTCATCGTCGGGGCGGTTCTCGCCTATTGGAGCGGGTCGCCGATCCGCCACGATTTCTCGACCTTGGTGATGATCGTGGCGGTCCTGATGGTTGCCGCTATGTGGGTTTTCCCGGAAGCGGGAGCGAAGAAAGGCGACGTGAAACGCGTCAAATAACGCGTTTCACGCAATCTGCGCGGCTCACGCCGCCTTGTGGCGGGCAAGCTCGGCCTGGTAGAGCGCCATCTCCTCCTGGAATGCTTTGGCGAGCTTCGGCCGTGTTCGCAGCTGCTCGTGATACGCTTTGATCGCTGGCCAGGGCGCCAGATCGACGCGCGTCGGCGCCGTCCAGTTCAGTATCGTGTAGAGATAGGCGTCGGCGACGGTGAAACGCTCGAGCAGGAATTCGCGGCCGGCCAGGTGGTCGTCGAGGTATTTCAGACGCGATGCGGATTTGTTCAGTGCGTGCTGCCGCGTTCCCTCCGGCGCCTTTTGATCGAACAGCGGGATGAACAGCGCCTTATGCAGCTCGGTGCCGATGAAGCAAAGCCATTGCTGCAGCTGCGCGCGACCGGTCTCGTCGCTCGGCGCCAGCTTGGCCTGTGGATAGCGGCCGGCGATGTATTGCAGGATCGCGGCGTTCTCGCTGAGCAGCGAGCCGTCGTCGAGGCGAAGCAGCGGCACGAGCCCGAGCGGATATATTTTCAGATAATCCGCACCCTCGAGCGTGCGCTTGGTCTTGGGATCGACTTCGATGAAACGCGCGTCGCCGCCTGCCTCGTAAAGCGCAATCCGGCTCGCCAACGAGCAGGCCATCGGTGAAAAATACAGCTCCATAACGGTTCTCCCTGGTTGATTTTTGTACCATCTCGCATAAATTGGATGTGGTCAAGGATTTTTTGCGAAATGGTACAAAAAAGTTCAAGTCCGGCAAAAACCCGTCCCCGCGGCCGCCCGCGCCAATACGATCCGGAGCGGGCGCTCGCCGATGCCGCCAAGGTATTCTGGAAGAAAGGCTACGCCGGGACTTCGCTCGACGATTTAGCCGCGGCGACCGGCATGAACCGGCCGAGCCTTTATGCCGCCTTTGGCGACAAGCGCGATCTCTATCTGCAGACGCTGAGGCGCTACCGGGAGCAATCCCGCGCCATGACCCTTCGGCTCCTCGACGACAATCCGACGCTGCGGGTATTCCTCAAACGTTTTTACGACGCCGCGCTCGACATCTATCTGGCCGGCGATGCCGACACCAGCGGCTGCTACTCGATCTCGACTGCGCCGGCGCAGGCGACGACCGATCCGGCAGTGCGCGCGTTCCTGGCGGAGAGCGTCGGCTCGACCGACGCATTCCTCTCCACGCTCATGCGCAAGGCGCGCGACCGGGGCGAGATCGCGGCGAACGCCGAGCCGTCGGCGTTGGCGCAAGTCGCGACCGCGACCTTACATACCATCGCAGTCCGGTCCCGCGCCGGCGTTTCGCGCAAGCAACTTCAGGCACTCGCGGCCGGCGCAATCGAGGTGATCTGTGGATCGGCCGCTTAGCCCGTTGTAGGCCGCGCAAAAACGGCGACCCGTCCGCCGGTAACCGGAGCTGTTGCGACCGGCGGATCAGTTCGGATACTAAGGGCCTGAACTGAGGGCCTTCGAACATGGCCGAAACCGATCTACGCGCCGAGATCGAGGCGCTGCGCGGCGAGATTGCCGCCCTGCGCGCCGAGCAAGCGGCGACCGGACGCGCGAGCGGGGCGAAGGCAGAGTCCGCGCCCGGGACGGCCGATTTCGGCGAGGAGCTGCGCACCCTCGCCGATGAGATTCTTGCATTCGCCGAGGACCCCGAAAAAGGCATTGCCAGCCGTCCTTTTGCCAGCGTTCTGGGGGCGCTCATCCTCGGCATCCTGATCGGGCGCGTGATCCACTGAGAGGACGATTTTTTTTGCCAAGCTTGCTTCGCCATGTCCGCGTTCTCTGGCGCCTGGAGTCCGGGATTGCCGAGGGGCGAATCCGCCTCATCGTTCGCCGCTCGGTGCTCTTGGTCCTGGCCGCCCTGACGGCTCTGTTCGGCCTGGCCATGCTCAACGTCGCGGCATTTCTCGCGCTCGAATCGCGATGGGGGCCGATATGGGGCGCGACCGCCACGGCGCTAGGCGATTTCGTCATCGCGGCCGCGTTCGCCGCAATCGCGGTGACTTCGCGACCCGGCGCCGAACTCAGGGCCGCCATCGCGCTCCGTCAGGCGACGATGGACGGTATTGAGAACGAATTCACCGCTCTGCGAGATCGGATTGCGCTGCCTATTATCCTTGTTCCGCTTATCACCGCGATCATCCGCGGCCTGCGCAAGAACAAACCGGACTCGCAATAAGCGGCGAAGCCTACCGGCAAAGAAAACTCGAATTTGCAGGGCCGCGCGCCGTTTCGATAGTCTCAGGTTGAATCATGCTCGTCACCAGGCGGATCGATGGCAAGGCGCGCGCGGCTCGTTTGGTCGCCGACGTCACCGCGGCTGCATCTGCCCTCAAGGCCGGCTCCGGCATTGTCCCCGGGCTTTGCGCCGTGCTCGTCGGCACCGATCCGGCGAGCCAGAGCTATGTCGGCAGCAAGGGCAAAGCCGCCATCGCCGCCGGCATCGAAAGCTTCCAGCACCGGCTGCCGGAGACGACGAGCGAAGCCGCGCTTCTGGCGCTGATCGATCAGCTCAATGCCGACGACCGGATCGACGGCATTCTCGTGCAACTGCCGCTGCCCAAGCACATCGACCCGCAACGCGTGATCGACGCCGTCGATCCGGCGAAGGACGTGGATGGGTTCCACGTGCAGAATGTCGGCCGTTTGTGGAGCGGCGGTCAGGGGAGGGCGCTCGTTCCTTGCACGCCTTACGGCTGCCTCCTGCTGCTGAAGGAAACCGTGCCGGACCTGACCGGGGCCGAGGCGGTCGTGCTCGGGCGTTCCAACATTGTCGGTAAGCCGATGGCGGCGCTGCTCTTGGCCGAGAACTGCACCGTGACGCTCGTGCATTCGAGAAGCCGTGACATCCCGGAGGTGGTACGGCGCGCCGACATCCTGGTGGCGGCGGTTGGGCGCCCGGAATTCGTGCGCGGCGACTGGATCAAGCCGGGCGCCGTCGTTATCGATGTCGGCTTCAACCGCGTCCCGGCCGCGGGCGGGGGATCGAAGGCGGTCGGCGACGTGGCCTTTGCCGAGGCGCAGGGCATCGCCGCGGCGATCACACCGGTCCCTGGCGGCGTCGGCCCAATGACCATCGCCTGCCTGTTGCGCAACACCCTGATTGCCGCCTGCCGCAGACGCGGGCAGGCCGTGCCGGGCGTGTGACGTTAAGTAAAGATTTCGCTTAATCCCGCCACGTAGCAACTAAAATTGTCAAAGATATCAATGATATGTGAGGAATATAGTCGGCCGCGCCGCGGTTGCCGTCCGGGTCGACGAGAAACGTTGGATTCACCATCCATCCTGGCAGACAAAAAATCTTTTGCTGCCATGGGTTGGAGGCCGGAACCTTCGTTCTGTGGCGGCGTTCGGCTTACGGCTCAGGAGGAGTCCCGTGAGGGGGAGATCCGTTTCCGAACCGGTCGACGGCGCGGCGCGTGCGCAGCCGCGGGCTGCGGCGATTCGGGCGGCGCTCTCCGGTATTTCGCGCGTTTTTCTCCGCGCCCCTGCTTCGACTTCCAATTGTCCATGCGCTGCGTTTCGACCGGCGCTTCTTGCCGTATCTGGAGACTTCCATGGCTGATGCAATCGGCGCCGCGAGCGCAAACGGGTCCGCTGTCGCCGCCTCGACGCAACAGCCTCAAGGAGCCGGACCGGCACCGGAACTGAGCGAAGCCGAATCCGCGGAACTGCGCGAATTGCTGCACGCGTTGCAGGCGATGCGGGTCGGCGATTTTTCGGTCCGCATGGCTGGCGACCGCATCGGCATCATGGGCAAGGTCGCCGACACCTTCAACGAGATCGTCGCCGCCAACGAGCGGATCGCCCGCCAGCTCGAGCGCGTCGGCCAGGTCGTGGGCCGTGAGGGCAAGACCCGCCAGCGCGTGCGTTTCGGCCTCTCCGAAGGCGCATGGGGCGAGATGGAGTCGTCGGTCAACACCCTGATCGACGATCTGCTTTGGCCGACCACCGAGGTGACGCGCGCGATTGCCGCCGTGGCCCAGGGCGACCTTCTGCAAACCGTGCAGCTCGACGTCGACGGCCGTCCGCTCAAGGGCGAGTTCCTGCGTTCGGCCGAGATCGTCAACACGATGATCAAGCAGCTCAACGTGTTCACCTCCGAGGTGACGCGCGTCGCCCGCGAAGTGGGCACCGAGGGCAAGCTTGGCGGCCAGGCGCAGGTGCGCGAGGTGACCGGCGTGTGGAAGGATCTCACCGAGAGCGTCAACTCGATGGCCTCGAACCTCACCGCCCAGGTGCGCAACATCGCCGAGGTGACCATCGCGGTGGCCAACGGCGACTTGTCGAAAAAGATCACGGTCGACGTGCGCGGCGAGATCCTGCAGCTCAAGGAAGCCATCAACACGATGGTCGATCAGCTGCGCTCGTTCGCCTCGGAAGTCACCCGCGTCGCCCGCGAGGTCGGTACCGACGGCAAGCTCGGCGGCCAGGCCATCGTGCCCGGCGTCGCCGGTACCTGGAAGGATTTGACCGACTCGGTGAACGCGATGTGCGGCAACCTCACCGACCAGGTGCGCAATATCGCCCACGTGACCACGGCGGTCGCGCGCGGCGACCTGTCGCGCAAGATCACCGTCGACGTGCGCGGCGAAATCCTCGAGCTCAAGGACACCATCAACACGATGGTCGATCAGCTCAATTCCTTCGCCTCGGAAGTGACCCGCGTCGCCCGCGAAGTCGGCACCGAAGGCAAGCTCGGCGGCCAGGCGCAGGTGCCCGGCGTCGCCGGCACCTGGAAGGACCTGACCGACAGCGTCAACTTCATGGCGCTCAATCTGACCGCGCAGGTGCGCAACATCGCCGACGTGGCCACCGCCATTGCCGGCGGCGACCTGTCGAAGAAGATCACGGTCAACGTCTCGGGCGAGATCCTGCAGCTCAAAGAGACCATCAACACGATGGTCGATCAGCTCAACACTTTTGCCGGCGAGGTGACGCGCGTCGCCCGCGAGGTCGGCACCGACGGCCGCCTCGGCGGCCAGGCCAACGTGCTCGGCGTTGCCGGCACCTGGAAGGACTTGACCGACTCGGTCAACTCGATGGCCTCGAACCTGACCGCACAGGTGCGCAACATCGCCGAAGTGTCGACCGCGATCGCCTCGGGCGACTTGTCGAAGAAGATCACGGTGGACGTGCGCGGCGAAATCCTCGAGCTGAAAGACACCATCAATACCATGGTGGACCAGCTCAACGCCTTCGCCGGCGAGGTGACGCGCGTCGCCCGAGAGGTCGGCACCGAAGGCAAGCTCGGCGGCCAGGCGCTGGTGCGCGGCGTCGCCGGCACCTGGAAGGACTTGACCGACTCGGTCAACTCGATGGCCTCGAACCTCACCGGCCAGGTGCGCAACATCGCCGAGGTGGCGACCGCCGTGGCCCGCGGCGACCTCTCGCGCAAGATCACGGTCGACGTGCGCGGTGAAATTCTCGAGCTGAAAGACACGCTCAACACCATGGTCGATCAGCTCAACGCCTTCGCCTCGGAAGTGACCCGTGTTGCCCGCGAGGTCGGCACCGAAGGCAAGCTCGGCGGCCAGGCGCAGGTGCCCGGCGTCGCCGGCACCTGGAAGGACTTGACCGACTCGGTCAACTCGATGGCCGGCAACCTCACCGCCCAGGTGCGCAACATCGCCGAGGTGGCGACCGCCATCGCCGGCGGCGACCTGTCGCGCAAGATCACCGTCGACGTGCGCGGCGAGATCCTGCAGCTCAAGGAAACGCTCAACACCATGGTCGATCAGCTCAACCGCTTCGCCGGCGAGGTGACGCGCGTTGCCCGCGAGGTCGGCACCGAAGGCCGCCTCGGCGGCCAGGCCAACGTGCCCGGCGTTGCCGGCACCTGGAAGGACTTGACCGACTCGGTCAACTCGATGGCCGGCAACCTGACCGCCCAGGTGCGCAACATCGCCGAGGTGACGACCGCCGTCGCCCGTGGCGACCTTTCGCGCAAGATCACCGTCGACGTGAAGGGCGAAATCCTCGAGCTCAAGAACACCATCAACACGATGGTGGACCAGCTCAACGCCTTCGCTTCGGAAGTCACCCGCGTCGCCCGCGAGGTCGGCACCGAAGGCAAGCTCGGCGGCCAAGCGCAGGTGCCGGGCGTTGCCGGGACCTGGAAGGATCTGACCGACAACGTCAACTTCATGGCTTCGAACTTGACTGCGCAGGTGCGCAACATCGCCGAGGTGGCGACCGCCATCGCCGGCGGCGACCTGTCGAAGAAGATCACGGTCGACGTGCGCGGCGAGATCCTGCTGCTCAAGGAAACGCTCAACACCATGATCGAGCAGCTGCGCTCGTTCGCCGCCGAGGTGACGCGCGTCGCCCGCGAAGTCGGCACCGACGGCCGGCTCGGCGGCCAGGCGGTGGTGCCGGGCGTCGCCGGGACGTGGAAGGACCTGACCGACAACGTCAACCTCTTGGCGGCCAACCTCACCACCCAGGTGCGCAACATCGCCGAGGTGACGACCGCCGTCGCCCGCGGCGACCTCTCGCGCAAGATCACCGTCGACGTGAAGGGTGAAATCCTTGAGCTCAAGAACACCATCAACACGATGGTGGACCAGCTCAACGGCTTTGCGTCGGAAGTCACCCGCGTCGCCCGCGAGGTCGGCACCGAAGGCCTGCTTGGCGGCCAGGCCCAGGTGCCGGGCGTCGCCGGCACGTGGAAGGACCTCACCGACACCGTGAACGTGATGGCCGCCAACCTCACCGAACAGGTGCGCGGCATCGTGAAAGTGGTGACCGCGGTCGCCAATGGCGACCTCAAGCAGAACCTCGCGGTGAAGTCGAAAGGCGAAGTCGCGGCGCTCGCCGAGACCATCAACAACATGACCGACACGCTCGCCAACTTCGCCGATCAGGTGACGTCGGTCGCGCGCGAGGTCGGCGTGGAAGGCCGGCTCGGCGGCCAGGCCAACGTGCCCGGCGCCGCCGGCACGTGGAAGGACTTGACCGGCAACGTCAACCTCCTCGCCGCCAATTTGACCACGCAGGTCCGCGCCATCGCCGAGGTGGCGACGGCGGTGACCAAGGGCGATTTGACGCGCTCGATTCAGGTGGACGCGCGCGGCGAGATGGCCGAGCTCAAGGACAACATCAACACGATGATCGACAATTTGCGGCTCACCACCGACCGCAACACCGAGCAGGATTGGCTCAAGACCAACCTGGCGAAGTTCACCAACATGCTGCAGGGCCAGCGCGATCTCACCACCGTCGGCCGGCTGCTGCTGTCCGAGTTGACGCCGCTGGTCAACGCCCACCAGGGCGTCATCTATCAGATGGAGAACGAGGAGACGCCCGGCCTCAAGCTCTTGTCCGCCTACGCCGACGACGGCGCCAATGGGCACGCGCAGACGGTGCGCCTCGGCGAAGGGCTTATCGGCCAATGCGCGCTGGAGAAACGGCGCATGCTGATCACCGAGATGCCGGAAGGCGCCGTTCCCATCAGCTCAGCTCTGTTCAAGGTCGCGCCGCGCAACAACATCGTGTTGCCGGTGCTGTTCGAAAATCAGGCCAAGGCAGTGATCGAGCTCGCTTCGATCCACGAATTCACCGCCTTGCAGACCATGTTCCTCGAACAGCTCACCACCTCGATCGGCATCGTGCTCAATTCGATCGAGGCGACGATGCAGACCGAGGGGCTGCTCAAGCAATCGCAGCAGCTCGCCGGCGAACTGCAGGCGCAGCAGAAGGAGCTGCAGCAGACCAACGAGCAGCTCGAGCAGAAGGCGCAGCAGCTCGCCGAGCGCAACGTCGAAGTCGAACGCAAGAACCAGGAAATCGAGCAGGCCCGCCGCGCGCTGGAGGAAAAGGCGACCGAGCTCGCTTTGACCTCGAAGTACAAGTCGGAATTCCTCGCCAACATGTCGCACGAACTGCGCACGCCGCTCAACTCGATCCTGATCCTCGGCCAGCAGCTCACCGACAATCCGGAAGGAAATCTCTCGGCGAAGCAGGTGGAGTTTGCCCGAACCATTCACGGCGCCGGCACCGACCTCCTCAACCTCATCAGCGACATTCTCGATCTGTCGAAGATCGAATCCGGCACCGTCACCGTCGATGCCGACGAGATCTTCTTCTCCAATCTGCTCGACATGGTCGCGCGCCCGTTCCGCCATGAGGCGGAGACGCGCCAACTCTCATTCGACGTTCATCTCGATCCCAATCTCGGGCGCAGCATCACCACCGACTCGAAGCGCCTGCAGCAGGTGCTCAAGAACCTCCTGTCCAACGCCTTCAAATTCACCGGGCAGGGCGGCGTGCGGCTCAACGTCGCCGCCGCGTTGGGCGGCTGGAGCGCCGGCCATGCGGTGCTCAGCCAGGCGTCCGCGGTGGTGGCGTTCGAGGTCTCCGACACCGGCATCGGCATCCCGCTGGAGAAGCAGAAGATCATCTTCGAGGCCTTCCAGCAGGCGGACGCGTCGACCAGCCGCAAATATGGCGGCACCGGCCTTGGCCTCGCCATCAGCCGCGAACTGGCGAGCCTGCTCGGCGGCGAAATCCATTTGCGCAGTTCGCCGGACTCCGGTTCGACCTTCACGCTCTACCTGCCGATCAAATATGTCGGCTCGACCACAGCGCCACGGCCGGCAGCGGCGAGCATCGTGTCCGCGCCGACCGTGGCCATCGAGCGCACGATCGAGCAGATTCCCGATGACCGGCTGGAGATCCAGGCCGGCGACGCCATCCTGCTCATCGTCGAGGACGATCCGCACTACGCCCGCATCCTCATCGATCTCGCGCGCGACCGCGGCTTCAAGGTCCTGCACGCCGTGCGCGGCGACGACGCGCTCGAGCTTGCCAAGCAATATCAGCCGACCGCGGTGTCGCTCGACGTGTTCCTGCCCGACATGCTCGGCTGGAACGTGCTCAGCCAGATCAAGCAGAATCCGCTCACCCGGCATATTCCGGTGCAGATCATCACGCTCGACGAAGATCGTCAGCATGGGCTGGCGCGCGGCGCGTTCTCGTTCGTCACCAAGCCGACGACGCGGGAGGGCATTTCCGACGCGTTGTCGAAGATCAAGGAGTTTTCGCAACCGCGGCGCCGGCGCCTGCTGGTGGTCGAGGACAACAAGGCCGAGCAGATGGGCATCCAGGAGCTGCTCGGCCACGACGACATCGAGATCGTGAGCGCCGCTACCGGCAAGGAGGCGCTGGAAACGCTGCGTCAGCAGTCCTGCGACTGCGTCGTGCTCGACCTGCGGCTGCCCGACATGTCCGGCTTCGAGGTGCTCGAATGCATGCGTTCGGAACCGGCGCTTGCCGATGTGCCGGTCGTGGTGTTCACCGGCCGCGAGCTCTCCGCCGGTGAGGATGCCCAGCTCCACACCATGGCGCGCAGTATCGTGGTGAAGGGCGTCGAATCGCCCGAGCGCCTGCTCGACGAGACCGCGCTTTTTCTCCACCGCATTATCACCGACCTGCCCGCCGAAAAGCAGCGCATGCTGGAACGGCTCAACAGCTCGGACGAGGATCTGGTCGGCCGTACCGTGCTCCTGGTGGACGACGATTCGCGCAACATCTTTGCGCTGTCGAGCGCGCTCGAGCGCCGCGGCATGCACGTGCTGACCGCGACGACCGGCCGGGAGGCGATCGCGCTCATCGAGCAGACCCCCGACCTCGCCATCGTGCTTATGGACATCATGATGCCGGAAATGGACGGCTACCAGACGATAGAGAACATCCGCCGCAATCCCGGTTATCGTCGGCTGCCGATCGTGGCCTTGACCGCCAAGGCGATGAAGGGCGACCGGGAGAAATGCCTCGAGGCGGGCGCTTCGGACTACCTCGCCAAACCGGTCAACACCGAACAACTTCTCTCCGCACTGCGGATGTGGCTCCATCGCTAGGCTTGCCCGATGAATGATAAAGTCAACGTCCTCCTGGTGGACGACCAGCCGGGAAAGCTTCTCGCCAACGAGGAAATTCTCCGCGATCTCGGGGAAAATCTCGTCAAAGCGTCGTCCGCGCGGGAAGCCTTGGAGTTCCTGCTCAAGAACGAGGCCGCGGTCGTCCTGATCGACGTCTGCATGCCGGAACTCGACGGCTTTCAGCTGGCGGCGATGATCCGCGATCACCCGCGGTTTGAAAAAACGGCGATCATATTCATCTCAGCCGTCCAGGTGGACGATGTCGACCGGCTGCGCGGATACGCGATGGGCGCGGTCGACTACGTACCGGTGCCGGTGATCCCCGAAGTGCTGCGCGCGAAGGTCAAGGTCTTCGCCGAGCTGTATCGCAAGACCCGGCAGCTCGAACGGCTCAATTTCGAACTCGAGCGGCGCGTCGCCGAACGCACCGCGGAACTGGTAGCGTCGAACGGGCGGCTCCTCGCCAGCGAGCAGGGCCGCAGCCTCGCGCTCGCCGCCGGGCAGATGGGCTCGTGGGATTGGGACCTGGTCAACGGCGACTGGATTTGGGACGAGGGTCAGTGCCGCATTTTCGGCGTCGATCACGCAAGCTTCAAGCCGAACCCGGACAATGTCGGCGCGCTAGTCGATCCGCAGGACCTGCGCCGCGTCAACGAGATGATCGCCGACTTCAGGCGCGGGGACACGCGCGGATATCAGACCGAGTTCCGGGTCATGCGTCCCGACGGCGCGGTGCGCTGGTGCTTCGGCACCGCGGCGCCGAGCGTGGACGAGCGCGGGCAAGTGGTGCGGGTCAGCGGCGTCACCATCGACATCACCGATCGCAGGGAGGCCGAACAACGCCAGGATCTGCTGGCGCGAGAGGTCGATCACCGGGCCCGCAACGCGCTGGCCGTCGTACAGTCGATCGTTCGATTGACCCGCGCGCAAAAAGTCGACGATTACGTGGCGGCGGTGGAAGGCCGCATCAAGGCGCTGGCGCGCGCGCATGCGCTGCTTTCGGAATCGCGCTGGCATGGCGCCGATATCGGCGCGCTGGTGGAGGAGGAATTGGCGCCGTATCGGGGCGAGGGCGAGCGGATCACGATCGGCGGACCGAACGTGTCGCTGCTGCCGCATATGGCGCAAGGCCTGGCGCTGGCGCTGCACGAGCTTGCGACCAACGCGGCCAAGCACGGCGCCTTGTCCTCGATGGCGGGCAAGGTCAGCATGATCTGGCAACAGCAGCCCGAGCTCCTGGTCCTGCAATGGATCGAGCGCGGTGGTCCGCGCATCCTGCCGCCGTCGGCGCGCAGCTTCGGCCTGAAGGTGATCCGGGCGAGCATCGAGCAGCAGCTTGGCGGCAAAGCCATGTTCGAGTGGCACCCGACCGGGCTGCAATGCACCTTATCGATCCCGCAGGGCGAAACGATCGGCCGCGGCGAAGCCAAAAAGGCACGTGCCGGCACCGATGGCGGCGCCATCCGGGCGAACATGGCGGATAGCCGCCGCGTCCTCTTGGTCGAGGACGAGGCTCTGGTCGCCATGATGATCCAGGAGTTTCTCGGCGAGTGCGGCCGCGCCGTCGTCGGCCCGATCGGCACCGCCGCCGAAGCGCTTGCGACCGCGCGGCAGGGCGATTTCGACGGTGCCATCCTCGACATCAACCTCGGCGACGGCATGGCCTATCCGGTGGCCGAAATACTCTCGGCGCGCGGCGTTCCGTTCGTTTTCCTCACCGGCTACGAGGCCGATACTGTCGACGACCGGTTCAGCGACGTACCGATCCTGCAGAAGCCGATCGAACGGCAGATGCTGCAGCGGATTTTCCTCCCCGGCGTCAATGGCTCGGCCGCCGGCCGCCGCAAAGGGCCGCGCGTGGTGAAGGCGCAGGCCCGCAGTTAAGCGGCGCCGCACCCGCTCGCGTCATGCGCCGGGGCTGGTTTCACTCACGGGCAAATCATAGAGTCGAGGCGAGCCCGCAAGGTTAGCCGCCATGAGCGCAATCGCCCAATGAGCGCAATCGCCCCCGCGAAAGTCGAGACGCTGGACGCCTGCTTCGGAAACTATCCCCATACCCAGGCGCTGAAGAAAGGCGCCATCAGATCCGACCGGGTGACGCTGCGTTTCACCGACGTCGATCCGATCAACCGCGCTTTCCGCATGATGGTGCGTGAGCAGAAGTTCGACGTGAGCGAGATGGCGATCGTCAGCTATCTCCAGGCCATGGCTTATGGCAAGCCGCTGATGCTCCTGCCGGCCACCATGATGGGCCGCTTTCAGCACGGCACGATGCTCTACAATTCGGAGCGCGCGACGCTGCGGCCGCAAGACCTTCCCGGCCGCCGGGTCGGCGTGCGCGCGTTTTCGCAGACCACCGGTGTGTGGATGCGCGGCATTCTGGCGAAGGACTACGGCCTCGATCTCGACAAAGTCCATTGGGTGACGTTCGAGGACGCGCATGTGACCGAATTTCCCGATCCACCCGGCGTCGAACGCGTGATCGGCAAGGACATCACCAAAATGCTGCTCGACGGCGAGCTCGATGCGGCGATCTTCGGCGGCGTCATGCCGCGCGATCCGCGGCTCAAGAGCGTCATTCCCGATCCGGAGGCGGCGGCGAAGGAGTGGTACCGCAAGCACGGTACCGTGCCGGTCAACCACATGGTGGTTTGCAAAGCGCCGCTGTCCGAGTCGGATCCCGCCGCGGTGCGTGAGATTTTCCGCATGCTGCTCGAGAGCAAGAAGGCGGCGGGCCTGCCCAAAGCCGGCGCTATCGACACGATCCCGTTCGGCTTCGCCGCGGTCAAGCCGGCGCTGGAGCTCATGTGCAGCTACGCGTTCGAGCTGAAGCTCGTTCCCCGCAGATATGCGACC
>Ga0210394_10003619_pt1 | contig 19055 bp, 27 predicted proteins | sample IncBWC12MmetaG_FD_160121 | JGI IMG/M metagenome (GOLD analysis project Ga0210394, IMG submission 160121) | Forest soil microbial communities from Barre Woods Harvard Forest LTER site, Petersham, Massachusetts, United States - Inc-BW-C-12-M | ecosystem: Environmental > Terrestrial > Soil >...
CGCATGCGCAAACGTTTAAAAAGTTTAGTCTCCAGAAACGCAGGGACAGACGGGACGTTTTCTATTTATCTGGATATCACAAGTGCGCCCGGAGAGATTCGAACTCCCGACCTTCTGGTTCGTAGCCGTTGCCGCACGAAGATTCAATCACTTAGCTAGAGTGAGCGCAAGTTCACCACAGGCAGCCAGACGAATCAATCTAAAGCACCTACCGACTTCTCATGTCGCTCTGGATCCTTTGAGTGAGTTCTAGGGTGGGCACAAGACTGGGCACAGGGGTGGGGTAGGGATGCACCCGCGAAGACACCCCCGGCAATTGCATTTGTACGTGTGCCTATAAAATTTTTCTGAAAAACGGCTTTGATGATCTTTATGGTTTTGGCCGGATGTCCCGGGGAGAGTCGCTCTAGTTCACAAAGGAGTGCGATTGCTAGGTATTGTGCTTATGCCAGTGGCTCCCAAACAAATGGTGTGCACTCGCTTTTTCCGCTTGAGCGCGAACCCAGCAAACCCTATAACCAGCAAGGCTAGCGTTCCCGGCTCAGGCGTAGACGCTGGGTCAGACCAAACGCCGGGATCGCCAAATACAGTAAGCCCGTTAGAGCTTGTGTCGCGTGCGCTCAGCATTGAGAACGTGGTGAACAGGGTTGCGAGCGTGTCGCCGGAAGTGTCAACCAATTGAAGGTTCCAGAGCGTGAACAGTGGAGATTGGTCAGCCAGATTATCGTAGAACTCCGTAAAGCGGGAATTGCTGGTGTTCCAGGTCAAACCTGCCGCGCTGAAGCTCCAAGCTACTGGATTGCCGTTGTCGAGCGTTACCCAGCCAGTAAGCGTGCAATTGCAGGGATTGGGCTGGATGTCCCACGGTGGCACCGGACCGCCGTTAGGACCGGGATTATAGAACCCCCCGCCGTAGTTGATGACATTGCCTTGGTAGTTCCAGGTGCTGATGCTGTCCGCTTTGGCGGTTCCGGCCAGCAGAGTCAGTGCGAGCGCCGCGATCAACGTTTTCATCTTTTTCCCCCGATATTGCCCCCGACAACCGACTGCACGCCAGTACCCGCTAAAGCGTCGCAGAGGCTACCTTTCTAATCAGCACATTAGCGATAAACCCCCTCACTATGGTGGCGGTTGTTGGCAATTAAATGCCATTTAAGTACTAAAACAGGACTGTGATCCGATGCCATTATCCACGGTTCAAGGTTAGTGCGCTGCGTCGCCGGTCACAAATCAACTTTCGTAAACACTGCGTGACGCAGCAGCCGCGAAGGCACCCCCGACACCGGTCTGCCGCGCTTGCCGGGACATCTAGAAAATGCAACCTACTCTTTTCATCGCGACGGAAACTGTCGAGCTCCGGAATTGCAGACCGTCAAAGGCAAGGCCGTCCGCCTGTGAAGCGCAAGCGATATAGCGAAGGCTCGAAAGGTTCTGGCGGGCGTCAAGCCGGGGAGAAAAAAGAAAGTGTAGAAAGCGGGACGCATCGGTGTTGATAACACCAGTGCGTCCCTGACCAAAATCAACCTTCAACGGAAATCAGTAGCTCGGTTGACCAGGTACGTTGGTAACTTGCCGAACACCTAATTGTGTTATACATTCCACCCCGATTGCCCCCATGCCATTTGCCAATGCAGTAGAAAGGGCCTTGCATTTTAAGAGGCACGGCCACGAGTTTCAAGCTGCCGATGAGATACAATATGAAGCAATGGCCGATGCTTTCATGGGTGGGCCGATGAGCATTAGTACGAGGGAATGCACAAGGCAAAACGGGACGGACCGCCTGCGTTTCAATGTAGCAAATGATAATTTCGGTGTTGCCGTCGTTGCTGCTGTAATTGTTAAGACGTTTTATATTGTCCCTCCGCATCAGATCATCCGACGTAATGGGAAAGTCGGTTTCTTCAACTACGAATGTGCGAGGACGAGCTTGTGAAATATCGTTGTCCAGTTTGTCTGTTCCCAGCCTTGCCATATCCGCCATCCGATTATCATATTTGCCCATGTTGTAGTACGGAATTTGGTAACGATGACTCTAGTTTTTCGCATGACCAACTTCGTGAAATGTGGATTGCAAACGGAGCCAATTGGTTCTTTGGGAGACCACCCGAACACTGGAATCCGTGGATGCAATTGATTAACGCTGGTTTTGGGTCTTATATTCCCGACCCATTTCGACAAGTACGCCTTAAGGCCAATTCGATTGCCGAGCCACCTAGAATTACAGACCTTACCTTTCAAGCTTTTCGGGCAGTGACCGCGTAGCTATGCTTAGACCATACGTTTACTTGGCGTGCGAAAAAGTCATCATGGGAACGGATGGCGTCGCGTCCTTGATAGCGCTGTTCAGCAAGATTAATGTGGTAATTGCGGCGGGAGTCGAAATTCCGGCCAATGCGGCTGCTCCTAAAGAATGGGCTGTTTTTTCTCAATGGGACCCCGAACCCGGAGACGAGCATCGAGAATACTTTCTTTGTATGGAGCTGCTTTACCCCGACAAGAGTCGATTTAGCGAGATCCAAAGAACCAAGGTTCCCGTAGAACGAAATAAAAGGTCTCAGGTAATTATGCAAGTCAATGGCTTTCCTATCGGCCAAAGCGGAGAATACACGGTTCGTAGTTGGATCGAGGAAAAGCAACAGCGAGTGTTTGGCCCACTTGAGTTCGGGCTTGGATTGGACATCGTCCGACAAGAAGTAGCACAGACTCCGATCAGTCCGGTCAACACGCTAACTCCCTCACCTTAAGGCGCATTTAAGAACTGGTACTGCGGCATTGTCTATCACTTCGATGGCTGGCTTTGATTCTGTTTGATTCTGTGGGGCATCTGGCGAGAGTTTGCGGGCAATAGTGTTAAGGAACTGAATCTCTTGCTGTGAGAGCCTTGCCAGATCGCCAGCGCGTATCACGAGACGCTTAACGCGATTCGGCTTGCGCCCTGCTCCTGGTCTACGTCCTCCGCGTCCCACGCTTCCCGCCTCTTTTCATTGTAGCAGCGACCGTGCAACGCTGCCTTCCAACCTACTGATAACACTAACCTTGCTACTGACTAGCCGTTAGCGTATCGGCCCGCTCAATTATGATTCCCTGCGTAACAGATTTTTGCCGCGTTTGCGGATTGGTAGGTTAGGCCAGCAGCCGCGAAGGCACCCCCGACATTTGCATTTGTGCACGTGCCTAGACAAATTTTGCCGAAAATGGGTCTGAACGCTTACTGAAACTAATTAGGCCCATCGAATTAGAGGATTCCTAGAGGGTCCTTTCCGGCCTTCGAAAGAATCACCAGCACTGCGCGCTGGTCTTCCACACCTAGTCTGTTAAATTCCGGGTCGTTGGCCAGGTACTCGATCTGATCGTGCTGAGACGCTGAGTTGAATTTCTTGTCCTTCCTTGCGCGACCAATGACGGGATCAATCACTTCCAGCACATCAGCCTGATCTTTAGGGACCAGCCTCCGAAAATCCGCACTGTGGATGATCGAATCAAGATGTCGCTTCGCATGTATGATTTCAGGATCCTGCGTTGCTAAGGCAGCTAAAGGCTGATCTTTTCTCAGGATGTTTTTGACATCTGGCCAATCGTTCCAGACTTCAGGGAACTCCGTTCGGTAGCGGTTATCCTGGTCAAAAATCGCGAATCCGGAGTTTTCAGTAAGTCTCTGGCTGGTAAAGGGGACAAACTGCTCTTCCTTCGTGGGCAGCGTGTAGTCCGCCGAGGTGACCGTCCAAACGACTGTGGTATTCACCGTCTGTCCAGCAGGGATGAAAACATTCTTGTCCCAAGTGACGTTAGCCTTCTCTCCGCTTTTATACCCTGAACCGTTTGGCAAGAGCATCATGATTTTTGAATTGTAAGGGAATTCATAGTCCTTGCTGGTTGTGTTTTGAATGGCGTACTGGAATTCGAGGACGACAGCGCCCTCTGGCTGCCTCATGGACATTCCTGTAAACGTCGCTTTCATTGGTGACGTCCACGCCTTCGTTTCCTCATGGTGTCGGTAGATTAAATATCCTGCGATGGCCAACGCACACGCCGTAAAGAAACCGAAGCCAATAAAGAATGCTCTTATAGCGACATGTTTCCACGAATTCGATTGAGAGGCCAAGTGAGCTGGAGTGGACATAAGACGTCGCCAATTTACTGGCGTATAGTCGCAACTGCGTTGGTCGCGATACTATCACGCCACTCGGTCATTAGCGGCACCCGAGCGCCGTTAGAGACGGTTTTTGGGAAACACAAACTTCGGATTCGGACAATGAACCCCATGCACAGCGGGCGTGGTTGGCTCAAAAATGACAATCAGCCTGGAGACTTCAGTCGAGCAATATGCTGTGGTGCCAAGACGCGACCAGGCACGCCCTGCAAGAGTCCAGCCATGCGAAATGGTCGCTGCAGGATGCATGGTGGGGCCAGTACGGGTCCGCGAACGCCTGAAGGACTGGAAGGGTCCCGGAGGGCCAATTGGAAGACGGGGGAATATTCCGCCCAAGCAAAGATTGATCGCCGTGTGGAAAACGCGGCGATCTGGGTGCTGCGAATCAACGGAATTTTTCGGCCCAGAGCAGGCAGGCCACCATCTTGGAGCTCGGTAAATTTACTGGCCAAACAGACCGCGAACAAAGGCTAGTCTGACCTCTACCTATTCGAGAAACGGCTCGAAGCTAAGAACTAAGTTTTCAACAAAATCGACCAATTGATGGAGCGATGGGAGCAGCGCATTACTTTGAGCAATCTTCGGATTGCTGACCGCTTCCTCAATTTCGGATTGAATATCTTGCTCCACGTTCGCTTCGACACCGGAGAAATTAGGCTTGTCTGTTTTGAGCCAATAGGTACCGGGAAACCAATCGGAAATAAAGAGAAAGTCATGCGCCATGGTAAACAAGGCGCGGTGCTTGTCGATGTTATCCAACTCGTGGATTCTCCAGAGAGGACCATTTCCACCTTTGTATGGTCTGAGCCTGTCGATAGCTTCTATCGCCTCTGGTCTCATTCCCTCTACTTTTCTAACCTTTTCGGCTTTGTACTTAGTGGCAGTCTCCGCAATGGGGAACTCAATTCTCCTGCTGGGGACCCCGTCAGGAGACCCGACCAAGACAAGCTGATGTGCAAGATGATCGAGGGCGGACCTAAGGTTGTGGACAATATCTCCGGCAATAGAAACTACGTCGATAGGGAGCGTGGGGATAGTCCGAAAACCGGGAGGGAGAGGACGATGAAGCGCAGCTATGGGATGTGGGGGAGCATCCGTATCGCTATCCATGACAACTACTGTCGTGTTTTCGAGGGCAAGAACCTCGGCTGCGAGATCACGCAAGTGCTTCTTGGCCCGCTCAATCTTTACGCGAATGAGAATGAGTCTATCCCTAGCGTTCAGCTCTAGTTTCATGGAATGAGCATAATACGGTGCTTTGTTACTCAAGCATATTCTTATCGTTAGAAGCTCTACTGAAGTCTTCCTCGGCCGCTGAAAGAGTTTCGTTTCCAGGCTTCGCACCGTGTACAAAGAGAAGCCGAACCACCGCCCGGTCTCACAACATATCCGGTTCCCGCACAATCGGCACAGTCTGAACCGATTTGGCCCGAGGTAGGATTTCGTTGGATCTTGTCTGTCGAAACATGAGGTTTCCACGTTCCACATTGCAATTGCTTCTTCCGGGCAAGAAGAATTTTTGGAAACCTAATCCCTCGTTCCATGCACAGATCAAGAATCCCGTCGATGGTCTGACAAAGGGCTTGGGGTTCGCACGGCTCTCCGCTTTCGATCCAAACTCGTTCGGCTAAATGTAGACCTTTCTCGTCTTCATAGCGAATGAGCTTTCTTTTTATTTCCAGAAGACTGGTAAAGGTCATGTCAGGTCACCTTCAAAGAAGGTCCGTTTCTTCGCAATTTCTGTGGGCTTAGGCTTGTGGTAATTGATGACTTAACCTGACTTTGACTGTGGTAACTGATAAGTTGCTCAGATTCACCGCTGCGGCGAAAACGAGCAACGGTGCTTGGTTGGACAATTTGATAAGTTCGCCTCGCCCATCTACCGCGCCCGCGCTTCCACCCAGTCCGCAGCCAGCCATTTGCGCAAAGTTCCCGTTGTACCCTTTCGCGGCGCCCGCGTCCCCAATGGAGAATTTGATCTATTTTGTTTGGTCGCACGAAAGTAAGCCCGGTTTTCCCATCTGCAAACGATTTGATCACCGCAAAGAGGACTTTAGCGTCCGAAGAGATAGAAGGATCCTTGAGAAATCGTGCGGGAACACGCACGATAAAATCCCTATCCTTCGCCATCGTTTTTTACATTTGAGCTACCGGATTTCAAACTGGACACGGCGCCAGGCGAAAACATTTTCTCTAGTTCCGAAACGGGCACTACTACCCGCCGACCTACACGCACTACTCTCAGACGACCAGTTTTGACGTACTTTCGAAGAGTGAAACGACTTATCCCCGTCATCTCCTCAGCTTTCTCAAAATCGACGCTCAATTGGATCATTTGCTCTGTCCTATCCGGGAACTCTCATTAAATTCCCTTGCTTCTGCATCGATCATAGCGTTAGGATACTTTAGGTCAATAGAGTTATAGACATAAAGTAATGGTCAAACAAGAAAACACACTGAAGACCTCCGAAATGGACTCTACAAAACCTGGCATCGCCAGAAAGATGTTTGACCTATTAACGCCAAAAGAAAGGGATCGTGTAATCCTCCAGTATTTGAAACGGGATATGGAAACCATACTGACTGATCTCGCCAATTTGCATGACGAAGGACACGAAAGATTTTGGCTGCGTATTGGCGGGATGGGCAAGCTATTCGAGCATGAATCGAGGGATGAACTTACTCGCCTGAGGGAGGAATTGAGAAAAGTTTGGAAGCCGCAAACAAAGATCAGTGAAAAGGATCGAATACTCATACATTGGCTGCAACCGGGTGGGCCTAGCCGTAGGCCAGCCATCGTCGCCAGATTTGAAAAGGGTGCTATTTTGCCCAACCCGTTCAACCTACGGGCGATGTTGGCGGTTGCGGTTTTGGACCGGACAACGAAACTCGCGCAGTGTCACAACCCCGACTGTCCTGTCCCTTTTTTTGTTGGTAGGCGAAAAAACCAAAAATACTGCGAGCGCGGGGATTGCACTACATACGCACAGCGGCAATATGCGCTCGACTGGTGGAAGCGTAATCAGGGTTCTTCGAAGAAGAATGGACGAAGGAGAAAGCAATGATCTACAAACGCGGCAAGGTCTATTGGTACAAGTTCATGTGGCAGGGGAAGCTCGTGCGCGAATCCACCAAGCAGGGTAACGACAAAATTGCTCGGCAGATGGAAGCGGCGCATCGAACGTCGCTCGCCAAGGGAGAGGTAGGTATACGGGAGAAAACGATTGCTCCCACGTTCGCGGAGTTTGCTGAATCGCGCTTTCTACCTTGGGCCGTTACTATCTTCGCGTCTAAGCCAAAAACATGGATGTGGTACCGCAACGGTGTGCGTCGGCTTCTCGCTTACCAGCCCATCTCTCAATCACGATTAGACGATCTGAATGGAGAGCGGATTGCCAGTTACATCGGTCATCGACAGACGGCGGGACTAGAAGTTTCCAGCATCAATCGCGAATTACAAGTGCTTCGAAGGCTCCTTCATCTGGCTGTCGATTGGGGCCTTGTTGACCGTTGTACAAAGGTTCAGATGCTATCGGGCGAACGCCATCGTGAATTTGTTCTGTCTCGCCAAGAAGAAGCTCGTTACCTTGCCGTTGCACCGGAGCCGCTGACATCTATCGCGACGGTCTTAGCGGATACAGGAATGCGGCCAGAAGAGTGTTACCGGCTGCGTTGGGAAGCGGTTACATGGGTTAACGGTCGTAACGGTACGCTACTCATCACGCACGGCAAGACCGCGGCGGCTCGTCGAGTTCTGCCGATGAGTCCGCGTGTGAGAGCGATCTTGGAGTTACGCTGGGAAGCCGCGAAAAAACCGCGAGATGGTTGGGTATGGTCCGCTCCGACGCGCAGCGGGCACGTAGAAGCGTCCAGTTTGAAAAAGCAGCATCGGAAGGCTCAGCGTATGAGTGGAGTGCCGCAATTCGTTCTGTACAGCCTACGGCACACATTCCTGACGCGGCTCGGCGAGAGTGGTTGCGATTCTTGGACACTCGCCAGGATTGCTGGGCATAGCTCAATTGCCATTTCTGCGCGGTACGTTCACCCGTCCCATGATGCGGTGCTATCGGCAATGGAAACGCTAGGTGGGCACAATTTTGGGCACACCCGAAAAATAGAAAATCTTTCTGGTGAGTCAAGTAAGCTCTTAACTTCTTAATCCACTTGGAATTAAGTGGTGCGCCCGGAGAGATTCGAACTCCCGACCTTCTGGTTCGTAGCCACTTCCCTTCTGTCGGCCCTCTGGCTACGCAATTCGCTAACTTGCTACTCCGTCATACGTTAAGGTATCTTTGCCGCTGCCAGTGTCATGCGTAATTCGACCAAAACCGCTCGAATTCGCCCCCAGTCATGACACCAGCATGACACCAGCGATGAAAAGAAAACAGGCCCAAAAAATAAATTTCACGAAACGTGCGCTCGAAGCTCTGCCGGTTCCTCGCGACGGCAGACTCACAGTATTCGATACGCAAACGCTCGGACTCGGATTCACTGTCTTTGCATCGGGCGTCAAAACTTTTTTCCATCGTCGTTTTGCGAACGGTCGCGCCGAGCGCACGACGCTCGGTAGTTTTGAAGATTTGTCCATACCACAAGCGCGTGGACAGGCCGCCAACGCAAACGCGAAAGTGGCGCAATGGAAGTTAAACGGATTTCAAGGGCCGAGCCCTTTCGCAAAAACCGCTCGCACCGGCGCGACTTTCGGCGAACTACTAGAGGCATACATCAAGGGACAGGTATCGCAGGCCAACGACCCGGCCGATGCGGAGCGTAATCTGCGATGGATGGCGAAAAAGTATTTCGGTGCATGGACGGCGAGGCGCATAGATTCGATCACCATTGAGGACGCGCTCGCCGTGCGCAACAAACTCGGCGAGAAACACAAGTACCAGGCGAACCGCCTAGTGGAAATGGTCAAGGCGGTTTTCAGTTGGTCGGCGGGAAGCAAAGACGGCAAGGTGAATTTTTGGCCGGTCGACAATCCCGCCCGCAACGTTGAACTGTATGACGAAGAGAAGCGCGAGCGGTTCTTACAACCTCATGAGCTCGTGGCGTTCAACGACGAACTCAAGAAAGAGTCACACCGCGACCTCCGCGATTTCCTCACGCTCGCGCTTGCCACGGGTGCGCGCAAATCCAACGTGCTCGCGATGCGATGGGCCGACATCTCTTTTGAGCGCGCCAATTGGAACATTACGGTCACCAAGAGCGGCAAACCCTACGACGTAAGTTTGACGCCCGCCGCGCTTCAAGTGCTCCGGCGGCGGCGCGAAGAAACTCCCGACGGCGGCGCGTTCGTTTTTCCGTCGCATGGAAAGTCTGGGCACGTCATCGAACTCAAGAAGCAATGGGACAAATTTCGCAAGCGTGCCGGGATTCCCGACGTTCGCGTCCACGACCTCCGGCGAACAAAAGGGTCCTACATGGCTATCAGCGGGGTCTCGTTGCAACAAATTGGCGCCGTGCTCGGGCATCGTAGTCTTGGCTCGACGGAAATCTACGCGCGCCTGCATCAAGAATCGCTTCGCGAAGCCGTCGAGACCGGCGACGCGGCGATGTTGCGCATGACCAAACAAGCTAGAAAGCGAATGAAGCTCGCGGCACGGAAACAAAAATTGCTCCCGTTGAAAGCGAGTCGCGCGTGACCGTTCATCAAGGACACATTCTGAAATCTCCGGGCGGGATTTATCCGCGTGGTCTGGTGCCGGTTTTACGCCGGGGCGCGGAATCGACACGGTCACTTCACTCCAAGGGAAACTCACTAAAGAGTGCCTCGACGAGACGCGACAATTTGAAACCGCGCAATGACTGGCTCCGCGACGAATTCGCCAAAAAACGAGAAAAGAATCCAGGTTACTCGGTGGAGCAATTCCGCAATAGCCTCAAGAAAAGCAGGAAGTTTGCGAGGGAGCTAAGGCCCCACGGCAAACTAATTTGCACCGAAACGCTGCGAACAATTCTCGCAGGTTCACACACCTAAAAAACTTCCAGAAATCCTTCTTTTTGTTGGAACTACGCACGAAAAAACTTCCAAGTGTAGCTGGCTACAGTTGGAATGCCCTCCTCGAACGTGTGTTAGAACTAGGTCGAATCGCGGCAAAAATCGAACGCACGATTCGGGAGGGCCGCACATGGCCGAAAAAAATACGACGCACGATTGGGGGAAAATTCTGACGCAAGAGCAGGTAGCCCTAATTCTCGGCGTGACCACGAATACGTTGGAGGCATGGCGATACAAGCGGCGCTATGGGTTGAAATATTTGAAGGTAGGAAGTTTGGTGCGATATCGGGAACAGGACGTACGGGCATTTTTGGAAAGCCGCCTTGTGAGCGGCGACGCGCAACCGACTGGTGCCCGTCGACGTTCGCGGTCACGTGCCGCATGAAATTCTCTTTTCGCACGCGGTTACGTTCCCGGCGAGCTCGACGGTCGATGCGGCGGCGGCGACTACGATCACGGTGAGGTACATGAACGTGAATGACGTGGAGCAGGGACGTTGGGCGTCGCCGGTGCTTTTAATTTGGGCAGCGGACTCGGCGTTGCAAGTTGAATTCGACAGCGTGTGCGACTTTTTTGAGTGGGCACAGGGCATAGCGACGCGGTTGATCGAATGGGCGTACACCCATACAGAGGAGTAAATAGAAAACGATGAGCATAACAAAGGCGGCATCGGCGGCGTTTGTAAGCTGGCAAAACACCTATGCCCCAGCACAGGCGCTACTGACAGGGCTTCTCGATGTAGTTAGGCAATCTGATTTGAGTCGCTCAAAGGCGAGGACTTTTGTTCATGAACTACCACCGCAGGCGCAGGAATTGCTTGGTGCCCACTACGTAGAGAACCACGGCGACCAAGTTACACGACTGCTCATGGTTGCGACGCAGGCGGTGCTGGCCGGAAAGGACAAGGCCCCGACTGAGTTTGTCATCGCATTGAAGAAACATTTCTCGCGCCCGGCAACGGCGCTCGCGACGATTGAGACAACATTTGCGGGCGGCGGTACCGGCCGAAAAATGTACCGCATTTCCGCAGGCGCTATCGCGGCAATTTCCGGCGGGCTCACTGTGAAAGATGGTGACGTGATTTGTCTACTTGTCGATGACGATGAAACGCACCGGTTTGTGTCGAGCGGCAATTTGGTACCAGTCGGGGAGAGGCAACGATGACGAAACGAGATTACACGGAAAATGCAAATTCCATTTGTAGTGCGTGCGCGAACGCCGGGACCAGACTGCAAGAGGCCATCCCCGACTACGAGCGCATTGACCGTGACGATCTTGAAAAACTCTCCCAAATGAAACCGCCCGACCCGAAAGACTACGCTCGCCAACGCGATGCCGTCGCCGACCCTCGCGCGGAAATTGCCGCAATCCAGCAGCGGCTTGGTGATGCCGTTAAGTACCTCGACCGGGCCGAGACTTTAATAAAGCAGCACCGCGCCGAAATTGCGCGGCTGCGCGACAAAAAGTTTTGAACGATTGCGCGCCGGTGAGCGCGCTGTGTTCAAAAAACGGCGAGTGTTGGTCGGCGTGGATGCGTCGACCACACTTCCGAATTTCTATCAGAGTGTGAGCAACTTTTGTGCGACCGCCGGAGCCGTGGTCACACACCGCCGGAGTGCGGCAGAGTTAGAAAATCAAATTCAAATTTATGGAGGAATTTTATGAATGCCACACCATCGGTTGAGGATGTGAAACGGCAGTTCGCGAAGGACATCACCGCACTCGAAGAGAAAGCCCGTGCCGAGGGCCGTGCATCGGCGAGCGGACTTTCGCCGGGTGCCGGGGTTGCCGAGCGAATGGCTGCACGTGCACGACAGTTACAGGCGGCACAGCCGACCTTGACCAACATCGAGGCCACGCGGCTTGCCTACTTGGAGGCGGGTGAGAAGTTGGAATAAGAAAAAAGAGCCGGGCGGGGGATAAGGCCGCCCGGCATGACCAACCTCAAAGCGACAAATGTGAAAGGACCTACAGAATAACCCACACGACGTAATTTGCAACTTAATCCCGCTAGAAATTTCAGAGTCACCTCACACGGTGCGACACGAACAGGGAGAAACAAAAAACAGGGCCGAGGCTCCGCAGCCTCGACCCTGAAAGGACTCCTCAACACACTGTGATGATAACGGAAAAAACTTCGGTCGATCAATCCACAGATAACTTTTATTCGCTCCTAGAACACGCCGGTTTTGACATTCGCGGCACTCGGGCGAATTGCCCGTACTGTGAGGGTTCGTCGCGCCTGACGGTCCGTATTGGCCCCGGCGACGTGTTCTACTGCCATCGGTGTCATCGTAGCGGCAATACGCGTACATTGCTGCGACGCTTCGGCCTGCCGGTCGCGCCCGAATCGCAGCAAATACGTGAACGTCGCGGGCTCGAAAACAGATTCGATGAGTGGCGCGATAAGCGGCAACAAATTCTCGCAAAACGGTTCCATTCACTTTCCCTTCGCGCGCAATGGGCAAAGGCCGCGCTCGCGTTCTATCCCGAATGGGAACTCGCGTGGGACACACTGGGCGCGTTTTACCATCGGGAAGCGGAACTCAGCGCCGCACTCGATACGCTATCGTGCGAAAAATTGTCGCTGTGGCTCGATGCACCTACGACCAAATCCCAATTGCTCGCCGCGTTTCAGGAGGTGTGCCGTGTCTCCTGAATTCGACGACAACCTCATTACTTCCAGAATGGAGAAAAAACTTGGCGTGCCTCTTGAGGGCGCTACAAAGAAAGTCAACGGCGCAATTGATTCCAGCGATGCGAACGTAATCGATGTCTCGATCGAAACTGTGAACGCCGCCTCTATAGAACCGGAGCGAGTGTCCTGGCTCTGGGAAAATCGCATCCCACTCGGCAAGCTGACGGTTTTTTGCGGCGCGCCCGACGTTGGCAAATCCGCCGTAGCTATCGACATCATAGCGCGGGGTACGACCGGCAGAGATTGGCCCGACAGCAAAAACGACCACGCGCCATTCAATGTGCTCATGCTTGTCGCCGAGGACGACCTAAAGGACACAATCGTTCCACGACTGGACGCCTCAAATGCCGACCGTAGGCGCATAGACTTTGTAATGACAACCGTCATCAGGCACAAAGCCAAGCGCGAAGAAAGAGAGTTTGCGCTGGATACCGACCTAGGCGCGCTCGCGAAGTTTTTGGCACAAAAACCGGAAATTAAACTTGTCACGTTGGACCCGCTCGGCAGTTACCTCGGAAAATTCAAAAAGAATGACGAGGAAAATATTCGCTGGGTGCTCACGCAAATCAAAGAGCTCGCTGAAAAATCCGGCGTCGCTGTTTTGAGCATCGACCATTTCAACAAAAATTTAGCACAAGCCGCTATTCATCGACTCTCGGGCGCGGGCGCACTGGTTGCCGTGCCGCGCGCCGTGTGGGCGTTCGTGAAAGACGATAACGATGAGGAACGGCTCGACCGCTTGATGCTCAACGTGAAATTGAACGTGGCATCCGAGGCTAAAAAGGCGGGGCTCAAATACCGCTTTTCCATAGTGCCCCTGACCATCAAGGAAAAGACCGTCGAGTTACCGACGATTGGTTGGCGCGGCAAATCCGAGAATAACCTCGACGAGGTGTTGCAGACGCAAGCGGACCCGAAAGAGAAGCGCGCCACCAAAGCCAAGCGATTCTTGCTCAAGTGTCTCGCCGGTGCCGACCCGGTTTCATCGAGTGAAATCTTCGCGCAATGCGCGGCGGTCGGCATCAGCCGCAATGCGGTGTTCGAGGCAAAAAAGGAACTCAACATTAAGGTTTTTAAGATAGGCGAGGCATGGTACTGGGAGTCGGCCAAAACCGCAGATTGAGCGGCTTTTGGGACACTTGGCAGACACACTGGGACAGTTGGGACAGTTGAAACTCTTAACTCTACTCTTGTATATAAGTCTTTTATTTATATATATATATATAATATTGAAACGGAACCCTTCAAACTGTTTCAAGTGTTTCAACAGTTTCACGCATGAGCTTGCAGGATTTGAGTACGGTGCTTCGTGACCCGATGGTGAGAACAATCCTCACCGTTGCGGGACTTTGCCTAACAGTCGGCTTGTTTCTGGCGGGGCGTCGCAGAAAGCGCTTGGGCTATTTGGTTTCGAACACGCGGGTGCTGGGCGTCCATGAAGAACTCAACCCGAGCCGTGTGCAAATCCTGTTTGACGGCGTGCCGGTAACAGAAGTTGACCTCGCAATAATCACCATCAACAACTGGGGGAACGAACCCATCCGGGTGGAGGATTTCGAGCGCCCGTTGCGATTTCGTTGGGATGAGCCTGCGAGAATTCTGTCGGCCGAAGTGATAGAAGTAACTCCTCCAAATTTACGACCGACAATCATGGTCAGCGGCAACGAAATCGTGTTGGACCCACTTTTGCTGAATCAGGGCGACCAGATTCGAATGAAGGCGTTAATAAACCAAGGTAGAGAATTGTCAGTAGATGCGCGCATCGTGGGGGTGAAGAGAGTTACGAAAAGGCTTGCGAGTGATAGGGAAGCATCTCTCAGAGTCGACCGTTTGTTCAAGGTATTGGGGTCGGTGTGTGTCGTGGCGATTTTATTGATGTTGGCGGGTCGAATGGCCGGATTTTGGGTAGCAGATGGCCGAGCAGAACAACGAATAGCTGTGACTCTGGCTTTTGTCATAGTGTATCTTTTGCTCGACGAACTGAAGAAAGGCTTCCTGGACCTGTTCTCCTCCTTCAAGAAAAAATACCGTTCAAAATGAATTCACATTTAACTCCCCGCACACAGGTAGCGCGCGTCCTAGTAGCAGAATGATTCCGTAGTGCGAACGATTCGCGGCCTTGTTTTATTCGGCGGGTCCTTCTGTAACATTGCGCGAACGTGGGTGACGGCGCGGTCGTGGGCGGCCTTGTGAGCGATGTAACATTCGCAATTTCGCATTTCCCTTCGTGATTTGCACAAACACACTTTCAGAATCCGAAATATTTTCTCTCTTTTTTGATTTAGTAGTCGGCCAATTTTCACGGTCGATTGCGGCGAATGTGATTTCAACATCGCACGCGTCTCTGTGGTAAAAATAATCGAGAGGTGTGGCGGCAAATGAAAAAACAGATGATCGTCGATACACCCGTGCTCGCCGACGCGCTCAATTTATCCGTGCGACGAATTCACCAACTCGTAAAAATAGGGTTGCCGAAAAGCGGCCGAGGCCGATTCGATTTCAAAGAGTGCGTGAACTGGTACCTGAAATATTTGCACGAGGCGCTCGACCGCGCCGGTCGGACGACAGACGACACCAGTTTGCGCCAAGTAAAATCGCGCGGCCTTATAGCGGCGGTCGAACTCAAGGAGCTCGCGCTCGCTGAGAAGCGCGCCAATTTTGTGACCCGCGCCGACGCCGATAAATTCTTGACGGAATTTCAGCGCATCGTGCGCGCGCGAATCTCAGCGGTCGCCGCACCTCTCGCAATTGAACTTCAAGGTGAAACGTCGCAAATTATGGCACAGGCAAAAACCCAGCGTGCTCTCGATGCCGCACTAACTTTGCTCGGTACCGATGACGGCGACGCTAGTGCAAAAATCTTGGCCGATGAGGTGTTGTGCAAAAACTAGTTTGGAGAGAACGTATCGATTATCGGCGTGGTGGCCTTGGCGAATGAGGGATATGAACCGAACAAAATGGCTTGTTCTCATCTGCATCGCGAGCGTAGCAGCTACTCTCCTCTTTGGCCATTTTTGTTGGTTTAAGCGGAACGAACACGTTGCTCTTTGGCTAGAAGGTGTCGCACTCGTATTCATCTTTGCGCTGGACTACATCAACCGATTGGACGACACCGAGAAGCATGAGCAACAACACAAAGAAACGCTCGACCAACTCACACTGTTGAGACAACAGGCCGATACTTCGACGGAGAGTTTGCATTTGCTGAAAACTCAAGCGCACGAGCAGCAGCTTCGGGAGCTGTGGCGGGTCTTGCCAATTCTCGATGACATGCAGAGTCAGATGAGATATTGGCTGAATCTTTTGGATGAGAACCTGTGGAATACAGTCAACGAGGCCAGCAGAATCATACCGGTAGATTCAAGTACCGTTTTGATTCAGGCAGCGCGGCATTCCAATGAACTGTGGGCCAACGTACGAGAGACGTTCAGAATGATCACAAATGCCGATTATCAGATAGCGCGTTTTTACGGCCAGCCGCAGCCACATTATCGTCAAGAAAGGTTCATGCGAGAAGCTCAGGCCAATCTCCGAAACGCTGCACCGAAACTAGCCGAGATCGTTGACATTTTTGTGCTTTTCGAGCAAACAGAGCGAAATCGGTACGTGCCCCAAACGAAGGTCGGTAGTGACGGCTGAAAGGCCGCCAACTTTTGTGAGTCGACCTTATTTTCCCTGCGACGGTTTTTGGAGTAAAAAAGATTTGGCGGATTCGCCGAGGGGAACAGGGATGCTTTTACCGCTGAACAAACTCGCCGCGATGTTGCAGATCGATGAGACCGAGGCGCTAAATTTCGCCATTTACTTTGGTGTGCCACGTCGCGGCGGGCTCTATGACGAACGAGAGTTTTTGTTGGCGCACATTAAATTCCTTCGCGAAAAGATTTTCGGATTTGCGGCAGTCTAGGCCGCGACGACCGAACCGCCAAAAATCAGCACACCCCGCGCGCGCCTCATCACTCGACAAAAAAGAGCCAGAGCGGGCACGCCGTGGGCAGGAATTTCGTTGCAGCGATAATTTCTCCCCACTAACTTTTGGCTGCCATTGCGAGGATTTGTCGTCCGGCAGGGTGCGGTATTGCTACCGTTGAACAAATCCATCTGATGGAGGGATAACCCACCTCGCACTATGAGCAAAAACCTTTTTCGCTGAGTTTCTACCTCCCGAGCGTTTATCACCGCAAACGACGGAGTGTGAAGCCTCTTCAGGTAGCGGAGCGGGGCAAACGGTTTGATTTTTCTGCCGCGCCAGGCCTGCGGTGATTGACGCCAAAGCGTACCCCGTATGTCCCACTAGGACGCTCGCGGACTCCCTGTGATTGGCCACCAGCAACGTCGAAAGATATACGGACATTGGATCACCGTCAGCGTCATCTTCAAACGCGGCTGAGCTTGGGCGTACCACGCCCAAATTATCATCACGAATGAAGTGCCACGGAGGGATACGTCTGAGTAAGTCCGTTGTATCCGCGATGGACGAATCATCGGGGAAATGTTCAAGGCAGAAGGTGGACATAGAAATTCGAAATGGTTGTTATCGCGAAAGCCGATCTATCCATGGCCTAAGCAAGGCAAGATTTGGCTCGCCTTCTATAGAGTCGCCACCACTGCGGAGGTTTTCTGCAAAAAAACTAGCTTCGTGCGGAGAGTAGATCGAAATTTCCAAATTGATTCCGCCCGTGTGCCATTCGAGCTGGACACCGCCCCGAACCATCGGTATGACCGTCGGCGCGGGTGTATCAGCACGCATCGCCTGACCCAAAAGGCTAAGAGCAAATTTTACATTCTCCTTGCTTATAGGTCTCGCGTTATAAGAATTCCAACCCGGCGGCAATTCCAACAACTCAATCATCCTTTGGACAGCAACGATTAACCCGTGCGGAAAATTCTGACTCGCGGCCTTTACCGGGCGGCGTTTTCGATGCAGCTCTTTGCAATTCGCTGATTCCCGAACATTACGTCTCGCTTTAAATCGCTTGAGCCAAGCATTTCTGTACCGATCTCGATCTGGACGTGCGTGCGTTTCGGAGGTAAAACGTTCGCGGGCCTTCAACCAAAGGTGCTTTTCCTTCGCGTCTCCATACGCCTCTTCAATCTGCCTGTATTCAAGTACTGCCTCGACCACGTTTTTCCCCCTACTCCAAGTTGAAAACCTTGACCTTCGCTTTGGCCAAAACCGACCCGAGGCTGGCCGCCTTTAGTTCGGCTCGCTGAATAGCCTTCTTCAATTGCTGTAGGTCATTTTCATCAAGCGAAAAAAATATTTCCTCTATCCCGCGGCCTGCGTGGTGGAATGCGATCTTAAGGTTATAGAGAATTACGGCTGCCTTTGGCGACTCCGCTTCCCTGCCAAAGATTGGTCGAGCATCAGTGAAAATCCTCATAGCGTGCACCGTGCGCTCTTGTTCGTATCTGAGCACAGTACTCTTTGCAGCGAGACTCATGTCACCGAGACCCAAAAATTCTCTCAGGCGACCTCGAAACTGCTCGATTGAAGTATCTTTATCGAGAAGCTTTTCTTTTTCCAGTCCCTCAGAAACATCCTCAACAAATTGATCGAGTTCAACTTCCGAATATTCCCGGACATGGTAAAGAGAGACCAACGTATCAAGGATTTTTTCCGCATCTACTCGCGACAAATCTGGGATGTCAGGAAGGTCCGCAATCGTCAAGCCGTCTACATCGGCTTTGATCGCAGCCGACTTTACGGCCGCAAGTAAGTTTGATGCAACGGAGGGAGGAAGCGTTTGGAGCTTCGCCAGTCCCGCTTGTTCGTCTGGAGGAATTTTCAGACTTGCCATAATTTTCTCCCCAAAGGAGACAGCTTGGCCGCCGAATCAATCATACGAGAGGCTCCACAGTATAGCTCGTTAAGCGACACCGTTGGAGAGAACAAAATTTGTGGGTTGTTATCAATGCTTCACAAGACGCCGCAAGACTAGCATCGGCGAAGGCTCGACTGCAACTCCCTGCTAAACCGCACCTTCTTTCGACACGCCTCGACATCACTCCCGACTACTGATGCATCGCCAATCATGACACCAGCATGACACTGGAAGCGGCATCCGGGTGTCCAGTCTAAGAAAAACCTCGATATTAATGGGAAAATGGTGCGCCCGGAGAGATTCGAACTCCCGACCTTCTGGTTCGTAGCCAGACGCTCTGATCCAGCTGAGCTACGGGCGCACAGTTCGTAAATATTACCA
>Ga0210394_10003620_pt1 | contig 19054 bp, 14 predicted proteins | sample IncBWC12MmetaG_FD_160121 | JGI IMG/M metagenome (GOLD analysis project Ga0210394, IMG submission 160121) | Forest soil microbial communities from Barre Woods Harvard Forest LTER site, Petersham, Massachusetts, United States - Inc-BW-C-12-M | ecosystem: Environmental > Terrestrial > Soil >...
ACCCTCCATCTGCCTCACCGCCGCGATCCTCTTCTCCTCGCTGTGCCGGCTCTTCTTCATCTTCGTTCTCCTTTCTAAACTGGAGAACTCTAATTATGATTGGTCGAGTTTATCGGGGGCAGGTCAAACGCACACCGTCACTGATTCACCTGCCCGTGTGATGAGTGTGATGAACCAATAAACGATGGGCGGCTTGCGCTTTGCCTTTTCCTTTTGGCCTTCGACTACACACCCTGGACAATTACCAATTCCGAGTCCGCCGTGGCTTGGCGCAATGCCTTTGGCTCGGCGTATTCTGGCGAATCCCACCAATCTCGCGCCCGCTCCACGCTGGGAAACTCGGCGATGATCAACCGTTCGCGCGGCCACTCTCCCTCGAGAGCGTGAATCGGGCCGCCCGGGGCAACGAATCGCCCACCGTATTTCTCCATCGATGGCAGCACCGTCCGTTTGTAATCCTCGAACCGAACCGCATCTTTGATCGTAAGACTTGCAATGACATAGACTGACATGTATTTCTCCTTTATCAAGTGATCGATAATTTTGGTAACTATTTACATGAGTAACCAGCCATGTTAGACTTGCGTTGGGAATCTCCTAGCGGAGAACTGGCCCTTACTATGACCTTCAACGCGGTCTTTGACGAAAGCGGAAAGCAGAACGATTCCGATGTGGTGGTTTTCGCTGGATTCTTCACGACAGCGGATCGTTGGACTGAGTTCGGGCGGGAATGGAACACGGAACTTCGCAAGAACAAACTGACGTATTTCCGTATGGTAGATGCGGTTCAGTTGAACGGATCGTTCAGCAAGTTCCGCAACAAACGTCCCGCGTTGACCTCATTGGTTAGCAGGCTCGCTGATCTGATCTGCAAGTACGCGATGGAGGGTACCATCAATCGAATTTCGACGGCAGAATTCAAGGCGCTCAAGGAGACCGTAAGACTCCGATACAAAAACCCGTTTTATTACGCCTTCGAGGGCGGAATAGAAGCACTTGCGAATTCCTTGACGTTGGAGCCAACCGACCGTTTCAATCTCATCTGCGATGATTCAGAGGAGTATTCCAGCGAGTGCCTAAAGGCGTATCGCAGGCTGGGAAAACTGAAGCCCGAAGTATCAAAGCGATTCGGAACCATCTGCTTTGGAAACGACAAGACATACTCGCCACTTCAGGCCGCTGACATGCTGGCTTACGCGGTCCGGCGAGTTTCTATCGGAGATCAGGACGGCATTTCAGCCGAGGTCATGAGTCGTTTCCTGACCGTCTTCAGTGACTATTCCAAACAGCCTTTGCTCGCGCAGAACTAAACCAACAAACCATGTATGATTAACCCATGAAGAGCGGCACAGCAGACATGATCGAAGGGCCTGAGGCGTGGACGCGTTTTCGCGACGCCGTCAAGAAAATTCTGACGGTTCAAAAGAGCGCGGTCCCGAATCCGTTCGGCAAGCGCAAGGCTAAGGCGCAGTCGCGCAAAGAGAAGCGGAACTCACTTTGAGGACTTGGCCCGCAGTTTCGTAATGTAAACCTCTAGGTCCTGTTCACTTGCGCCTGTAACGCGTTTCGACACGACTTCAAGTGCGTCGCTAATAGAAATCGGGCGATTTTCTGGTACATCGTAAAATCGATCCAACGAAGCTCGGATCTCTTCGAACGTGAGGCGCGGTGGCCAGAAGAGTGGTTTGAACTTCTTTAAGCTTTCAACGTCAGGCGCTGTAAGCACCATCTGCAAATCAGTCGCCTCGGCGTAGCCAAAAGGGAATCCTGTTTTCGCATCCTCGTTTAGGATTCTCCAGAATCTCCCGTTGTACCGCCCAGATGTTTTCGTAACAGGTTCGTTGGTTGTATCTGTTGTTGGCTGAGGCGGAGATTGCGCACCACATGTCAAAATCATCAGTCCTAACAGCCCGATCATCGGCAAGCGTGGCATCAAAAACTTCTCCATTTATATCTACTGAATCTTCCCGGAAGGTTTTTGCTGAAGCGATAGAGCAATTCTGTTGTTCGCGGCTTTCGCCTGCTCGGCTACTTAGTTCTGCATACGAAGCAAGTCGGATTCTTTCAGAACGCCACTCTTTAGTAGGCAATCCCGAAGAGCGATCACTTCCAGGGCGATCTTAATGAGTTCCCCACGTTCAGCCATGAAGCGGGCCTGTATTTGTGCATCAGTGAGCGTTCGATTATTTTTAGCCATCGCGTTATACCGAAAGTTTAACGTTTGCCGCGCCCTTGGCGCTTGGCTTCCTTCTCAGTTAGGATACGTTTGCGGTTCGTGGTTCTTTCCAGTCGCCTCGTTCCAGGTGAGCCGCTTGCCGACAATCTGCGATGCGGCTAGCTTGAAGCGTTCGAAATCGGTCATGTCCTTGCGGTTGTTGTAGCGGAACGCTCGCTCATCAAGGTAGCGGAACAGGTGGAACGGCTCGACGCTGACATAGGTTCCGCTGATAGATCGCTTGAGCAGGCTCCAATAGTTTTCGAGCCCGTTAGTGTGTGCCAGACCGTTCACATACTCCACGGCGTGATCCACCACCTTATGAGCATAGCGGCCTTCCAGACCATCATAGGACAAAAGGAAGTCGGTATAGAGCGCGGCTCCAGCCTCTACGCGCTTGTTGATTTCGCCGTGAAGGGTCTTTTTCTTTCGATTGGGAATCACGACAGTCCGAACCTTGCCGCCCCGTTCCAAGATTCCCATGACGGCAGTCTTGTCCTTGGTCCCGCGTCCAGTAATCCGGCGACGGCGTTGAGCGATGTGCATATTGCGAGCTTCGCCACCGATGAAAGTTTCGTCCGCCTCCACGTGGCCAGTAGCCTTGTCGATGGTTCCATCATGAAGGGCCATTCTAATCCTGTGATCCATGAACCATGCGGACTTCTGAGAGACTCCGAGGTCCTTAGCTATTTCGCATGAGCTAATGCCGTTTTTGCAGTTAACCACAAGCCACATGGCTACAAGCCATTTGTCAAGACTAATCGGAGAATCTTCGAAGATAGTTCCGACCTTAAGAGAGAACTGTGCGCGAGGATGCTTGCCATAGCACTTGTAACGGTTCTGCTTCTCAAGGTAGATGACATGATCGGAGCCACACTGTGGGCAGCGTGGCTTAGCATCCGTCCAGCGCAGACTGGCGAGGAACTCATTGCAGTTTTTTGGATCGGCGAAGTAGATGATTGCCTCTTGAAGAGTCTGTGGATCGGTTGCCATGAACCAATCATGCCATGAAAAACGTGGTTAGTCAAGTTAATAAGTGCCATAATTTTGCCGTCGAACCGCTAAGGAGCAGCGGTGTCGCTTAACGCACCTGCGCCAGTTTCGGGCTATCTCCCCCGCACACCGAACTCCTGCCCCAGGGAGTTCACCATCTCCGGATTGACCTGTTCCGCATGTGGCCCACCCATTGCCTTTTCGTGGAGAGCCTTGTACGTGCGCTCTCTGGCGGCCCGCGATAATTTGGCGTAGGCGCGCTTCATCTCGAAGTGCCATTTCCAAATTTCATAGATCGCCGGGTAGACGACCAGCTCCAGGAGGAACGACGTGAAGATGCCGCCAACCATTGGCGCGGCGATGCGCTTCCAGACATCGGACCCTGTGCCGGTGGCCCACATGATCGGGATCAACCCGACGAACATCGTCGCCACGGTCATGACCTTCGGACGCAGCCGCTTCGCGGCGCCTTCCACGATCGTCCCCTGAAGATCCGCGAGCGTTCGCAGGCGTCCTTCGCGCGACGCCTTCTCGTACGCTAGGTCGAGGTACAGCAGCATGAAGACGCCAGTCTCGGCATCGACGCCGAGCAAGGCGATTAACCCGACCCATACGGCGATGCTCATGTTGTAGCCGAGCAGGTACAGGAACCAGACGGCGCCGACGGCCGAGAACGGCACCGCCAGCAGCACGATCGCCGTCTTCGTGAGCGACCTCGTGTTTAGGTAGAGAAGCACGAACACGATGAACAACGTGAGCCGGATGATGTACGTGAGACGCGCGCGCACGCGCGCCATCGCTTCGTACTGGCCGCTCCAGAGCACCGCGTAGCCGGGCGGCAGCTTCACGTGCTCGCGGACCACGCGGCTCGCCTCGTCCACGTAGCTGCTGACGTCGCGGCCGGCGACGTCCACGAAGACGTATCCGGTGAGCAGCCCGTCCTCGTCACGGATCATCGCGGGTCCGCTCGCCACCTTCACGCGTGCCAGCTCGCCGAGCGGGATCTGCCGTCGCCCTTCGGACGCAAGCACGAGCACGCGTGCGAGCGCGTCGGTGTCGGACCGGAAATCGCGCATGTAGCGGACGTTCACCGGATACCGCTCGCGGCCCTCAACTGTGGTGGTCACGTTCTCGCCGCCGATAGCGTTCTGCACCACGCTTTGCGCCGCCTCGATGCTCAACCCGTAGCGCGCGAGCGCGTCGCGGTCCCACTCGATGTCCAGGAAGAACCCGCCCCCGGTGCGCTCGGCGAACACGTTGCGGTTGCCGCTCACCGAGGGGAGCGCCGCCTCGATCGCCGTGCCGATCTTCTCGATCTCCGCGAAATCGGCGCCGGAGATCTTCAGCCCGACTGGCGTGCGGATTCCGGTCGTCAGCATGTCGATCCGGCCCTTGATCGGCATCGTCCAGGCGTTCGAAACGCCGGGATACGTCAGCGCCGCGTTCATGTCCTGAACCAGCTGCTCCTCGGACATGTGATCGGGCGTGACATGCCGGAGCACGCGCTTCATCCATTCTGGCGCCCACCCCGAGTACCACGTCTCGACGCGGGGCCATTCGGACGCCGGTTTCAGCGTGATCACCGTCTCGAGCATCGACAGCGGCGCGGGATCGGTGCTCGTCTCCGCGCGCCCCGCCTTGCCGAGCACGCGATCGACCTCCGGGAACTGCTTGATCGTGCGATCGCTCACCTGGAGCAGCTTCTGCACCTCGCCGATCGAGATGCCGGGCATCGTCGTCGGCATGTAGAACAGCGACCCCTCGCGGAGTGGTGGCATGAACTCGGATCCGAGGTGCGTGAACACCGGCACAGTGACGATGGTGAGCGCCGCGGCGGCGCCGATCACCGACCACTTCCAGCGCAGCGACCAGCGGAGCACCGGCTCGTAGATTCGGGTGAGGAAGCGGCTGATGGGATGCGACTCCTCACTGCGGATGTGGCCCACAAGCACCGCGTTCACCGCACGGCACAGCCACGCGGGCCGGAACTCGAAGCGCCGCACGCGCGTAAGGAGCACGCGCAGGGCCGGGTCGAGCGTGATCACGAGGCCCGCCGCCACCAGCATCGCGAGCGTCTTGGTGTAGGCGAGCGGCTTGAACATCCGGCCTTCCTGCGCCTCCAGCGTCAGGACCGGGAGGAACGACACCGCGATCACCAGCAGGGCGAAGAAGCTCGCGGGCGCGACCTCTTTGACCGCCTCGACGACGACCTCTCGAGCGTCGCGCGCCGATCCCTCACGCTGCGCCTGCTCAAGCTTCTTGTGCGTCTGCTCAACGACGACGATGGCCGCGTCCACCAGCTCGCCGATCGCGATCGCAATGCCGCCGAGCGACATGATATTCGCGGTGATCCCCATGGCGCGGAACGGGATGAACGCCACGAGCACGGCAACCGGAATTGTGATCAGCGGGATGATCGCGCTCGGCACGTGCCACAGGAACAGCAGCACGATGAAGGACACAGTGAGCACCACCTCGATCAGCGTTTCGCTCACGTTATCCATCGCGCGCCGGATGAGCGTGGAGCGGTCGTATATCGGAACGATCTCCATCCCGGGCGGTAAGCCCGGTTCGATCTGGTGGATGCGCTCCTTGACACGATCGATCACGTCGACCGCGTTTTCTCCCTGGCGCATGACGATGATCCCCGACACCACTTCGCCCGTGCCGTCCAGATCCGATACGCCGCGCCGTAGATCTGGGCCGACGGTCACGTTGCCGATATCACGGATCCGGATCGGCGTCCCGCTCTCGCTGGCGGACAGGACGATGCTCTCGAAGTCGGCGATCGACTTGGCGTAGCCGCGGCCGCGCACCATGTACTCGGTACCGCCGAACTCGATCAGCCGGCCGGCGGTCTCCGCGTTGCCGCCGCGCACCGCCTCGACGACGCGCTGGATCGAGAGGCCGTAGTTGCGCAGGCGGTTCGGGTCGACGTTCACCTGGTATTGCCGGCCGAAACCGCCGAGTGAAGCCACCTCGGACACCCCGGGCACCGCCTTCAGGTGGTAGCGCAGGTTCCAGTCCTGGTAGGAGCGCAGATCCGCGAGGCTCCGTTGGCCCGAGCGGTCCACGAGCGCGTACTGGAACACCCATCCGACACCACTCGCATCAGGCCCGAGTTCGGTCCGCGCATCGGGCGGCAGCCGCGATAGCACACCAGAGAGGTACTCGAGCGTACGTGTGCGCGCCCAATACGTGTCGGTGCCGTCCTCGAAGATCACGTAGACGAACGAGTAGCCGAAATCGGAGAAGCCGCGGACTGCCCGCACATGCGGCGCGCCAAGCATCGCCGTCACGATCGGATACGTGACTTGCGCCTCGACGACGTCAGGGCTGCGATCCCACCGCGAGTAGACGATGACCTGAGTGTCGCCAAGGTCCGGGATGGCGTCGAGCGGAACGCTGCGCAGCGCGTGCGCGCCGACGAGCACGGCCGCGCCCACGAGCAGCAGCACGAGGAACTTGTTCCTGACCGAGAAGTCGATGATGCGATTGATCATTGGTTTGTAGCCGCCTTCATGCGGCTCTCCGAGTCTATGAGGAAGGTGCCGGAGATCACGATCCGCTCGCCGGCGGTGATTCCTTTGGTCACCTGGACCTCGCCGCCGATACGCCACCCCGTCTCGACCGCCCGCGGCACGAAATTTCCTTCGCCGCATTCGACGAACACCGTCTTGCTCCGCCCCGAGTCCACGATGGCATCGGCTGGCACGACGAGCGCCGGAGGCAGGTTCACTGGGAACTCTACGTCGACGAACATGCCGGGCTTGAGCGCCAAGTTCGCGTTCGCCGCCTCGAGCCGAACCTTCAGCGTCAGTGTCGCCTCGTCGAAGATGGGCTCCGACGCGCTTACCGTAGCGGTCAGCGCGCGGCTCTTTTCGGCCGAGGCGATCCGCGCCGACGCGCCGCGGCGGATAAACGGAAGCTGGTCGCGGTACACGTCCGCCAAAATCCACACCCGGTTCAGATCGGCGATGCGGTAGAACTCAAATCCGCGATCGAACCGGAGGCCAGGCGAGACGTTCCGCTTCAGGACGAAGCCGTCCACGGGGGACTCCACGCGGATGTTCTGCACGAGCTCGCGCCGCTTGGCCATCTCCCGGAGCTGCGAGGTGGATACGCCCAGGTTCCGCAGGCCGTCGGCCATCCGTTCGATCCCCGCGTCTGCGCGCACGGAGCCGTGCGGCTGCGATCGCGGCTGCGAACCCGGCAACGCGCTCGCATCGCGGTAGAGCATCTCTAGGGCGGTGTAGTAGGACTGCTGTGCGCTATCGAACTCGGGTTGGGGCGGCACGAAGGACGCGAGCTCCTGGTGCTCCTTCACGGCGTCGCCCGTCGTGATGCTCTCCACCTTGCGAATCCAGCCGCTCACGCCGGCGACAATGGGATAGGTCCGGTTCTCGTCAGGCGCCACGCGCCCGGTCGTGCGCAGCACGCTGGTGCGGGCCACGCGGTTGACGACGCCGAGCCGTACGCCGATCGCTTGCTGCCGCTCAGCAGTCACACGCACCGCGCCGTCCGCGAAAGCGCGGGAGGCGGCGCCCTCTCCCGGAGTGCCGCTCCCGCGATCCGCCTTGAGGTGCATGCCGCAAATGGGGCAGTCGCCGGGATGGTCGCTGCGGTAGTCCGGGTGCATCGGGCAGCTATAGACGATTGCGGCGTACGCACTCGCGCGCACGGTGCCGGTCCGGGAGGTCCGCCACTTGCCGTAGGCGAATGAGCCGGCGGCGAGCGAAACAGCAACAGTTGTAGCTGCGATAATGCGTTTCATCGGGGTGGCCTCCGTGTTCCTCGCATGTCATGCCACCCTTGACAGGTACGACCGCACTATCACCAGGAGCAGTGTCAGGGCCGTGAAAGCAATGTGGGACAGTCCTTCGCGGTGCCTGCCCAAGGTTGCTAGCGCGCCGAGCAGAACGAAACCAAGGCCCGCGGCACCGAGGATTTCGAGTCCCGGCCACCAGAAGAGGGCAAGCGCGAAAAGCTCAGCGATGCCGGTCGCATACATGAACTGGCGCGGGTAGCCCCAGCGATTCCAATCCGGGGCCACCTTGCCGGTGAGTTTCAGTACGGACGTGCCGATGAAGATCAGGGTGATCAAGAGCTTCAGGATCATTGCTGTTTTCCTCCAGAAGCGCTCGACGCATGCTGTCCGTGGGTACCGCCTGCCTGCTCGTGGAGAGTCTGGTAGGTGCGCTCTCTCGCGGCGGCCTCTTCGGTGGTGAGGTGCTGCGGCTGGGGCGGCTTTTCATAGCTGTCGTATTCGTATCCGAGCTGCGCCGTACGATCGGTCGCGCTGACCGGCAGATCCGCACGCTTGCCGCTTCTGTCGCCGTACGAGAACGTACGATCGAGGTATTTGGGATCGGTTGGATTCTTGTTGCCAAGCCGGTTCCAGCTCTCCCACAGCCGGTCGATGTTGGAGTGATGGAGATAGAATATCGGGTCGCCTCCAACCGTGGAGAATTCGGCCATATCTCCCCCGATGGCGAGGTGAGTAAAGAAGTGGGGATTCTGATCGATTCTTGGATTGAACCCCAGGCTGCCGTTCGGCGCGTCGATGTAAAACTTCTCGTTGAGGGCGTCCAGCGTGATCCAGTCCTTGTAGATCTTATCGATGCGCTCGCCGCCATTCACCCAGAACCAGCGAGTGCCGTCGTATAGCGTGCTGCCCGGGTCCCGGAACACCGCAGGGACGATGAGATCGTCGGGGTCGCCGGTGACCGGGTTCCAGTAGGGAAGCGTGAAGGCCTCGTCGTGCAGCACCTCGCGAATGACCCCCTCGAACTGATTCAGCATCAGTCGATGCCAGGGAAGGAAATACCACTGTTGATACTGTTCAGGGTCGGAAGGGTTGTAGGCGTGGGCCTGGCAGCCGTTCCACACCGCCTGGGCGTCGGCTCGATATTCCGGCGGAAGCGACGCGATTACTTCCGCCTTTTTTTTCTCGGACAAATCCCAGAGGGCCGCCGGGTAGCCCTTGATCCAATGGGTGTTCCACCACCATTTCCAGGAATGCTGGTCGTATTCCGGCAACTCCCGCATGATCTCGACGGCCCGTGCGTACTTCGCGAGCATCACCTGGCCTTGGGGACTGTTGACGTTGTAGCGCGTGTACGGCTTCTTCCCTCCGGAAGAAGCCGTGTCCACGCTGTTCGCAGTCTTGTCAGAAACCACGCTTACAACTTTCAGGCCGGCGGAAGAAGAAGCCGCACCCACAGGGTTTGCATCCGTAGAAGGCGGCTCTTTTCCCTTCTGCGCACTCGTTGGAGGCGGCGCACCGAACTGCAGCTCGAGAATGTCGTGATTTCCCGTGTGGGTTTCGAGCTTTGGGTCGAGGAACGTCAGCGCCCCTGCGGACTGTATCATCCCACTCACCAGGTGAAAGCGATTGCCAATCACCGCTCCAGCGACGCCGTGACGCGGCATCGGCATGGGGGGCAGTGTTATCCACGAATTGGTCGGCACGTCGTACGCCTCGATGGCTCGAAACGCGCCGACAAGCTCTGTCGTCGTCACCTCGCCCCCGGCCACGTAGATCCTGCGGCCGTCCGTGCCCCAGGCGCCGCCGCTACGCGGAGTTGGCATCCGCTCCTTCGGAGCGCTCCACGAATTGGATACGGGGTTGTACTCCTCGACCACATCGGTATTGGTGGCGGACAGGATGAAGCCGTGGCCAGTGCGGCCGCCGATGACGTAGATCTTGCCGTTGACGGCAGCGCCGAATGCGTGATTGCGCGCCACCGACATCGGTGTGCGGCTCTGCCATTTGTTCGTGGCCGGGTCGTACACATCGTTGGTGGCGAGAACCTTGGAAGGTCCGAAGAACGAAAAGAAGGGGTCCTTGGAGCCGTCCACCGTCGTCGCGCCTCCGATCACGTAGATCTTGCCGCCGACTTCAGCGGCCAGCGCCGACCCGCGCTTGCCGGGCAACGGCGGCAGCGACTTCCAGGAATCCGCCGCCGGATCGTACTCCCACGCGTTGTCGATGGGTTCCCATGCGCCGCCAAGGGGGATCGCGGTGTCCTTCGGAGGGACGAAGCCGCCCATCACGTAGATCTTGCCGTTCGCAGCGGCCAGAGCCGCATGGTGGGCCGCTCGCGGCATCGGCGTCTTCTTCGTCCACTTGTCGGTGGCCGGGTTGTACTCGTAGTTGACGCCCCGAGCGTTGCCGTCATCCCAACCGCCAATCACGTACATCTTGCCGTTGAGGGCGACGCCGTAGAGTTCTTCATCCGGCTCCGGGAATGGCGCGCCTTTCTTCCAAGGGGATGTCGGCATCTGAGCCAGTGCGGCGGTGGCGAAAACCAGGCTGGCCATCACCGTGGCTATTGCGGTTCGTCTTTGTAGCATTTTCATTGAAGTCTCCTTTTTTGGTGTTGTTTAATCCCGGTTCTTATCTCGAAGAACTGGTTCTGAAGATCAAGCCGAACATTAAGTAGTTGAGGTCTTTAATTCCGTTAGTGCCTTCCCACATGTAGGAAGGCTGAAAGGACACATACTTGGCGACGGGCACCGTGACGCCAGCCCAGACTCGGTTTTTGGTCCACCCGCTTCCCTGGTCGTAAAACGCTTCGTAGGACGCGAAAGGCTTCAGGATGTGGTTCTTTACAGTGAGCGGATGTGCGATCGCGATCCGAGTGCGATAGCGGTTGATCTCTTTTGCTGGAAGAGAGCTGCCTGCATACGTGTATGTTGGAAGAAATCTTGCGACATACATATTGCGCTCGGAGATTTCAAATTTATGGATCGAGAACATAACCGTCCCGTCGATCCGAAATTGGTGCTCGTCGAGACGGCTAGTAAATGGTCGCGAAAGGTTCGCGAGTTCATTCAGACCACTCGGAGGGACCGAGTAATACAGATAGCTGGGAGTGATGGAAAGAAATTTTGTCACCCGGATCGTGGCGTCAACCTGTGCAGCCGGCGCCTTCAATTCGCCAATGTAAAACCCATAGAGTTTGAGATCGACCCGCTGTTGGATAGGAGTAATCAGCTCTACCCAGCCCGTGGGCGCAGTTACCGAGCCACTTCCACGTGCGTTAGTGGGTACGTCGACTTCCTGGGCAGCGCACGGCGAACCCAGCGAGACCACACAGGCAAGCAGAACAGCTGGCGCCAGGTACCGCACAAAGCTTGTGAATATTCGCATAACCCTCTCCACTGACATCGCCATCAAACGCCGAACCCATGGGATTACGCGTTCCGTTATCGGTTTAGCCCAAGGCGTCATGTTCGCTTCCTTTTGCCTTTGCGCCGACCGACTCAGCGCCAGGACTGCAACTCGCGTTGAATGCATCGTCAACCTCCGCCTTAACAGGTGGCACGCTGGAAACCACTTCGCTTTTCATTTCGCATCAATAGGTTGGGCGTGCGCCCGGCGTCGTTAGCCGAACCGATTCGGCGCTTTGCATCGTCATCTGCCGAGATGCGCCCGGCCTCGACCATCAGGTCAGAAACCGGTGCGGAATTGAAGCCAGGAGTGCGCCTACGAAACCGCTGTGACTGGCTCCGAGGCTTCCTTGGCTTCGAGCTGTTGCCGCTTTACTTCTAACATGCGCCTGAAGCGCCTCCACCTCGCGCTTGAGATCGCTTTCGTCCAGACGCTTCAGAACGGCACGAGCGTTGCTTCGAAGCCCTCAAGTACCGCAGCCTCTCCAGTGAGCGTTTTGTTTTCTCCGAAAGAGTCTCCGGAAATGGCCCTAGGACGCCTGGAGCTCCGTCGAGGGAGAGAAGAGCTGGCGCAGACGGCCGCTCGCAGTGCTGACCGCGATTACTGCTCGGCACTTTCACAGACGAAATGGTCGCGCAGCCATCGCGGAAGCCAAGCAGCCGTCTCAACGAGTGATCGCGCTATGATTCGGCGCCGCAGTGATCGCCCGCAAGCTTCGATGCCCCCACTGGGACATACCTGTTCGCACCGGGTTTTCCGACCACCAATCGTGCAGGTGGGGGCTATCGGATTTCGGTAGTGGGTCAGTTTGAAACCGCCGTTTTCGCTGGCCGAGTGGATTTCGGTTCAATTTTTTCCAGCAGTCCTATCATCTCGTCAATGTTCCAAATGTGATCTGCTACACCAGCCGCAACCGCTGGCGACGTGCCGATTGTCTGATGCTTTCTGGAGAAGTTATAGTGCATCATATGCAATGAAACAGCGGCGGCGTGATTCTCGACTCGTTTAGAAAAAGCATTTGTTAGCGGAGTGAAGCGGCGCATCCCCATTCTCATCGTGAGATTCGCACGTTCAATATAGCTGGTGCTGATGTGATCGCGGTCAGGATCGCCAACGATGGTGTGGCGTTCACACGCGATGCAGTCAGCGGGGCTGTAACGCTTCCGGCCTTCGACCGGCTGATTGTACACCTTGACCAGCATCGCGTAGTCCACGGCCCCGCGAAATGCCTTCTCGACGGCGGTGAGATAAGACCCCAAGCCATCGCTCGTTAGTTGAATGCGATCTGAGAGGCGCGAGGAAAGGTCATCAACGAAATGAGTCGCTGTATCGGTGTCGCGTGCGCCGAGCGTCCAGCACGGAATCAATTTTGAATCAGCATCAATTGCCGCCCATGTCCAGATGTCGCCAGCATACCCGCCGTTATCGAAATGCTCCGGCTTGACGTTCTTGGCCTTTGCATAACAGAACGCCCAGCACTCGTCTACCTGGATTCGGCGGCTATTCAGGTTCCGTAGGTTTTCATCTTGATAGCGCGAACACGCCTCGCCGAGTTCCAACAAGAGCTTTTGAATCGTGTTCTTAGCGATTCCAGTCATGCGAACCGTGCCACGAATCGACATACCCTCAACCAGGGAGGCGACTACTGCTCTACGGGAAGCGGTATCTAGGCGATTCATACTGACCATTTTACTTGACGGATTGACAGATGTCAAGCAAAATGGTCAAATAGAAAGAGAGGCGTTGCGGAATTTAAGGGTTGGCGGTAAAATGCCGATTCTTCTCTTGCGGAGGCTACGTTTAGCATGGAATACTTGACACCAATGACGGTCACGTTGTGTCTAACCGTAGTGGAGGTCCGCATATGGACCTGAACGTTAGTTCCTTTCGAATTGTCCAGAAACTTACTACTGAAAATAAAGGGGATAAGAAATCCTCCTCTGCTCGTTCCGCAGGTAAACTAGGTGGCCCTGCACGTGCCGCCAAGCTTGATCCTGCTCGACGAAAGGAGATTGCTATCAAGGCCAATGAAGCCAGATGGAAAAATCACGACTAGGCCTAGTGGCCTAAAAGAAGGTAGGAAGGTGACAATTTATGGGTAGCGCTGCTCTAGCACTTCCAAAAGGTTTTGGCAGCGTGAGTTTTGATGAGGTTTTGAAGCTCGTCGGGCTTCCCTCGGAGACTGAACGCGCACCAAAGCAACTCTCTGGGACCGCAGAGGGATTGCTAATATCCGTCGTGGCGATTGTCGATGATCTTGTTCAGCGGGCCATGGCTGCCCGTACGGCCGAAGAGTTCATCCGGGTTCGCCAAGAGGTTTTCCCGCAATATTATGCGGCGATGATGGCCCTCGGTCAACTTCTCAGGATCGTAGTTCCCCAGCACTCCATGGAGCGTCTGATTTCCGAGTCGCTTTCCGAGTTGGAGTCGGAATTTAGAGATCACGGTATCACAACATTCGGCGCAGACCTCCGTGATCGAGGTCTGTTCACTGTTTGGACCTTGCGCAAAATTAACGACCTCGCGCAGGAGATTGCCAAGGTTCCACCGGAGCAGGCCAAACAGATGAATTCTGAAATGGCGATGACGTTCGCCTCAAACGCTGTTTGGACAAGGTTTCATGTGGACTGCCTCGTCAAGTCGATTAGAACGCACAGTCCTGTTTACCCGGAAGTAGTAGAGCCAATTCGCGACGGACTACGTGCCGCCGTGAATGCCTATGCATGGATCAGGCAATCACTCGACTCGTGTGCTTCTTTGGCTGAACCACAGATCGCCCTAGTCCCTTGGGACGCCGAGGATGAGTATCTATTGGCTGACTCAATGCGTGATCTGGAGCACGAAGCTTCCTAATGTCTGGGCCGGAGGTCCAGCAGGGTGAAATCTATTGGGTAAATATCCCAGAGGAACAGACCGAGGGGTCGGAGCAGTTTGGCCACAGACCATTCATCGTAATGTCTCGGACTGTGTTAATAAGACGGTGAAGACGGTAGTGGTTGTACCGCTTAGCACTTCCACAGAAAATCAGCCCGCTTATAGGGTCATGATTCCGGTCAGCGAAATCACCAAGGACCAATCGTCAGGCAGCCAGCTTAAACTCAGCGTGGCGAAGACCGATCAAGTGCGTGTCATCGACAAATCACGACTTGAACAAAGAATCGGGCGTCTCTCTCAGACGGCTACTATTGCTGTCGGGCACGGTCTTGCCTTCGTTTTTGATATCCGCTAGATTTCAAACTGACCCACTACCCGGATTTCGGTCAGGTAACGAGTCAGGTGAATAATCCTTGGTAAGTCCAGTTCGCGTTAAGGCTTGTATTCTAAGACTACGTCCAATTTGGCGGACCACCATTGCCATCATCCTCGGCGGTTCTGGTAGAAACTAGAAAGATGAAGCGAGCAAGGTCACAAGCAAAACCTGCGCTAGCGCTCTTGACGTTTTGCGCGCTCAACGCGCTGGTCTGGCCTCCACCAGTTCTTGCGCTGGACCCATCGCTGGATGTCACTCAATACGCTCATACCGAGTGGACCTTTCGCAACGGATTCTTGAATGGGACAGTTTACGCATTCGCCCAGACGCCTGACGGTTATCTCTGGCTGGGCACACAGTCCGGTGTAGTCCGCTTCGACGGCGTTCGAGCGGTGCCGTTGCTTGTGGCGCCTGGGCAGCAATTTCCGAGCACCTCCGTTGGGGCCCTCCTGACGGCACGCGACGGAACCCTTTGGATCGGCACCCTCGGCGGACTGGCGAGTTGGAAGAACGGTCAACTAACTACATATCCGGCGCTCGCCCAACAATCCGTTATCGCGCTCCTCGAGACGCGCGACGGAACCGTGTGGGCGGGCGGTTTTGGAAGTCCGACGGGAAAGCTGTGCGCGGTCCGCGGCGGAAGCACCAACTGCTACGGTGATGACGGAAGTCTCGGCGCTGTGGTGTCATCCTTGCATGAGGATGCCGACGGCAGTCTGTGGGTTGCAGCGGCAACAGGGCTCTGGCGATGGAACCCCGGTCCTCCGACCCGCTATTTATCGGAACGAATCCCGAGCTTCCAAGGCTTCGCGCAAGGCGATCATGGTTCCGGCGTCGTTGTTGCGGTCGACAGCGTCCGTCAAATCGTCGGCCAAAAACTGGTAGATTACCCTCTCAATGGCGTGCCGTCTCCCTTGACTGCCGCACATGTCCTGCGCGATCGCAACGGTGGACTGTGGATCGGCACAAACGTCCATGGTGTCGTGCACTCGTACGAAGGCAAAACAAGCCTGTTTACCCACGGCGACGGCCTCACGAGCGATCGGGTGATCGCCCTGTTCGAGGACCGTGAAGGAACAATCTGGGTTGCCACTGCCGACGGTCTGGATCAGTTTCGTGAGTCTCCGGTAGGCTCTCTCTCGCAAAGAGAAGGGCTGTCGAGTGCGATTGCTAACTCCGTCCTGGCGGCGCGCGACGGCAGCATATGGATCGGCACGGCGGATGGACTCAACAGATGGAAAGACGGACGTGCGACGATTTATCGGAAGCTAAGCGATCCTGGCCTGCCCGACGACGCCATCCAATCGCTCTTCGAAGATGAGCGCGGCCGCATTTGGGTTTCTGGGTTTCGCGGCGTTGCGGTGTTCGAAAAGGGCAGGTTTGCTTCAGTACCGTCACTGCCAATGGGCACTACGCATGCGATTGCAGACGACAATCACGGTGGCCTGTGGCTCAGCCGATGGCTCACCCCGAATGGTCACGATCTGGTACATCTGCTCGAGACCAAAATCATTGAGCATGCGCCCTGGAAAAGCTTGGGTGGTGGGCCCGGCTCCGGCCTCGTCGCTGACCCGGACGGTGGCGTCTGGACAGGGCTGCTGAGCGGCGGGATTGCGTATTTCCGTACCGGCCAAATCCGCAGCCTGCCATTGAGCGGTGACGGGACAGGCGTTCCGAGAGTGCTGAACCTCTCGCGCGATCGCGATGGCGCGGTTTGGGCCGCTACCGAAAATGGCCTCAGCCGGATCACGAACGGGCGCGTGGCAACCCTGACCACCGCCAACGGATTGCCCTGCAACACCGTCCATTGGATCATCGAAGATGACCGGTCTTCCTACTGGCTGTATACGCGGTGCGGACTCCTGCGTGTAGCGCGAACCGAGTTGGACGCCTGGACCGCCGACCCTAAGCGGAAGATCCGCGTGGCGACATTCGACACTGCAGATGGAATTCGGCCGGTTGGACTCCTCAAAGGTTTCAGGCCCTCTGTCACGAAGTCGTCCGACGGGAAAATCTGGTTCTTGAATGGCGACACCGTGAGCTTCATCGACCCGTCCCACATCGACATCAACACGCTCCCTCCGCCGGTCCACATCGAGCAGATTACCGCCAACCGCAAACTGTACGCTCCGACGCCGGGTTTGCGGCTGCCCCCTCTCGTCCACGAACTCACGATTAATTACACGGCGCTGAGCCTTGCCGCGCCGCAAAAGGTCCACTTCCGCTACAGGCTGGAGGGTCAGGATCCGGACTGGCGAGAGGTTGTCAATGACCGCGGGGTGCAGTATTCCAACCTAGCTCCGGGCAACTACCGGTTTCGCGTGGCCGCTAGCAACAACAGTGGCGTGTGGAATGAAACCGGCGACTCGCTGGAGTTCTCCATCGCCCCCGCCTACTACCAGACGAACTGGTTTCGCGCGTCCCTGGTCGCGGCTTTCTTCGTCGGGCTCTGGGGATTATACCGACTGCGCCTACACCAGATCGCACGGGAATTCAACGCGCAGATAGAAGGGCGCGTCGACGAGCGCCTGCGCGTCGCCCGCGATTTGCACGATACGCTCTTGCAGAGTTTTCAGGGGCTGATGCCCCTGTTCCAAACGGCTCGCAATCTGCTTCCTGGGCAAAGCGATCGGGCGGCGGAAGTGCTTGACGAAGGTCTCCACGACGCGGCGGAGGCGATTGTCGAGGGCCGCAACGCAATACAGAATCTGCGGGCGAAATCGTCAATGGATCGCGATCTGGGTTTCTTGCTCAACGCGGCCGGGCAGGAACTGGCGCAATCACCGGAGGCGGAGCGGAGCGTGCCCGCATTCCGCGTGGTCGTGGAAGGACCGCGGCTGCCGCTCGCTCCGCTCCTCCAGGACGATATTTATCGGATCGGCCGCGAAATGTTGCGCAATGCCTTCCGGCACGCGCATGCTGGCCGGATCGAGGCGGAAATCCGGTACGACCGCGGCACATTCCGGCTACGGATTCGGGATAACGGAAAGGGGATCGATTCGAGCATTCTGAAGGAAGGCGCCCGTACCGGGCATTGGGGTCTCCCGGGGATCCACGAGCGCACCAAGAGGATTGGCGGGCGCTTGAAGATCTGGAGCGAACCTGGTGCAGGCACCGAGGCGGAGTTGACCGTTCCAGCCCGCATCGCATATGAGAAGTTTTCCGCTAGCAACGGCTGGTGGGCCAGGGTCGGCCGGCGTTTGCGGCTGACTGCGCCGAACAGGGGGGCGTGATGCCGATTCGTATCCTTGTAGTTGACGATCATGCGCTCCTGCGCAAAGGTATCCGCCTGCTGACCAGCACGGAATCCGATATGCAACTAATAGCGGAGGCCTCCACAGGCAGAGAAGCGGTGCAGGAATTCAGAACGCATCGACCCGATATTACGCTTATGGACTTGCAGATGCCCGAGATGAGCGGAGTGGAAGCCATTATCGCCATCCGCGGCGAGTTTCCCAACGCGCGGGTCATTGTGCTGACAACTTACGCGGGAGACGCACAAGTGCTGCGTGCATTGAACGCGGGAGCGCGCGGCTACTTGTTGAAAGGAAAGATCAACACGGAACTGCTGGAGACGATCCGCGCCGTCCACGCGGGGCAGAAGCGAATCTCCCCCGAAGTGGCGGCGGAGTTGGCCGAACATGCCGGAGAGGAGGTGTTGAGCGAGCGCGAACTGCAGGTTCTCCGTCTCATCGCCAGCGGAAACGCCAACAAAGAGATTGCCGTTCAACTTTCCATCGGTGAGGATACCGTTAAGCGGCACGTCACGAACATTCTGGGTAAGCTTCACGCCAACGACCGCACCCATGCGGTCACGATCGGATTGAAGCGCGGAATTATTGAGCTCTGACTCCCACTAAAGTGTAATCGGCAAACACCAGTTTCGGCTGTTCAGTTCCCTTTACCAATTCCTTACGCTATAGAGGGAACTTGTGCAACGGCTATTTTCGAGCTTCGCCGACGGTTGGCCTGGCGCGGGCCTTCTGCTACTTCGGCTGCTAGCCGGGAGTGGCCTGCTCTGTGGCGGCATTGCGTCGGCCCAGTCCGCTTTTAATACTGCGCAGGCGGTCCCACCCGTCCTCGCCGCGGCATTCGGGGCTATGCTTGTCGTGGGTTTGTTCACACCCTTCGCAGGAATTATGGCGGCCGCAGTTGAGGTCTGGATTTCGTTTTCCCATCCGGGATATCGCTGGCCGCAGATTGGGCTCGCCGGTCTATGCCTCAGCCTTGTCATGATCGGACCCGGCGCATGGTCTATCGATGCACGCCTCTTTGGCCGGAAGCAGATCGATCTGTCGGAACTTTAGAGTAACCCGGTCCCCCCACAAAAGTAGAAGCAGCAGCTTTGACGATCTCATCAGTCCACGGTTCCCAGTTCGGGGTTTGTCCCCACGGCGGAATCAAACGACAAGTGAGCCCG
>Ga0210394_10003623_pt1 | contig 19037 bp, 30 predicted proteins | sample IncBWC12MmetaG_FD_160121 | JGI IMG/M metagenome (GOLD analysis project Ga0210394, IMG submission 160121) | Forest soil microbial communities from Barre Woods Harvard Forest LTER site, Petersham, Massachusetts, United States - Inc-BW-C-12-M | ecosystem: Environmental > Terrestrial > Soil >...
GTTTGGAAACCGGGCAGTCGATCGACTTCACCGGCGGCTCGATTCGTTAAGGACTGTCAAGGCCATGGCACTGATCAAGATGAAGCCGACCTCTCCGGGTACGCGCTTCGTAGTCAAAATCGACCGGTCGCACCTGCACAAGGGCGGCCCGCTCGAGTCGTTGACGACGAAGAAGAACCGCACCGGAGCGCGCAACCATTCCGGCCGGCAAACCACGCGGCACATCGGCGGCGGCCACAAGCAGCGCTACCGCCTGGTCGATTTCAAGCGCGACAAGGACGGTATTCCCGGCGTGGTCGAGCGTCTCGAATACGATCCGAACCGCACATCGCATTTGGCGCTGGTGCTCTACAAGGACGGCGAGCGCCGCTACATTCTGGCGCCGAAAGGCGTGAAGGCCGGCGACGAGATTCGCTCCGGCGCAGACGCGCCGATCAAGGCGGGCAACGCCTTGCCGTTGCGGCACATCCCGGTGGGCAGCACGGTGCACAACATCGAGCTGAAAGTCGGCAAGGGCGGCCAGCTGGCGCGCAGCGCGGGCGGCTCGGCCCAATTCGCCGCGCGCGAAGGCGTGTATGCCAGCGTGCGCCTGAAGTCGGGCGAGATGCGCAAGATTCACGTCGACTGCCGCGCGACCATCGGCGAGGTCGGGAATGACGAGCACAACCTGCGCGTGTTCGGCAAGGCCGGCGCGGTGCGCTGGCTCGGCGTGCGGCCGACGGTTCGCGGCGTCGTGATGAATCCGGTCGATCACCCGCACGGCGGCGGCGAAGGCAAGTCGGGTCAGGGCAACCCCCACCCAGTGAGTCCGTGGGGCCTGCAGACCAAGGGCAAGAAGACCCGCCGCAACAAGCGCACGGACGGCATGATCGTTCAGCGCCGCAAGAACAAACGACTGTAAGCTGGAGATACATCAGTGCCTCGTTCGCTCAAGAAAGGCCCGTTCGTGGACTTGCACCTCGCCAAGAAGGTGCAGACGGCCAGTCAGAAAAATGACCGCCGTCCCATCAAGACCTGGTCGCGGCGTTCCATGATCATTCCCGACATGGTCGGATTGACCATCGCCGTGCACAACGGACGGCTGCACGTTCCCGTGCTGGTCTCCGAAAACATGGTCGGCCACAAGCTCGGCGAGTTCGCGCCGACGCGTACGTTCAAAGCGCATTCCGGCGACAAGAAAGTGTCGGCGGCGGAGTAAGCGGGTATGCAGACCAAAGCGGTTTTACGATATGCGCGCATTTCCCCGCAGAAATGCCGGCTGGTGGTCGACACGATCCGCGGCAAGTCCGCGACGCTGGCCGTCAGCACGTTGAAGTTCATGCCGAAGAAGGGCGCGAAGATCGTCCTCAAGGTGTTGGATTCCGCGATCGCCAACGCGTACAACAATTTCAATGCCGATGTCGATGATCTGAAAGTGACTCGGATCGAGGTCGACCCGGCGCCGATGCTGAAGCGGTTTCATGCGCGCGCCAAGGGGCGCGGCGTACGGATCGCCAAGCGCAACAGTCATATCCTGGTTCAAGTGTCAGACGGCAAGCGAGAGGCCTAATGGGTCAGAAAGTAAATCCGATCGGCATTCGCCTCGGCATCACGCGCGACTGGACGTCGAAGTGGTACGCCGGTACCAAGACGTTTGCCTCGAACATTCACACCGATTTCCTGGTGCGACAGTATCTGAACAAGAAGCTTGCCGACGCATCGGTGAGCCGCATTCACATCGAGCGCGCGGCGCGCCGGGCGAACATCACCATCCACACGGCGCGGCCCGGAATCGTGATCGGCAAAAAGGGCGAGGACATCGAAAAGCTTCGCACCGCCGTGGCGAAGATCCTCGGCATGACGATGAACGACGTGCGGCTCAATATTGCCGAGATCCGCAAGCCCGAGCTCGACGCGAAGCTCGTGGCCGAAGGCATCTCGCAGCAGCTGGAGAAGCGGGTGATGTTCCGCCGCGCCATGAAGCGCGCCGTCACCAACACCATGCGCTCCGGAGCGTTGGGCGTCAAAGTGCGCATCTCCGGACGGCTCAACGGCTCGGAAATCGCGCGCACGGAAACCAATCGCGAGGGGCGCGTGCCGCTGCACACATTCCGGGCCGACATCGACTACGGCACTGCCGAGGCGCAGACCACCTACGGTGTCATCGGCATCAAAGTTTGGATATTCAAGGGCGAAGTATTCGAGCAGCCGGAGGCCGAGAGCGCCGAGGCGGAAGCCGAAGTTGCGGCGAAGAGCGCCGAGGCTGCGGCTCCGAGCGTAACTTGAATCAGGTGACACCAGCATGATGCAGCCGAAGCGGACCAAGTTCCGCAAACAGTTCAAGGGCAAGATCGCGGGCACCGCGCAGCGCGGCAACACCGTTGCATTCGGCGAATTCGGCCTCAAGGCAACCGACCGGGCCCGCATGACGGCCCGCGAGATCGAGGCCGCGCGCCGTGCGATCTCGCGACACGTGAAGCGCGGCGGCCGCATCTGGATTCGGGTATTTCCCGACGTGCCGATCACGCAGAAGCCGCTCGAAGTGCGCATGGGCTCAGGCAAGGGAAACGTCGAGTATTGGGTGGCGAGAGTGCTGCCCGGCAAGGTGCTGTTCGAGATCGAAGGCATGAGCGAGGAAATCGCCCGCGAGGCGTTCCGCCTGGCTTCGGCAAAGCTCTCCGTCTCGACCGCGTTCGTCAAGCGCCAGGTCCGGACATGAGATCGAACATGAAGGTGCTCTATGAAGGCTAAAGATTTGCGCGCGAAAGCGGCGAAGGACTTGAGCGAGGATCTGCTCAAGCTGCGCCGCGAACAGTTCAATTTGCGCATGGCGCGCGCCACGGGCCAGCCCGCAAAGCCGGATCAGTTTGCGAAGGTGCGTAAGAACATTGCGCGCGTGAAGACGGTGCTCGCCCAATCGAGGTTGAGCGGAGGTAAGGCGTGATGTCGACCGAAGTACAGACGGAACAGACGGATCAGGCCGGCGCAGCGCCGGGTGCGGCTCCCGTTCCCGGGCAGCGCCTGCTCACGGGCAAGGTGGTCAGCAACAAGATGGACAAGACCATCGCGGTGTCGATCGAGCGGCTGGTGAAGCATCCGATGTACGGCAAGTACATCCGCCGCACCACCAAGCTATTGGCGCACGACGAGAGCAACGAGTGCAAGGAAGGCGACACGGTCTCCATCAAGCCGTGCCGGCCGATGTCGCGCCGCAAATCATGGGTGCTGGTGCGCGTCGTCGAACGCGCCCGCGCCGAATAAGGGGCCCGACATGATCCAGATGCGAACCATTTTGAACGTGGCCGACAACAGCGGCGCCAAGCGGCTCATGTGCATCAAGGTGCTCGGCGGTTCGAAGCGCCGCTACGCCGCGGTGGGCGATGTCATCAAGGTCAGCGTCAAGGACGCGATTCCGCGCGGCAAGGTCAAGAAGGGCGAGGTGTACGACGCCGTCGTCGTGCGCACCAAGAGCGGCGTGCGGCGCGCCGACGGATCGCTCATCCGTTTCGACACCAACGCCGCGGTGCTGCTGACCAACAAGCTCGAGCCGATCGGCACCCGCATCTTCGGGCCCGTGACGCGCGAGCTGCGCAACGTGCAGTTCATGAAGATCATATCGCTCGCACCCGAGGTGCTGTGATGAAGAAGATTCGCAAAGGCGACATGGTGATTCTGATCGCCGGCCGGGACAAGGGGCGCAAGGGCGCGATCATCGAGGTGCTGGCGGACGACCGCGTGCGCGTCGAGGGCCTCAACATGTCGAAGAAACATCAGCGGCCGAACCCGCAGGCGGGCGTTCAGGGCGGCATCATCGAGCGCGAGGCGCCCCTGCACGTGTCCAACGTGTTGGTCTTCAACCCGACGACGCAGAAAGGCGATCGCATCGGATTCAAGGCGCTCGAGAACGGCCGCAAGGTGCGGGTGTTCAAGTCGAACAAAGAAATGGTCGACGCCAAATAGACCGACCAGTCAACGAGTAACCACATGGCAGCAAGATTGAAGCAGATTTACCGCGAGAAGCTCGTGCCGGAGCTCAAGACAAAGCTTGGGCTCAAGAACACGATGCAGGTGCCGCGCATCCTCAAGATCACGGTCAACATGGGCGTGGGCGAGGCAGTCGCGGACAAGAAGGTCATGGACGCGGCAACCGCCGACTTGGCCAAGATCACCGGCCAGAAGCCCGCGGTGACCAAGGCCAAGAAGTCCGTGGCCACCTTCAAGGTGCGCGACGGCCAGGCGATCGGCTGCAAGGTGACTCTGCGCGGCGACCGCATGTACGAGTTTCTCGACCGCCTGGTGAGCATTGCGATTCCGCGCATCAGGGATTTCCGCGGCATCAGCACGCGTTCCTTCGACGGCCGCGGCAATTACAGCCTGGGTGTGAAGGAACAGATCATTTTCCCCGAAATTCAGTACGACCAGATCGATCAAATTCGTGGGATGGACATCACCATCTCCACGTCGGCCGCGGACGACAAGCATGGACGCGCGCTGCTGGAAGCTTTCAACTTTCCGTTCCGTAAGTAGGGTAATAGCCCATGGCCAAGACGAACATGCTCATGCGCGAGAAGAAGCGCCTCAAGGTGGCGAAGAAGTACGCTACGCGACGCGCCGAGCTCAAAGAGCTGATCCGCGACCCGAAGACCGGGCAGGAAGGGCGCGAAGCTGCGCAGGCGGAACTGCAGCGCCAGCCGCGCGATGCGGGGGCGACGCGGCAGCGAAATCGCTGCTCCATCACCGGGCGTTCGCGCGGCGTGTACCGCAAGTTCGGCCTGGCGCGTACCAAGCTGCGCGAGGCCGCCAATCGCGGCGAGATCCCGGGCCTGTCGAAGGCGAGCTGGTGAGGCGCGCACAATGAGCATGACTGATCCGATTGCCGATCTGCTGACCCGTATTCGCAACGCCCAATCCGCCGGCAAGCCGACCGTGGCCGTGGGCGCCTCGAAGCTGAAGCTCGCCATCCTCAAGGTGTTGAAGGACGAGGGCTACATCGCGGGCTTCGGCGTCGATGCCGCGGGCGCGAAGAGCACGCTGTCGATCGAACTCAAGTATCACGACGGACGCCCGGTCATCGACCGCATCGAGCGTATCAGCCGTCCGGGCCTGCGGATCTACCGCGGCAAGGACGAACTGCCGAAAGTGCTGGGCGGCCTGGGAGTGGCGGTCATTTCGACGCCCAAGGGCATCATGTCGGACGCCCAGGCGCGGGCCGCGGGCACCGGCGGCGAAGTGCTGTTCGTCGTTCAATAAGGGTCAATATCATGTCTCGAGTCGCAAAAATGCCGGTTGATCTTCCGCAGGGCGTCAGCGCCACGATCGGCGCGGACGCCGTTACGGTGAAGGGCGCGAAAGGCACGCTGACGCTGGCGATCAAGAGCGGCATCAAAGTCGTGCAGCAGGACAAGCACCTCGAAGTGCAGGCGAGCGGCGACGCCGAAGGCTTGAATGCCATCGCCGGCGCCACCCGCGCGCATCTCGCGAACATGGTCCTGGGCGTCACCAAGGGCTACGAAAAGAAGCTCGAGCTCGTGGGCGTCGGGTATCGCGCGGCCGTCCAGGCGAAGAGCCTGACCTTGACCCTGGGTTATTCGCACCTGATCAATTTCGCGATTCCGGACGGCGTCACCATCGAAACGCCGAGCCAGACCGAGATCATCGTCAAGGGCATCGACCGCCAGCGGGTGGGGCAGACCGCGGCGGAGATCCGCGGTTTCAGGCCGCCGGAGCCTTACAAGGGTAAGGGCGTGAAATACACGGATGAAAAGATTTCGCTGAAAGAGGCGAAGAAGAAGTAAGCACATGAAATTGACCAAGCAAGATACCCGCCTGCGCCGCGCGCGGCGGAGCCGGGTGAAGATCAAGGAGCTCGCCGCGCTGCGCCTGTCGGTGCACCGCACGCCTCAGCATATTTATGCGCAGATCTTCGCGCCCGAGGGCGATCGGGTTCTGGTCGCCGCGTCGACCTTGCAGAAGGACGTGCGCGGAGCCTTGAAAACCACGGGCAACATCGAGGCCGCCAAGGCCGTCGGGCGCGCAATCGCGGAGCGCGCCAAGGCCGCCGGGATTGCCAAGGTCGCTTTCGACCGTTCCGGGTTCATGTATCACGGGCGCGTCAAGGCGCTGGCAGAGGCCGCTCGCGAAGCGGGTCTCGAGTTCTAACATAAAGGTCTAAAGGCATATGGCGAGAGTAGAAAAACCCATGTCCGGCGATGACCTGCTCGAAAAGCTGGTCGCGGTGAACCGAGTGGCGAAGGTGGTCAAGGGCGGCAAGCAATTCGGCTTCACCGCGCTCACCGTGGTGGGCGACGGCGCCGGCCGCGTCGGCTTCGGTTACGGCAAGGCGCGCGAGGTGCCGGTGGCGATTTCCAAGGCCATGATGCAGGCGCGCAAGAGCCTGGTCGCGGTATCTTTAAAGAACGATACGCTGTTCTACGCGGTCAAAGGCCGGCATGGGACCACTCGTGTGTACATGCAGCCGGCCGCCGACGGTACGGGCGTCATTGCGGGCGGCGGGATGCGCGCGGTGTTCGAATGCGCCGGGGTGCGCAACGTGCTCGCGAAGAGCTACGGCTCGCGCAACCCCATCAATGTGGTGCGCGCGACCATGGATGCGCTGGCCAAGCTGCGCACGCCGGACGATATCGCGGCGAAGCGCGGCAAGACCGTCGCGGAAATCACGGGTTGACGTCATGACCGGCAAATCAATCAAGGTTACTTTGATCAAGAGTCTGTTTGGCCAATTGGCGAGCAATCGCAACTCGGCCAGGGGTTTGGGGCTGCGCCGCATCGGCCACAGCGTCGTGGTGGCGGACACGCCCTCGAATCGCGGCATGATCAACGCGGCGAGCCACATGCTCAAGGTCGAGCCTGCAGCGGGGAAGGGTTAAATGCGACTGAACACCATCAAGCCGGCTGCCGGCTCCAAACGGCCGCACTTGCGGGTCGGCCGCGGCGCCTCCGCGGGCCAGGGCAAGACCTGCGGCCGCGGCGTCAAGGGACAGCGGGCGCGCAAGGGCGGCTACCACAAGGTCGGTTTCGAAGGCGGCCAGATGCCGTTGCAGCGGCGCCTGCCGAAGATCGGCTTCCGCTCCGCGATGAAGGCCTCGCGTGCCGAATTGACGCTCACGGACCTCATGCGTGTCGCGGGCGACGTGACGTTGGCGGGACTGATCGAGGCCAACCTCGTCCCGGAAAGCACGAAGCGCGTGAAGATCATCCTCTCCGGGTCGGTGACCAAGGCCTACGTCGTCAAGGACAAGGCGATCACGGCGACCAAGGGCGCCAAGAGCGCGGTCGAATCGGCCGGCGGGCGCTTCGAGGTATAAGCAGTGGCCACTTCCAGCACCAACCCCGCCGCCGCATTGGGAGACATGACGCGCTTCGCCGAGATGCGCAAGCGTCTTCTGTTCCTGCTGGGTGCGCTGGTGGTGTATCGGATGGGCACCTTCATCCCGGTGCCGGGCATCGACGCGGCGCGCTTTGCGGCGTTCTTCTCGACCCAGAACGGCACGCTCCTCGGCATGTTCAACATGTTCTCGGGCGGCGCGCTGCAGCGCTTCAGCATATTCGCATTGAACGTGATGCCCTATATCACCGCGTCCATCATCATCCAAATGGCATCGATGGTGTACCCGCCGTGGGCGCAGATCCGCAAGGACGGCGAATCCGGACGCCGCAAGCTCATGCAGTACACGCGCTACGGCACGGTGCTGCTCGCCGCATTCCAAGGCTTCGGCGCGGCTCTCGCGATTCAGAATTCGGGCGGAAACCTGGTGCCCAACCCCGGTCCGCAGTTCCTGATGATCGCGACCATATCAATCACCACGGGCACGCTGTTCGTCATGTGGCTGGGCGAACAAATCACCGAGCGAGGCATCGGCAACGGCATCACCATGATCATCGTCGCCGGCATCATCGCCGGTCTGCCGCGGGCCATCGGTAATACCCTGGAAATGGTGCGCTCGGGAGAGATGAATCCGCTGATCGTGCTGTTGATCCTGGTCGTCGTGATCCTGGTGACTTTGTTCTGCGTTTTCGTCGAACGGGCGCAGCGCAAGATTCAGGTGAATTACGCCAAGCGCCAGGTGGGCCGGCGCATGATGCAGGGGCAGAGCACGCATCTGCCGTTCAAGCTCAACATGGCCGGCGTGATTCCGCCGATCTTCGCCTCCAGTCTGTTGGTGTTCCCGGCGACTATCGCGCAGTTCTTCGGCAATAGTACGGGCACCCCAAATGCCATCCAGAAAGCCCTGCAAAAGATCGCGGTCGTCCTGGGCTACGGTCAGCCGCTGCACGTTTTGCTGTTCGCGTTGCTGATCATCGGTTTCGCGTTCTTCTATGTGGCATTGGTGTACGACGCGCGCGACACGGCCGAAAACCTCAAGAAGGCCGGCGCCTTCATTCCCGGGATTCGTCCCGGCCAGCAGACCGGCGACTATCTCGACAAGGTGCTGACCCGGCTGACCCTGTGGGGCGGCCTGTACATCATGGCGGTGTGTCTGCTGCCGGAAATCATCCGCATGGTGAATCCGAGCGTGCCGTTCCAGTTTGGCGGCACCTCTCTGTTGATCATCGTCGTCGGCGTCATGGATTTCATCGCGCAGACGCAATCGCATTTGATGTCGCACCAATATGAGGGCCTGATGAAGAAGGCCAGTTTGCGGGGCATCGGGAGTAAGAAATGAAAGTTCGTCCTTCGGTCAAGAAGATCTGCAAAAACTGCAAAATCGTGCGGCGGCGCGGCATCGTCTACATCATTTGCTCGTCGGATGCCCGGCACAAGCAGCGCCAAGGATGAGGCGCTCAAGGTTAGTGAATTGATCCCTCGGCACTTTTCTTATATACTACTGCGCCTTTTTTTACGGTCGCGGGCGGAGAGCTAGATGGCGCGTATTGCCGGCATCAACATACCGATGAACAAGCATGTCGTCATCGGTCTGACCCACATTTTTGGCATCGGCCACAGCCGCGCCGCGCGTATTTGCGATGCAGCGGGGGTGAAGTACCACGTCAAGGTCAAGGACCTCACGGACGCGGAAGTGGCGTCGCTGCGCTCGCAGGTCGCGAAATTCGCGGTCGAGGGCGATTTGCGGCGCGAAGTATCCATGAATATCAAGCGCTTGATGGACTTGGGGTGCTATCGCGGCATCCGGCATCGCAAGGGGCTGCCGTTGCGGGGCCAGCGCACGCGTACCAACGCCCGGACGCGCAAGGGCCCGCGCAAGCAGGCCGTCAAGATGAACGCACCGCCGGGCAAGGTCTAATTCGATATCGGACGGGGTCCGCTTCGGACCCCGTTGAAAGTGGCGCGAAGGGCCCAAAGAGAAGTATATATGGCTGATCAGAAACAGAACTCGAATCAAAGCAGCGGCGCCGGCGGCGCGCAGAGCGGTGCCAAACCGGCCCGGAAGAAGGTCCGCAAGAACGTGCTGGATGCCATTGCGCACGTACATGCGTCCTTCAACAACACCATCATCACGATCACCGACCGGCAGGGCAATACGCTGTCCTGGGCGACCTCGGGCGGCTGCGGCTTTCGCGGTTCGCGTAAATCGACCCCGTTTGCGGCGCAGGTCGCCGCCGAGCGGGCGGGCACGGCGGCACAGGAACACGGCGTCAAGAATGTCGAGGTGCGGGTGATGGGACCCGGTCCGGGCCGGGAATCCGCCGTGCGGGCCTTGAACGGATGCGGGCTCAAGATCACCAACATTGAAGACGTGACTCCGATCCCCCATAACGGGTGTCGTCCCCCCAAGAAGCGTCGCGTCTAACCGTCAGTTCAAGGTTCAAGGGTTCCTAATGGCAAAATATACCGGTCCGAAATGCAAGCTGTCGCGTCGCGAGGGGACCGATCTGTTCCTGAAGAGCGGCGTGAAGCCCCTCGAGTCGAAGTGCAAGCTCGAAGTGCCGCCGGGCGGCGTGAAAAGCGAGCGCAAGCAGCGATTGTCGGAGTATGGTTTGCAGCTGCGGGAGAAGCAGAAATTGCGCCGCATGTACGGCGTGCTGGAGCGCCAGTTCCGCAACTACTATCAGAAGGCTGCCGGCCGCCCCGGAGCGACGGGCGAGACTTTGCTGCAATTCTTGGAATGCCGGTTGGACAACGTGGTCTACCGGATGGGCTTTGCCGCCACGCGCGCCGAGGCTCGCCAGCTGGTGAGCCATAAGGCCGTTGCCGTGAACGAGAAGCTGGTCAATATCGCCTCTTATCAGTGCAAGGCGGGCGATGTGGTGAGTTTGCGCGAAAAGGCCAAGAAGCAGACGCGTATCCAAGCCGCGTTGACGATTGCAAGCCAAGTCGGCTTTCCGGATTGGGTGGAAGTGGACGAGAAGAAGTTCTCGGGAATACTGAAGTCGGTTCCCGATCGGCAGGAGATTCTGCCCGACATCAACGAGAGCTTGGTGGTCGAGTTGTATTCCAAATAGGAATTGGCATCAGGCATTGGCGGTAGCGCAGCCGACGCTGCGATTTTCCCAGTTAGTTAGCGAGGGTATTCCATGCAGGGATCGATCAATGAATTTCTGAAGCCGCGGGTCGTCAAAGTGCAGCCCGTGTCGCCGCGCCATGCGCGCATCGTGATCGAACCGTTTGAACGCGGCTTTGGTCACACGCTGGGCAACGCCCTGCGCCGCGTCCTGCTGTCCTCGCTGCCGGGGGCCGCCATCACTGAGATCGAAATCGAAGGCGTACTGCACGAGTACACCGCCATCGAAGGCGTTCAGGAGGATGTCGTCGACATCCTGTTGAACCTCAAAGCGGTGGCCATCCGCATGCATTCCCGCGACGTCGCGGAGGTGCGCCTGCACAAGAAGGGGCCCGGGCCCGTCACGGCCGGCGACATTGCCGGCGACCACGATATAGAGATCCTGAACCCGGATCTCGTGATCGCGAATCTCACCAAGGCCGGCGAGTTGTCCATGTCGCTGAAGGTCGAGCGCGGCCGCGGCTATCGTCCCGCCGCGCAGAGAATGGCCTTCGAGGAACAAACGCGCGCCATCGGCCGGTTGCAGCTCGATGCCTCGTTCAGCCCGGTACGCAAGGTGACTTACAACGTCGAGAGCGCGCGCGTCGAGCAGCGCACCGATCTGGACAAGCTCATTCTCGACATCGAGACCAACGGCACGATCGATCCCGAGGAGGCGATCCGGCGCGCCGGAGGCATACTCAAGGATCAGCTGTCGGTATTCGTGGATCTGCAGGGCCAGGATGAATCGACGACCAAGGCCACTGAAACGCAGTTCGATCCGATTCTGCTGCGTCCGGTCGACGAGCTGGAGCTGACGGTGCGCAGTGCGAACTGCCTGAAAGCCGAGAATATCCACTACATCGGCGATCTGGTGCAGCGTACCGAAGTCGAGTTGCTGCGCACACCCAACCTAGGCAAGAAGTCCTTGACCGAAATCAAGGAAGTGCTCGAGAGCCACGGGTTGACCCTCGGCATGCGCATCGACAATTGGCCGCCCCCGGGCTTGAAGCGCGACGACGAGCGCGACGCGATCTAGAGACGGAATCCAAACATGCGGCACAGAAACAGCGGGCGCCAGCTATCGCGCAATTCCTCCCATCGTCATGCGCTGTTGCGCAACATGGCGGCCTCTCTGCTGCGTCATGAGACCATTCGTACCACCGTGCCGAAGGCCAAGGAACTGCGCCGCGTGGTCGAACCGCTGATCACCCTGGCCAAGGTCGATTCCTTGGCCAAGCGGCGGCTGGCATTCTCGCGACTGCGTGACGTGAGCATCGTCGAAAAGCTGTTCGTGGACTTGGGCCCTCGCTTCAAGACGCGGGCCGGCGGATATACGCGCATCCTCAAGATGGAACCGCGCCCCGGCGATTCCGCGGACATGGCGCTGATGCAGCTGGTGGAAGCGGCGCCGGCGCCGGCCGAAAAAGCCGACACCAAAGGCGGCAAGGCGCCGAAAGCCAAGAAGCCCAAGAAGGGCGACTCTGCCGATGCGGCGGAGGCTCCTGCCGCCGCGCCCAAGGCCGCGCCCAAGCGGCGCAAGGCGAAGGCAGCCTAAGCACCTCGGACGCTAAGGCGCAAGCCTCGCGAACGCGTCCCGAGTCATGTTCTCGGGCTTGGACGCGGTGGTCACCACATTGTCTTCGATTCGGATGCCGCCGAAGGGCTTGAGCTCCTCGACCACCGTCCAATCGATGTGGGCGCGTCGCCTGTCGGCATGGGCTGCCGCCAGCAGGGAATCGATGAGGTAGATTCCCGGTTCCACCGTGACGACCACCCCGGGTTCCAGTATGCGGGTGAGACGCAAATAGGGATGGCCCTCGGGCCGCGGGCGTTCATGGCCTTGGACATCACCCATCACGCCGCCGACATCGTGCACCTGCAAACCCAGCAGGTGGCCAATTCCATGCGGGAAAAACACACTGGTAACGCCCGATTCCAGCGCCGCCTGACCCGGCAGCCTGGTCAATCCGATCGAGAGCATGACGTCGCCCAGGATTCGGTGTGCCGCGAGATGCACGTCGCGATAATCCCGGCCGGCGACCACCTCATCGCAAAGCGCGCGCTGTGCGCCGTCCAACGCATCGATGAGATCGGCAAATCGGCCGGGAGATGCCGCGTGAGTGCGCGTGATGTCGGCCGCATAGCCTCGATATTGAGCGCCGGCGTCGATCAGCAACGTGCGCATGGACTTCGGGGCGGTGCGCTCCAAATGCTGGTAATGCAGCACGGCGGCGTTCTCGTTGTACGCCACGATGTTGTTGTAGGGCATCTCCTCTTCGCGTTGATCGCACGCCTCCAGGTAGCGCATATGCGCGGCGTACTCGGACTCGCCCGCGCGAAACGCCGCCCGTGCCGCGCGGTGCCCGCGCGCGCCGAGATCGTTGGCGCGGCGCATGCATTCGAGCTCATAGTCGGTCTTGATCGCCCGGTCGTAGTGCAGGCGGGTCAGCAGATCCGGCGGATTGATAGCGGCGGGATCCGCTCCCGAGGCCAACGCATCCGGGCCGATGTAGGCCACGCGGCCTAGATGGGACCATTGATCGCGCGCCTTCGGCGGATCATCCATGGCGATCAAGTCGACAGCCGCCGTCCAGGGCGCTTGCGGCAATTTGGCCGGTTTGTGCCAATAGTCGTTGGGTTGGTGAAAGAGCAGCTTGGGACGCGCACCGGGCGCGATCACGAGAATGCAGCGCGGGTTGTCCAGGACCGGTACCCAAGCCTTGAAATGCGGGTTTACCTTGTAGGGGTAGTCCTGATCATCGAGGAATTGGGTGGGCGGAGAACCCGACTGGATGACCAACGCGTCAAAACCGCTGCCCGCAAGCGACCTTTCGGTACGCTGCATGAGCGTGCGCAAATGTGGTTCGTATAACTGATCGAGGCTGACTTGGTGCACTGCTGATCCCATGGTTTCGCGTTCAAAGTATGCGCCAGATTATGGACCTTTAACCCCACTCCAGATTCCCCGGCGTTAAAGGTGCCGTGCGGCTCGCGAAAGTGATATGAAATTGAGACAAAACACTCTAAAATCAACGGGGAGATTTGGGTGAAGGCCCAATAACACGCTCGGCCTTAAAATTTTATTCTCAATATTTCTGGGGTATCGATAGATGAAGACCAAACTTGCTCTAAGCGCTTTTGTCGCCGCATTCGTGCTGAGTGCCTGCGGCAGCAAGACCGAGGCTCCTGCCCCGGCTGCCGAACCGACGCCTCCTCCCGCCGCGCCTGCCGCGGACGCTGCCGCCTCGGCCGCCACTGAAGCTGCCTCAGCCGCGGGTTCCGCCGCCGACGCAGCATCCGCTGCGAAGCCGTAATTCGGTAGGCTGATCCCACATGCCCGGACGGGCGGCCACAAGGCGCGTTCGTCCGGGCTGTGTTTTTTTGGAATTGGGGGAACGGCTTCGTTGCTAATCAGTATTCGCGACTGCCGACACTCGAAGAAGGATCGCCAGTGGATCCAGAGCGTCTACGGCGAATATTTGGACGCGTTGTCCGACCTCAATACCGGCCTTTTCTCGGTTCTCGGCGCGGGCAACCCGCACGAAGAGGAGATCTTTGCGAACTGGTTCGCCAACGACCAGTCGCACCCGTTGGTGATTCTGAAGGGGCCGGACCCTGTGGGCTTCGCCCTGGTGACCCGACCGCGCATTCCCGCCGCCGGCGAAGCCGCGGCGGATTACCGCATGTCGGAATTCTTCGTCCGCAAACAGCATCGCCGAGTCGGGATGGGCCGCGACGCGGCAACCTTGATCTTTGACCGGTTCGCCGGAGACTGGGAAATCATCGAGTATTTGCGCAACCCGGGCGCTGTGGCGTTTTGGCGCCGGGTGGTTGCGAGTTACAGCGGTGGCCGCTACACGGAGCGATCCCGCCACGGCGAAGTGCAGCAGCGATTCAAGAGCCGGCCCGCACCCCAGCGCTGAAATGGGCAGGACCAAGCGCGCTTGTATGATGTGGTGTTGGTACGCGGTGTGCGCAGCGGGCGGCGCCTGGTCCGAAGATCTGACGGGCGCACGCGCGTGCGTGCGAATCGCCGACAACACCGCACGTCTCGCCTGCTTTGACGCCGCCTTCGCGCCGGCGGCCGTGCCGCCCTCCGCACCCTCGCTGCCCAACTCTGCGCAGGTCACTGGCTCTGCGCCGGTCCCTGCGTCTGCGCCGGCTGCCGGCTCTGCAGCGCCGGTAGCACCGCCGGTACCGACACCGGCACAGCCCGCGGCGCGATTCGGGGACAACGGCCAATTGCCGTCTGACCTCAAGGCCAAGGCCGGCTTGCCGAAGAAACTCGACCTCAAGGTCGTGACCGCCGCACCCTTCGGAAGGGGCCTGTATCGGCTCACGCTGGACAACAGTCAAATTTGGGAAACGCGGCAAGCCGATTGGGCGCTGGCGTTCAAATCCGGCGACATGGTCACCATTTCGCGGATGACTTTCGGCGGCTATCAACTATCGCTTGCCGGGCAGGGCCGCAGCGTCGGCGTCAATCGCATTCAGTAGGTTTCGCCGACGTAACGTTCCGACGGGGTCCAACCGCGCGCAGTCAGGCGTTAGGCGCCTAGTTCGGCTGCAATCGAGCCGGCCACGTAGCTCGCGTTATGCGGCATGATGCCGGCAAGGTTCATGCGGCTGTCCGGTGTCATGTAGATGTGGTGCTTGGCGCGCAGCCGCTCCACCACCTCGGGGGACGCGCCGAGCAGGGAAAACATCCCGTGCTGGGTGCGGATGAAATCGAACGAAGCATCGCCGGTGACCTTGCGCAACTCCTCGGCGAGCAGCGCGCGCATCTCTGCGATTCGCGTGCGCATGGCGGTCAGTTCTTCCAGCCATTGGGCCTTGAGCACCGGTGTGGCGAATATGTGGGCGGCGATCGCCGCACCGTGGTCGGGCGGCATGGAGTAGATGCTGCGTGCAATCTGCAGCACGTGACTCGATATCGCATCGGCGCGAGATTCGCTCTCGCCAATCGCGATCAGCGCGCCGACGCGCTCGCGATACAGGCCGAGGTTCTTGGAGAACGATACGGCGATCAGCGCTTCCGGGAGCCGTTCGGTGACCAAGCGCACACCGGCTGCATCCGTATCCAAATCCGCAGCGAATCCCTGATAGGCGAGATCGAGAAAGGGCACGAGGCGTCGGCGTTCGAGCAGTTGCACCACGCTTTGCCACTGTGCCGAATCGAGGTCGGCGCCGGTGGGATTGTGGCAACAGGCGTGGATGAGGACCACATCGCCCGCAGTGGCGCGCTCCAGGCGCTCGAGCATGGCGACGAAGCGCAGGCGGTGCGCGGTCGCGTCGTAGTAGGGATAACGCTCGAGCTTGAGGCCTGAGCTGCCCAATAGGGGCGTGTGATTGCCCCAGGTCGGATCGCCGACGTGCACCGTGACGGCAGGGGCCGATACACGGATCAGCTCCGCGCCGACCCGCAGGGCGCCGCAGCCCCCGGGGGTCTGCACGGTTCTCGCGCGCCGGTTGCGGCGCGCGGCGTGCCCCACCCCTAAAACCAGCGCTTCCACTGCACTGTTGAATTCCTCGCGCCCCGCGGCGGCGACGTAGGATTTGGTGGTTTGAACCGCCAGAATTTCCTGCTCGGCTCGACGCACGCTCGCGAGCACCGGGGTATTCCCGCTCAGGTCGCGGTACACGCCGACGCCCAAGTCGACCTTCATCGCCGAGGGGTCGGCGCGATACTTGGCCATGACTCCCAGGATCGAATCGGCGCTCAATTGATCAAGCCGTTGAAACAAGAATTACGCCCTTTTTTTGCATGGCCACATTATAGTCCAAGCCCGTACAGCGGCTCGGAGGAAGCCGGCGTCTCCAATAAAAGACAGTGGTCCGATGACATTCCTCAGGGTTAGCGTGTAGGCTTTGACTACCTCATCAGCATCAGCGGGAGAGATTTCATGGCGCTTTGGAACGAAAAACCCACGCCCGCCACCGCGGGACCCGTCGCAGCCCCGTCGGCCGCGCCTCCGCCGCCGGAGCGGAGTTCCCCGGAACGCCACCAGAGCGACCCGGCGCTGGCCGTGTCGCCGCGCCGTCCTACGCCCAAGACCTCCTCGGAGGGGGGCGAATCCGTCATTTCGGCGAATATAACCATCGAGGGCAAGATCGAAGGGTCCGGAAATGTGCGCATCGCCGGGCGCTTCAAGGGCGACGTGCGCATCGACGGCAACTTCAGCATCGAGTCCGGAGCTCATCTGACCGGTCAGGTTCTGGCCGGGATCGTGGTGGTCGGCGGCGAGCTGCAGGGCAATATCGAGTCTGCCAAACGGGTCGACGTGCAGGAGGGCGGCGTCATCGTGGGTGATGTGAAGGCGGGATCGATTACGGTGGCGGCCGGCTCGCGCATGCGCGGGCACGTCGAATTCGGCTGGGACGACGAGAAAGTCAAGACCAAGCCGGGCTTGGTGGGCGGCGGCGGCTAGGAGCGCCTGCATGAGCGTCGCTCGGGCGGGCAGCCTAGGCGCGACACGAGTATGCCCGCACTGCAAGGCGGTCGTGCTGCAAAGCGCTAATATTTGTCCGGGTTGCCAGCATCATCTGCGCTTCAACTCCGCCAACGCGGAGCCGCAGCCGGAGGGGCTGCCGGCGATGCGCATCGACGGTTCCATTCGTCATGCGGCGCGCGATGAGAGCTGCGAATACTGCGTCGTGGTCTCGATCACCAATGAGCAGGGCGAGAAGATCGCGCGCCAAGTCGTCGGCGTCGGCGCGCTGCAGCCCGGCGAGCGGCACAAGTTCAGCTTCTCCATCGATTTGATGCCGACACGTGGCGCAGCCGAAAGAAAGCGCACCGATCAGCGCTGAGCGCGGCCCTCGATATCGATGAAGCGCAAGAACTCCGCCCGGGTGGCGGCATTCGCCCGAAACGTGCCGAGCATCTTGCTGGTGATCATCGAGACGCCGCGCTTGTGGACGCCGCGCGTGGTCATGCATTGATGAACCGCGTCGATCACGACGCCGACGCCGCGCGGCTTGAGCACGTCGTTGATGCAGGCCGCGATTTGCGCGGTGAGCTTCTCCTGCACCTGAAAGCGCCGCGCGTACCCGTCGACGGCCCGCGCGAGCTTGCTGATGCCGACCACCCGGTCGGTGGGCAGGTAACCCACGTGTGCCCGGCCGATGATGGGCGCCATATGATGTTCGCAAAATGACTCGAAACTGATGTCGCGCAGCACGACCATTTCATCGTAACCCTCGACCTCCTCGAAAGTGCGGCGCAGGTAGGCGCCGGGGTCGATGGAGTATCCCGAGAACCAATCGCGATAGGCGTTGACCACGCGCTTCGGAGTCTCATGAAGGCCCTCGCGCAGCGGGTCATCGCCCGCCCAGCGCAGCAGGGTTTTGACCGCTGCCTCCGCATCGGAGCGGGTCACAGCGCGGCTGACTTTCTTGGCCATTCACCTGGTCTCCCGTGGGGGCACAACGCCTGGATCGCACAGAATAACATCGTTGAGCTCGGCGACGCCCCAGGATGGCATCGATTGGCTTGAATCGGCGGCGTCTATAAAATGTCCGACCCATGACCAACCTTCAAGTGATCAGTTCGCGCGAGCGCGACTTGGGCGGCTTCGTCGTGCGGCGCGTGCTGCCCGCCGGTGATCGGCCGATGGTGGGGCCGTTCATTTTTTTTGATCATCTGGGACCGACCCGATTCGCGCCGGGGTATGGGATCGACGTGAGGCCGCACCCTCACATCGCACTGGCCACCGTGACCTATTTGTTCTCCGGCTCACTCGAGCATCGGGACAGTCTGGGTTCGGTGCGGGAAATCCGCCCCGGCGACGTCAACTGGATGTCGGCCGGCCGGGGGATCGTGCATTCGGAGCGAACGCCGCGGGCGGCACGCGCCTCGGGTGAACACGTGCACGGCATTCAGAGTTGGGTGGCATTGCCCGACGGCCATGAGGACGGCGATCCCACCTTCGTGCATTACCCGGCGGCTGATCTGCCGTCTCGGGCGGCCGACGGCATCGATCTGACCCTGGTCGCCGGGGACGGATTCGGGTTGCGCTCGCCCGTCGCGACGCTGTGGCCGACGCTGTATGTTCACGCGCGATTCGCGCGGGGCGCGACCCTCGAGGTGCCGCCCGAGCATGCCGAGCGCGCGGTGTACGTGGTGGAGGGCGAACTGGCCGTCGACGGAACGCGGGCGGCGGCCGGTGAGCTCGCGGTGCTCGACTCGGGCCGCCATGCCGTTTTGCGCGCAACCGGCGACGCGCGCGCCATGCTGCTGGGAGGCGCGAAGTTCCCGACGCCGCGATACATCTGGTGGAATTTCGTCGCGTCGTCGCAGGAGCGGATCGAGCGCGCCAAAGAGCGTTGGGAACGGCGGCAGTTTCCCTCCGTACCGGGTGAGACCGAATTCATTCCGTTACCGCATTATTGACGTTGCAGGGACTGGCGCAATGCCGCTTAGGCGCATCGTTAGTCGGACAGCCTCCCGGGCCTGCGGAATGCAAACATGAGAGCCGCCGCCCAGGCGGCGGTCGCAATCAGGAATGCGACGAGGCCGGCCGCGAATTCCTGATTCGACAGAAGCGGCGGCTGCCGATGATTGGCGTTGAGCTCCACCCGGTGCATGAAGCACGC
>Ga0210394_10003624_pt1 | contig 19028 bp, 13 predicted proteins | sample IncBWC12MmetaG_FD_160121 | JGI IMG/M metagenome (GOLD analysis project Ga0210394, IMG submission 160121) | Forest soil microbial communities from Barre Woods Harvard Forest LTER site, Petersham, Massachusetts, United States - Inc-BW-C-12-M | ecosystem: Environmental > Terrestrial > Soil >...
GAATGGCGATTAACCAGCTGGCGACCTGTCCGCATGCTGACGCATGGCGGTTCCGACACGGAACCGTGTGTGGCCGCCCCTTATGGCGACCCACCCGGACCACACTATCTGGGAAATTGCTCTAATACCTCGGCACCGACGGATCGATCGACAAACTCCAAGCGTCAATCCCGCCCGCCATGCTCTGGCACGCCTCCAGCCCCTGCTGGCGCAGCCAGTTCACGACGTTCAGGCTCCGCAGGCCGTGATGGCAGAACACAATCAGAGGCGCCTCATCCGCGCGACCCTCCAGCGTCTGCAATTCGCCCGGCACCTGACGCATCGGGATCAACTCGCTGCCTTCGATGCGCGCAATCGCAAACTCGTTCGGCTCGCGCACGTCGATCAAGTGGAGTTTTTGACCCGCGTCGAGGCGCCGCTTTACTTCCGCCGGAGAGATTTCGAAGTCCATCAATAGGAGTGTCTCAGATTGGGTGTGGCGCGCAGGCGGCCGCTGACCGCTCCCGAGGGTCGCGGTTCCAAAGGACTAAAACTTCTTCAGCTCCTCGATCAACCCGTTGAGACCCTTCTTGCGATAAATCTGCAGCAGCCTCTGCTCCTCAGGCGAAGGAGCAATCACGCCGCGCAGCTTAGGATCGTTCAACTCGCCCCTCGTCGGAATCCAGTACGATCCATCGGAGTACTCCGCACTTGAAACAAATCCGGTCATGCTGTCCACCTGCGTCCGCTCGGAAAATCGCAGCGCGGTGTCCTGCGCCACCAGGCCGGACTTACCCGGCGCCAGATTCACATCCGACGGAATCGACGCCGCCAGAAATTCGCGGCCCTGCTGATCCTTCACAATCCAGCCCAACTCCAGATGTTTCACTCCGCGCTCGGAGCGATTCTGAATATTAATGTGCGGCATCCGAGCCTCATTGCCCGCGATCCGCGCCGTCCCGGTAGTCGGGTCCACCGGTGAATCCGGCATATGCAGAAACGCAAACTGTACCTCGCGCTCCGGATCGGTGTTCGTGGACCGTCCGCGCACCATCTGCACACCTGTCGACGGTCGATCCGCCTGCCGCGCGATACTGCTCAAAATTTCTTTCTGCAAACCGTCGTTCCCTGCCGTCTCCAGCAGCGTCTTGAAATACTTCCGGTCGCGCCGCGCTTCCAGCTCCCACACCGTCATCCTGCGCCGCGAATTCAGGCGGTCGGAGCCATAGAACGTCAGGTCGTCGAACAGAACTCCGTCCAGCTTCACTTCCACCATCGGGCCGCCCGCGCCCAAGGGGCACAACAACGGCAGATCGATGCGCAGCGGAAACGCCTCGCCCGGCGCGACGTCCAGGCTCGGCACCGAAACCGATCCCTTGCCGCCCGGCGTCACTTCCTGCGCCTGCACCGCCAGCATCACGCCCCGAATGCGCTTCTGGCTGGAATTGCGCAGCGAAAGAACCGCGTGAACGTCCAGCACGTACGCGCCGCCGCGAGGCGTGGCCCGCGTTTCGCTCCAGTCCGAGGACACTGCTGTCACCGGGGAATCAGCGGGGAAATCTAGCTTCCGGCCAAGCGTCTGGGCAGTGGAACCGATCGCGGTGGCCAACGCGAGAATAAGAATCTTATTGCGCATAAACGCTTGTAATCGTCACTTGTCCCGTATCCTGATCCACGTAATGCGCGCTGGCCGAGCCCTGCGTGCTGACCGAAACCGTCATCAGCCGTGCCGCATCCTGCGTTACTCCCAGCGAGCCGCCGTTCTTGCGCAACTCGATTCCTTCGGAAGACGCTTCAATCACCGCGCCTCGTTCGTCGGACATCGCCGCGTGTCCGTGCCAGATCGAGTGCATCGCGCGATTCAGCGCCTGCGTGTCCTGCGCCGGCACATTCAGCCACCACGCGCCCGCCAGCATCACCGTCAGCATGGCCGCCACCGCGGAGGCCAGCGCCACCGGACGCCACCGTTCCGGAATCGATGCGGGAACCGACTTTCGCAATCGACCCCTTACACGTGGCGCAACGCACTCGCCCGCTTCCAGGCCGACGCGTATATTCGCCGTCATCTCCGCCGACAACCTCGCCCAGTCGAGGCCTTCGGGTAGCCCGGCCGATGCATCGCGCAGCGCTCTGGCGTCGGCGCGAAATTCACCGGCAACTTCGCGGCACCGCTCGCAACGCCGGACATGCAGATGGATCGCCGCGCGCTGCCACAGGCTTACATCGCCCGACGCATATAACGCCAGATCCGTCTCTTTCACGTGCCGGTTCATGCCATGCCTCTCTTTTGCGGCCTATCCAGATACTTCCGCAGCTTCACCCGCGCATTCGCGATGTGCGACCGCACCGTCGCCTTGGAGCAATTTAACTGCGCGGCGACCTCTTCGGCCGGCATGCCTTCCACGTCGCGCAGCAGCAGCGCCGTCCGCTCCCGCCCGGTCAGCGAATTCAATCCCGCCCGCAGATACGCGTGATGCTCGCCGCGCAGCACCAGCTGCTCCGGATTGTTTTCATGGGCGCTAGTCACCGGATCCGCCATCTCATCGATGTCCGAGAAACTGACGCGTCCCGATCGCCGCAAAAAATCGATGGCCGTGTTGCTCGCGATACGCGACAACCAGTGCGCCGCTTTGTCCAGATCCTTCAACTGATCCTGGCGCTGCAAGGCTTTGATGAACGCTTCCTGCGTCAGATCCTGCGCGTCGGCCACATTGCCCACCATGCGGTAAATCAGCAGGAACACGCGGCGCATGTTCTGTTCGACGAACCGCGTCTGGTGCTCCGACGACAGCGGTGCGGCGTCAAATCTGGTTGACCCGGGAGCTTCGCTCATGGCATTTCCCAATCTGACCGATAATACACCGCTAGCCATCTACGAGAATTGACGCTCGACTGGGCTAAAACGTGCATTGCTTCATTAACTATCGGGCGCGCTATCCTAATCATATATGAGAGAAGTGGCGGTTATCGGCATCGGCAAAACCGCGTTTGGCGCGTTCGCCGACCGGGACCTTCGTTCGCTGGCCGTCGAAGCGGGCCTCGCCTGCCTCGCGGATGCCAACGTAAGTCCTTCACAAATAGAGGCTTTTTACCTCGGCAACTTCGCCGGACCCTCCTTCGTCGGCCAAAATCACCTGGCCCCGTATATCGCCGGAGCGATGGGCGTCGAACACGTGCCCTGCACCCGGTTTGAAGCCGCCTGCGCGTCTTCCGGTTCCGCTTTTTTTCACGCCGTCGCAAGCGTAGCATCGGGAATGTACGATCTGGTTCTGGTGGGCGGGGTCGAAAAAATGACTTCGCAAACTACCCCAAAAGTCACCGAAATCCTCGCCGGGGCGGGCGATATGGCGGGCGAAGGACGCGCCGGCGCGACGTTCCCGGCGCTGTTCGCCATGATTGCCCGCCGCCACATGTATCAGTACGGCACTACGCGCGAACAACTTGCCGCGGTGGCAGTGAAAAATCACTCCAACGGCGCGAAAAATCCGCAGGCGCACATGCGCAAAGTCATCACCATGGAGCAGGCTTTAAACGGCAAGCCCATCGCCGATCCGCTGACCGTTTACGATTGCTCTCTGGTCAGCGACGGCGCGGCCGCGGTGCTGATCTGCCCCCTCGAACGCGCTTCCGAGTTCACGTCCAAACCCGTTCGTGTCAGAGGCATCGCGCAAACATCGGACCATGTTGCGCTCGACGAAAAAGACGACATCACCACTTTCCGGGCCGTCAAAGAAGCTGCGCAAAAGGCCTATAAAATGGCCGGCGTCACCGCATCCGACATTCAATTCGCCGAACTGCACGATTGCTTCACGATCGCCGAAATTGTGGCTACGGAGGATTTAGGATTCGTCGAAAAAGGGTGCGGTGGGCCGTACGTGCTGGAAGGAAAAACCTGCCTGCGCGGCGAGCGGCCGATTAATACCAGCGGAGGCCTCAAGTCGAAAGGCCATCCGGTGGGCGCGACAGGAGTTGCGCAGATCTGCGACGTCGTTTTGCAAATCCGCGGAGACGCCGGCGAACGGCAAATCGCGCGCCACGATCTGGGCCTGACGCAAAATCTCGGCGGCAGCGGCGCAACCGCGGTCGTGACCATTCTGGGAGCCGCATGAGAGGCGTCATTTACACCGAAACCGTAGTTTTCGCGCCTCCCGAGCAGTTTGCCGCCGATGCGCCGTACCAGTTGGCAATTGTGACGCTGGAAGATGGCAAACGCCTCACAGCACGTATCTTAGGCGACCGAGTGGCCATCGGAGATCCGGTTGAACTAACCGAAACCCGCAATCATATTCCCTTTTTCTCTAAAAAATGAAACTAGCCAACCGGATGTCGCGCATTGGAACCGAGTCCGCGTTCGAGGTGCTGCGCCGTGCGCGCTCTCTCGAAGCGCAGGGTCGCAGCATTATTCATCTCGAGATCGGCGAGCCCGATTTTGAGACTCCGAAACACATCGTAGAAGCCGGAAAAGCCGCTCTGGATCAAGGGTTTACGCATTACGGTCCAACCCAGGGCCTGCCCGAACTGCGGACCGCCATCGCGTCCTACGTGTCGCGAACGCGTGAAATCGAAGTCGGCCCGGAACGCGTCACGGTCGTGCCCGGCGGCAAGCCGATCATGTTTTTTCCGATGATGGCGCTGCTCGAAGAGGGCGACGAGGCGATTTACCCGAATCCGGGGTTTCCCATTTACGAATCGATGATCAAGTTCTCGGGCGCGACGCCGGTTCCCTATCCGTCGCTCGAAAGCGGAACGCTCGTCGAGAACATTCGCTCCAAAATCACGCCAAGAACGCGCTTAGTCGTCTTGAATTCGCCGCAGAATCCCACTGGCGGCGTTATTTCCGCGAACGAGATTCGGGCGCTCGCCGACCTGTTGCGCGACCGCGACATCCTGATTCTTTCCGACGAAATTTATTCGCGCATTTATTTCGGCGAAAAGCCATTGTCGATCGCCAGCCTGCCGGGGATGCTCGATAAGACCATCATCCTGGATGGGTTTTCCAAAACATATGCGATGACCGGATGGCGCCTCGGCTACGGCGTCCTGCCGCAATGGCTGGTCGAGCCGGTGAATCTGTTGATCGTCAATTCGACATCGTGCACGGCATCGTTCACGCAGCGCGCGGGCATTGCCGCGCTCGAAGGGCCGCAGGACGATGCCGATAAAATGGTCGCGGAATTCCTTCGCCGCCGGGATGCATTCTGCGCGGGGCTCAATTCGCTGCCGGGATTTCAGTGCCCGATACCCGAAGGGGCATTTTACGTGTTTCCGAACGTCACGGGCACCGGGCGGTCGTCGAAGGAATTGGCCGACGCGCTGCTGACGGAAGCGGGCGTGGCCTGCCTGGGCGGAGGAGCGTTCGGCGAATACGGCGAAGGCTATCTGCGATTCTCCATCGCGAATTCGTTCGAGAATCTGATGGCCGCGGTGGAGCGCATTCGCGCGTTCCTGAAGTGAAGATCTGGCTCTACTACATCGGCAAAGCGCGCGACACGCACGCCAACGCGATGGCGGAAGAGTACATCAAACGATCCACGCGTTACGCGACGTGCGAGATGCGCGAGATTCATCCGGCGCGGTTCGATCCATGGGCGAAGCACCCGGCGGCGGCGAAGGTGTTGTTGGATCCATTGGGACGCGCCCTCGATTCGGCGGGATTTATCGCGCAGGTGGAGAAGCTGCATGACATGGTGTTTATCATCGGAGGCTCGGACGGCTTGCCGGCGGAGTGGAGACCTCGCGCCGATCTGCTGCTGGCGCTCTCGCCGATGACCATGCCGCATGAGCTGGCGCGAGTGATGTTGGCGGAGCAGATTTACCGGGCGCTGACCACACTGCGCGGGCATCCTTACCCGCGGTGAACTGACAACTCTAAAATTCGTTTGACGCCACTTGTGGGGCGGGCTATTTAGCCGGCAGCCTGCTTCCAGCAGGCTCTTTTCTTGGCTTGAAACCAAAGCCGGCCGGAGGGCGGCTGCCGGCTGATAGCCCGCCCCACATCTGGACAAGTCAGGGCTGTAGATCGCGCCACAACGCCAACGTCGTAGCGGGAAAATATAGTGCTAGAATCTCGCGGAAGGTTTTCCCATTCCGAGCCATCTCCGCCGCGCCTTCCTGGCACATGCCAATACGATGTCCCGAGACAGGGCCGCGCACTGGACATTCGACTGCGAAATATGGATACGCCTCGGCGTTCCAGCCGGCTTCTTCGAGCGTTCTGGTTTTTCCTCCGCAATTTGCCGAATAGAGCGCGGGGATTGGGCGGCCCTGATAGGCGACCACTAAATCCTTCGTCTCTCGCGTCGCTATAGCGGCTAGGCTGCCAGTGAGCGGAGCTTCACGCAGGAACTGGCAATGCGTGGTGTCGCAAAAATCGAAGCCTTCATGCCGGTTGCGCGCGGCGATCAGAAACGATCGCGCCACAACAGCCTGCGCCTTGCGTGCTTCGAGCGGCGCAGAAGGCGGACTCTCCGCGGCAACGATCGATGCCACCGCGTTTTCACGGTCCATTTTGACGACCGCGAGCAAGTAACCGGATTCGGCACGCACTTCGAGGCGTCCGTGAAACTCGCGGCGGATTTTCCCAGGGATGCTGAGAATGAACGCGGTCTCCGCGCCGTCGCGTCCGGTGGCGGTTGCAGGACCGCGCAGCTTCATCGCGCCCGATCCTTCGAGCGTCACGCGGCGTCCGTTCTGCTCGACAACGACGATGCTCGCGTGCGCGGCCTGCACTTCGAGTTCAACCGGGTGAAACAGGCTGAACACGCAGATCGCGACGATCACGGAAGACGCCTCGCCAGAACGGCGGCGGATTTCGACGCTTGCGCGCCGGGAACTCCATGCACGCGAACTAAAATCGCGATGCGCGGCGCGTCGGCGGGTTCCAGCACGATGGTGAATCCGTCGCCCTTGTGTTTTCGTTTCGCCACGCACGAAGCCGTTCCTGTTTTGGCGAGGGCGCCGCGCCCAATCGCGCTCGCTGTGCCCGATTCCGCGGCCAGCTTCATGCCGGCGAGAATCTCCGCGACACGCGGTTCCACCGAACGCGAAGTAAGCTCGCAGTAAGCGCGCGTGAGGGCGACGGGCGAGATTTGCCAGTCCTTCCCCAGTCCGATTCTTGCTTCGGGCGTTTCGGCCGCGGGCGGAAGGATGCCGAATTTCGCCGCGACTACCGCGAGCGAGTGCGCGTCTACGTTCCTGGCGAGCTGGAGAAAATATGCGTTGCAGGAGTTCGCGAGCGCGTCGCGAAATTGTTCCGGCCCGTGACCCTTTGCGAACCAGCAGCGGTCGATGGTTCCCTTGCAGATGAAGTCGGGAAACGGTCCGTTGGACGCGAGCGCAGTGAATGGTTTCACCAGAGACCCGACGGGAATCGGCGTTTCGGCATCGGGCCAGTCCTGCTGGACGACTTGCCGGGTATGCACGTCGACGACGATGTAATTGACGTCGGCATCAGGCAGAGCGGCCAAGAACACGAGCGTGAGCAGAGGCGTCACGGATTGAGTTTATAGACGACGGACTCGCGCAGCATTGTGCCCACGTCATGGACGACGATCGATGCGGTATCGACGCGCTTCAAGGTGCGGCCCAGGCTGGCCAGATTGGCTGAAAAGTACGGCGGCTCGCCGGATCCGCCCGCCGGAAGCTGAGGGAAGTCGATGAGTGTGGTCATGCGCTCAAAGTTCGGCAACTCGCGCGCATGACGCCAGCCGGCGGCGTAAGCCGCTCCCGCGACTGCGGTTCGATTGCGGCGCGCGAAGACCGCGTTGACCAGTTGGGCGGAATCGCCGACGACCAGCCATTTTCCGTCAGAAGCCATGGCGAGTCTTCCCAGACCTTCGAGCTCGCGCACGCCGCCGGTGCCGGTGCGCCAGGTTGGGTCAGAGGAGTTCGACCAGACGCCTTCAGCAGCGCTGCCCAGAGCGGTACGAATCGCATCGGCATCCCACGCCGTCGCGGCCAGCAGCACGATAACGGAGTGCGGACGAACATACACCCGATCGGCATCAATTCCCGTCGAAGACACGTCGAGCATCGCATCGATCCGTGCGGCGGCGAGCCGATCGCGCAGGGCTTTCAGCGAATCGCGATCTTCCGTGACGGGGCGCTCGTCGATGCGCGATTCGAGATCCACTTCGCTGCCTGCGTCCGGGGTTTCGACGAACGTGGGCGCAAGCTTCGATCGCGGCGCGGAAGCGGTGGCCGCGGGAAATAGTTTCTCTTCGATCCACTGAGCGGCTTGTCCTGGCGCGGGATGGAGCCAGGCGCGATAGAGGCCGGCGTCGTCCGGAACCGCGGCGAGCAACTGGCCTGTGGCGCTTTCGGCGCTCTCCGTAGCGTCTGCCGGCATCACGCGAAGGAGCACTCGGCGCTCCCGAATCTCGCCGCGCACGCGCTCCAGATCGGCGAGGCCGGAGGCAAACTGGCGAAGCTCCGGCACGTTGCTCTGGATCCAGTGCGAACGGAACTGATAGGTGCGGGCGAGGCTCGACATGTTGTAGACGAGGCGTAGATCGCTTGGTCCCTGCGCTGCAGCCTGCACCGAATCCGTAAACCATTGCTCCGATGCGACCGATGGCAAAGCCTCGCGCGCCATCAATCGCAAGGAGCCGGCGATGAGCTCCTCTTTCGTAGCGAGCAGCAGCGTATCGCCGGTGTAGGCGAACGCGGCGACGCGGTGCGAGGCTCTATCTTCCTTGACGAAATAATCCGCGTTTCCCGCGTGGCGCGTCTGAAAGGTACCGCGCAGTTTCCACAGCGACGTATTCATCGCGCGAGCCGAGGGAAGGTGCGCGACGTAGAGAAATTCTAGCTTGCCGATATCGTACATCGCTACGCCCGATTTCGCTCCAGCGACGGACGTGAGCAGCGCGTAATCGGGAGGCACTCCGGCGGCGGTGGCGAACTGGGTTTGCGCGTCGCCGAGCTTCAGGAACAGCTCCGAGCGCGAAAATCCTTCGTAATTCGAGCTGGCCAGCCAGTCGCGCTTTTCTCCCGATCCGTTCCAATCCGCGAGCAGTGCGCCGAAATCCTTCGCTTCCAAATACAGCAGCGCGCCGGCGGGAAACAGGCTCGACATGGTCTGGGGCGCGGGTTGCGCCAGCGCCCAGAACATCATCGCCGCCGCGGCGGCCGCGACGGGCAAGAGAATTAATAGACGCCGCCTCATAGCACACCTACTTTCGGACGAACCAATCGATCCTGATCGACACCGTCGTTGATCATCGGACGCCGCGCCTCGTTCTTGGCTTCGGCGTCGAGTTGCGCGCGCAGCGCGTCCAAGGTGCGGCGAGCCGCGTCCGACGGAGTGATGAACTGCGCAATATTGGCGTAGAAGAGCGCCGCCCGCCTATCTCCCAGGCGTTGCTGCGCATCGGCCAGGCCGAGCGCGATCGACGTTCGCTCCGCGCGGTCCAGATTGGACAAAAAGCCTTTGGCGACCCACTCCGTGTACTCGCCGTCCTCGCGGAAAAACCGGGGCAGCAGTTGGCGCGCCACGGCCACGGCGAGCGAGTAGTGGCGGTTCTCCATCGCCGCATGGAACAGCAGCACGCGGGGCTCGGTGGGGCGGGGGTCAGCGGCGATGATCGCGAGCAGCGCTTTCTCCTTCGCGGGCGCGGCGGCGGGCAGAGTCTCCCACGGATGCGTGGTTTTTGGAGCAGCTCCCAGCGCTTCCGCGAGGCGGCGCTTCGCGTCTTGATTCCATGGCTCCGCTTTGACCAGCGTCGTGAGAAACTCGATAGCTTCAGCGGGATGATGGGTCCGTTCGAGCAGCGCAGCGGCGGGATCGAGCCCGCTGAATGGCTCGCCCGTGATCAGCGCCATGCGACGGAGGAGCGAAATGCAACCGGGCGTGTCGCCATTTTGGATTTTCACTTCAGCGAGGCCGAGGAACGTTGCCTGGTCCAGATTGCCGGCCTTCATCTGGCTGGTGTAGACGAATTCCAGCACGCGGCGCGAAGAGACAACGTCGCCTTCTTCGGCAAGCGTGTTGGCGGCATTGCGCAACTGATCCAGCGGAAGAGGTTCATGATATTTCGCCAGTTGCGCGGGGAGCGTTCGGGTGCGCGCGGCGAGGCGCACCTCCAGCTCCACGATCTCCGCTTCGCGGATCTTCTGCTTTCGCGCCTCGGCCAACAGCCCCGCGGCGGTTTCGAAGGCCGTGCGATCGTCGCGGTGCGTGAGCAGGAAGGTTACCCAGCGGGTCTCGCAGGTCCACAGGAGGTTCTGTGCGTTCGATTGCTGTTCGCCGAAAGTCTGCGAGACGCGCGCCTGCGCGTTGTCGACGAGTTGGCGATACAAAATATTTTTGTGGGCGTCGGGAACCCAGGGACGGTCGATTATCGCATCGAGGAATTGCACCGGGTCGGCGGCGGCGCGCGAGAGCTCGGCGATCCAGGTGAGACCCGCCGCGGGTTCGCCCGTGGCGAGGAACGCGCTTTGCAAAATCCCTTCGATCTGAAACGAACCGTTGCGGCGAATGTACGTGCGCAGAATCTTTTCGACATCGTCGCGGACGGCGGAGAGCTGCTTCGCTTCGCCGATGTGGCGCAGGGTGTCGCTCAAATCGGGCCAGAACTTTTGCGGGACGCGCGAGCGGTCCATCATTTGAGAAAACGCCGCGAGGGCGAGCTTCCACTCGCGAACGGCGTCGTCGGTGCGGCCCGCCTTCGCGGCGATGACGGCCAGGCGGTCATGCACGTCGGCCCGCCCTGGATTCAATTCCAGCGCGTACTGATAGTCGACCGCGGAGCCGGAATATTCGGCCATGGCGAAATATGCCTCAGAGCGGCCGGGCGTCGCTTCCACCATCGCCGGCAGGTAGTCTTCTGCGCCAGCCTGCTTGATCGCGCCGAGATATTCGCCGTAGCGGCCGCCGTAGTAAAACCAGTCGTCGCCGGCGAGGCTCTCGTCGCGATCGGTAGCTTTGCCGATCCGCGCGCCGACGGTCATCGGACCAAGAATCGCGGTGAAGGCGGTTTTCACCGGCGCGGCGGAGCTGGCGAAATAAAGTCCGACGAGCGAGGTGTACGCTTTGGTCCAGAGTGCGCCATTTTTCTGGCCTCGCGCGGCGATGGCCTGTTGCGCGACGGCGCTCCCGGCGTGTTGCAGGACGTAGTTGAGCATCGAATTGACAGTGGCCGCGTCGGATTCCGCGGCGATGGCGGCCGCCAGCCTCTGCGGCTGAGCGATCAACAATTGGGTATAACGCTCGAGCAGGGGGCCGGTGGCCGCGTGGCGGTCGGCCAGACGCTTCAGAACACGCAATTCGGCGGCCGTGTTGCCGCTCGAGCGGTAACACTCCTCTTCCTCGGCTTCGTGATGCCCGGTGTTTTGCGGCGGCAGAACGCGGTCGTAGGCTTCGAGTTGCACACCCAATTCGTCGAAGCGCAACTGGCTTTTTTCGACCGCTATGATACGCTCGATGGATTGGTTGGACGCTGCCGTTCCGGGCCTAGCCATCGCCGCGGCGAGCCGCCACTTGAGTTCAAGGTCGGTAAGGCCGGCGCCTTCGGCCAGCGAGATCCGCAGCGATTGCTTCTCGATTGACGCCGCGAATTTGGCTTTGTCGTCAGCCGAGTAGCTTGCCGCCACGGCGGCCACGGCTTGCGCCACCTGCGCGGCGGTGGCGGATTTCAACGTGGGGAGCCTGGCGAAAACCGCCTCATATTGCTGCTGACGGGCGAGAATTCGGGCCCATATTTTCACCGAATCGTCGGGCGCGCGCTTTAATGCTTCTTCCGCGAATTCACGAGCCTCGGGCAGCATCGCCCAACTCTCCAGTTTTTGCGCGACGGTCAAATAATTCGCGGCGCTGTCGGAGCGGCCGTCGATCCAGGCCTTGTTCAAAGCGGCGACGGCGTCGGCGGTCCGGCGTTGGCGGGCGCGCAATTCGGCGAGCTTCTCCATCCACGCCGGATTGCGATACGTCAGGTCGTAGAGTTTCTGCGCGCTGGCGGCGGCGTCCTCAAAACGAAGCAGGCGCTCCTCCAGGTTGAGCCTCTCCTTGATCAGATCGACGCGGTCCGGACGCACTGCGGCGGCGCGCGTGTAGGACGCGATGGCCGTCGGATAATCTGTCATCTGCGCCTCAATGCGTGCCAGCAACATCGGCCAATGAAAATCCTTCGGCGAAGCGGCGGCGGTCTTCTCGTAATATTCGTGCAGCTGTTTGGCGACTCCGTTCTGCTGCGCGTAGAGCGCGGCTTCGCGGGTGAGAGACTCATCGTCGGGGAAACGATTCAGAATTTCTATGTATTGATCGAGGGCCGCGGAATAATCTTTCACTCGGGTCAGGACAGGAATCAACCCGGCGCGGATGGCGGCGATCTGCTCCGTGCGTTGCTGCGCCGGAATCGTGGTCGCGGCGGAAAGGGAGCGAATCGTCATTTCGTAGAAGGTGCGCAGGCCGCGATCGTCGCCCTGGCGTGCATACGTGTCCGCCTTGAGCGCGATATATTCGGCTTTGTACGGCTGCTCGAAAACCTGAAGATAGCCGACCATGATGCGGGCGCGGTTGTAATCCCCGGCATCGGTCGCTTTGCGCGCCCCCTCGACTAGGAACGTCGAACGATAAGCCGCAGAGGATCGGCCGGAGGCTTCTTCGAGGATATCCACCGCGCGCTGGGTATTCTTATTGCGCCAGTGATAATCGACCGCGGCGCGCACGATACCGAGGATTGCCGGGTTTTCGCGATAGAGCGCTTCGACTATGGCAGTGCCCTGTGTCGCTTGCCCCTGCCCTTCTTCGAAGCGGGCCAGCGCGAGCCGCAAACGCATCTTTTCGACTGGATCCGTCATCAGGGTAATCTGCTTTTCGATGGAGGCCTGCTGGGCTTTGGGCAGCCCGTCCACACGCGCCGTGTTTTCAATTTGCGCGAGCACTTCGAGCGAAGTCGTGCGCGACGCGGTGTTCAGCAGGAAGGTTTCTATATCGTCGCGGCGATTCTGATTTCGCATTAGAGCGACGCGCAGTTGGAACATGCCCGGTTCGGGATTGCGGGCCGAAACCAGGCTGGTGGTGAGCTGTTCAATTTGCGGCCGCAGCGCGGGACGGCGTGCCAGCAGCAACAATCGCTGCTCCGAATTCGAACCGGGTTGCGCGATGGCGCCCTTCGCGTACTCCCGAATCGCGCGGTCGTAGTTGCGCTGATTTTCGCGAATGGCTCCGGCTTCATACGCGAACAGCGAATCCTGTTTCAAACGTTTGCGGCCTTCTTCGATCCAGCGCAGCGCGTCCTCGTAGCGATAGTAATCCCAGAATATGGTGGCTGCCTCTAGATATCCATCGGCCTTCGCCGGCTCGATTTCGGGAATGCGATCCCAGGCCGCGCGGGCTTTGTCGAAACGTTCGCGCTCCGCTTCGATCTCGCCGATCGCGGTCAGATTTCGATGATCGCGTGGATTGGCCTGCGCCAGTTTTTCCTCTACGCCGATGGCGGTGTCGGTGAGCTTGGGGTCGATGGTTCCCAGCGACCGATAGACGGCGGCGGTCCGCGCTCCGATAGCGCGATCGGCCGGGAAGCTCGATTCCATGGCCAGAAATAACGGCGCGGCGCTCTCATAGTGACCGCGCCAGGCTTCTCCTTCGGCCAGCAACCGCACGGCGACCGGAGATTGATTCATCGCGTCGTCCCATTTGCCGGCGTACGCCGAAGGGTTCGACGTGCGCACCACCGAGAGCTCCGCGTCCAGACGCCCCAGCTTGGAAAGACGCTCAAAGAAGCGCATGCGCAGGTCCTCGGCGTCATACCAGTGGCGGCGCAGGATGGCGTCGTAGGCCGCCATATCGGTGGTGGGGCCGGCGGAATACGCGGTCAACAGATTACGCGCGAAAGCAAGGTAATGCGGGAAGCGCTGATGCGCGTAGAGATTCAGTTGCAGATAAAGCGCCGGACCCACAGGCTGCGCGGGACGGACGATTTCGCGAAAATACTCCTCCAGCTCCGTTCCGGAAAACACTCGTACCACGTCGCGCGTAAGTCTGGCGACATCGGCCTGCCGTTTTTGCCTCAAATACCAGCGAGCCAGCTTATGCTGCCAGCTATGATCCTGAAACTGCGCGATGGCGCGCTTGTACACGGCCTCAATCTCAGCGCCCATGTCGTTCTGTTCCAGAAACGCAGCCAGGGTATCGTAGAGGCCCGGATCGGCCGGATTGCGGTCGATTTCGCGGCGGTAGAGCGCCAGCGCATCGCGTGTCCGCTGGAGGGAAACCAGACGCGCGACGTAGCGATCGAGCACACGCGCGTAATCGGGCGAGCGGAGCGCGTCGTATTGCGGAGCAGGCGTCTTGTTCTCTTGATTTTCGGCCGGCGCGGGCTTGGGAGGAGGCAGCGCGCCCAGCGGCACTCCATCGGCGCGCCTGGCAAGCTCCACCAGCAGCGTATCGTACAGCGCGAACTCCTGCGCCGATTTATTCGTTCGTGCATACGCATCGGCAACGCGCAGCGCCACAGCCGTTCGATTCGACGCATTCGGAAAATCCGCGAGAAACGTCACGCCGCTGCGGATGACGGCATCGCTGGCTCCGTAGACCGCATAACCTTCGATGACGCGCTCGCGCAGGTCCGGCCGTTCCGACGAATTCGGAAACCGAGATTCGAACAGGGCCACCAGTTCCGCGGCCTTCGCCCGACGAAAATACGGGGCGGCGTTCATCTCTTCCTGTTTATATTGATTGGACGGCTCGCTGGTATTCAGCAGCAGCGAAAGAGCGCCATTTAAAAATCCGGGATGAGGATCCATGGTCGCGACATCACGATAAAGCGTCAGGTTTCCCGATCCGAACCGGATGGCCTGCTCCGGCGCCGAAAGCATCAACCGCGCGAGGCTTCCCAGAGCCATGGCCGCGGTTTTATCGTCGCTGCGGGCCACGTTATAAAGCGCATAATAATTGCGCGCTGCCTCATCATAGTTGTGCGACGATTCATACAACTGCGCGAGCGTCGACAACTCCTCGGCCGTCCACGCCGAACGCTTGCTCTCCTTGCGCTGCCGGAATTCGCCGAGAGCGCGTTCCGCCGCGCCGGTGTTACCCTGCTGTTTCCAGTAATGAAAGATGCGCGCCGCGCTTGCCAGATCGGTAGGATTGGCGGCAATGGCCGCACGAGCCTTTTCGAGATACGCGCGTAGCGAGTTCGACCGCTTCAGCAAATCGAAATACTGTTTCACCAGCGAATCCGGCCACAGAGGCTTGAAACTGCGGTCGTAGACTTCAAGAGCACGCACGGCCGAACTGGTTTTCGCCGCGATTTCGGCGGCCGCTTCGATGGGAAATTCCTCATCGCCCGGAGCGGCCTTTCTGTATGACGAGATCACGTCTCCCGCAATCTCGTATTGCTCATGCGCCATCGTGAAGGCGAAGAAGTTTCGATAAAGGCCTGTTTCGGACGGGTATCGTCCGATCCACTGCGTGTACTGCCCGACGGCGAGCAAAGGATCGAGTCTCGCTTCGTCCACCAGATCAATCGACCGCTGGAAGGTCTTCCACGGCCTCTGCGCCGACGGCGGGAATAATTTTTCCGAAGCGGGCGCAGGTTCGAACGACGCCGCGATCAGCACGTTGAACTCGTCGCGCGAACGCAGACGCCTGTGGTAGAAATCAGCCAGCGCGAGACGAGCCGCGCCTTTGTCCGCAGCTACGTCCGCATACTTCTTCCAGTCCGCTTCGGCGGCCGTGAAATCAAGCTGCTGTTCGTCTTCGAGCGCGCGAAGCGAATACAACTCGGCGTCATTTGGAGCAGCGCCGATGAGCTTGGTCAGCTCCGGACGCGTCTCCTTAGGCGGCCGGCGAACCGGGATGATGCCGCTAGGCAACAGCACGTTGCGGAAAAAGACGGCTTCAATCCGATTGCCCGCGTTGATGCCTTCGGCCCATTTGGTGAGCCCCGCGCGGGCCGCGAAAAATCCGCCGATGGCCAGCACCGCCGCGGCCGTCTTCACGTTAGGGAAGAATTTCAATTTCCACCTCCCCGCTGCCGATGTTGTGCGCGAAATCCTCGGCCGTCACGGTGACCTTGTATCGCCCCGCCGCGAACGTCGCGGGCACCAGCAACTGCCCCGTGTTCGATCCCGTCTCCGCATTCCATTTCAGATACACGGGTGCCGCGCCGTGCATTCGCGCGACGATGGTGCGCGTGGTGTCCGACGCGCTGACGTGCAAATTGACCGCCTCTCCGCGATGGAATTGTTGGCGGTCGAGCTTCACTTTCACTGCCGGAGGCTGGCTCGCGATCACGAATGTCTTCGATTCCTGGTACGTGCGTCCCTGCTTATCGCGCAGCAGGAGGCGCACGCGATAGGTGCCGTCGGCCAGATCCTTAGGCGCAAGAAATCGGGTCTGCCACGTGTCTTCCGCGCTCAGGTATCGGAGTTTCTTCACCGTGCCGAACGGAAACATGGCGACCACCGACGTGATTGATTCATCAGTTTTCACCCGTAATACCGGATCGCCCGGACGAATCAGGCGAGGCCTTAGCAGCGCACGCGGCGCGGCAAGAAACGACGTGTACGGAGTGACAAACTTATATTTTCGCGACAGCCGGATGATTTCGTCGATCGACGCTTGATCCTCGCCTTCGCGCTCGATTTTTTCGAGCAGCGCATCGACCCGAGCCTTGGCCCAGGCTCGCGGCAGAAACTCGTGCTCAGTATTCTGAGCGGGAAGAGGAACCGTCGCGCGCGTCTGCTGGACGGTGAATGTCGCCTGCGCGGCGGGGCTCTTATATTCCCCTACCCACGTCTGCATCGAGCCCGGAAATACGCTTTCTTCGAGCGGATAAATAAGATCGAGATTCGTCGGCGTCGACGTGGTGAGGTGCAAATTATCGACCGGCTTCCTCCCGACCTTCGATAAAAACGCCTTCAGCTTGAAATCGATCGGTTCCGTAGACCGCACCGATTCCAGCACGCCGTTGTTGCGCGCCAGCATCCGCGCCAGCGGCAAGTTGGCATCGTCGCCCACCGCGAAAACATAAGTCCGCGGACGCTTTGCCTCCGCCACCTGTTTCCATTTCCCTGCGTACCATTCAGCAAGCTTGCCGTTTTGCAGAATGCCTCGCGTCGCCCCGAGATCACCCAACACGATCACGTACGGATCGTGCGCCAGCGGTTGCGCCAGCGCCGCATCGAGCGCCGCTTGCAAATCCGTCCCGCCGCGCAGGGCAGCCGCGCGCAGAAAGTCGAGCGCTTTGTCAATCGCCTCCGGCGACACTGCGACCGGCGCGGGTGAGAAAGGCGCGACCTTATCGTTATAGACGATGAGATTGAACTCGTCGGCCGGCTTCAGCGACCGAAGCAGCGCTTCCAGCGCTTGAAATTCCCGTTCCAGCTTCTCCCACTGCATCGAAAGCGACGTGTCGAACAGCGCAACGACGGAACGTGGCGGAAGCGGCGCATTCGTCGTGGGCATCGCAAGCAGTGCCGAGGCCTGGAAGAATCCCGGGTCCGTTCCGTCCCGAAAAGTCAGCACTTCAAGAGCGTCTCTTCGAGCATCCAGCGCGTACTTAAGCGCGAAATCCTCGGTCAGCGCGACGGCCTTTCCGTTGAAACTCGCCTTCACCGATTTCGCATCGCGTGCAGTCGTCTGCATTGCGTACGCCTTGCCGACGAACTGAAAATTGCTAATCGCGTGCGCCGATTTGATCTCCAGCGTGATGGACAATTTACCGGCCGTTTGCGCGCGATACACGTCGGGACGCAGAGGAATTGCGAACATCGATTCGCCCTGCTCCACGGTGAGCCGTTCCTGATATTCCATCTCCAGGCGCTTGCTTCCGTAGGCCGGAATCGGCACCACGCGTGCGCTGAAAATCGCGCTGCGGCGAGCCTCGTCGGCGTCGCGTTCGCCCATTTGCAGCAGGCCCGGATCAAGCGCCTGCGCGCGGATGTCGTTATAGATTTCCTCGGCCCGCTTGCGCTCCAGAATCACTCCGGGGATGCGCGTCACGTCGTCCCAGATGGCGAAGTCGGAAATCAGCGCGCGGCCGGGCAGGGCGAACACGTAGTTCCCCTCCATCGGCGCGCCGGTGTGATTCGAAAAAATCTGTTGGACCTTGACCTTCGCGTTCCCGTTGTCGATGACGATCGCGATTGACATTTCGTCCAGCGTCAGCACCTTCGGATCGGGCTGCTTGGCGGTTGATGGAATCAGCACGCCCGCGTCGCCCCAGGCCAGACCAGCCGCCAGCAGACCAAGCAGCAATTTCATTGAGTGATCACCGTAGTTTCCGGGACCTTCACCAGCCCGTTATCCGTTCCGATGTACAGCACGCCGCCGCGCGCCTCCACGGCAGTGACGTTGCGGGAAGGCAGCCCTGCGGTGAAAAATCCCCAGCGTCCCGACGCCCTGTTGTAAACCGCCAGCCCCCGGTCGAGCGTCCCCGCATACACCGCGCCCGCCGTCGCCGCCATGGCGTTCGGGTTGATCTCGATGGTGCCCCGCAGATCGTCGAACGTTTCCCACACTCCTCTATTAGTAATGCGCAAAACGCCTGCGCCGTAGGTGCCGACAAAGAAATCTGTATCGATTTTAACGATGGCAGTGATCCAATTCTGTTTCAGCGCCGAATTGGACGTGGTGAAGCTGGAGCGCACCACCGAGCCGTCCAGAATCGACAACCCTCCCAGCGTTCCGGCCAGCGTGCGTGCGCCGTCCGACGCTAGCGTGTAGACGTGATTGTTCACCAGGCCCTGAAAGGCATAGATGCTGCTGATGCCGCCGGCGTCGATGAAACTCACTCCCGCTGGCGTAGCGGCGATCATGGATCCGTCGGGCCGCAGCACGACATCGGTGACCTGATTGGCGATCAGCCCTTCGGCCTGCCCGATCACGCGGCGCCGCGATGTTGCCGCGTCGAACATCACCAGGCCATTGGCCGTCGCCACCGCCGATACGCCGCGCGCCGCGTCGTGCGCGATGCGATTGATGCAGAACAGATGATCGTCTTCCAGATGCTCACCGCGCTCGCCGTTCGCACTCAGAATTTGGAGGCCCCGGTCGAAATACCCGATCCACAGCCGTCCTGTGGAATCCATTTTCAGCGCTGCGA
>Ga0210394_10003626_pt1 | contig 19024 bp, 16 predicted proteins | sample IncBWC12MmetaG_FD_160121 | JGI IMG/M metagenome (GOLD analysis project Ga0210394, IMG submission 160121) | Forest soil microbial communities from Barre Woods Harvard Forest LTER site, Petersham, Massachusetts, United States - Inc-BW-C-12-M | ecosystem: Environmental > Terrestrial > Soil >...
GGGCGTTACTCTCTAGGTTGTTCTACAGATACGCTCGAGCGCGGCGGCGGTGAGCTGTTTTCCACGAGCGAGATGGGGCCGTCCCGGGATTCTTCAAGATAGCATGGCGAAAACAGGCAGCAATGCGGCCGTCTGGGCGGCGCTGGCCGGCAATGTGCTGGTGGCCGCGTCGAAATTCGTCGCCGCCGCGGTATCGGGCTCCGCCGCCATGCTGAGCGAGGCGGTGCATTCCCTGGTCGACACGGTCAACGAGCTGTTGCTGCTCTACGGGATTGAACGCTCGAAAATGCCCGCCGACCGTGTGCACCCTTTCGGCTATGGGCGCGAGCTCTATTTTTGGAGCTTCGTCGTGGCCCTGTTGATTTTCGCGCTGGGGGCGGGCGTCTCGGCCTATGAGGGCGTGGATCGGTTGCTGCGCCCGGCGCCCATCGAGCGGCCCGCCGTCATTTTCATCGTGCTTGCGGTCTCGCTGGCGTTCGAAGGCGCATCCTGGTGGGTGGGCATGAGCGCCTTCCGCGCCACTCAGCGCAACCGGGGCATGTGGGAAGCCTTCAGGCGCTCGAAGGATCCGCCCACCTTCATCGTGGTCTTCGAGGACACGGCCGCCATCTTAGGGATAGGTGCGGCGGCGGCGGGTACCGCGGCGGCGATGCTGACGGGGGACACCCGGTGGGACGGCGTGGCCTCACTGGCCATCGCAGTCATTCTGGCGGGAGTGGCGGGCCTGTTGGCCAGAGAATCCAAGGCGCTGCTGATCGGCGAGCGGGCCGATCCCAGTCTGAGCGAAGCCATCATGCGCACGGCGGCCGGCATCGACGGCGTGTGCAGGGCCAACAGCATCGTGACGGTACAGCTCGCGCCGCGCAATGTGATCGCGACCTTGAGCCTCGATTTCTACGATCATCTGCGCGCCCCGGACATCGAACGGGCCGTGGTCGAATTGGAGGCACGCATTCGCAGCGCTCACCCCGAGGTGTCGGCCCTGTTCGTCAAGCCGCAAAGCGTGCAGGCGGGTGCTGCGCAACTCTCGGACGGCAACCTCGGCGCGACTGCGGACGGCTCGGACGAAATCGGCGACGGATAGTCTCGGGCAGCGGCGATGCGCGGAAGCTACGGCCAGCCGGCGCGCGGATCGAAACTAAATTCGCTCTTCATCCGTTCGTAGGCCTGCTTCGCCTGAGCGGATTGCGCCGCGGGCGTCACCAGCTTGATGCTGACGATTTGATCGCCGTGGGGAGTGCCGGGCAAACCCCGCCCGCGCAGCCTCAGTTTCTGGCCGGACTGTGCTCCCGCAGGAATCGTCAATTCGACGGTGCCGCCGAGCGTGGGCACGGCCACTTTGGCGCCCAAGGCGGCTTCCCATGGAGCCAAGGGCAACTCGATCTGCACGTCCTTGCCCTGCGGCACGTACAGGGAATGCGGACGCAGCTTGATCCGAAATATCAGGGAGGGGCTGCTGCCGCTCGCGGCAATGCGCAGCGACTGACCGTCGGTGACTCCGGGCGGTATCTGGACGTCGATGGCGCGCGCGCGCGCCTGCGCACCCTCGTTCAGGGCAACGCGCCGCTTGGTTCCCGCGAAGGCTTCCTCCACGGTGACCTCGAGGTAACCCGCGTCCGCTTCGGGCGCCGGTGCTCCCGCCGCACCGCCAAACAGACTGGAGAAAAAATCGCTGAAACCGTTCAGATCGGAGAAGCGCTGGCTTCCGCCGGAGTGCCCGAACCGCTGCGCCCAGTCCGGCGGCGGGCGGAACTGTTGGCCAGTCCGGTAGTCCCGCCCCAGCTGATCGTAGGCCGCCCGCTTCTCCGTATCGCGGAGCACCTCGTAGGCCTCCTGAACCTCTTTGAATTTGCTCTCGGCGTTCTTTTCCTTGCTGACGTCGGGATGGTACTTGCGCGCCAGCTTGCGATAGGCGCGCTTCACCGCGTCCGCGTCGGCACCGCGCGCGACGCCCAACACCTCGTAGTAATCCCTGTACTGCATTCCCACCCTTTACGCGATTAAATCCATACATTACCGGGACATAGCATAGTCCGTCCGGACGGCGGCCGCCCACCCTCGCGTGCCGGCGGCGGCGGCACTCGAGCGCGGCGCTTGAAATTGAACCAGATCGTCCCGACCTAACCTAAGCCGCGTTACCATATTGTGGATAATTTCCCCAAAGAAAAGGCTTATGAAGCGCATTTTCCTGTTCATCGTGACCAACTTGGCCGTGTTGGCCCTGCTCACGGTGGTGGTTTTCATCATCGAGCAGGTTTTTGGCGTGCGTCTGGCGGGCGGGTCCTTGAGCGGCTTGCTGGTTTTTGCCGCCATTTTCGGCTTTGGCGGCGCTCTGATATCGCTCGCGCTGTCGAAATGGACCGCCAAGCGCATGATGGGCGTGCGCGTCATTACGGCACCGCAATCGGAGGTGGAGCAATGGCTGCTCGCCACGGTCGCCCGCTTGGCCGGGCAAGTTCATGTCGGCATGCCCGAGGTAGGTATATTCGAGGCCGTCGAGATGAACGCGTTCGCCACCGGCGCCCGGCGCAATGCGGCGTTGGTGGCCGTGAGCAGCGGGCTGCTGCGCAGCATGTCGCGGGAGCAGATCGAAGCGGTACTGGGTCACGAAATGAGCCATGTGGCGAATGGTGATATGGTTACACTCGCGCTGCTGCAGGGTGTGTTAAATACCTTCGTCATATTTCTGGCACGAATCATCGGTAGCTTCGTCGATCGCGCGCTGTTCAAGAACGAACGGGAGGATTCCGGAATCGGATTCTTTCTGACGACGATGGTGGCGCAGATCGTGCTCGGAATATTCGCCAGCATGATCGTGAGTTGGTATTCGCGGCGGCGGGAATTTCGCGCCGACCGCGGCGGCGCCGATCTTGCCGGCACCGGCAGCATGGTGGGTGCGCTGCAGGCGCTGAAGCGCAGCCAGGGGGAGCCGATGCCGCCGCAAATGCAGGCCTTCGGAATCAACACCGGAAGCGCGGAAGGGTTCATGCGGCTGTTCATGAGTCATCCACCGCTCGATGAACGTATTGCGGCATTACAATCACAGGTAGGCAGATGACTCCAGAAAATGAAATCATGGTAGAGCCGCCGACGGTGCGCGTGGGCCGGGAGCTGACGCGTTGGTTCGGCAACAGCGACTTTGCGACCCGTCCGGTCGACGTCGTGACGGCTCGGGACTCGGGCAGACACACCGATTGGGCGCGGGTCATCCCCTTTCTGCTCATGCATGCGGCCTGTCTCGCCGTGATTTGGGTGGGCTTCAGCTGGACCGCCTTCGCCGTCACTCTGGCGCTGTACGTGATCCGCATGTTCGCCATCACCGGCTTCTATCATCGCTACTTCTCTCACCGCACCTTCAAGACTTCGCGCGTCGGTCAGTTCATCTTCGGATTGCTGGGTGCCTCGGCGGTGCAGCGCGGACCGATCTGGTGGGCGGCGCATCATCGGCACCACCACGTCTACTCGGACAAGCCGGAGGACGTGCACTCGCCGGTGCAGCACGGCTTCTTCTGGAGCCACATGGGCTGGTTCATGTCCCACAAGCACTTCGCGGCCGATCTGTCGCGGGTGAAGGATCTGCTCAAGTACCCGGAACTGCGCTTCCTGGATCGTTTCGACATCGCGGTGCCGACGCTGCTCGGGGTCGGGGTCTTCCTGTTGGGCGTGCTGCTCAAGCACGTCGCGCCGGGCTTGGGGACCAACGGCTGGCAAATGCTGGTATGGGGATTCTTCATCTCCACCGTGGCCGTCTACCATGGGACCTACACCATCAATTCGCTGTCGCACGTGTTCGGGCGCCAGCGCTACAAGACCGGCGACGCCAGCCGCAACAACGTGTGGCTGGCTATCATCACCTTGGGCGAAGGCTGGCACAACAACCACCATCACTATCCCGCGTCGGTGCGTCAGGGTTTCTATTGGTGGGAGTTCGACATCACTTTCTACCTGCTGAAGGTGATGTCCTTCTTCGGCTTGATATGGGATTTGAAGCCGGTACCGGCGGCGGTTCGGGAAGGAATCGGCAAGCGATTCTGACCGTCCATGCCTCGCCCGCCCGACCTTAAGACCTTAGGCGAGCTCAAAGCCGCCGTCGGCAGCGGAGCCTGGTTCGATTCGCCGGATGCGGTGGCCCCCTTTCTCACGGACTTTCGCAACCTCTATCACGGCGCCACCCCCTTGGTTCTTGCGCCGCGCAGCGCCGATGAAATCGCTCGCATCCTGGCCATCTGCAACCGCGAGGAAGTGGCGGTGGTGCCCCACGGCGGCAACACCAGCTACTGCGGCGGCGCCACGCCGGACGAAAGCGGCGCGCAAATCGTCCTGTCCCTGCGCCGGCTGAACGGCGTCCGGCAGATCGACGCCGTCAACTATTCGATGATCATCGAGGCGGGCTGCACCCTCTCCGAGGCGCAGCGCGCCGCGCGCGACGCCGATCGCCTGTTCCCCTTGAGCTTGGGCTCCGAGGGCACGGCACAAATCGGCGGAAACTTGTCGACCAATGCGGGGGGCACCGCGGTACTGCGCTACGGCATGATGCGCGATCTCGTGCTGGGCCTCGAGGTGGTGCTCGCGGACGGCCGCGTCCTCCACGGCCTCAAGGGCCTGCGCAAGGATAATACCGGCTACGACGTGAAATCATTGTTCGTGGGCGCGGAAGGCACTCTCGGCATCATCACGGCGGCATGCCTGAAGCTCTTTCCGCTGCCGGCGGACACCGCGACGGCGGTGGTCGGACTGCACTCGCCGCAGAAAGCCTTGGATCTGCTGGCCCGTTTGCGCACCGCCGCGGGCGATCAAGTGACCTCGTTCGAGCTCATGCCCCGCATCGCGGTGGAGCTCACCGTGAAGCACGTGCCGGGCGTCGCCGATCCGCTGGGTCAGAATACGCCCTGGTATCTGCTCATCGAACTGTCCTCCCCGAATCCGCGCCAGGATCTCGCCGCGACTCTGACCGCCACGCTCGAGGATGCTGCCGTCGGCGGCGAGATCGAGGACGCGATGCTGGCCACCTCGATAGCGCAGGCGCAGGCCATGTGGAAGCTGCGCGAGACCATTCCCGAAGCGCAGCGGCGCCATGGCGCGAGTCTCAAGCACGACGTCTCGGTGCCGGTCTCGGCGATTCCGGCGCTGATCGAGGAAGGCTCGGCCCTGGTGCGGCGCCTGGCTCCGGAGGGCGATGTCATCTCCTACGGTCACGCGGGCGACGGCAACCTGCATTTCAACGTTGGCCAAAGAGCCGGAACGGATATCAAGAGCTTCATGGCTCGCGGGCCCGTGCTCGAGCTTGCGATGTTCGATCTGGTGGAGAGTCTCGGCGGCAGCATCAGCGCCGAGCATGGCATCGGGCGGCTGAAAGCCGAGGAATTTGCGCGGCGCGCCGACCCGGCGGAGCTCGCGGTCATGCATGCGCTGAAGCTCGCGCTCGACCCCAAGGGAATCCTGAATCCGGGCAAAGTGCTGTGCGTACGCTGATCCTCCCGGTCCGCACCGCCCGCCTGACCTTGCGCGAGTTCGTCATGTCGGATTTCGAGGCCGTGCATGCCTATTCGTCCGACCCTCGAGTGACTCGATACCTTTTCTTCGGTCCCCGCGACGAGGAAAGCACAACCGATTATCTAGAAGGATTGCTGGCTTCGCAGCGCGAGCGGCCGCGGACCCGGTTCGAGCTGGCCGTCGAAGAGACCGCATCGTCGCGCGTGATCGGCGCCTGCGACCTGTCGTTCATCGAGCGCAACGTGGTCGATCTGGGATACATGTTGGCGATCGAGCATTGGGGCAAGGGATTCGCGACGGAGATCGCGATGGCGCTGATCGAGGCGGCATTCCACGATCTACGGGCCGAGCGCGTGATCTCCACGGTCGACATCAACAACGGCGCCTCGATTCGCGTGCTCGAGAAAATCGGCATGCGTTGGGAAGCGGTGTACCGCAGGCACCGCCGCGCCAAGAGCCGCTGGTGGGATTGCCATCTCTTCGTGCTGCCGCGCGAGGTGTGGGAGGCGTCGCGGGTCAACTACGCGCCTTGATCGCGGATTACTCAGACAGGCTCCTAGTCCTTGTCGTCGTCCTTGAGCTCCCGCGCACGCTTAGCGGCGCGCTTCAACACTTCCTCGTCCGGCATTCCCGCACGGCCGCTGTTGCGCAGGGTCAAGAGGCCGCCGATCAACACGACGGCCACGAGAGCGATGATCACGACGGCTTTCATGACGGCGGGTTTCCTGGCGTCACCCGGATCAGTCCTTCCTGCGCGGCGCTCGCCACCAAGCGCCCGTCGCGCGCAAAAATGCTGCCGCGCGTGAAGCCGCGAGCGCCCGAGGCGCTCGGGCTGTCGATGACGTACAGGAGCCAATCGTCGACGCGCACTTTGCGATGAAACCACATCGCATGATCGATGCTCGCAATGACCAATTTGGGGGAGATCATCGACACCCCGTGCGGCTTCAAGGCCGTGTCGAGCAGGTGGAAATCGGACACGTAGGCCAGCAGGCAGCGATGCAGGGCCTCGTCGTCGACCAGCGCGTCCACCGCGCGAAACCAGACATACTTGAACGGCGGGGATTTGTCCCTGCGCATCGGATCGGGCGGATGCACGGGGCGAAACTCGAAGGGCCGCCTTTGTTCGAGAATCCGGCGCGCTGCCGGAGGCAACTGGTCGGCCATGGCTCGATAGTGGGTTTCCATGTCCGGCAGCGAGTCCGGGCCCGGCACATCCGGCATCGCACTCTGGTGCTCGAGGCCGGCCTCGGCCGATTGAAACGAGGCGGACATGTTGAAGATCTGACGTCCGTGCTGAATGGCGACGACCCTCCTCGAGGAGAAATGCTTGCCGTCCAATGCCCTGTCGACCTCGTAAACGATGGGCGAATTGAAGTCACCGCGGCGCAGAAAATACGCGTGCAGCGAATGCACCGTGCGATCCTCGGCCGTCGCCGTCGCCGCCACCAGCGCCTGGCCCAGCACCTGGCCGCCGAAGACCTGCGGGCTGCCGATGTCGCGGCTCTGGCCGCGAAACAGATCCATCTCGAGCCGTTCGAGCGTCATCACCTTGATCAAATCGTCCAGCAGCTGATTCATTGTTGCCTCAATGCGGGTCGGCTGCCGCGACGCCCAGACGCTTCTGCATGATCGGACTCGTGGTGGTGTACTGCAGGAACTGCCGCTTCTCGGGGAAGAGATGATGCTGGATGGCGAATGCGGCGAGCGCAGCCTCGTGAAAGCCGCTCAGGATGAGCTTTTTCTTGCCGGGATAGGTGTTGATGTCGCCGATCGCGAAGATGCCGGGGATGCTGGTCTGAAACTTCTCCGTATCCACCTTGAGCGCCCTTTTCTCGAGCTCCATGCCCCAATCGGCGATGGGACCCAATTTCGGGTGCAGCCCGTAAAACGCAAGAATGTGATCGGCGGACAGCGCGATGTCCCGTCCGTCGGCCGTATGCACGTCGAGTCCCGTGAGATTGCCCCCGTCTCTGCGCAGGCCGGTGGTGTTGCCCTCCAACACCTGCATCTTGCCGGCTCTCACCAATTCGCGCATCCGCGCAACGGTGGCGGGAGCTGCGCGAAATTCCGCGCGCCGATGCAGCAGCGTCAGCGAGCGCGCCTGACCGCACAACGCCACCGTCCAGTCGAGGGCCGAGTCTCCGCCGCCGCAGATCACGAGGTCGCGGCCGTGAAAATCCGGGGCCGATTTGACGCGATAGTGGACGTTCCTTCCCTCGAAGTCCTCGGCGCCGGGCAGCGCCAGCCGTCGCGGCTGGAAGGAGCCGACGCCCCCTGCGATCACCACAGCGCCGGTGATCAGCCGGGTGCCGGCGGAGGTGGCGACGTGAAATTTGCCGCCCTCGAGTGCCTTGAGCTCGGTGACTTCCTGCCCGAGATGGAAGGTGGCGTTGAACGGCTTTGCCTGCTCCAGGAGACGGTCGATCAATTCCTGGGCCCCGCAAATGGGCAGCGCCGGGATGTCGTAAATCGGCTTGTCCGGATACAACTCGGTACATTGGCCGCCGGCCTGCGCCAGCGAGTCGACGATGTGTGCGTTGATTCCGAGAAGGCCAAGTTCGAAGATCTGGAACAGACCTACCGGGCCCGCGCCGATGATGACCGTCTCGACCGGCGTGGCAGCGGCCTCGGCCGCGCTCAGATTTTCCGACATGATTGGCTTCTATCCTCGACGATCCGCTCAAATGGGCCGCAAATTGTAGCTGAATGCGTTTGGCTCTGCGGGAATGCAACCAGATACGATCCGCAGGGTACATATGTACGAGAGTGGGGGCAAAATAACCTTCAGGAAGGCGATCATGCACGCGAAAGTGAGCTCATTCCCCGACGTAGGCGCGGGCTGTCGTGAATCGACCCGGCCGATCCGCGCCCTGAATCGCGGCCTCGAGGTTCTGACCGAACTGAATCGCTTGGAGCGCGCGCCCATCAACACGCTGGCCGCCGCGGTCCGGCTGCCGCGCACCACCACCTACCGCATTCTGGAAACGCTTCGGTTGGCGGGATACGTCGATCGCGACCCGCACGATGACTGTTATCGGCCGACCATCATGGTACGCGCCCTGTCCGACGGCTTCGACGATGAGGCCATGGTCGCGCATATCGCGAAACCGCATCTCGTCGCGCTCGGCGAGCAAATCGTGTGGCCCGTGGCGGTCGCGACCCCGTCCGGCGCAACCATGATGATTCGCGAGACCACCGATCGTCAGAGCCCTCTCGCCCTGGAACAGTACGGCGCCGGCGTGCGCGTGCCCATGCTCGGCTCCGCGGCGGGGCGTGCGTATCTCGCGTTCTGCTCGAACCCCGAACGCGATGCGCTGCTGGAGCTTCTGTCCCGTTCGACCCTGCCGGAGGATCGGCTGGCGCGCAGCCGGCCCGAGGTCGACCGGCTGCTCAACGAGACCCGCACCCAGGGCTTCGGTATGGCGCATCGCGCGCGGCGCGTGTCCGAGGAGACCAGTCTCGCCATCCCGATCCGGGGAAAAGAACGCATCCTGGCCACGGTCACCGTTCGCTATGCCGCGACCGCGGTTCCGCTGCGCACGGCAGTGGAACAGTTCCTGCCGAAGATGCGCGAGGTTGCGCAGAAAATCGAACGCGAGTTCGCATAATCTCTCATCGAGGCGCCGCGGTGATCCGCTCGTAGGCCGCCTCGTATTGCGGGACCCAGTTCTTCTCGATCGAGTAGCCGTGGCCCACCTTGGGCAGCATGACGATGCCGGCGCCGGGAACCGTCGCGATGAATTTTTGGGTCGCGGGCGCCGGACACACCTGATCGAGTTCTCCCTGCAGCGAGATCCATGCGCCCGACAGCTTCTTGGCGGCGAGAAAATTCACGCCCTTCAGCCGCCCCTTTGCATCGCGGCGGGGCGTCGCCTCGATCCCCGATCCCTTGCACAGCGGCTTTTTCAAATCGAGGTCGGGACAGAAGCCGATGGAAAGCGCCCCCTTGAAGGATCCGTCCGGCGCTTCCACGAGCGTCGCGTACACCAAGGTGGCGCCGGAGGAGTAGCCCACCAAGGTGGGTTGCAAGTAGTGCTCGAGGCCCAGTTTTGCCTGCAGATGGCGGCTCAGATTTTCCAGATCGGCCGCCGGCGACACGCACTTCTCGGTCGATTTCTCCAATTGCGCGAGGTAGTGACGAATGTCGATGCCGGCGACGACAGCGCCCTTGTCGGTGAGCCGCCGCGCCATGGACACGACACCGAGGTTCCATCCGCCGTCGCCCGATAGGAACAGGACGACGTCGCGAGGCTCCCCGGCGCCGCGTTCGATGCTGATGGTGCCGAAGCGTCCGTAATCGACCGCTGCCCGCGCATCGACCGCCTCCGGGGCCGCGACGGCCGCGCGCAGCGAGAACAGCAGGGCGGCGGCAAACCAGAATGCAGCTTGGAACATTTATTTTCTCAAGACCTTGCCGACGCCGCCGGATATGAGGGCGGTGACGTCGAGCAGAGCGCCCGCCGTCGCCAGCCCGTCCGGCGCGGCCAGATATCTTGGCTGCCAAACCGGCTGGAACTTCTCCTTGAATCTTCTTAGTCCCTCGAAGTGATAGAACACCTCGCCGTAGCGCTGCACCAGGCGGCCGAGTTTGTGCCAGGTCGGCGCGAGCGCATGCTCTTCCAACCCCGACAACGGCGCCATCCCCAGGTTGAACCAGCGATAGCCTTGAGCTTTGCCCCACAGCATGCACTCGGTCAGCAGAAAATCGATGACGCCCTTCGGCGCATCGCCGTTGTAGCGCATCAGATCCACGGACAGCTCGCTGTGGCCCCCGCGCCAGAGATTGGCGAAGGCGACGATGGCACCGCCGCACCGCACGACCCCGCAATCGAAGTATTGGAGATAGCGCTCGTCGAAATACCCGAGAGAAAAGCGCTTCTCCGCGGTGCTCTTCGCCGCAAGCCAGGCGTCGGACACCGCGCGCAGTTCATCCAGCACGGCCGCGGCCTCGGTGTGAGGAACGACCTCGAACTGCGCACCGTCGCGAATCGCCCGCCTATGTGTCTGGCGCAAGTCCGCGCGCGCCGCGCCCTCCAGTGAGAAGGTGTCGAGCGCCACCCGCGCCTCTTCGCCGAGCTTGCTCAGGTTCAAGCCGAGATCGATGTACAGGGGCAGGTTTTGCGGCTTGACCTGGTAGAACACGGGCGAGACCGCCATCACGTCGCAGGTCTCCAGAAACTCCCACGCCAGTGCTTCGCCCCCCTCGGGCGAGCCCACCGGGTCGCCCATGGCCACCCAGCTGTTGCCGGACACTCCGTACATGATGAAGGCGGTACGCTCGGCATTGAACAGCAGGTTCTTGTCGCCGAGCAAGGCGAGATTCGCGGTGCTGTCGTCGGTTTCGGCGATCAGCGCCGCGGCGCGCTCCATATCCGCGGCGCTCGGCACCGCCCTCGCCGGCCGCGCCGGCCGCAACAGCCGCCACAAGCCGTAGGCCGCGGCGATCACGGCGGCAAGCAGCGAGGCGCGAAGGCTGCGCGGCGCCGAGGCGTGGAACGCGAATTGCCACCACAGCTGGTTGTCGTACGGCACGTGCCGGTTGGCGAAGATCACCAGCCACACCGCGGTGCCCAGCACCAGGATCAGGGCAACGATCCACGGGCCCGAGTAGTGCTGTTCGACGAGGGACGCGCGCCGCTGAAACCGCTCCCGGGCCGATACCAACACCACGACGACCAGACCTAAAATCGTGGCCTCCTCGTAGTCGAAGCCCTTGAGGAGCGAGAGCAGGATGCCGGCGCACAGCAGCCAGATCGTCAGCCACCAGGCGGCGTCGAGCCGCCTGTACAGGCCGTGAGCGATCACGAGCAGTCCGACTCCCACGGCGCTGCCGAGCAGATGCGAGAGTTCGAGGATGGGCAGCGGCAAATAATCGCGCAGCATGTCCAGGCGGTTGCCGAGTCCGGGCGTGGCGCCGGAGAAGAGCAGCACAGCGCCCGCCACGAACACCGCGACCGCGATGGCCTGGGGCGTGACGGCGATCAGAAAGGTCCGGCCGAGATGCACCAATCGCACCGCGGGCCCGCGATGCGCCCACAGCTCGTGCGCGCCCAGCAGCGCCAGCGCCACAGCGAAGGGCGCGAAATAATAAATCGCGCGATAGGCGACCAGAGCGCCCAACAGGCGGTCCTTCGGCACGGATTGCAACAGCAGCAGCAAGACCGCCTCGAACACACCGATGCCGCCCGGAACATTGCTGACCGCGCCGGCGGCGATGGCGATCAGATAGATGCCGGCGAACGCCGCGAAGCTGATCCCGGCGTGCTGGGGCAACAGCACGTACAGGACGCCGGCCGCGCACAATAGATCGGCGCAGGCCACGGCAACCTGGGCGAAGGCGATGCGCGGCTTCGGCACGGGTACCACGAATCCGCGGATCTGCAGCGGTTCGTGCCGCGTGCACACCAGCCACAGATACGCGGCGACCGCGGTGAGCAGCACGCCGCCGACAATCATGGCGAGCGATGCGTGCACGTGCAGCGCCGAACCCGACATGCCGGCCTGCGTCACCAGTGAGAGTCCCAGCAGCAGCCCGGCTCCCAAAAAGAACGTGACGGTGCCGAAGGCGATGATGGTCGCGATCTGCTTCGCGCCCAACCCCAAGGCCGTGTAGGCCCGATAGCGGACCGCCCCGCCGCTCAAGGTGTTCAGGCCCACGTTGTGGCCGATGGCGTACCCCATGAATGAAATCAAGGCAATGCGAGGATAGGGCACCCGCGCACCGGCGAAGTGCACGGCCAGGGCGTCGTACAAGGTCAAGCAGCCGTAGCCGGCCACCGTGAACAGCCCCGCCCGCATCAATTTCACGTCGGGGATGGCATGGACGCGTGCGAGAATATCCTGCCAGTGATATTCGCCCAGCAGGTGATGCAGCCAAAACAGCGCCAGCCCGAATAGGCCAAGTCCTAGGACGGCGGTCCACGCGGGGACCTTGTGAGCTGTGACCGTGTGTGCCAAGCCATGTATCGTATCAGGGCCTCCCTGGCAGCGCTGCAAACTGCTAGGGTTGCCCGTAGGTTAGCAACGAGAAGGGGTAGCCCACGCATGAGTTCCACCACCGAAGGCCGACAGGCAACCATGGACTCGACGCAGATTTATCGCGAAGAGACGTTCACCGATCGCAGAGTCGGCACGATCCGACGATTGACGCCGGTGAGTGCGGACGGATCCGTCGATTCCGCGCGGCCGGTGATATTCGTCGGTCAGGCGCAGGTCATGACGCCGATGGGTGCGGTGCCCATCAGCTTCGAACTCGATGCCTCGACATTGAACGCGGCGATCGAAAAATTCGGGATCGCCGCCGAACAGGCGGTGCAGCAAACTATGCGTGAGCTGCAGGAGATACGCCGCGAGCAGGCATCGTCGCTGGTCATTCCCGACGCGGCGGGCGGCGCTCTACCCAACCCCAGCGATCTGCTCCGGGGTGGACGGTCGCGGCGCTAGCGGCAGCGGCGCCGCGCTCAAGCTTCGAGCTCGTCCCAGCGCGAATACGCGTTCTCGAGTTCCACGGTCAACGCCTGCAATCGCTGCAGCGCGGCCGCGGCGCGCGCCGGTTCCGACTTGAACAGAGCCGGGTCCGCGATCGCCGTCTGCAGTTCGAGCTGTTCGGCCTCGAGGGCTTGAATCTTTTCGGGTAAGGCGGCGAGTTCGCGCTGATCCTTGTAGGAGAGTCGCCGCGGCTTCGGTCGCGGCGCCGGTGCGGGCGCGCTGCCCGCGCCGGCCGGCGCGCCTGCGGCGATTGCGGGCGCCGGCGGCGCGCGCTGTCGCTGCCAATCGCTGTAGCCGCCCACATATTCGTTGACTTTGCCGCCGCCCTCGAACACCAGGGTGCTGGTGACCACGTTGTCGAGAAACGCGCGGTCGTGACTGACGAGGAGCAGTGTCCCGGCATAGTTCGCGACCATCTCTTCCAGCAGGTCCAGGGTTTCCGCATCCAAGTCGTTGGTCGGTTCGTCCATTACCAAGAGATTGCTCGGCCGGGCGAACAGGCGCGCCAGCAGCAGGCGGTTGCGCTCCCCGCCCGACAGCATGCTCACCGGCGCACGCAATCGCTCCGGAGGAAACAAGAAATCGCGCAAGTATCCCGACACGTGCCGCGGTTGACCGTCGATGGTGACTGTATCGCCGCTGCCGCCCGTGACGTTGTCCATGATGGACGCCGCGGGATCCAGTTGCTCGCGTTGCTGATCGAAGTAAGCGACGGCGAGGTTCGTTCCGCGGCGAATCTCGCCCGAGGCGGGTTCCAATTCGCCGACCAGCAGCTTTATCAACGTCGTCTTGCCGCAGCCGTTGGGGCCGATGATGCCGATGCGGTCGGAGCGCTGTATGCGCGCGGAGAAATCCGCGACGACCGGAGTTGCGCCGAAACCATGAGTGACGCGGATCGCCTCGAACACCAGCTTGCCCGACGGTGCGGCATCCTGCACCCGGATATCCACCTGTCCTATGCGTTCGCGCCGCTCGCTGCGCTGAATGCGCAGCTGTTTGAGCGCGCGCACCCTGCCCTCATTCCGGGTGCGCCGCGCTTCGATCCCCTGGCGGATCCAAACCTCCTCTTGAGCGAGCTTCTTGTCGAACAACGCGGCATGCTTGGCCTCGACCTCGAGCGCCGCCCGCTTCTGCAGCACATAGTCGTCGTAGCTGCCGGGCCATGCCCGCAACTGTCCCCGGTCGAGCTCGACGATGCGCGTGGCCAAACGGCGTACGAACGCGCGATCGTGGCTGACGAACAGCAAGGCCGCGTTGAAGGCCAGCATCATGTCCTCGAGCCACGTGATCGCATCGATATCCAGATGGTTGGTCGGTTCGTCCAGCAGCAGCAGGTCCGGCGCGGCGACCAATGCGCGGCCGAGCATCACACGCCGGCGCCAACCTCCCGACAGCGCGCTCATCGGCGCCGCCGCGTCGAGCCCAAGGCGCGCGATCAGCTGGTCCGCCTGCAGCTCGGCTTGCCAGTCGGTGCTCTCGAAGCCGCTCATGATCACCTCGCGCACCCGTGCATCGCTCGCCGCGGACACCTCTTGAGCCAGGCTTGCGACTCGCGAGCCGGGCCGAACCCACACTGCACCGCTGTCGGGAACGATTTGACGGGTGATGAGCTGCAGCAGCGAGGACTTGCCTTCGCCGTTGCGTCCGAGCAGGCAGACGCGTTCCCCCTTGCGTATCTGCAGGGCTACGTCGTCCAACAGCGGTTTGAGGCCGAAGCTCAAAGAAACGTGATCGAGGCGAACGATGGGCATGAGGCCGCGTATGGTAAGCGGCTTCGCATCAATAACCCAGCCACACCGATATGGAGACGTAGGTCACAAATGCGGGCCGATGAGTACCCAGGGAACTGGTCCTCACGCCGTGCAAAGTTAGGGTGGCCGCCTACGGAATATTGTGTCCAAACGCACAGCCTGTGTGGCCGGGCCCATCTAGTCTAGCGCCTATGGCGCTACGCACCCGAATCGCGGTCACCTTCCTGCTGCTGCTGGCCGCGGTGCTGGCCGCGGCGCTGGGCGCCGTGTCGGCGACGAATCGCGGCAACGCCGAGCGCGAGGTGCAGCGGCAGCTCGACGTCGGCGCCTCGGTGTTCTCGCGGCTGCTGGAAAGCAATCGCCGCCAGCTGACCCAGGCCGCGCAAGCCGTGGCCGCCGACTACGGATTCCGCGAAGCGGTCGCGACCCGGGACACCGATACGCTGGTCTCGGTGCTCGAGAACAGCGGCGAGCGCATCGGCGCCGCGATGGTGGTGCTGACCTCGCTTAACGGCGAAGTCATCGCCACTTCCGGTCTGCACCTCAAGGCGGGCACGCCCTTTCCCCTGTCGCCCGAACAGAGGAGCGGCGTGACGGGCGACAGCGCGACCAGCCTCATGGTCGACAACGGCCGCATTTACCAGCTCGTGACCGTCTCGGTGCGCAGCCCCCTGCCGGTGGCGTGGATCGCCATGGGATTCGAGCTCGACGAGAAGGCCGCGCGGGAACTCGCGGGCATCACCGGCCTCGCCGTGACCCTGTCGGTGAATTCCGGCGGTCATTGGACCGACGTCGTGAGCACGATACCGGCGGGCGCCGCCCGTCAATCCGACGTCGTGACACGGCGCATCGAAATGTCGCGCTGGGGGAACGCCGAAGTCGTCGCCGTTCTGTCGCGGTCGCTGGCGGATGCGCGCGCGCCGTTCGAGCGCCTGACCAAGGTGCTGTTCCTGATCGCGGCAATCAGCTTGATTGCTTCCGCGTTGGCCGCTTTCTGGCTGGCCCGCAACATCACGAGACCGCTGCAGGATCTCACGCAGGCCGTCGATCAGATTCGCGCCGGCACTTACGATGTGGCCTTGAGCGTCGAGCGGCGCGACGAGCTGGGAGTGCTTGCCGAAGGCCTTCAGCTCATGCAGTCGGCGGTTCAATCCCGCGATCGATCCATCAGGCGCCTGGCGTACGAGGACTCGCTCACCGGCGTCATGAATCGCACGGCATTCGGCGCCGCTCTGAGCCAGGCGCTGGACGGCACGGACGGCGCACCGATCGCCGTGGCCGTCATCAATTTGGACCGCTTTCGGCGCATCAACGAGCATCTTGGATACTCGGTGGGCGACGCGGTGCTCACCAAGATGGCGGCCCGTCTCGCGGCGGTACCCTCGGTGAATTCGGCGGTCGCACGGCTCGCCGCCGACCAATTTGCGGCCTTTGCGCGCGTGCAGGGCCCGCAGTATCTGCAGGCTTGGGGAACCTCGCTGATCATGGCGCTGGCCGATCCCGTGTTCGTCGAGGCCCAGCCCATCGACATCACCGCGACCTTGGGGCTGGCTCTTGCCACGCAAGGCGCCACGTCGGCCGATGAAGTGATGCGCTGCGCCGATCTGGCGCTGGAACACGCTCGGCGCGAAAAACGCGCACTCGCGATCTACGAGGAGGCCCTGAAGCCCGCGGCCCGCGACCAGCTCTCGCTGTTGGGCGAGCTGCGCCGCGCCGTCGAGCACGACGAGCTGCGCCTCTTCTATCAGCCGAAGATCGAGCTCAAGACCGGTCGTGTGACGGGCGCCGAGGTCCTGCTCCGCTGGCAGCACCCGACGCGGGGCTTGCTTTACCCCGTGGACTTCATTCCGTTCGCTGAACAAACCGGTTTCATACGTCGCCTGACCCGCTGGACCCTGGATCACGCCATCGCACAGGGCGCACGCTGGCAGAACGCGGGGCTCGCTCTTGGGCTCGCCGTCAACATCAGTGCCGATGACATCGCCGACCTGCGTCTCGATTCTCGCATCGCGAGCCTTCTGACCCGGCACCAGCTGCCGCCGCAGCTGCTGACCGTCGAACTCACCGAGAGCGGCTTCATCGAAGATCCGACCCGGGCGCTGCGCATGCTCGATGCCATCTCGGCGCTCGGGGTGTGCCTGTCCATCGATGACTTCGGCACCGGATATTCCTCGCTCAGCCACCTGGCCCGCATGCCGGTCGACGAGGTGAAAATCGATCGCAGCTTCGTGCAGGGGCTCGAATCCAATCCCGAGTTCGCTCCCGTGGTGCGCGCGGCCATCGACATGGGCCACGGCCTCGGGCTCAAGGTGGTCGCCGAAGGCATCGAGACGGAAGCGGCGGCCGATCGATTGCGCGAGTTCGGCTGCGACGTCGGACAGGGCTATCTATACGCCAAACCCATGCCGCTGGCGGTATTCGAGACATGGCTCGCCGGCCGGGAGCGCGTGCCGGTGATCGCGGTCCCCGTGGATTTTCAGACCGAGGAACTGACCGACACGGTGACCCTCGCCGTGTACTGACGGCGAGTTCCGACAGTCGCGCCTCCGCACCTGAATTCGCTTAAAGTGGGCCATGGCGATTCGATTGAATTGGGCCCTGGGCCGCGCGCACGTCCTGGGCGAGGCGCTGGATGGATTGGGCCGCTGGTACGTCGCGGTGCCGCCGTTCCTGATCGTCGGATTCCTGGCCGCGCTGTTTTTTCTGACGGGGGCCGGCCAGCAGCGCCTTCAGGAAGCGAGCGAGCTCCTGCAACAGTCCGCGGATCGCGAATTGGCCATCGACGGGCTGCAGTCTTCGATCTCCCGATCGGTGGCCACCCAGCGCGGCTTCCTGTTGACCGGGGATGAGAAATTCCTCAGGAACTACGACAAGTTCGTCGCCGAAGTGGTGCCCCGCCTGGAGCGATTGCGGGTTGCCTTCGAAGGCTCCGGAGAGGAGCTCACCGATGTGCGCAACTTGCACGTGCTGATCGGCAAGCGGCTCGCGGACCTGGATACGCTGGTGGCGATTCAGAAGGCGCAGGGCGCCGCCGCCGCGGTCGCACTGGTCAAAACCAGCGTCGGCTCCGATACCGGCGAGGCCATCAACGATGTCCTGGAGAAATTGCGGGGCCGGGAGTCGGTGAAGCACGCGGCCGCTGAAGACCACTGGTCCCAATCCCTCACGTTGAGCCGCTGGGTCACCGTCGCCGGTACTATTTTCAATATGCTGCTCGTGGGCGTCGCCGCGCGCCTGGTGTACATGGACCTGCGCCGCCGCACTTTGCAGACGGCGGAACTGCGCGATCAGAAGCTGCAGCTCGAACGTGAGGCGGAAGAGCGCAATCGCGAGCTGGTCGAGCTCTCGACCCATCTGCAAAGCGTTGCGGAACGCGAGAAGGCGAGCCTTGCGCGCGAGCTGCACGATGAGCTCGGCGGCCTTCTCGTGGGCGCGCGCATGGACATTTCCTGGGCCGAGGAACATCTCGGGGACGGCGACGCGGCGGTAAAGCAGCGGCTGAGCCGCGTGCAGCAGAGCCTCTGCGCGGGCGTCGATCTGAAGCGGCGGATCATCGAGGAATTGCGGCCGACGCTCCTGGATGACGTGGGTTTGTTCGCCGCGCTGCGCTGGCAGCTGAAGGAAACCTGCGGCCGAGCGGGCCTCAAGTGCATGGAGTCCTATCCGAACGAGGAGCCCAAGTTCACATCCGAAGCCGCGATCACTTTATTTCGAGTGGCTCAAGAGGCCTTCACGAACATCCTCAAGCATTCGTCGGCGACCACGGTGGACATCACGCTCAACAAGGTCGCCGATGACGTCGTCATGCAGATTTCGGACAACGGCAAGGGCATTCCGGCCGGCCGTGTGGGCGCCATCGGGTCGCACGGCGTCGCGTCCATGCGGCATCGGGTTCGCGCGCTCGACGGACGGCTGGACATCCGAAGTTCAAGTTCGGGCGGCACGGTCTTGCTGGTGCAGATCCCAGCCGCCAACGCCTTGTCGCCGCCGGCCGAAGCGCCTTCGATTTGATACTCGACCGGCCACATGAGCAACCGCGATTGTTGACGCTCCCCCCGCGTGCCTGGGGCGGCCTGCTGGCGTGCGTGTTTTCGGTGGGTGCCTGCCTCGCCGCGCAGCCCCCGCAGCGGGCTTTTTTCGAGACCACCCAGGATCCCGACGAGCATCCGGAGATGCCGGATATCGTTGCGCATGGTTCGGCGCCCGCAGACGGCGCAGGGCCGCCCCGGCTGCCGTGCGCCCTATGCCACTTGCCGAACGGCGCGGGACATGTCGAGTCCGCGTCGCTG